>Ga0247781_1000086_pt1 | contig 25582 bp, 17 predicted proteins | sample UWRJL184509B5_FD_179922 | JGI IMG/M metagenome (GOLD analysis project Ga0247781, IMG submission 179922) | Plant litter microbial communities from Arlington Agricultural Research Station in Wisconsin, United States - UWRJ-L184-509B-5 | ecosystem: Environmental > Terrestrial > Plant litter >...
AGGGTCTTCTCGTCTAACTAGAGGTAAACTGTATCTGCACAGTTATTCCAATTTCACTGAGTCAATCATAGAGACAGCTGTTGTATCGTTACGTCATTCATGCAAGACCGCATTTAACGGCCAAGGCGTTTCGCTACCTTAGGACCCTCACGCTAAGGCCGCCATTAACCGGGGGTTCCTCTAAAACCAAATTTATCACAATTTAGAAAATTCGTTAACCAGCCGGGATCGGGCAGAGATCACACTCAATACTTTGATTTATCATCTTTTTGCAAAGTGCTTTGTTTTAATTAAACAGTCGTACAACAATATTTTATGCTTCTTCGTTTTTACTCGTATTAATCGAGAATAATGAGCCCTCCTTATCCCTAAGTTACGGTAGTTAGTTTGCCGAGTTCCTTTATGATTGTTATCTCATTTGCGCCTTCGTATTCTCTACTAGCTTACTTGTTTCAGTTTCTAGGTACGGTTTATTAAATTATCTATATCCTTCATCTCTTTAGTTTATTAGTTTATAAATAATTATATTACTTATTTTTCCAGCATATTACACACTTTTAAATATTATTTATAATCCCTAAGGATAAGTAATAAGTTTTTCTCATCGTTATAACCTTGAGGTTAAAAACTTAGAGGCCGTCACTTGTCAAATCCATAAGCTTTAGGCGAGAGATTTAATTAAAATTAAATCTTCTTTTTTGTTACTCATGTCACCATTCTCACTTGAGTTGTCCTATAGTTTTTTTTAATAAAAAAAAATCCAATATTAACTCAACGTTCTGCTACCCCATTAAATAATAATAATAATAAAATATTTTTATTAGATATGGACAAGGTATCGGTATATTATTTAGATCCGTTAAATTTTCGATGCTTTTAAGACTTAACAAGTATTCTGTTACGAGATCTTTAAATTATGGCTGATTCCAAGCCCATCTTCTTGTCGACTTATATAATAACTTTCTTAATTTCACTTAATAATAATTTTGGAACCTTAACTCTTGTTCTGGGCTGTTTCCCTTTTGACATACAACCTTATCATTCTATGTCCGATAATTCAACATTCATCTTTATCATTCCGAGTCTACATACTCACCGATAGAATCTTCACAATCCCCCGATGTATACAAAAAAAAATGTATTTCATATATAAATATATGAATATATACATCTTGTCAGAGATTAAGTTCTGTACCTACTAAGATGTTAATTAAATTGCCTACTATTATAGGTTTCGCAGAAAACCAGCTATCCTAGTCAGAGTTGTCTTTCACTTGCTTACCATAGTTCTTCGGATATCTTTGCAACGATAACCCGTTCGGACCTTCATAGTCCTGACTATAGTAAGATCACTAGGCTTCGGGTCTAACTTTAGACACTATTCATTATTTTAATGATTGGTTTAACTACGCACATATATTTCAACCATACGATTGTTATATAACATATATAAAATATATAGGAGATATAATATCTATACGGTAATATTAATAAATATCGCTTGCACCTAAAGTTAACTTGGTGACCCATTATGCAAAAGGTACGTTCTTGCTTTTTGCTTGAACTGCTTATAAAATTACTATTTCAAATTTTTCCCTCACGGTACTTTTCTCTAAAGCTTATGTATTATATTTAGCCTTTGAGGAAGGTTCCCCATTAATTCAAACAGCTTCAAAGCCATTTTACTTACTAATATAGGCTATTCTATTTTCATTCACACTAATCATAGAATCTCGTTTGATTTACTTTCCTGAAGTTAATTAGATATTTCCATTCGCTTCGTTTATTAATTAATTTCTCTAAGAGTTAATATGTTACTTATTTTAACATAATATAAAATACTCTCTTTAATACATAGCTATTAATTTTCATAATAATCTCTTTATATACTAGTATATTCATATATATATAATATATATATACAAAGATACTCTTTATATCTTTTAGTTACATTTCTAATAAAAATGGACTACATTCAGTATTCTAGAACTAACTAAAAAATTCGTATAACACCATTTTTTTTAGGATTACTTAAAACCTTTCGGGTTACTGTGACTCGAACACAGAAAAACTCCAACCCAAATGAAGTGTCGTAACCAATCTGACTCTAACCCGTTAGATTAAATCTAAATCTTTAGTTTAGTAATAAATATTATATGTTATTTAGATTTAATATAATCAGAGAATATCCGATTCGAACGGATGTGATCTTTGCAAATCAAATAAGACTCAAGCTTATCACCTTAAACCACTCGGTCAATTCTCTTTAATTCTTTCAAGAGTTGAACTTGAATATCATTCTTATCAAAAATGCACTTTACCTCTTAAGTTAAAGAATCTTTTTTTATAAAATATATGTTATAAATTAAGAAATAAGAGACTTGAACTCTTAACCTTCCGTGTGTAAAACGGTGGCTCCACCATTGAGCTAATTTCTTCTATATATAGATTATTTTTTTTTAATATTTTGGTTTTATTGTTATAACAATTGACCCAACCATAGCTAATAAAAGTATAAAACTTGCTAGTATTAATCATATATTATAGTTAGTATACATTATATTACCTATACTTGTTATATGGTTACTTTCTGCTAAGTTACCATCTCATATTTTACTACTAACATAAAATAAAATATTTTCTTTAATAATGTCTAGTTTATTAAAACTAAGTATATTTGTATTATTTTTAACTATATTTATAGTATTATCATTATATATATTATTATAATTACTATTAAAATTATTTAAAACAGCTATCTCATAAGGTAATAATTGAAATAAAATATAAATAATTAAACCACCTACAATTCCTGTTAAAGCTATACTATTACTTGTATTACTTTGAAGTTCACTTGTTCTAATATTAATTAACATTAAAATAAATAAAAACAAAATAGATACCGCACCTATGTATACAATTAAATAGGATAAACCTATAAAACTTAAACCTATTATAATAAGATAAGTCGAAATAGTGGCAAACAGACCTATTAAAAATAATACAGATATTATAGGATTCTTATTCGTAATTACGAATATTCCAGCTAAAATTGCAAATATAGATATTATATCTAATGTATTATAAAAAAACCCGTTAGTTAATATTTCTTTTATTAAAAATATATTATTAATCATTTGTAATTAAAAATTTTTTTTAGTTCCTAAGTTTAGGTGCAAATCTTAATATAGCATTGAAATAAATTAACAAGAGTACTTAGATTTGAACTAAGAAATCAAAGGTTGAAGCTTTAAGTTTTACCAATTAAACTATACTCTTAATTAGTTAATTTAATCTTATTATAGAATATTTAACCAAGACTTATTATCGCAACTTATAACGAACTAGATTGGCTTCCATTATAAGAATATATATTTAATATATTCGGAAAAGAGGTGATTCGAACACCCAAGTGTTAAACACAATATTTAGCAAATATCTCGCCCTACCTATAGCAACTTTTCCTTAAAAACGAACTAGGCCGGGGTCGAACCGGCATCTACTTCCGTGACAAGGAAGTCCTCTGCCAATTAAGTTACTAATTCTTAAATTTGTGTACTATACACTGTATATAGTATTAATTAAATCTTTTACAAGTAGTCGGACTCGAACCGACAACGTAAGATTGGAAGTCAGAGGTATTACCATTATACTATACTTGTTTTATAGGGTTTATCGGATTCGAACCAATATCGGAATGATTAAAAGTCATATGTATTACCATTATACTAAAGCCCCTTACTTAGATTAAAAACTAACTATTAATAACTAAATTTTTAATCTAATTTTTTTTTTATTAAGAACCTCAATAATATATTGAAACATATAAGAAAAGTCAAACTAAATCTACAAAATGTCAATATAATATACCAGCTTCATAACCTAAATGATGATGATCTGTTAAATGATAATTAATTATTCTTCATAATGCTACACTTAAAAATATAGTCCCAATTATTACATGTAATCCATGAAAACCAGTTGAAAAAAAGAAAGATGTACCAAAAATACCATCACTAATAGTAAAAGAAGATACATTATATTCAATACCTTGGAATATTGTAAATATTATAGCTAATAAAACAGTAGCTATAGAACCATATAAAACACCTTTTCTTTCTCCAGATATTAAAGAATGATGAGCATAAGTTATTGTAGCACCACTTGATAAAAGTATTACTGTATTAAGAAGAGGTAATTCAAAAGGATTTACAGGTTCTATACCCATAGGTGGTCATTGAGCACCTAATTCTACAGTAGGTGTTAAAGCACTATGAAAAAAGGCTCAGAATATAGCTAAAAAAAACATACCTTCTGACACTATAAATAATAGAACACCTAAATTCAATCCTCTTTGAACAGCTAAAGTATGATCTCCTATAAATGTTGCTTCAGATATTATATCTCTAAATCAAAATGACATACATAAAACTACTAAAATTAAAGATATATAAAATATATAATAACTATTACTAAAATTATGCATAGATAATCCTGCTGATACAGTTAAATTTAATAGTCCAATACTAGTATAGAAAGGTCAAGGAGAAGGTGATACTAAATGAAAAGGGTGACTTTGAAATGAACTTCTAATTAAATTAGTCATAGTTGATAATTACACCTTTTTTTACAAACAATTAATTTTTTTAACCATTATTATATAACTATAATAGGATTTAACTCTTAAATTAAGCCTCTAAGATGAATCGAACATCTATCCTAATATTAACAGTATTATGCTCTACCGTTGAGCTATAGAAGCAGTTAAACTTAATAAATTCTTAAGTTTTTTTTATTAGTACATTATGTCTTTTTATACATAAATTCTTAAGTTATTTTTAATTACATATTTTCAGACATAAATTATTATAATAAAAATTAGGAGAGAAAGGAATTGAACCTTCGACGACTAATAAGTCATTAAGTTTACAGCTTAACCCGTCGTACCAACAAACGGAACTCTCCTTTACATAAATAGTCATTAAAAATAAAGTAAAGTGAATTGAATTCACTAAGATTATTCTTTATTTTTAACTTGGCGACTATTTATGTACTAAATTTTTTGACTTGATAAGTCCCGTGCAACTTCCACTACACGAACCGTATTTCGACTTAACACTAATCAGAGGCACTCATACGAAGAATCCCATTATAGCATATAAAACTTAACTATTTATTGAGTTATAACAGAAAGGCAAACTTATTGAGCGGTCTCCTTTCAGCATGCGACGAGTGGTTAGTACCAATCCGAGATATTATTCACCGTGTCATGGTGATTCACGATTACTAGCAATTCCTTATTCATGCAGCCGAATTACAGGCTACAATCCTTATACTATTTTATCCTATTTTGTTGAGATTTGCTAAAATTCGCATTTTCGCATCTCTTTGTTTAGGAAAATGTGGCACGTCTATAGCCCACAATATTAAGGCCATGAGGACTTGTCTTGATCCCTTTTATCATTACCAATATAAAGGTGAACTGCTTTATTTTTTTTTTTACAAATAAAGCAAGGGTTTTCGTTAATTCCATGGACCGAACCACAGTTTCACAACATTAACTGAAGACAGCCATGCAACACTTGTATTAATAATAAAACATAGTAATGTTGTTTTACTATATTTATTAATTATTATATTCAAATTGTGGTAAGGTTTTTCGAGGATCATCGAATTAAATAACATACTTCACTGCTGGTGTCAGAAACGGTCTAGTGATTTCAGTTCCTGCGTTGCCACATTACTCTTGAGGTGAAATGCTTACATTTTCATTTATAGACTAAAATTTTAAATTCTAACCTATAGCATTCATCATTCTCTGCAAAGACTACTAGGGTATCTAATCCTATTCGTTACCTAAGCCTTCGTCCTTCGACGTCAGTTTTTACATAAAAGATTGCCTTCGCCTTAACCAGTCCTCTAGGTATCAACAAATTTTATCTCTCCACTCTAGAATACGATCTCCTTTCATAAAACTCTAGAAAAATTATACCATTTTAAGGTGAATTTTACCGTCTGAGTACCCTTTAAACCTATTTATGATGATTAACACTAGTCTCTTATGTATTGCCGCGACTGCTGGCACATAATTGGTCAAGACAGTATGTACATATCGTCATTATCAATATGTATACAGAACTTTATTCGAAATCTCGATTTGCTCATCTCATTAAATCTTTTTAAAATTTAATCGTAAGTCGTTCCTCCAAGTTACCAGTTCAGCCGTTAGGCCATTGACCAATATTCCTCACTGCTGTGCACACTTGCCTTGGGATTTTTTCATCCCCAATGTGGTCGATCAACCTTCTTTCAGTTTCGACTAAGAGAATTGTGGGCTTGTTAAGCCATTACCTTAACAACTACCTAACTCTAGAATATTTCTTTTCCTCTTAAAGCAGTTTTACCCTTTATTTATGAAGGATTTGCCTTCACTTTAAGGTAGGTCAAAATACTAATACTCACCTGTACACCACTTTTAAATGGGAAGTTTAACTAAATATTAATTAAACCCTTTTTTCCCTAAGCTCTTTTTGCCTATTTATTAAACGTTCGATTAGCATGTGTCAAGTATTTGGACAGCGTTCAATCAGAGCCATCACCAAACTCATCTACTTTTTTTTTTTAGATTGTTAAATCTTTTTTTTTTTCAGATGCAATATTCAATTTCTTGTTTATTACATCTCTATTAACATTAGACAATGTTTTGTCTTATAATTAAAAAGGAATATAATAAGCTAGTTTCTATATTCAATATTTATATATATTAAATTTATATTAATATATATATGGTTCCCTAAAGTATATTACTTTTTAAGATCAGATGTTCGCAATTTAAATTTAATCAATTATCTTAAATTAAGGCCATTTTTAGGTTTACTAATTATTTTGATTGGTTGATTGATTATATTAAATTTATTTTTTTTCTCTATTTTACTTATATCTTTTAATTATATTATATTCAAGTATAGTAGACTTTCATTTATATTCACTTTTTAATTATAAGACAAATTATTAAGGTTAAGTCTTTTTTTTTATTGCCATCTTATTGGGCTTAATATTAAGAATAAAACCTATTTTTTAGACTTAAATTGATTCATTGTTAAGATTATTTTTTCGAATCTTTCTTTAAATAATTTATGTAAATCTTGATTATATGAACCTAATTCTTTTGAGGATATTTTTGTATCTTTAATTGAATTAAATAAATTAGATGTTTCTTTATTATCAGATAATCCTTTTAAAATCTCCTTATTAGATTTAATTAGTTCAGCTACAGCTTCTTTGTAGTCTTTACCAAAAAGATTTTTAGCTTCGTCCGGGTAAAATTCCTCTGTACCTTTGTTGATTTTTTCTACTATATCTGCAAAATATTTATCTTTAATTTTTAATTCCTTTAAATTATTTTTAGTGTTTTCAAGTAAATTTTTTTGTAATTCTTCCTTAGTAATAGGACTAGGGAATCTATTACTAGATAATTCTAATTTAGGTAATCCTCTACGTTTAAGTAAATCGGACTGAGGTTCATTAGATTTTAGAGCTTCTGAATCTAATTTATCGATATCTGGATTACTTTTAACATAATTTTCATGAGAAATTAGGTGTAATTTCTCATAATAAATACTATTAGAACTACCTGTACCTAGATAAAATTTTTCTTCAAATAAACTAAACATAAGATTGTTACTTGTAAATAAATGAAACAAATCTACGCTAGCTGATATAATAGAAATCAAATAAAAGATAATATATAATAATATAAAAATTAAAGTTAATACTTTTAATCTTTTACCATATACTATATTAATATATGAGATTAAAGAATTAAATTTTAAGGAGATTATTGTTAGAATGTTCTTATGTTTATATGCTATAATTAATAAGATTGATGTTATAATTATATAAAAACTCATTTTTTTGATCCGAAGACTTTTAGTTAAAAAATTTTTAATAATATATCTATGAGATATTTTTTTTAGATTATTGTGGCTAAATATTCTGGTAATTAATATTATATAAATCTAATAGATCCTATATGGGTATTATACTAATGTAAATCTAATGCATCTTTAATATATCCACTAGTTAAAACAACAAATACTTGAGCTTGTATTACTGCAATAGCTAATTCTAAACCTGAGAATGCTACAATAAAAGTTAAAGGTATTAAACCTAAGAAGAAGAAAAGTAAACCAGATGTCATAATATTATAAGTAAATCCACTTAAAATATTAAGTAACATATGACCAGCTGTAATATTAGCTGCTAATCTAAGACCTAATGAAATATTACGAGCAAGATAAGATATAAATTCTATTAAAACTAATAAAGGTAATAAAGCTAAAGGACAACCTGCTGGAACTAATAAAGAAAAAAATACTAAACCGTGTTTTTGAAATCCTAATATAGTAGCACCTAAAACTATAGTAAAACTAAGAGCAAATGTTAATATAAAATGACTTGTAGAGGCAAAACTATAAGGAACCATCCCTATTAAATTATTTATTAAAATAAAAACAAATAAAGCATAAATAAAAGGAAAATATATTTGACCATTTTTTGAATTTATTTGATTAATAACTATATTATGAATAGTTGCATATAAAGATTCTTGACCTATAGATCAAGAATTACCTACAAGTTTATAATAATTTGTGCTTAAAATATTTATAAGTAATAAAAAGAAAGCTCCTATTATTAAATAAAATCCTATGTTTGTAATAGAAATATGTAAATTACTTAAAATTTCTAAACTTAAGAGATCTTTAATTTCAAATTGATTTAAAGGACTTGCAATATCTGTAATTGTTATTTGATTTTCTATCTTGTTAAAGCTTAAAGTACTCATTTTTAGTACCTTAAGCTTTAGTTAAGCAACTTAAAATAATCCTATGTACATCTTTATACTATAATAATTTATATATATATTTATTTAGAATATTTTTAGATAAATTAATATAATTTAATTTAAATTATTTATCATTAAATAATTTAGAAATTAGAGTACGAGATAAAAATAGACGAACAAATGTTGGTAAAATATATTTTGATAGGATATAAATAGTTGTAACTATTATAATAAAAGTAAATGTTATTTCATTTATAAAATAAAAAGGTACTAATTGAGGCATTTTAAAGTTAATTTTAATAATAGGGTATATTATATAATATTTATATATATTTAAATAAAAATTAAAAAACTTAAATTTAAATATAAAGTATATTATGTATGTTAATTTTATAACAGAATAAAATATTTAGGTAAAAGAAAAGATTTTCTTTTTAATATAACAAGGTAAATGTATAAAATAAGGATATATAAGGTAATTAATAAAGGTAATCGTAAAAAATTAACTAATAATAGTCCATACAATTACTAAACCAGTTTAGCTTATATTAGAATTTATATGATAATATTACGTTTTATCTTTAACTTTTATTGTAGCATTCTTAAATTAGTTAATTATTAATATTTAGGTTTATTTAAATATAATACAATAAACTACTTACATAATAATGTAGGCCATCTAAAATAAAAGCAGGGTATATACCAAATACAATTGTAAATATAACCAGAGTAAACAGCAAGAAGAATTCTCTTATACCTGTATCACTGATATTTTCTTCAAAATATTTACTAAATGAACCTCCAAATGCTATTCTATTATATAAATATATTGTATATGCAGCTGATAATATAATAGAAGAACTAGCAAATAGACCTAGTAAAGGTAATCTTTCGAATACACCATAAAGAGACATAAATTCACCTACAAAATTTAAAGTTAAAGGTACAGCACAGTTACCTAAAGATAATATAAAGAAAAGTATAGAAAATAAAGGCATTATTTGAGTAACTCCTTTATAATAAGAAATTAATCTAGTTCCGGATCTATCATATAAAATACCTCCTGCACAAATAAATAGACCACTTGAAACAAATCCATGACCTAGTCCTAATAAAATACCTCCTTCAATTCCTTGTATTGTATTGGTAAATACTCCTATTAAATACACAGCCGCATGACACACTGAACTATAAGCTATTAGTTCTTTTATATCCAAAGTTCTTAATGTACTAAAACTAGCATATAATATAGTTACTATACCTATGACAAAAATTATATATGTAAAATTTAAGGAAACTTTAGGTAATATTGGTAAAATTAGTCTAAATATACCATATAAACTTAATTTTAATACTATACCAGCTAGTATTATACTTCCTCCTAACGGAGACTCAACATGAGCTTTTAATAATCAATTATTTAAAAAGATTGTAGGAGTTTTCACAGCGAAAGCTATAAATATACCACAAAATAAGAATATTTGAGTAATATAGTTAAAATTACTTTTAAATAAAACATCGAAATAAGTTGTACCTATTATAGATGATATTGTTAAAATAGATAATAGTAAAAATAATGAACCTAATAGTGTGTATAAAAATATATAAAAACTGGCTCTTACTTTATTACTTGATCCAAATAAACCTATTAATAAAAACAATGGCGGTAGTATACTTTCGAAAAAAATATAAAATAATAATATATCTAAAACTAAGAATACTGCTAATAATAAAGTCTCTAATAATAACATTATCATTAAATAATATTTTACATTATTTTTTATTGAATTTCAGTTTGATAATAAACCTATCGGTGTTATAATTGTAGTTAATAAAACAAAATATATTGAAATACCATCTATACCTAAATATATATCATAAATACTTATATTAAAATGCTCTTGAACATATTGAAATTGATTATTACTAAAATCAAATAATATGTAGATTATTAATGAAACTATTAAATTTAAAATAGAAAATATAAGGGCTAGCTTTTTGTAATAAGTGATTGAGGAATCATTAGCTTTAGGTTCTTCAGATTTTTCTATCTCATTTAATATAGTTGATGTATCGTGAAAATTTAATGTTTCTTCTTTAATATTATCCACATTTTTTTTTATGTCATAATTTTTTATAGTTTCTTTTAGATCTGAGGGTAAAGGGTAATATGATATAAGTCTATTATTTTGATGTGTAGAAGCAATAGAGAATATGGCTATTATTGGAATAATTAATAAAAGATGTAAAAGCATCTTTAAAAATTATTTTTATTCCGGGTTTTTAAGTTTAACTGAAAATATTATACATATGAGTAATTTATTTATAAAAATGGTTAAAGTAAAATAGATTTGACTTATTTAGGGTTTACTTTTTTAATTATTGTTATACCATATCCCTAGCTTCAATTTGGATAGGAAGGTAAGTAAATAATATAAGAAACTTTTAATTTTTAAATAAAAGCTTCAGATCAATCAAAAATTATATTAAATAAATTAAGTATTATTATAATAAATATATATTAGATACAAAAATATTAGAGCTAAATAAAACACAAGGTACTAATATTATTAAAGCAAAGACTATAGGTAATAAAACCGTTCAACAAAATGACATTAATTGATCGTAACGTATTCGCGGAAAACTAGCTCTTGCTCATATAAATACAAATATCATTATAGAACTTTTTAATCCTATATTTAATCCATATAATAATCCTTCTAGCACAGAAAAATAAGAAAGGTTAGTAATATAGTCTCTTAAATAAATAATAAAATCTCCTATAAATAAAGTTTGGAAGATTAAATAAGTACTATTAAGTATATTTAAATTTTCTAATAATAAATATCCTCCTAAAAATAATACACTTGTAAGTATACACATTAGTACTATACTTCCGTATTCAGCTAAAAAGAAAAAAACAAATACAACAGCAGCATGTTCTGTCATGAAACCACTAACAAGTTCAGATTCTGCTTCTGCTAAATCAAAAGGTGCTCTATTAGTTTCAGCTATAGATCCTATAAAGAATATAATAAATACAGGTAATAAAGGTAATATAAATCATATACTTCTTTGAGATTCTATATTTACAGTTAAATTTAGATTACCTGTTAACATAATTACTAAAAGTATAGCTGAACTTAAGATTAATTCATAACTAATTAATTGAGCTGTACTTCTTAAAGAACCTAAGAATGCATATTTACTATTAGCACTTCAACCAGCTAATAATATACCATATGTTGCTAAAGCAGATACAGCTAACATATAAAATATACCTAGGTTAAAATCATTAATTGCTAATCCTGGCCCATATGGTATTACACCATATCCTAAAAGAGCAAAAATAAGGGTAATAACTGGACCTAAAAAAAATAAGACTATATTAGCTTGGGTTGGAGCAACATATTCTTTTAATAAAAGTTTTAATGCATCAGCAAATGCTTGTAGTAAACCATAATACCCTACTACATTTGGACCTAATCTTCTTTGCATACTGGCCATAGTTTTTCTTTCTGCTACTGTAACAAATGCTACAGCTAATAAAGCAGGAACTAACACTAAAACAACCTCAAGAATTGAAATGGGTGTAGAATAAAAATACATGATTGATTTAATTTTAATTTATAATGTTGATGAATAATTTGTATTGTTTAATCATGAGAAACTTTTAGTAATAAAAATTAAATTTTCTAATTTAATATAAATTATATTAAAATCTGAAAGATCTACTTTTTAATCTTAATACTTAATTAAATGTAAATAATAAAAATAACAATTAAAAAAACTTATTTAGTTTAATATAAGAGGATATTTATTGTAATGTATAGCTATATAACTATTATTAAATTTTTAATATAGCTAATTAATTATTAATAATTAGGGGTGGGGTGGAGAGGTTAAAGTGATTTGTATTATTGTAGCAACATAATCACTTTTAAAAAGTAATATTTTACTTTTTAGTTGTTAAAGTCTCTACCTCACTTTTAATAACATAAGAGTACTTAGATTTGAACTAAGAAATCATAGGCTGAATCTATAATTTTTTCTTATATACTCTTTCTTTAGATCTAGGTCTAAAAATCTTATTTAATGGTTGAATCTGCACTTTAAAAATCTGACCTATTTCAGATTCGAACTGATAATATACATATCATATCATATAGTTCTACTTATAAACTAATAGGCCCTTTATTATATTAAATAGTATAATAAAAAATAGGGAATGTTCATGATAAAACAATTATTTATAGATTAAATAATAAAAAAAAGTTTTTTTTATTAATTTACTATGCTTCTATTTTAGATTGTATAGGAAGACTTACAAAAGCATGAGGCTTAGGTGGGCTACTTAAAGCTCATTCCAAGCTAGGGTAACTTCTATTTAAAAGAGCTTGTAAAGTGTCCGTATAGAATTGTGGATTTAATCAAGGATGTCTTCCTGCATATTCACCCTCTGTTAATTGGATATATACAATATATAAAAATAATCCTGCAGCTACTACACTTATTATAGATCCAAAGCTACTTATTATATTTCATCCGGCGAAGGCATCAGGATAATCACTTACTCTTCTAGGCATACCTTGTAACCCTAAGAAATGTTGAGGGAAGAATGTTAAATTAACTCCAATAAATAATAATCAGAATTGTGCTTTTGATAATGTGATATTATAATTTAAACCTATTATTTTAGGTATTCAGTAGTATCACCCACTAAACATTGCAAACACTGCACCCATACTTAAAACATAGTGGAAATGAGCAACTACATAGTAAGTATCATGGAATGCTATATCTAAAGATGCATTAGCTAAAACAACACCACTTAAACCACCAATTGTGAACATAAATACAAAACCTAAAGCAAATAACATAGAAGGACTTAATTTAATAGAACCTCCGTAACATGTAGCTAATCAGGAGAATATTTTAATACCTGTAGGTACTGCAATTATTAACGTAGCTGCTGTGAAATATGCTCTTGTATCCACGTCTAAACCTACAGTATACATGTGATGTGATCATACAATAAATCCTAATACTCCAATAGACATCATAGCATATACCATACCTATATAACCAAATACTGTTTTATTAGAGTTTGCAGATATAGTTGTACTTATTATACCAAAAGCTGGTACAATTAAGATATAAACCTCGGGATGACCGAAGAATCAGAAAAGATGTTGAAATAAAATAGGATCACCACCTCCAGCTGTTTCAAAGAATGATGTATTAAAATTTCTATCAGTTAATAACATAGTTATTGCACCAGCTAAAACAGGTAATGATAATAATAATAATACAGCTGTAATAACTACAGCTCATCCAAATAAAGCTAGTTTATGTAATTTTATACCTGGTGTTCTCATATTAGCAATAGTAGTTATAAAGTTTATTGCACCTAATAAACTACTAACACCTGATAAATGTAAAGCAAATATAGCTAAGTCTACACTAGGTCCACTATGACTTTGAACCCCTGATAAAGGAGGATATATTGTTCATCCTGTACCAGCACCACCTTCTATACAAGCAGAAAATACTAATAATAATAAACTTGGAGGTAATAATCAAAAACTTATGTTATTTAATCTAGGGAAAGCCATATCTGGACCCCCTACCATTAAAGGCATTAAGAAGTTCCCAAAACCACCTATTAAAGCTGGCATAACCATAAAGAATATCATAAGTAAAGCATGAGCTGTTATAATACTATTATATAATTGATTATCAGCTATATATTGTACACCTGGTCCGCTCAACTCCATTCTTATTAATACAGAAAACGCTGTACCTAATAACCCCGAAAATAATGCAAATATTAAATATAAAACCCCTATATCTTTAGCATTTGTAGATAAGAATCATCTTTCTGTTCAAATAGATATAGAGGATAAAATAACTTGCTTACTAGGGATCGACAATATTTTACTCTTAAAATCAGGCTGATCATTCATTATTTACTTTTTATTGCCCCTTATTAATCCATACTTAAATTAGACTATAACCTAAATGTTAAATTACCGTAAAACTAACTTGATAGTATACTTATATTAAATTATAGCCTAAAAATACCATACTTTACATCTATGATGGTATTATTTATAAGTAGACAGTATATCAAATATAGTTAAAAATAAATGGACTTTTTAGGATCCACTTTTTAGTAGTAAAGAATTTAATCCTTATAAATATAATTTTATATGTTAAAATTATGTAGGAATCGAACCTATTACTTAAGATTTGCAATCCTAGTGTAAACCTTCTACTTCATAATTCCCCTTTACTCAACATTTTTCTGTTGTTAATCGTAATTAGATCCAATACCACCTGTCCCTTAATTAATACAACTTATAAGGCTTGTTTTTAATCAGATCAATACTTATTAATTTGTTTAATAGTGTGTATAAATGAGCTTTACTAATGATTATTTAACCTTAGGAATAATTATTATATTAAACCTTATTACTTTTAGTAAATTATATAAACAGTATGTTGTATACATTTCTATTAAAATTATACAATATGAAGTAGATTCTATCCATTTATATATCTATATTTAATACGAAGTATGTTGTATATATTTATATAATAATTTTATATCAAAACCAAACTTATTACTTAAGTAATACTAGTATAAACCTTTTATTTAAAAATTTCATCTATTGGCTTGGCTTAGTAAAACATCTGAAAACGTTTAATTAGTAAGTATCTTTTACCTAAGTAAGTCGTACGCTTAAATTAGCTTTACTAATAATAATAAAAATAAACATTAGCTTAAAAAATTAGGATCAATATCTCTAGATAACTTAGGCTTCTAATATTCACCACGCATATATATTAATTAATATATTTAAGTTTAACCTCTTTGGTGTTATTCTACTTAATATATAATAGCTACTAAGATAGATATATTAAAGGGCTTTAACCTAAAAAAATAAATGTATTTAGTCTAAAATACCTGAATTAAAGCTTCTCCCTTTTCTTTTAAACGTATTTAAAAGGATTAAATACATAACATATTATATATATTTAGTTTTATAAAAAGTATTAAAAAATTTTTTTCACTTAGTGTTCATACAAGACAAGCTTATATAAAAAAAATAAGAGATAAGATTTAGTTTTTTTTGAAAGATAAATTAACTAAAGTATTTTCAATTAAACTAATAACAGGTACAATTAATATAAAATAACCAAAATATAAAACTGTACTTAATTGTCCTAATTCTATAAATGGAGATTCTACATGACAAGCACCTAATTTCATTAAGATTAAGAAATTTAGAACAAATATTCAGAACCCTAATTTACTTAAAGGTCTGAATTGTAAACCTTTTGATCTACCTAAATCTGTTATAGGTAATAACATTATAGCTAATATAGCACTAAACATAGCTATAACACCTAATAATTTATTAGGTATAGATCTTAATATAGCATAGAAAGGTAATAAATATCACTCAGGCACAATAGCAGGTGGAGTTTGCATAGGATTAGCCATAATATAATTATCACTATCACCTAAAACATTAGGTGCAAAGAAAACAAATGAACTTAAAACAAAAATAAAAATAAATATAGTGATTAAATCTTTAAATAAAAAATAAGGAGCAAAAGTTATTCTATCATAATTACCTGAAATACCTAAAGGATTACTTGACCCTGCTGTATCATGAAGTGCTATTAAATGCATTAAAACTAAAGCTACTAATATAAATGGTAAAACGAAATGTAAAGCAAAAAATCTATTTAAAGTAGCATTGTTAACAGAAAAACCTCCTCAAATGAACTCAACAATATCTTGTCCAATTCATGGTATAGCACTTATAAGATTGGTAATAACTGTAGCACCTCATAAACTCATTTGACCATAAGGTAATACATAACCTAAGAAAGCTGTAGCCATCATAAGTATAAGTATTACTGTACCTATTGCTCAAACTAAAGTTCTAGGTGCTCTATATGACCCGTAGTATATTCCTCTTCCAATATGTAAATAAACTAAAAAGAAGAAAGCTGAAGCTGTATTACTATGTAAATAACGAACTAATCATCCGTTGTTTACATCACGCATAATATGCTCTATAGAATTAAAAGCTTCTAATACATTAGGACTATAATGCATAGCTAAAGTTACACCTGTAATAATTTGTATAACTAAACAAACTAAAAGTAAAGAACCAAAATTTCATAAATAACTTATATTACTAGGTTGTGAAGCGTCGATAAGATATGAATTAACTAATTTTAACAAAGGATGACTCTTTAATATTCTCATGTATATACTGTATTAAACTAATTTATATTATAAAAATAATCTATAGAGAACGTTATGTCTTATGTAATGTGTATTAAGTTTAATGTAGAATATAAAAATCTATTTAATAAAACTAAATTTTTCCTACCTCTATGCATATTTATATGACCTATTACTATTTATAATATTTTATATTATATAATACTTTATTTTATTAATGTATTTTGAAAAAAAACTCAATGTAGAAACTAAAACTCTAAATTTTTTATATCTTATTTTGTTTTAAATATATATTATTACTTGTATTAAAAAATAATATAAAAGAAACTAATATAATTAATAAAAATATATTAAAAATACCACCATCTAAAGTAAAAAAGAAAATAGATATATATGAAATAAACCCTACTAAAATAAATAAAGCATAATTAGTAACAATACTTGAATTTAAATATGAAATATTCTTACTTAATTTTATTAGCCCTTTTTCTAACCCAAAAGGCCCTAATAACTCTATACTACCTTTGTCTAAAAATTTAGTAAGTAACCCACCTAAATTTAAAACTGAGTTTGTAATATATTTATTATAAAATAATTCAATTAAAAATCTTTGATTAAAAAAACCAAAAATATTATAACCTAATCTAGATAATTTAAAACTAACGATAGATTTAGGTAAAAATTCAGAGTAAATTAAAGCTATAATAGTAAACATAATAGTAAATATAAAAGGTAATAATTTAAATATAGTAGGAACAGCAAATTCAGTATTGATCATTATTTCATTCATAGGGTGAATAAATATACTATTATCTATGAAGAAATTAGAACCTAATCCTATAAAAATATCTTTAGTAATAAAACCAAAGAATATCGAAAATAAAGCTAATATAAATAAAGGTAAACTTAAAAATAAATCCCCCTCATGGGCGTTTCTATAAGCTTGTATTGATCCATTAGGATTAGCTATAAAAGTTAAATATAACACTTTAACTGAATATAAAGTAGTGAAAATTGCACCAATTACAGCTATAACATACACAGAAATACTACTAAAAGAATACTGACCAAATGCAGATTCTAAAATAAAATCCTTACTATAAAAACCAGTCATAAAAGGGAAAGCAACTAAACTTAAACTAGCTATTAATATAACAGAATATGTTAAAGGTAAATATGAAATTAATCCCCCATATTTTCTAAAATCTTGATTATCAGCTACAGCATGTATAACAGCCCCAGCTCCTAAAAATAGTAATCCCTTATAAAAAGCATGATTTATTAAATGAAATAAAGCTAAATTATATGAAGATAAACCTACTGCTATAACCATCATACCTAATTGACTCATAGTAGAATAAGCTATAACTTTCTTAATATCTTGTTGAAATAAACCAATAAGAGAACTAAATACAGTAGTTATAGCACCTAATCATAAACATAATAATAATAAAGTAGAACTATATTCTATTAAAGGTGAAGAACGCATTAATAAATATACACCCGCCGTAACCATAGTAGCAGCATGTATTAATGCAGATACAGGAGTAGGACCTTCCATAGCCATAGGTAATCAAACATGTAATCCCACTTGAGAACTTTTAGCCATAGCACCTATTAATAAGCATATACCTATAATAAGTATTACATTACTATTCATATAGGGAGCTAATGAAAATACTGTAGCATAATCTAAATTACCTAAAGATCATAATATAGAAAACATACCTATGGTTAAAAAACAATCACCTACTCTATTAGTCAAGAAAGCAGAAATAGAACTTTGGTTGGCTGCTATTCTAGTAAATCAGAAACTAACTAAAAGATATGAACAAACACCTACACCCTCTCATCCTACAAACATTAATAAATAATTATTAGCTGTTACAAGTATAATCATCATAAATGTAAACAAACTTAAATAACTAAAAAATCTCTGATTATGGGGATCATTACTCATATAGCTTATTGAATAAATATGAACTAATGAACTTATTATTAATACAGGGATTAACATTGACACTGTTAAGCTATCAAACTGAAAACCTATAATAATATTAAATCATTCACTATCTATTCATCTAAATAAATTAATTGTAACAGGGATATTATTAAAACCAACCTCTAAGAAAACCAATAAAGCCAAAACTGTTGTTATTATTACACTTAAACATGTAATAATTTGTGCACCACGAACCCCAACTTTTCTACCAAAAAAGCCTGAAACTATACTCCCTAATAAAGGTAAGATTATTATACTTAAATACATTATCTATATTCTATTGCAATACTTCCTCTTAATCTATAGAAAGCAACTAAAATACCTAAACCTATAGCAGATTCAGCACCTGCTACAACTATTATATAAATAGCATAAGTTTGGCCGATTATATCATCCATATTAAGTGAACTTACTAATATTAGAAATGTGATAGCTAATAGCATTATTTCAATTGAAATAAGCATTAATATTATATTTTTTCTATTTAAAACGAAACCTAAGATTCCGATCAAAAAAAGTATTAAGGTAATATTCATCATAGTATTTTAAAATTTTTAAATTATTTAACGGACCTTATGTAATACCAATATTATATATAAATAAGATAAAGAATATATCGTATAAATCGTATAAATATATAATAAATATACTACATAGAAAAATAGCGCCACCCCGCTATTTTTAGTGATATCTACCCTTATAATATATCCCCTTGTTTTTATTTACTTAAATAACTAATAAATAGTATTTATACTCAATTAATTAAGTAATTATCTGTACCTATTTATCTATAGTTTAACTAAAATCTAAGTACACCACATTATATTGTTTTAGTTAAATTATATCATATATTGTGGTTATGAATTGTATCCTTATTATATTTAACTTGTTATCTTTATTATTATGGATTCATAATATAATAGATTTAAATCTATTATTTTTATTTAAAAATAGACCTATAGAAGATTCGAACTCCTATTTAAGTGTCCGTAGCACTAAGTTCTACCATTGAACTAATAGGCCCTTTTTCATTAGTCGTTCTTTATATCGACATTTTTAATTAAGATTTTTTCTTTTGTTTTGATTCTTATAATTTAAATCATAATACTCTCATTTTAGACTCGAACTAAAAACCTAAATATTAGAAGTATTTCGCTCTACCATTGAGCTAATGAGAATTTTAATTTTTTTTAGCTCTTAAATTTGGTCATCCGAATACGTATACTGGAAGAAAAAGAATAATTTTATACATTATTATTATAATAGTACTTATTTAAATAATTTTTTATTGATAAAAATTATTGTTCACTTAATCAATAGAGGAATTTTTCTAGAGATACTGATTCGATTACTATAGGCATAGAACTATGTAATATACCACAAATCTCTGAACATTGTCCGTAGAAAACACCTTCTCTGTTAATAAAAACAGATACTTGATTTAATCTTCCTGGGTAAGCATCACATTTTATACCTAATGAGTTACAAGAAAAAGAATGTATTACATCACCAGCTGTAATAATAAATCTTACATGAGTTAATTCAGGAAGAATAACTCTATTATCAACTTCTAACATTCTTAGTGTACCATGTTCTAGATCAGATTCAGGAACTATATATGAATCAAATTCTATAAATTCTTCACTTTCATTTAAAAAATCAGGATATTGATAACTTCAATATCATTGATGTCCTTCAGCTAAAACAGACATTGAAGGATCACTAACTTCATCCATTAAATATAATAGTTTAAATGAAGGGAATGCTATTAATAATAATATAACAGCTGGAAGTATAGTTCATATTAATTCTATAAGAGTACCGTGGTTTAAATATTTATGAGATATAGGTGATTTAATATTTAAATAATTAATAACTAGAGATACTAATATTCATCCTACGGCAAATAAAATTATAACTAAATAGTACATAATATTATCATGTAATTCTACTAAACCCTCCATTTGTGGAGTAGCACTATCTTGAAAATATAAACCTCAGGGGCTTGGTGCATCTAAAAATATAGAAAGTACATTATTTAATAATTCCATTAAAAAGTATGATTATCTAGACTGTTATATAAAATATAAATATGTTTTTAACAAAAAATAGAATAGAATCAAAGGTTAACGTTTTGTATAAAAAAATTCATACAAAAAAAAGGAAAACTAAATTAAGAATTTTTTTAATAATATTCTGAATATTATAAGGTGGTATTGGTAATTAGAATAAACAATCTTATTTTAAACCCTAATTCGTTATTAAACTACATATAAAAGCAAGAAAGCCATCATTAATGCAAATAACCCTGTTGCCTCTGAAAAAGCAAAACCTAAAATAGCATATCCAAATAGTTGACCTGTTATAGATGGGTTTCTTGCCACACCTAAAATTAATGCTCCAAATACTACACCTATTCCCATACCTGCACCTATTAAACCTGTTGTGGCAATCCCTGTACCTATTATTTTTGCAACTTGGATCATAATTTATCTTGTTTGTATAAACCATAAATAAAAAAAATTAGCGAATATTTAATTTTCAAATTAATATTATTCTAATAAAATTTTCTTAAAAAAACCTATAATCTTTATATTAAATATATCCACCTACTTAGTATAAGTAAATATTATTTTGTTTTAATAATTCTATTTAAGTAAGAAATACTTATTATATTTTTTTTATTAGAATTATCTTCCATATTTTGTTTTGTAGATATTTTTAAAGCACCTTTACCTAATTCAAATACAAATCCTATGGTAATAATAAAAATAAAAATTAAAGTTGTAAATAAACCATAAATATTATTTACATATTCACTAACTGTAAAAGGAAATATTAATAAAACTTCTAAATCTAATAATAAAAAAACTAATGCATATATAAAAAACCCTATATTAAAAGGAAGTCTAGTTTGATGAAAAGAATGAAATCCACATTCAAATACAGAATATTTTTCTTGATAGGGGTTATGTGGAGCTAAAATTAAATTAATAAATAAGAAAAGTAAAGCAATTATAGAAACAAATAAAATAAATAAAGTCATACTACTCATTTAACTACTAAATAAAACTTGTACCAATATGGTACCCATACTTAATCATTCTTTATTCATAAAAATAAATAATAGTATTACTAATGTAATAATAGAAATAGTAAAAGAAAAAGGGCTACTTATGAAAACATGTTGTCCTATATGATTATGCAAAGTATCTTTTTCATGTTCAGTAGGATAGAAAAAGATTTCTTTAATAATATTAAGATAATAAACTGCACCTATTACACTAGTAAGTATAGCAACTAAAGTTAAGAAAATATAACCATTATCTAAAGCAGCACTTAATACCATCTGTTTTGCAAAAAAACCAACTAAAGGAGGTATACCTACAAAAGAAAAAATAGTAATAGCTAAACTTAAAGATAATAAAGGATTTATATAAAAATAACCTTTTAATTGGCTAATTAACTGAATAGGGGAGTTATTTTTATCTAATAAATTATTATATTCTTTATTTTTAGTCATATAGTTAAATAAAGAAAATCCTATAGTGATTAATATAATAAATATATTTAAGTTACTTATAGAATACTGTATTATATAGAATATAAAAGCTTGTGTTGATTCAATATTAGATATACTTAAAGCTAAAAGTATAAAACCTATATGAGATATAGTACTATATGCAAGTAATCTTTTTATTCTAAATTGTGTTAAACCTATAACAGTACCTATTATTAATGAAAGAAGTGAACTTATTAATAAACCATAAGTTCAACTAAAATCAGATAAAGAACTATTAGTATGATAAACTAATTCTAATAAAAAGATAAAAATAGATATTTTAGCTATAATGGCTACAAATGTAGTAACTATAGTAGGTATAGCGTCATAAACATCTGGAGATCAAAAGTGGAAAGGTGCAGCACTAACTTTAAATAGGAAACCTATACTAAATATAAGTAAAGCAAAATTTAAATAATAAGATTTATATCATGAAGTTAAATTACTATTTATATCACTTATACTATTTATTACGTACAAACCATCTAGACTAGTAGTACCTGAATTTGCATATAATAAACTTGTACCTAATAAAATAAAACAAGAACTTAAACCACCTAATAAAAAATACATTAAACCACCTGTAGTAGATAACTCCGAATTTCTATATAAAGTACTTAATAAATATAAACCATAACTTTGTAATTCTATTGAAAGAAAAATAGAAACTAAATCATTTGTTGATATTAAAAAAACAGCTCCACTTATAATAAATAATAAAATTAAAGGATATTCAATGATCATCATATGTTCTCCCATTTTATTTAAAATATATGTAGTTGTAATATTAGATACTTTTACTTTATCTTCCTCATCATTATTTTTATCTAAAATAATTTTTCTAGGATAAAAACTTGTTAATTGTAATATTAATATACTAATAAAAAAAATAAATATATGAAATATTTGTGTTATATTAGTCACATGAAGTAAACCTCCATGTAAACCTATACCTTTATTTAAAATAGATAAACTTATTATATCATGTAAAATACAATAAATTAAAGCTATTATTGCAATTCTATTGAAAAGAATTGACATATCTCGTCTTAAAGTGACGGCATTAGAAAATAATAAGAATAAAATTGATATTATTACCATGTATATTTTTTTTAATTATAGGCTATTAAGCCTAAACCTGGAGAGAAAATCGAATTCTCATCTTTAATGTATGAAATTAAGGTTTTACCTTTAAACTACCCAAGTTTCAACCTTTTTTTTATCCAGTGAAGGTTAAAGGGACAATACTCTGACTTGAACAGAGAACCTCCTGTGCCACATACAGGAGCTCTACCTATTGAGCTATATTATCCTTTTTTTAATTATATACTTAATAATTCTTAATAGTATAGACTAATTTAGGAAAAATTACTTTTTTTATGTAGGAGTGATTCGAACACTCAATAGTGAATATCAAAAATTCATGACTTACCCATTAGTCTACAACATATAAGATTAAATATAAACTTATATTAATTTTTTTTAATAAATATAGATAACAAGACTTGAACTTGCACGGTATTTAACCTTTCCAGCCTAAATGGAACCTGTCTGCCAATTCCAGCACATCTATATGGTAATAAATTTTTATATTAACTATTTAAATTTAATTTATATTTAATGCCTAAGGTAAGACTTGAACTTACAACTTAAATAACTTCACTATTTTACTCTACCAATTGAGTTACTTAGGCTATATTTGGAGATACAGGGTTTCGAACCCTGACCCACAGTAAGCAAGACTGTTATACTACCTATTATATTATATCCCCTTATAAAAACGAACTTATATATAGTAAGTTCAAAATTAATTATATTAAATTTTATCCGAAAAAGGACTTGAACCTTCACGGCATTTAGCCCATATGTTTTAAGCATATTATGTCTACCATTCCATCATACGGATTTGGATTTAAATAAATAGTTTAATTAAATTATATTATCTAAAAGTATGCGGATAAAGGATTTGCACCTCTAATCTTTTGGGCATGAGCCAAATATGTAACTATTACACTGATCCGCATTAATACAATTAAGACTAAAGTGACTTGAACACTTATGATTACTATTATGAGTAGTAAGCTCTACCAATTGAGCTATAGTCTCCAATTAAACTAATGTTATTAATAATTTATATTAGACTAGACAGGATTCGAACCTGCGGTGTTAGCCGTGAAAAAGCTATGTCTTACCACTTGACTACTAATCCTTATTATTTTTAAAAATACTGATATTTATTTTATTATTTCTAAATAGCCCGATATAAGTATCGCACTTATTTCTAATGATTACAAAACAATCGCATTTCTTTTATGCTAATCAGGCTCAATCTATTTATATTTATTAAATTATATTGTGTAAACAAGATATAAATCAACTATTAGTTGTTTATAAAATTAGTACTTAGTTCCTTAAAATCTCTAGATTATTACAAACCAAGCCTATTAATGTAATGTTTTATTACGTATATTTAAGAAATATCTTAAAGTAAGCTTCGTGCCTATATGCATTCAGCACTTATCTTTGACTAACTTAGCTTTCCTGCCATGCTTATGCTATTTATTTAATTAAGTGATAAAAACATCCCTGTAATAATATATTATTTATATATTATTTCCATTATTAATAAAATTTTCATCTATTAATAATTAATATCGGGCACATAAACAACAGGTAAACCAGAGATTAATAAAATTGGTATACAACTAAGGTATAACAACAGTGCCCCGTGTTCCTTTCGTACAAAGGTTAATCTTTATTATATTCTAATTCCCTCTAGTAGATAGAAACCATACTGTCTCACGACGTATTTAACCCAGCTCATGTAACTTTTTAATCGACGAACAGTCGTACCCTACATAGTTTCTGCATCCATGAGGATAAGTTAAGCCGACATCGAGGTGCCAA
>Ga0247781_1000087_pt1 | contig 25457 bp, 30 predicted proteins | sample UWRJL184509B5_FD_179922 | JGI IMG/M metagenome (GOLD analysis project Ga0247781, IMG submission 179922) | Plant litter microbial communities from Arlington Agricultural Research Station in Wisconsin, United States - UWRJ-L184-509B-5 | ecosystem: Environmental > Terrestrial > Plant litter >...
CCCGGCGCCACCGCCTCGCGCATCGCGTCCAGCGCGGCGGCGACCACCAGGCCGGCGCCGCGCATCTTCTCGATCTGCTCGGGAGTCTTCAGCTGAATGTCCAGCTGGGCACGCCGCATATCAGCCCCCGTAGGACCGGAGGGCGTCGATGGCGCGCACCGTTACGTCCTCGACCGGTCCGGTCGCGTCGATCCCTACCAGCTTGCCCTGAGCGCCGAAGAAGTCGACCAGGGGTGCGGTCTTGTCCGCATACTCCACCAGGCGGTTGGCGATCGTCTCGGCCTTGTCGTCGTCCCGCTGGAACAGCTCCGACCCGCAACGGTCGCAGATGTTCTCCTTGCTGGTCGGATCGAACTCGACGTGCCAGATCTTGCCGCAGCCCCGGCAGGTGCGCCGGCCGGAGAGCCGCCGGATGACCTCGTCGTCGTCGACGACGAGCTCCATCACCAGATCGAGCGCGGTGCCGAGATCGGCGAGGAGCTTGTCGAGCGCCGAGGCCTGCGGAACCGTGCGCGGGAAGCCGTCGAGCAGGAAGCCGTCACCGGCGTCCGGTTCGGCCAGCCGGTCCCGGACCATGTTGATGGTCACCTCGTCCGGAACCAACTGCCCCGCGTCCATGAAGCGCTTGGCCTCGACGCCCAGCGGCGTGCCCTGCGAGACGTTCGCCCGGAAGATGTCGCCGGTCGAGATCTTCGGGACGGCGAGATGGGCGGCGATGAACTCAGCCTGGGTCCCCTTGCCAGCCCCGGGAGGGCCCACCAGCACCAGCCGCACCTACATCGCCTCGCTCAGGTGAGTCGTTGTCCTTGAGATCCTCGACGCCAGAGCCCCCCGGCTCCGCGTCGCCACTACCGCAGGAACCCTTCATAGTTCCGCTGCATCAGCTGGCTCTCGATCTGCTTCACCGTTTCCAGACCCACACCCACCATGATCAGCACTGCCGTACCACCGAACGGGAAGTTCTGATACTGCTGTTGATCCAGCCAGATGAAGAAGAAGTTCGGCAGGACCGAGATCAGACCAAGGTACAGCGCGCCCGGCAGCGTGATCCGGCTGAGGATGAAGTCCAGGTAGTCGGCGGTGGGCTTGCCCGGGCGAATACCCGGGACGAATCCACCGTACTTCTTCATGTTGTCCGCGACCTCGGTCGGGTTGAACGTGATCGAGACGTAGAAGTACGTGAAGAAGATGATCAGCAGGAAGTAGACGCCGATGTAGATCTCGCTCGTGGGGTCGACCAGCCACTTCTGAATCCAGAGCTGGAAGCCGTTGAGGTTGTTGGCGTCGAAGAACTGCAGGTAGAGCTGCGGCAGGTAGAGCAGCGAAGAGGCGAAGATGACCGGGACGACACCCGCCTGGTTCACCTTCAGCGGGATGTAGGTGGACGTGCCGCCATACATCCGCCGGCCGATCATGCGCTTGGCGTACTGGACCGGAATGCGTCGCTGCGCCTGCTCGATGAAGACGACCAGGGCGATGACGACCAGGACCAGCAGGATCACCAGGACGAACTTGCCGACACCGCTCGACTCCTTGATCGTCCAGCCCTCGCCCGGGAGGCGGGCGGCGATCGAGGTGAAGATCAGGACGGACATGCCGTTGCCGACGCCGCGGTCGGTGATGAGCTCGCCGAGCCACATGACCACACCAGTACCGGCGGTCATCGTCAGCACCAGGACGGAGAGCGTCAGCCACATCGGCAGCCCGGTGTTGTTCGGGATGATCTGCAGCGTCGGGTCGTTCTGATCGCAGGCGTTGTTGAAGAGCTGCCCGGTCCGCGCCAGGGCGACGAACGCCGAGGACTGCAGGACCGCGAGGCCGAGGGTGAGGTACCGCGTGTACTGCGTGATCTTCGCCTGGCCGGACTGGCCCTCCTTGCGAAGCTGCTCCAGGCGCGGAATGACCACGGTGAGCAGCTGCAAAATGATGGAGGCCGTGATGTACGGCATGATGCCGAGCGCGAAGACCGAGAGCTGAAGAAGTGCCCCACCTGAGAACAGGTTCAACAGGTTGAGCACGCCCTTGTCGGCGTTCTGGGAGTTCACGATGTCAATGCATCGCTGCACGTTGGTGTAGGAGACACCTGGGCTGGGCAGAGTAGCCCCGAGCCGGTACAGCGCAATGATGAAGACTGTGAACATCAGCTTTTTGCGCAGGTCAGGCGTCCGGAACGCACTGGTAAAGGCGGAGAGCAACTTCTTCCTCCTGCGCGAGGTTACCGCCGGAATCGGCGGATGGGGGAAGGCATCGGTCCGGACGACCGATATCCCTAGCTGGGAACGGACTCTAACAGTCTTGCCGGTGCGCGGTGTGTCGCGGTAGCCGTCACCGCGCGTAGGCATCCGGCCTGGCGAAGAAAGGCCAGGTCAGACGCCACAAAGGGGATGCTGCCCGAGCGACGCGTTCGCACCACTCGGGCAGACACCCCCGCAAGCCTCACAGCTCGGTGGTGGAACCACCGGCTGCCGCGATCTTCTCCTTGGCCGAGTCACTGAACGCGTGCGCCTTGATCGTCAGCGACACGCTGCCCAGCTCACCCGAGCCGAGGACCTTGACCGGCTGGTTCTTGCGAACCGCGCCGGCCTGGAACAGCTCGTCCGGGCCGACCTCGCCACCGTTCGGGAACAGTTCGGCGAGGCGGTCCAGGTTCACGACCTGGAAGACGACCTTGTTGCGGGGCCGGTTCTTGAGCCCCTTCAGCTTCGGCAGCCGCATGTGGATGGGCATCTGCCCACCCTCGAACGCCGCCGGGATGTTCCGGCGGGCGCCGCTGCCCTTAGTACCACGACCGGCGGTCTTGCCCTTGGAACCCTCACCACGACCCACTCGGGTCTTGGCGGTCTTGGCTCCGGGCGCCGGGCGCAGGTGGTGAACCTTGATCGCCATTACTCGACCTCCTCAACAGTCACGAGGTGGTTCACGGCGAAGATCATGCCCCGAATCTCGGGGCGGTCCTCCTTGACCACCACATCGTTGATCCGCTTGAGGCCCAGCGAACGCAGCGAGTTCCGCTGATTCTGCTGACGCCCGATCCCGGACCGGATCTGGGTGACCTTCAAGCGAGCCATCAGTGCACCGCCGCTTCCGCACGCGCCGCCAGCATGGCCGCCGGCGCCACGTCCTCGACCGGGAGACCACGGCGAGCCGCGACCTGCTCCGGCGACTCGAGGCCCTTCAGCGCGGCCACCGTCGCGTGCACGATGTTGATCGGGTTCGACGACCCGAGGCTCTTCGACAGGATGTCGTGGATACCGGCGCACTCAAGCACGGCGCGCACCGGGCCACCGGCGATAACACCGGTACCAGCCGATGCCGGCTTGAGGAGAACGACACCCGCGGCGGCCTCGCCGATGATCGGGTGCGGAATGGTCGCACCGATCCGCGGAACCTTGAAGAAGTGCTTCTTGGCCTCCTCGACACCCTTGGCGATCGCCGCGGGCACCTCCTTGGCCTTTCCGTAGCCGATGCCGACGGTGCCGTCGCCGTCGCCCACGATCACCAGGGCGGTGAAGCTGAAGCGACGACCACCCTTGACGACCTTGGCGACCCGGTTGATCGCGACGACCCGCTCGAGATGCGGGGTCTTGTCGACGGGCGCGTTACCGCGGCCGCCCTCACGGCGGTTGTCCCTGCGGTTGCCACCCTCGGTGTTACCGCCGGACCCGCCGCCTCGGCGCTGCTGACCAGGCATTGGTCAATTCCTCCTAGAACTCGAGTCCGGCTTCACGAGCGGCATCGGCAAGCGCGGCGATACGCCCCGCGTACTTGTTGCCACCGCGGTCGAAGACGACCTTGGACACGCCTGCGGACTTCGCCCGCTCGGCGAGGAGCGAACCGACCTTGGTGGCCTGAGCGCTCTTGTCACCCTCGCCGCCCCGCAGGGAGGCGTCGAGCGTGGAGGCCGAGGCCAGCGTGTGGCCCTTGAGGTCGTCGACGATCTGCGCGCTGATGTGCCGCGAAGACCGGGTGACGACCAGACGGGGGCGCTCGGCAGTACCGCGGACGTTCCGGCGGACCCGGAAGTGCCGACGCGCCTTTCCGACAGCCCGCTTGGCGGCGGCACCCGCGCCGTTGCGACGCTTGAGCAGCGTGGCGGTCACTTCTTACCTGCCTTTCCGGCCTTACGGCGGATGACCTCGCCCTGGTACTTGACGCCCTTGCCCTTGTAGGGCTCCGGCGGGCGGATCTTCCGGATGTTGGCGGCGACCTCGCCGACCAGCTGCTTGTCGATGCCCGCGACCGTGAACAAGGTCGGCCTCTCGACCGCGAACGTGATCCCGGTCGGCGGCACGACGTTGACCGGGTGCGAGAAGCCCAGGGCGAACTCGAGGTCCTTGCCCTTGGCGGTCACCCGGTAGCCGGTGCCGTTGATCTCCAGAGTCTTCTTGTACCCCTCGGTGACGCCGACGATCATGTTGGCGACCAGGGTACGAGAGAGGCCGTGGAGTTCCTTGGCCTTGCGCTCGTCGTTGGGGCGGTTGACGTGCAGTTCGGCACCGTCCTGCTCGACCGTGATCGGCTCGGCAACGGTGTGCGACAGCTCGCCCTTGGGGCCCTTGACCTTGACGGTCTGGCCGGTGATGGTGACATCGACGCCGGCCGGGACCGGGATCGACTTACGTCCGATTCGCGACATGGTTTCTCAGTCTCCAGTTACCAGACGAAGGCGAGGACTTCCCCGCCAACGCTCCGCTTGCGGGCCTGCCGGTCGGTCAGCAGCCCCTGGGACGTCGAAATAATCGCGACGCCCAGGCCGCCGAGCACCCGAGGGAGCTCGTCGGACTTGGCGTACACCCGGAGGCCGGGCTTGGAAACGCGCTTGATGCCGGCGAGGCTGCGCTCACGGCTCTGGCCGTACTTGAGCTCAACGACCAGACGCCGGCCGACGGCGCCTTCCTCGGGCTCCTCGGCCGACCAGGAGGCGATATAACCCTCAGCCTTGAGGACCTCGGCGATGTTCGCCTTGATCTTCGAGAAGGGCATGGTCACCTTGTCGTGGTACGCCTGGTTGGCGTTGCGCAGACGCGTCAGCATGTCTGCGATCGGGTCCGTCATCGTCATGGGTGTTCGTCAACCTTTCTCGCCGGGGTTCCCACCTTGGCGGCGGGCCTACGGCGAAGCGGTGTTGCTAGACCAGCCTTGAGACCGTTTGTTGGGCGGTCGTGGGGCGGTTGGATGGGGGTTACCAGGAAGCCTTGGACACGCCGGGCAGCTCACCGCGGTGAGCCATGTCCCGCACGCAGATCCGGCAGAGGCCGAACTTGCGGTAGACCGAGTGCGGGCGTCCGCACTTCTGGCAGCGGGTGTACGCACGCACGGCGAACTTCGGCTTCGCGGCAGCCTTGATGATCAGCGCCTTCTTAGCCATGCTCAGTTCTCCTTGAACGGGAAGCCCAGGAGCTTGAGAAGCGCCCGGCCCTCGTCGTCTGTATCGGCGGTCGTGACCACCGTGATGTCCATGCCCCGGGTGCGATCGATCCGGTCCTGGTCGATCTCGTGGAACACGGACTGCTCGGTCAGACCGAAGGTGTAGTTGCCGTGCCCGTCGAGCTTGCGCCCGTCGAGGCCGCGGAAGTCACGGATACGGGGCAGCGCGATCGACAGCAGCCGGTCGAGGAACTCCCACATCCGGTCGTTGCGCAGGGTCACCTTCGCGCCGATCGGCATGCCCTCGCGTAGCTTGAACTGCGCGATGGACTTGGTCGCCCGCCGCACGAGCGGCTTCTGACCGGTGATGGTGGTCAGGTCACGCACGGCGCCGTCGATCAGCTTGGCGTCGCGGGCGGCCTCGCCAACACCCATGTTCACGACGACCTTCACCAGGCCGGGAACCTGCATGGGGTTGCCGTACTTGTACTGCTCCTGAAGCGCGGCGATGACCTCGCTGCGGTACTTCTGCTTCAGACGGGGCAGCGTCTTGGTCTCGGTAGCGGCAGTCATCACAGTTCCTTACCGGTCGTACGCGCGATACGGACCTTGTTGCCGTTCTCGTCGATCCGGTAACCGATGCGAGTCGGCTTGCCCTGGTCATCCAGGATCTGCACGTTGGAGATGTGCACGGGGGCTTCCTGGGTCACGATGCCACCGGTCTTCGAACCACGCTGGGTGGTGCGGATGCGTTCGTGCTTCTTGACCCGGTTGACGCCCTCGACCAGGACCTTGTCCTGCCGAGGGAAGGCCGCGATGACCTTACCCTTGGCACCCTTGTCCTTGCCGGCGATGACGAGAACCGTGTCGCCCTTCTTGATCTTCACGGTTTAGAGCACCTCCGGCGCCAGGCTGATGATCTTCATGAACCGCTTGTCGCGCAGTTCGCGCCCGACCGGGCCGAAGATGCGGGTACCGCGGGGGTCCCCACCGTCCTTGATGATGACGGCGGCGTTCTCGTCGAAGCGGATGTACGAGCCGTCCGGGCGACGCCGTTCCTTGGCGGTGCGAACGATGACCGCCTTGACGACGTCACCCTTCTTCACACCAGCACCCGGGATGGCGTCCTTGACGGTGGCCACGATGACGTCGCCGATGCTCGCGTAACGGCGACCGGAGCCGCCGAGCACGCGGATGCACAGAATTTCCCGAGCACCCGTGTTGTCAGCGACGCGCAGTCGCGACTCCTGCTGAATCACGTCTGTCTCCTATGTCTGCCAGTTCTCCGGTGATCCACCGAAGCTTGGCGGAACGTGGGTCCGCCTTTAGTCCGTTCTTGGGCGGGGGCGGGGCGGTTGGATGGAGGCTGGGCCGGCTCTCGCCGACCCAGCGCACTCACTTGGCCTTTTCGAGGATCTCCACGACACGCCACCGCTTGGTGGCCGACAGCGGACGGGTCTCCATCAGGAGAACCCGGTCGCCCACGCCGCACGCGTTCTGCTCGTCGTGCACCTTCAGCTTGCTGGTGCGACGGAGAACCTTGCCGTAGAGGGCGTGCTTGACGCGGTCCTCGACCTCGACGATAACGGTCTTATCCATCTTGTCGCCGACCACCAGGCCCTCGCGGACCTTGCGGTTGTTGCGCACCGGAGTGGTCTCATTACTCATGCTGTCACCTCATCCGGCGCGACCGAGAGCCCAAGCTCCCGCTCACGCATGATCGTGTAGATCTTCGCGATGTCCTTGCGGACGACCTGCAGTCGACGATGATTGTCGAGCTGACCGGTCGCGCCCTGCACACGGAGGTTGAACAGCTCCGCCTTGGCCTCCCGCAGCCGCGAAACAAGCTCCTCACCGGAGAGTTCGCGCAGCTCGGCCGCCTTAACGCCCGCTGCCATCAGCTTTCACCCAATTCACGTGTCACGATGCGGCACTTCATCGGGAGCTTGTGGATCGCACGGCGCATCGCCTCGCGCGCGATCGTCTCGTTCGGGAAAGACATCTCGAAGAGAATGCGTCCCGGCTTGACGTTCGCCACCCACCACTCCGGAGAACCCTTACCAGAACCCATGCGGGTCTCGGCCGGCTTCTTGGTCAGAGCGTTGTCGGGGAAGACCGAGATCCAGACCTTGCCACCACGCTTGATGTGACGGGTCATCGCGATACGAGCCGACTCGATCTGCCGGTTGGTGACGTACGCGCGCTCCAGAGCCTGGATACCGAATTCGCCGAAGACGACCCGGTTGCCGCCCTTGGACGCGCCGTGGCGGTCCGGGTGGTGCGGCTTGCGGAAGCCCTTCGGAGGCTTACGCGGCATCAGCATCTGTCAGCCCTCCTGCTGCGTTTCGGCCGGAGCCGGAGCCGCGGCAACCGCGGCGTCGTTGACGTTCTCGCCGGCCGGGGCGTCGCCGCCACGGGCCTGGGCGGCCGCGCGGCCGGCCTCGGTGCCACCCGCGGTCGTACCGGACGAACCGGAACGGCCACGGCGCGGACGCTCGGGACGGTCACCACGGTCACGGCGAGGACGCGAAGGCGCCTCGGTGACAACTTCGCGACCCGGCACGGCGTCGCCCTTGTAGATCCAGACCTTCACGCCGATGCGGCCGAACGTGGTACGGGCCTCGAAGAAGCCGTACTCGATGTTCGCGCGCAGCGTGTGCAGCGGGACACGACCCTCACGGTAGAACTCCGTGCGGCTCATCTCCGCGCCACCGAGGCGGCCGGAGACCTGCACCCGGATGCCCTTGCAGACGGGGTTCTTCATGGCCGACTGCATGGCCTTGCGCATCGCCCGCCGGAAGCTGACCCGGGAGGACAGCTGCTCGGCGACGCCCTGCGCCACGAGCTGCGCGTCCGACTCGGGGTTCTTCACCTCGAGGATGTTCAGCTGCACCTGCTTGCCGGTGAGCTTCTCGAGGCGTCCGCGGATCTTGTCGGCCTCCGCACCCTTACGGCCGATGACAATGCCCGGCCGGGCGGTGTGGATGTCGACCCGAACCCGGTCGCGGGTCCGCTCGATGTCCACCTTGGAGATGCCGGCGCGCTCGAGGCCCTGGGACATCATGCGGCGGATCTTGACATCCTCGCCGATGTAGTCCTTGTAGAGCTTGTCCGCGAACCAGCGGCTCTTCCAGTCGGTGGAGATGCCGAGGCGGAACCCGGTGGGGTGAACCTTCTGACCCATTACTCGTCACCCTCCTGTTTGGTGGCCTCAGCACTCTGGGACCCGGCAGCCGGCGTCGGCTCGGCCGGCGCTGCCTTCTTGCTCGCCGCGGCGGTCTTCTTGACCGGCCGGGCGACCTGGACCGCCTCGACGGCGATCGTGATGTGGCACGTGCGCTTGCGGATCCGGTACGCCCGGCCCTGCGCTCGCGGACGGAACCGCTTGAGCGTCGGGCCCTCGTCGACGAACGCCTCGCTCACGAGGAGTGCGTCGGGGTCCAGCCGCTCGTTGTTCTCAGCGTTCGCGATCGCGCTGGCAAGCACCTTGTAGACCTGCTCGCTCGCGGTCTGCGGTGCGAACTGCAGCACGGTGAGCGCCTCCTTCGCGGGCAGACCGCGGACGAGGTTGACCACCCGGCGCGCCTTGTTCGGCGAGATGCGCACGTGCCGCGCAACCGCCCGCGCGCCCGGAAGCACCGGAGCGTCGCCCTTGACTGGCATCGCTGTAGCTCCTAAATCCTCTGATCCGTGTGTCTGCTTAGCGGCGACGGCTCTTGCGGTCGTCCTTCTCGTGACCCTTGAACGTGCGGGTCAGAGCGAACTCACCGAGCTTGTGCCCCACCATGGCCTCGGTGATGAACACCGGGACGTGCTTGCGTCCGTCGTGCACCGCGATCGTGTGCCCCAGCATGTCGGGGATGATCATCGAGCGCCGCGACCAGGTCTTGATGACGTTCTTCGAGTTCTTCTCGTTCTGGACTTCCACCTTCTTGAGCAGGTGGTCGTCGACGAACGGGCCCTTCTTCAGGCTGCGTGGCATCTTCTAAACTCCCGTTACCCGCGCTTGCGGGTGGCGTAGCGGCGGCGAACGATCAGCTTGTCGCTCTCCTGGCCCTTGCGGCGGGTACGACCCTCAGGCTTACCAGCCGGGTTGACCGGGTGGCGACCACCAGAGGTCTTACCCTCACCACCACCGTGCGGGTGGTCGATCGGGTTCATGGCGACACCGCGGACGGTCGGGCGCTTGCCCTTCCAGCGCATGCGGCCGGCCTTGCCCCAGTTGATGTTCGACTGTTCGGCATTGCCGATCTCGCCGACCGTGGCACGGCAACGGATGTCGACCCGGCGGATCTCACCGGAAGGCATACGCAACGTGGCGTACGCGCCCTCCCGGCCGAGCAGCTGGATACCGACACCGGCCGAGCGGGCCAGCTTGGCGCCACCGCCGGGACGAAGCTCCACACCGTGGACCGTCGTACCGACCGGGATGTTGCGCAGGGGAAGGTTGTTCCCCGGCTTGATGTCCGCGCCCGGACCGGACTCGACCCGGTCGCCCTGCTTCAGGTCCTTCGGCGCGAGGATGTAACGCTTCTCGCCGTCGGCGTAGTGCAGCAGCGCGATGCGCGACGTGCGGTTCGGGTCGTATTCGATGTGCGCGACCTTGGCCGGCACACCGTCCTTGTCGACCCGCTTGAAGTCGATCAGCCGGTACTGCCGCTTGTGACCGCCACCCTGGTGCCGCGTGGTGATGCGGCCGTGGACGTTGCGACCACCCTTTTTGGGCAGCGGGACCAGCAGAGACTTCTCCGGGGTGGACCGGGTGAGCTCGGCGAAGTCGGCGACGCTCGAGCCGCGACGGCCCGGCGTGGTCGGCTTGTACTTACGGATAGCCATTGTTCAAACCCCTTAGCTGACCGGGCCGCCGAAGGCCTCGATGCGGTCACCGTCAGCCAGCTTGACCATCGCGCGCTTCGTCGCCTTGCGCTGACCGAAGCCGGTCCGGGTGCGCTTGCGCTTGCCCTCGCGGTTGGCGGTGTTCACCGTCACCACTCGGACGTTGAAGATCTGCTGGATCGCGATCTTGATCTGGGTCTTGTTCGCGTCCGGGTGGACGAGGAACGTGTACCAGTTCTGGTCGAGAACGCTGTAGCTCTTCTCGGACACGACCGGCTTGATGATGAGGTCGCGCGGGTCGGCGATCGTGCTCACTTGTTCTCCTCCTCGGCGGCCGGAGCGCCCAGGAACTCGTCGAGCGCGTCCTTGGTGAAGACCACCTCGTCGGCGACCAGCACGTCGTACGTGTTGAGCTGGCCCGCCTCGAGCAGGTGCACGGTCGCCTCGTTGCGCAGCGAGAGCCAGTTCAGCTCGTCGGTGCTGCTCAGCACGACCAGGACCTTGGTGGACTCGGTGGCCTTGCGCAGCGTGCTGATCGCGGCCTTGGTCGACGGCTTCTCGCCGCTGACGAACGCCTCGACCACGTGCACACGACCCTCGCGGGCCCGGTCGGACAGGGCGCCACGCAGGGCGGCGGCCTTCATCTTCTTGGGAGTCCGCTGGCTGTAGTCGCGCGGCACGGGACCGTGCACGACGCCACCACCGGTGAACTGCGGCGCGCGGATCGAGCCCTGACGGGCGCGACCGGTGCCCTTCTGCTTGTACGGCTTCCGTCCGCCACCGGCGACCTCGCCGCGCGACTTCGCCTTGGCCGTACCCTGTCGGGCGGCCGCGAGCTGGGCCACCACGACCTGGTGCATCAGCGGAATGTTGGCCTGGACGTCGAAGATCGAGTCCGGCAGCTCCACCGAGCCGGCCTTGTTGCCCTCAACGTTGATCACGTCGACCGAGCTCACTTGGCACCGCCCTTCTTCGCCGCGGTACGGACCAGGATCAGCGCGCCCTTGGGACCGGGCACCGCGCCCTTGACCAGGATCAGGTTGTTCTCAGTGTCCACCGCCTGCACGGTCAGGTTCTGCACGGTGAAGCGCTTTCCACCCATCCGGCCGGCCATCCGGACACCCTTGAACACGCGACCGGGGGTCGCGCAGGCGCCGATGGAACCGGGCGAGCGGTGCTTGCGCTCGACACCGTGGCTGGCCTTGAGGCCGTGGAAGCCGTGCCGCTTCATGACACCGGCGTAGCCCTTGCCCTTGGTCTTACCGGTGACGTCGATCGGCGAACCGACCGCGAACGCCTCAACGGTGACCTCTTGGCCGAGCTCGTACTCGCCGGCGTCGACGGTGCGCAGCTCCACGACGTGCCGCCGCGGGGAAACGCCCGCCTTGGCGAAGTGACCGCCCTCAGGCTTGTTCACCTTGCGCGGGTCGATGGCGCCGTACGCCAACTGGACGGCGGAGTAGCCGTCTTTCTCATCTGTGCGGACCTGGGTCACGACACACGGGCCGGCCTGCACCACGGTCACCGGGACAACCTTGTTGTTGTCCCAGACCTGGGTCATGCCGAGCTTGGCGCCCAGGATCCCCTTTACTTGCCTGTCCATTAGTCGCAGATCCCTACAGCTTGATCTCGATGTCGACGCCAGCCGGCAGGTCGAGGCGCATGAGCGAGTCGACCGTCTTGGGAGTCGGGTCGATGATGTCGATCAGCCGCTTGTGCGTGCGCATCTCGAAGTGCTCGCGCGAGTCCTTGTACTTGTGCGGCGAGCGGATGACGCAGAAACGGTTGATTTCCGTGGGCAGCGGCACCGGGCCAGCAACCTGCGCCCCGGTACGCGTCACCGTCTCGACGATTTTCCGCGCCGAGGAGTCGACGACCTCGTGGTCATAGGCCTTGAGCCGGATGCGGATCTTCTGTCCCGCCATGGTGGCTTCTGTTTCCTTCTCTCGATGCCGCTACGTGCGAAAGCGGTGGCTCTCGCATGCCCGCAGGACCATTGATCCTGCGTTGTCCGACCCCCGCGGTCGGGCGTGTCGCGATGACTCTTAGAAAACTGCGCAGGGCAGCACTCCAGATCGCGGGGATCTCGAGGTATCACGGGCGGCCGATGAACACACCCAGACACCCGGCGAGGGTGGCCAGCTGCACAAGGCAGCTAACCACCCCGCTCGGACGCAACCTGACTAGTATGCCGGATCGAAGCCGGCAATGCTAATCGGGGTCACCGGTGAGGGTCGTTCACGCCTACCTTGAGTCGCGTTTCACAGCAACCCTAGGGGCGTGAACAGTCCTCTTCTCAGACGTTGATCTTCGTGACCGTGCCGGCGCCGACGGTGCGGCCACCCTCACGGATCGCGAACTTCAGGCCCTGCTCCATGGCGATCGGCTGGATCAGCTTGACCGACATGCTGGTGGAGTCGCCCGGCATGACCATCTCGGTGCCCTCGGGCAGCGTGACGACGCCGGTGACGTCCGTGGTGCGGAAGTAGAACTGCGGGCGGTAGTTCTGGAAGAACGGCGTGTGACGGCCGCCCTCCTCCTTCGAGAGGATGTAGACCTGGCCCTCGAACTCCGTGTGGGGAGTCGAGGAGCCCGGCTTCACAACGACCATGCCACGCTCGACGTCCTCGCGCTTGATACCGCGCAGCAGCAGACCGACGTTCTCACCCGCGCGGGCCTCGTCGAGCAGCTTGCGGAACATCTCGATGCCGGTGCAGACGGTCTTCGTCGACTTCTCGCGGATGCCGACGATCTCGACCTCCTCGTTCGGCTTGAGGATGCCACGCTCGGCGCGACCGGTGACGACCGTTCCACGACCGGTGATCGTGAAGACGTCCTCGATCGGCATGAGGAACGGCTTCTCGACGTCACGCTCGGGCTGCGGAATCGCGGTGTCGACCGCGTTCATCAGATCGAGGAGCTTCGCCGTCCACTCCTTGTCGCCCTCGAGCGCCTTGAGCGCCGAGACGCGCACGACCGGAAGGTCGTCGCCCGGGAACTCGTAGGTGCTGAGCAGCTCGCGGACCTCGAGCTCGACGAGCTCGAGGAGCTCCTCGTCGTCCACCATGTCGCTCTTGTTCAGGGCGACGACGATGTACGGAACGCCGACCTGGCGGGCCAGGAGCACGTGCTCCTTGGTCTGCGGCATCGGGCCGTCGGTGGCGGCAACCACCAGGATCGCGCCGTCCATCTGCGCGGCACCGGTGATCATGTTCTTGATGTAGTCGGCGTGGCCGGGGCAGTCCACGTGCGCGTAGTGCCGCGTCGCGGTCTGGTACTCGACGTGTGCGATCGAGATCGTGATGCCGCGGGCCTTCTCCTCCGGCGCCTTGTCGATCTCGTCGAACGGGGTGTACGGGTTCAGGTCCGGGTATTCGTCGTGCAGAACCTTGGTGATGGCCGCAGTCAGCGTCGTCTTACCGTGGTCGATGTGACCAATGGTGCCGATGTTGACGTGCGGCTTAGTCCGCTCGAACTTAGCCTTCGCCACTGGTGTCCTCCTGTGGACTGTGGAATAACTTTTTCCCGGCACGCCCGATAAGGCGATGGGGACTCTGTCGACTGCTCGTGCGCGTGCGGCCCTCGACGGACCGCACGCGCCTCACCGCATCAGGCGCCGGTGGCCTTTGCGATGATCTCCTTCGCGACGCTCTGCGGAACCTCGGCGTAGGAGTCGAACTGCATGCTGTAGCTGGCCCGGCCGGCCGTCTTCGACCGCAGGTCGCCGACGTAGCCGAACATCTCCGACAACGGCACCAGAGCCTTGATGACGCGGGCGCCGGAGCGCTCCTCCATCGACTGGATGATGCCACGTCGCGAGTTGAGGTCGCCGATGACGTCGCCCATGTTGTCCTCGGGCGTGGTGACCTCGACGGACATCATCGGCTCGAGCAGCGCGGGATCGGCCTTGCGGGCCGCTTCCTTCATCGACATGGAGCCGGCGATCTTGAACGCCATCTCGGACGAGTCGACCTCGTGATACTGACCGTCGATCAGCGTGAACTTCACGCCGACCAGCGGGTAACCGGCGAGAACGCCGTACTGCAGCGAGTCCTGCGCGCCCGCGTCCACCGAGGGGATGAACTCCTTGGGGATGCGACCACCGGTCACCGCGTTGACGAACTCGTACGTGGGGCCGTCCGCGTCGAGCGCCAGCGGCTCGACGGTGATGACGACCTTCGCGTACTGGCCCGAGCCACCGGTCTGCTTCTTGTGCACGAACGTGAGCTTCTCCACGGTGCCGCGGATCGTCTCGCGGTACGCCACCTGGGGCTTACCGATGTTGGCCTCGACGTTGAACTCGCGGCGCATGCGGTCCACCAGGATGTCCAGGTGGAGCTCGCCCATGCCGGCGATGATCGTCTGGCCGGTCTCCTCGTCGTTGAAGACGCGGAAGGTCGGGTCCTCCTCGGCCAGGCGCTGGATCGCGGTGCCCAGCTTCTCCTGGTCCGACTTGGTCTTCGGCTCGATGGCGACCTGGATGACCGGCTCCGGGAACGTCATCGACTCGAGGACGACCTGGTTGGCCGGGTCGCTGAGCGTGTCACCGGTGGTGGTCTGCTTGAGACCCTGGACGGCGATGATGTCGCCGGCCTGCGCGGTGGCGCGCTCCTCACGCTTGTTCGCGTGCATCTGGTAGATCTTGCCGATCCGCTCCTTGCGGTCCTTGGTGGAGTTGACCACCTGAGAACCGGACTCGAGCGTGCCGGAGTAGACCCGGACGTACGTGAGCTTGCCGAGGTGCTTGTCGGTCTGGATCTTGAACGCCAGCGCCGAGAACGGCTCGGAGTTCGAGGGCTGGCGCTGGATCGGCGTCTCGCCGTCCGTCGCGGTGCCCTCGATGGCCGGGATGTCCAGCGGCGACGGCAGGAAGTCGATCACGGCGTCGAGCATGGGCTGAACGCCCTTGTTCTTGAACGCCGAGCCGCACAGCACCGGGTTGGCCTTGCTGGCGATCGTGGCACGCCGGATGGCGGCCTTGATCTCGTCCTGGGAGACCTCTTCGCCCTCGAGGTACTTGAGCATGACGTCGTCGTCCACGTCAGCCAGCGTCTCGATGAGCTTCTCGCGCCACTCGTTCGCGGAGTCGACCAGGTCGGCCGGGATCTCCTCGATCGCGTAGTCGTCACCCTTCTGGGTCTCCCCACGCCAGGTGAGCGCGCGCATGCCGATCAGGTCGACGACACCGATGTGGTCGGCCTCGAGCCCGATCGGGATCTGGACGACCAGCGGGGTGGCGTGCAGCCGGTCGATCATCATCTGAACGCAGCGGAAGAAGTCCGCACCGGTCCGGTCGAGCTTGTTGACGAAGCACATCCGGGGAACGTTGTACTTGTCCGCCTGGCGCCACACGTTCTCGGTCTGCGGCTCCACGCCGGCGACACCGTCGTAGACCGCCACCGCACCGTCCAGCACACGCAGCGACCGCTCCACCTCGACCGTGAAGTCGACGTGGCCGGGCGTGTCGATGATCTGGATCGTGTGGCCCTTCCACTCGCACTTGGTGGCGGCGGAAGTGATCGTGATACCGCGCTCCTGCTCCTGCTCCATCCAGTCCATGACGGCAGCGCCCTCGTGGACCTCACCGATCTTGTACGTGATGCCGGTGTAGAACAGGATTCGCTCGGTGGTCGTGGTCTTACCAGCATCGATGTGCGCCATGATGCCGATGTTGCGTACGTTGGCGAGCGCGTCTGCGGCGGCCACTTCAATCCCTACTTTTCTTCGTCGTCGTCTCGTGAACCGGTACGACTTGTGCTGTGGCCCGGCGAACGCCGGGCCAACAACAGCGGGGTCTTACCAGCGGTAGTGCGCGAAGGCCTTGTTGGACTCCGCCATCTTGTGGGTGTCCTCGCGCCGCTTGACGGCGGCACCGAGGCCGTTGCTGGCGTCGAGCAGCTCGTTCTGGAGACGCTCGATCATGGTCTTCTCGCGGCGGGCCTTGGAGTACTGGACCAACCAGCGCAGACCGAGGGTGGTCTGGCGCGGGGTGCGGACCTCGACCGGAACCTGGTAGGTCGCGCCACCGACACGGCGGCTGCGGACCTCGAGGGTCGGCTTGACGTTGTCCATCGCGCGCTTGAGGGTCACCACGGGGTCGGTGCCGCTCTTCTCACGAGCACCCTCGAGGGCGCCGTAGACGATGCGCTCGGCGAGCTGACGCTTGCCGGCGACCAGGATCTTGTTGATCAGCTGGGTGACCAGCGGCGAGTTGTAAACCGGGTCCGCGACCACCGGGTGGCGCGGAGCGGGGCCTTTACGCGGCATGTCAGCTCTTCTCCTTCTTCGCGCCGTAACGGCTGCGCGCCTGCTTGCGGTTGCGGACACCCTGGGTGTCCAGCGAACCGCGGACGATCTTGTAGCGGACGCCGGGAAGGTCCTTCACACGGCCACCGCGCACGAGCACGATCGAGTGCTCCTGCAGGTTGTGACCGACGCCCGGGATGTACGCCGTCACCTCGATCTGGCTGCTGAGCTTCACACGAGCGACCTTGCGCAGCGCAGAGTTCGGCTTCTTGGGGGTGGTGGTGTACACGCGCGTGCACACGCCGCGTCGCTGAGGACTACCCTTCAGCGCCGGCGTCTTGGTCTTGCTCGTCTTCGCCTGACGGCCCTTTCGGACCAGCTGCTGGATCGTGGGCACCGGGTTTCTCCGCTCCCTTCGGCCGCTTCCTAGGCGGCCGCACCGTCTTCATATGGCTCTGTGTCGGTCGCTCCCCGAATCCGGGGAGCTCTCCGACACCCGCGGTCGGGCGTGTCGCCCGCTCACGGTCCCGCCGCGCGCCTCTGGACGCGCACCGGGTCTTGTCTTGGTCGACGCCCCGATGGGGGCGCCGGCTCGGCGTGTCGCCGCCTCGTCGCTGTCTTGCCGACTCGGGCGCACGCACGAGTTGCCCGGGCAAGCCCGGGCACGAGGGGAAAGACTACCCACCCCCACGACCCAGGTCAAAATGAACGCCGGGTCGCGCGAACGGATATCTCCGATGCAAGTGTACCGGGTGCCTCAGGGTGTCAACGCCGCGGTGCCAGATCCAGCTCAGACCGAGAGTTGCAATACCAGAGCCAACGCGAGGGACAGCAGTGCGATTCCCGATCCGATCGATCCGCAGACGATTCCGGCCATGCCCAGCCCGGCGCCGGTGAAGCGCACCTGACCGGTCCGGCCCGAACGGCGGATCTGCCGGCGCGACACCGCCCCGATAGTTATCGCTCCCCCGCCGGCCGCAAGGCTGAGCAGGGTGAAGGCCCCCGAGACCCAGCCTCCCCAACCCTCGGCCGAGCCGGCCAGGCCGAAGCAGAGCACCAAGAGCGAGACGAGGATCGAGCCGATGCCGGCGATCAGGGAACCGATGGCCAGACCCGAGGTGATCGGCTCCACCCGCAGCTGGACCAGGCCGAAGTCGGTGCCCGGCACAGCGTCGACCCGCTCCGGCCGCCACCGGCCCGAGGGCGGCGGCGGGGGCACGGCGGCTGGATAATGCGCCGGAGGCTGCGACGGGAGGGTCATGAGAAGAGCATGTCACCCGAACGAGAAGGGGCGCATCCCAACTTAGTCAGTGCCGGGCGCGAAGTCGGGCCCACCGGGCGAGCCGGCCAGGTGCAGCAGACCGGCGATGGCCGCGATCACCAGGGTGGTCAGGGCCAGGATGATGCCCGCCCAGGCCAGCCGGCGGCCGCGACGGACCCAGGCCGAGCCGGTCAGGTAGCCATCGGCCACGTACGCCTGCCGCGCCGACTGCCGGGCGAGCAGGAGCGCGACGGTGGCCGGAATCACACCACCGACGAACGCGCCGGTCAGGAAGCCCACCAGCCCGAGCGCGAAGACGGCCCGCGCCTTCGACGAAGGCGCCGGATCCGGATCCATCGGATGGCGGGTGGGCACTGCCGCGGGAACGGTCACGAGAGCCATTCTAGAAAGGCCGAGGGGCGGCCGCGCACCGCGCGACCGCCCCTCAAAAACCTAAGGCGTGAATCCTTAGCGGTACGACCCGAAGTCGAAGTCGTCCAGCGGCACAGCCTGCCCGCTGGCCGGCCCGAAACCGTAGTCGGTCTCCGGGTACCCGGTCATCGAGTAGACCTTGGCCTTGGCCTCCTCGGTCGGCTCGACCCGGATGTTTCGGTACTTGGCGATGCCGGTACCGGCCGGGATGAGCTTACCGATGATCACGTTCTCCTTGAGGCCGACGAGCGAGTCGCTACGCGAGTTGATCGCCGCGTCGGTCAGCACCCGGGTCGTCTCCTGGAAGGAGGCGGCCGAGAGCCAGGAGTCGGTGGCCAGCGAGGCCTTGGTGATACCCATGAGCACCGGACGACCGGCGGCGGGCTCGCCACCCTCGCCCACGATCCGGCGGTTCTCCGACTCGAAGAGCGCCCGGTCCACCAGGACGCCGGGGAGGAACTCCGCGGCACCCGAGTCGATGACCGTCACCCGCTTGAGCATCTGGCGGATGATGATCTCGATGTGCTTGTCGTGGATGAGCACACCCTGCGAGCGGTAGACCTCCTGGACCTCCTGGGTCAGGTGGACCTGGACCGCCCGCGGACCCATGATCCGCAGAAGCTCGTGCGGGTCGATGGTGCCCTCGGTCAGCTTCTCGCCGACGCCGACGTGGTCGCCGTCGTGGGCCCGGAGCTTGACGCGCTTCGAGATCTTGTCGTAAACGATCTCCTCGCTGCCGTCGTCCGGCACCACGATGATCTTCCGCGAGCGCTCGCCGTCCTCGATGCGGATGCGTCCCGGGGTGTCGGCGATGGGCGCCTTGCCCTTCGGCACGCGGGCCTCGAAGATCTCCTGGACACGCGGCAGACCCTGGGTGATGTCCTCACCCGCGACACCACCGGTGTGGAAGGTACGCATCGTCAGCTGCGTGCCGGGCTCACCGATGGACTGGGCGGCGATGATGCCGACCGCCTCGCCGATGTCGACCGCCTTGCCGGTCGGCAGCGAACGGCCGTAGCAGGCCGCACACACACCGAGCTTCGACTCGCAGGTCAGGACCGAACGCACCCGGACGCTCTCGACACCGGCGGCGACGAGCTTGTCGACCAGGATCGAGTTGAGGTCCGAGCCGCGGGCGACGACGAGGTTGCCGTCGGCGTCCTTGATGTCGTCGGCCAGGGTACGAGCGTGGACGCCGGTCTCGGCGTGCGTGTGCACGACCAGAGTGCCGTCCGCCTCGCGGTCGCCCACCTGCATCGGGATCGCGCGGTCGGTGCCGCAGTCCTCCTCGCGGATGATGACGTCCTGCGAGACGTCCACCAGACGACGGGTCAGGTAACCCGAGTCGGCGGTACGCAGCGCGGTGTCGGCCAGACCCTTACGGGCACCGTGGGTGGAGATGAAGTACTCCAGCACGGTCAGACCCTCGCGGTACGACGAGGTGATCGGCCGCGGGATGATCTCACCCTTGGGGTTGGCCACCAGACCACGGATCGCGGCGATCTGCCGGAGCTGGAGCAGGTTACCGCGAGCGCCGGAGTTGATCATGACCCAGAGCGGGTTCTCCTGCGGCAGCGCGGACTCCATCTCCTTGGAGATCTCGTTCGTCGCCTTGGTCCAGATCTCGATGAGCTCGCCGCGACGCTCCTCGGCGGTCATCAGACCACGCTGGTACTGCTTGTCGATCCGGTCGGCCTCGGTCTGGTACTTGGCCAGAATCTCCGGCTTGCGCGGCGGAGCGATGACGTCGCCCATACCGATCGTCACGCCGGACCAGGTGGCCCAGTGGAAGCCGGCCTCCTTGAGCGCGTCCAGGGTCGCCGCGAGGCTGACCTTGGGGAAGCGCTCGGCGAGGTCGTTGACGATCGCCGACAGCTGACCCTTGCGGATCTCGTAGTTCACGAAGCGGTAGCCCGGGGGCAGCGTCTCGTTGAAGATGACCCGGCCGAGCGTGGTCTCGACGAGCAGGGGCTCGCCCTCGACCCACTCCTCCGGCGCCTCCCACTTGGCACCCTTGATGCCGTTGTCGACACCGATGACCTCGCGAAGACGGACCTTGATCGGCGCCTGCAGGTGCAGCTCGCCGTTGTCGAAGGCCATCCGGGCCTCGGCGTCCGAGCTGAACACCCGTCCCTCGCCCTTGGCACCGAGCGTCTCGTGGGTCAGGTAGTACAGACCGATGACCATGTCCTGGGTAGGCATGGTGACCGGCTTGCCGTCGGCCGGCTTGAGGATGTTGTTCGACGAGAGCATCAGGATCCGGGCCTCGGCCTGCGCCTCGGCCGACAGCGGCACGTGCACCGCCATCTGGTCACCGTCGAAGTCGGCGTTGAACGCCGTACAGACGAGCGGGTGGATCTGGATCGCCTTGCCCTCGACCAGCTGCGGTTCGAAGGCCTGGATGCCCAGGCGGTGCAGGGTCGGCGCGCGGTTCAGGAGCACCGGGTGCTCGCTGATGACCTCTTCGAGGACGTCCCACACGACCGGCCGCTGACGCTCGACCATGCGCTTGGCCGACTTGATGTTCTGCGCGTGGTTCAGGTCGACCAGGCGCTTCATCACGAACGGCTTGAACAGCTCCAGCGCCATCTGCTTGGGCAGACCGCACTGGTGCAGCTTCAGGCGCGGGCCGACGACGATGACCGAACGGCCGGAGTAGTCGACGCGCTTGCCGAGCAGGTTCTGACGGAACCGGCCCTGCTTGCCCTTGAGCATGTCGGAGAGCGACTTCAGCGGGCGGTTACCCGGACCGGTGACCGGCCGGCCACGGCGGCCGTTGTCGAACAGCGCGTCGACGGCCTCCTGGAGCATCCGCTTCTCGTTGTTCACGATGATCTCGGGCGCACCGAGGTCGATCAGTCGCTTGAGGCGGTTGTTCCGGTTGATGACCCGGCGGTACAGGTCGTTCAGGTCGCTCGTCGCGAAGCGGCCACCGTCCAGCTGCACCATCGGGCGCAGGTCCGGCGGGATGACCGGGACGCAGTCGAGCACCATGCCGAGCGGCGAGTTCCGGGTGTTCAGGAACGCGGCGACGACCTTGAGGCGCTTGAGCGCACGGATCTTGCGCTGGCCCTTGCCCGTACGAATGATCTCGCGCAGGTTCTCGGCCTCGGCGGCCAGGTCCATGTTCTGCAGCAGCGCCTTGATCGCCTCGGCGCCCATGCCACCGGTGAAGTACTCACCGAAGCGGTCCCGCAGCTCACGGTAGAGCAGCTCGTCGGTGACCAGCTGCTTGGAGTCGAGCTTGCGGAAGGTGTCGAGCACCTCGTCGAGCCGGTCGATCTCGCGCTGCGCCTTGTCACGGATCTGGCGCATCTCGCGCTCGCCGGCCTCCTTGACCTTGCGGCGCACGTCGGCCTTGGCACCCTCGGCCTCGAGCTCCGAGAGATCCTGCTCAAGCTTGGCCGCACGCTTCTCGATCTCGGAGTCGCGGCTGTTCTCGGACTGCCGCTTCTCGGCGAAGATCTCGTTCTCGATGGTCGAGAGATCGCGGTGCCGAGCCTCGGCGTCCACGCTCGTCACGACGTACGAGGCGAAGTAGATGATCTTCTCGAGGTCCTTGGGCGCCAGGTCGAGCAGGTAGCCCAGGCGGCTCGGCACACCCTTGAAGTACCAGATGTGCGTGACCGACGCGGCCAGCTCGATGTGCCCCATGCGCTCACGGCGGACCTTGGACCGGGTCACCTCGACGCCGCAGCGCTCACAGATGATGCCCTTGAACCGGACCCGCTTGTACTTGCCGCAGTAGCACTCCCAATCCCGCTGAGGACCGAAGATCTTCTCGCAGAAGAGTCCGTCCTTCTCAGGCTTGAGCGTGCGGTAGTTGATCGTCTCGGGCTTCTTGACCTCGCCGTGCGACCACTGCCGGATGTCGTCAGCGGTAGCAAGGCCGATGCGCAACTCGTCGAAGAAGTTGACGTCGAGCACTTGGACTATCCCTCGTGTTTCGTTGCTCGGGTGAATTCAAGGCCGGCGGGGGCGTCCCCGGCCCCAGTCGCCTGGGGCCGGGGACGCTTCCGTCAGATCTCTTCGACGCTGCTGACGCCCTCGTTCGGGCGACGTGACAGGTCGATGCCGAGTTCCTCCGCGGCCCGGAAGACCTCGTCGTCCGTCTCGCGCATCTCGAGGGCCACACCGTCGCTGGAAAGCACCTCGACGTTCAGGCACAGCGACTGCAGTTCCTTGAGGAGCACCTTGAAGGACTCCGGGATTCCCGGCTCCGGGATGTTCTCGCCCTTGACGATGGCCTCGTAGACCTTCACGCGGCCCAGGACGTCGTCGGACTTGATGGTGAGCAGTTCCTGCAGCGCGTAGGCAGCGCCGTAGGCCTGCATGGCCCAGCACTCCATCTCGCCGAATCGCTGACCACCGAACTGCGCCTTACCACCCAGCGGCTGCTGCGTGATCATCGAGTACGGGCCGGTCGACCGAGCGTGAATCTTGTCGTCGACCAGGTGGTTCAGCTTCAGGATGTAGACGTACCCGACCGAGATCGGGTCCGGCAGGGGCTCGCCGGAGCGGCCGTCGAAGAGCTGCGCCTTGCCGTCGCCGTTGACCAGCCGCTTACCGTCACGGTTGACCAGCGTCGACTCGAGGAGGCCCTTGATCTCCTCCTCCTGCGCACCGTCGAAGACGGGAGTCGCGACGTTCGAGTCCGCGGCGGACTCGTGCGCCTCGATCGCGCGCAGCTGGCGCTTCCACTCCGCGTCGTCGCCCTCGACCGACCAGCCGGTCTTGGCGATCCACCCGAGGTGGGTCTCCAGAACCTGACCGATGTTCATTCGCGAGGGGACACCGAGCGGGTTGAGCACGATGTCGACGGGGGTGCCGTCCTCCAGGAACGGCATGTCCTCGATCGGCAGGATCTTGGAGATGACGCCCTTGTTGCCGTGGCGGCCCGCGAGCTTGTCACCGTCCTGGATCTTGCGCTTCTGGGCCACGTAGACGCGGACCAGCTCGTTCACGCCCGGAGGAAGCTCGTCGCCGTCCTCGCGCGAGAACGTGCGCACGCCGATGACCGTGCCGGTCTCGCCGTGCGGCACCTTCAGCGAGGTGTCCCGGACTTCCCGGGCCTTCTCCCCGAAGATCGCGCGGAGCAGCCGCTCCTCAGGGGTCAGCTCGGTCTCGCCCTTCGGCGTGACCTTGCCGACCAGGATGTCGCCGGGAACGACCTCGGCGCCGATCCGGATGATGCCGCGCTCGTCGAGGTCAGCGAGCATTTCCTCGCTGACGTTCGGGATGTCGCGGGTGATCTCTTCCGGGCCGAGCTTGGTGTCGCGGGCGTCGACCTCGTGCTCCTCGATGTGGATCGAGGTGAGGACGTCCTGCTGGACGAGGCGCTGCGACAGGATGATCGCGTCCTCGTAGTTGTGACCCTCCCAGCACATGAACGCGACGAGCAGGTTCCGGCCGAGGGCCATCTCTCCCTCGTCGGTGCACGGGCCGTCGGCGATGACCTGGCCGGCCTCGATCCGGTCACCCTCGAACACGACCGGCTTCTGGTTGACGCAGGAGCCGGCGTTGGAACGGCGGAACTTGTGCAGCAGGTAGGTGCGGCGGTGGCCGTCGTCCTGGTGCACCGTCACGTAGTCGGCGCACAGGTCCTCGACCACGCCGCCGACCTCGGCGACGACCACGTCACCGGCGTCGACCGCGGCACGGTATTCCATGCCGGTGCCGACCAGCGGCGCCTCGGCCTTGACCAGCGGCACGGCCTGACGCTGCATGTTCGCGCCCATCAGGGCGCGGTTCGCGTCGTCGTGCTCGAGGAACGGGATCATGGCGGTCGCGACCGAGGTCATCTGCCGCGGCGAGACGTCCATGTAGTCGACCTCCGTGCCAGGCACGTAGTCGACCTCACCGCCCTTCCGCCGTACCAGGACCCGGTCGTCGGCGAAGGTGCTGTCACTCCGCAGAGTGGCGTTCGCCTGGGCCTTGATGTACCGGTCTTCCTCGTCCGCGGTCAGGTAGTTGACCTCGTCGGTGACGACGCCGTCCTCGACCTTCCGGTACGGCGTCTCGATGAAGCCGAACGGGTTGACCCGGGCGAAGGTCGAGAGCGCGCCGATCAGGCCGATGTTCGGGCCTTCCGGCGTCTCGATCGGGCACATCCGGCCGTAGTGGGACGGGTGCACGTCGCGGACCTCGAAGCCGGCCCGCTCACGGGACAGACCGCCGGGGCCCAGCGCGGACAGACGACGCCGGTGGGTGAGGCCCGCCAGCGGGTTCGTCTGGTCCATGAACTGCGACAGCTGCGACGTACCGAAGAACTCCTTGATCGCCGCCACCACGGGACGGATGTTGATCAGGGTCTGCGGCGTGATCGCCTCGACGTCCTGGGTCGTCATGCGCTCGCGGACGACGCGCTCCATCCGGGACAGGCCGACACGCACCTGGTTCTGGATGAGCTCGCCCACCGTGCGCAGCCGACGGTTGCCGAAGTGGTCGATGTCGTCGGCCTCGTAGCCATCCTCACCGGCGTGCAGCCGGCAGAGGTAGTCCACGGTCTTGACGATGTCTTCCTCGGTCAGCGTGCCCCGGACGATCGGGACGTCGATCTCGAGCTTCTTGTTGAACTTGTACCGGCCGACCTTGGCTACGTCATACCGCTTCGGGTTGAAGAAGAGGTTGTCGAGCAGGGTCTGCGCGTTCTCGCGCGTCGGCGGCTCGCCAGGGCGGAGCTTGCGGTAGATGTCGAGCAGGGCCTCGTCCTGCCCGGCGATGTGGTCCTTCTCCAGGGTGGTCATGAGGAGCTCGGACCAGCCGAAGCGCTCCCGGATCTGGTCGGCCGACCAGCCGATCGCCTTGAGCAGGACGGTGACGGCCTGCCGGCGCTTGCGGTCGATCCGGACACCGACGGTGTCGCGCTTGTCGATGTCGAACTCCAGCCAGGCACCCCGGCTGGGGATGACCTTGACGCTGGAGAGGTCGCGGTCGGAGGTCTTGTCCGGCTCCTTGGTGAAGTACACGCCCGGCGAGCGGACGAGCTGACTCACCACGACGCGCTCCGTGCCGTTGATGACGAACGTCCCCTTGGGGGTCATCATCGGGAAGTCACCCATGAACACCGTCTGGCTCTTGATCTCGCCAGTCGTGTTGTTGGTGAACTCCGCGGTCACGAACAGCGGTGCGCAGTAGGTCAGGTCCTTCTCCTTGCACTCTTCGATCGAGGCCTTGACCTCGTCGAAGCGCGGCGCTGAGAAGGACAGCGACATGGTGCCGGAGAAGTCCTCAATGGGACTGATCTCTTCGAGGATCTCTGCGAGGCCCGAGTGGGCGTGTGGATCGTCCGTAGAGCGTGTCTGCCAAGCCTCGT
>Ga0247781_1000088_pt1 | contig 25404 bp, 23 predicted proteins | sample UWRJL184509B5_FD_179922 | JGI IMG/M metagenome (GOLD analysis project Ga0247781, IMG submission 179922) | Plant litter microbial communities from Arlington Agricultural Research Station in Wisconsin, United States - UWRJ-L184-509B-5 | ecosystem: Environmental > Terrestrial > Plant litter >...
ACGACGAGACCGCTGCCGGGCGGCCGACCGGCGGGTGCGGCGGGGATTGCGGATGCGGCGGGGACCAGCCGGCCGCCGCGACCGCCGACGGGCCGCTGCTGGGTGTCGACCGCCGTCTCGACGTGCGCGAAGTCGAGCACGACCAGCGGCACGCGTTGGTACTGTCCGCGATAGCGGCACTGGCACCCGGCGACGCGGTGGTCCTGGTCGCCTCGCACGCACCCCGCCCGGTCCTCGCCGAGATCGGTGACCGCTTCGGCGCGCAGATCGACACCCAATGGCTGCAGTCCGGGCCCCAGGTGTGGCAGATCCGCCTGGAACGAGTCGCGGTGCCTGCCTGACCGATCCCATCCGGCACAACCTCGACGGATACCCGGCCCGCGCCGCCGGGACCAAAGGCCCTATGTGGCAGGGCGAAAGGACAGGAACCCTGATGGGGGCCTGCATCCCTTCAGCCCGAGCCACCGACACCGAAACCTGCGACGCGAACGAGATGTGGAGACCATGATGAGTACAGGCCAGCCCCGCTCCGGTACACCCGGCGCGGCACAAGCCACCGGGTCGGGCCGGCAGCGGGCGGTGATGCTGGGTCTGGCCGCTCTCGGGTTCGCGGTCAACTTCTGGGCCTGGGCGCTGCTCAGTCCGCTGGCCCCGAAGTTCAAGGACCTCCTCCACCTCAGCTCGTTCCAGCAGGCCCTGCTCGTCGCCGTCCCGGTCGTCGTCGGCTCGGTGGGCCGGATCCCGGTCGGCGCCCTGACCGACCGGTTCGGTGGACGGATCATGTTCCCGCTGGTCTCGCTCACCACAATCGTCCCGGTGCTCTACCTCGGCCTGGCCGGGCACACCACCCTGGCCGGGCTCCTGGTCGGCGGCTTCTTCCTCGGCATCGGCGGCACCGCGTTCGCCGTCGGCGTGCCGTTCGTCAACGCCTGGTTCCCGCCCGAGCGCCGGGGCTTGGCGATCGGCGTGTTCGGCGCCGGTATGGGCGGCACCGCGATCAGCGCCCTGACCACGGTCAAGTTCGTCACCGCCCACGGCATCGCCACCCCGTTCATCGTCACCGCGATCGCCCTGGCCGCCTACGCGCTGCTGGCCTGGCTGCTATTGCGCGACGCCCCCGGCCGGGCCGTCCCGGCCGAACCGCTGTCGACGCGGCTGGCCGCCACCGCACGGTTGCGGATCACCTGGCAGGCGTCCGCCCTGTACGCGGTCCTGTTCGGCGGCTACGTCGCGTTCTCGGTCTACCTGCCGGCCTACCTCAAGACCGCCTACGGGCTCACCCAGGCCGACGCCGCCAACCGGATGGCCGGCTTCGTACTGCTGGCTGTCGTGATGCGCCCGATCGGCGGCTGGCTGTCCGACCGACTCGCCCCCACCCGGGTCTTGGCGGCATCGCTCGCTGTCGTGGTCGTCGGCGCGGCGGTGCAGGCATTCACCCCCGGCCTCGCGCCGCTCGGCACGATCGCGTTCCTGGCTTTGGCCGCAGCCCTCGGCGCCGGCAGCGGCGCGACCTTCGCACTGGTCGCCCTGCTGGCACCGCAGAACAAGGTCGGCTCCGTGACCGGCATCGTCGGCGCCGCGGGTGGCCTCGGCGGATTCGTTCCGCCCTTGATCATGGGCGCCCTCTACGGCCAGTACGGCTCGTACGCCCTCGGCCTGGCCGCCCTCGCGGTCGTCGCGCTCGCCGCGCTGGGGTTGACCGTGACCGCGGTCGCCAAGAGCGTCGGCCGACCGGTGACCGACCCCGCCACCCGGGGCACCACGGTCAAGGGGAGCACCGCTCATGTGTGAGTACTGCGGCTGCCAGGCCGTGACCGCTATCGACGATCTGACCCGCGAGCATGATCTGGTCGTCAACCTCATCGGCGAGGTCCGTGCCGCCCGCGCGGCGACCGATACCGCGCGCATGGCAGAACTGGCCTGCCGGATCACGGCCGTGCTGGAGCCGCACACGCAGGTCGAGGAGCAGGGTCTGTTCCCGGCGCTGGCTGCCGATTTCCCCGACCATGTCGCGGCCTTGCGCGCCGACCACCGGCAGGTCGAGGCGGTCCTCGGCGAAGCCGCCGGCGGCACGCCGGCCGACCCGACCTGGCCGGGCCGGCTCATCACGACCCTCGACCTGCTCCGCGAGCACATCCTCAAAGAGCAGGACGGCGTCTTCCCCGCCGCACTCGCCAACCTGAACCCTGGCGACTGGGACGTTATCGACACCATCCGAGCCAAGGTCGGCACGTTGCTGCCCGCTCCCGGCCGCTGACCAACCTGGCCGGTGCCTCCATCGGTGTCCTCAGGCTCGTCCAGGCCGCTGCGCCCGAAACCGTCAAACAATGACCATGTTCATGCCTGCCTGGGGTTTAATGTGCAGATCATCCCGCGGAAGCGAACTACGGACAGCTCGACGGTCCTCGAGGGGAGACCCGATCGTGGGCAGCCGAACCAACCCGCACGAGATCCCGCGACAACCCCGCGGCGGCCCCCGGCGCGGCGTTCTCCTCGTCAACCTCCTCACGGACGGGGGCGAGGTACCCGTACATCCGCGGGTTGCTGCTCGAGATGTCGCGATATCAAGGGCGCCTACGGCGGTGACCCAGTCGTCGTGTGGGCCGACATTGCCTCCGACCCCGTGAAGGCCCACCGGCACAAATCGAAGCGCGGCAAGGGCGGTCTGGTCCACGCGACCTCGTATGTCATCGGGCTGTGGCTGCCGCCGGCGATCACGGCCTCGCTCCTGCTACTGACCATGACCGGCGTACGCCGAACCGCGCATCGGCGCGACGAGGAGATGTCCATCTCATGACGCCCGACCGGAACACCCGCGACAGCACCGGCAGTTCGGGGCACCGTGATCAGCCGGGTTTGGACGGCCCGCTGGGCGAGGCCCTGGTGCGTACCCGGCGCTACTTCACCAAGGGCACGGTGTCCGATGATCTGCGGACCCTCACGAAGCAGGGTGGCCGGCAGGCCGACGACTTCTACCGGGACCGGTGGAGTCACGACAAGGTGGTCCGCTCGACGCACGGGGTGAACTGCACCGGGTCCTGCTCGTGGAAGGTGTATGTCAAGGACGGCATCATCACGTGGGAGACCCAGCAGACCGACTACCCGTCGGTCGGTCCGGATTCCCCGGAGTATGAGCCCCGCGGCTGCCCGCGCGGGGCGGCGTTCTCCTGGTACACCTACTCGCCGACCCGGGTCCGGTATCCCTATGTCCGCGGTGTGCTGCTGCAGATGTTCCGGGAGGCCAAGAGCCAGCACGACGGTGATCCGGTGCGCGCGTGGGAGCACATCGTGGAGAATCCGCGGCGGGCCAAGGCCTACAAGTCGGCCCGCGGTAAGGGTGGCCTCGTGCGCGCCACCTGGGAGGAGGCGTGCGAGATCGTCGCCGCCGCGCACGTGCACACGATCAAGAAGTACGGCCCTGACCGGGTGGCCGGCTTCTCGCCCATTCCGGCGATGTCGATGGTCTCGCACGCCTCAGGTGCCCGGTTCCTGAACCTGGTCGGTGGCTCGATGCTGAGCTTCTACGACTGGTACGCCGACCTCCCGGTCGCCTCGCCGCAGGTCTTCGGCGACCAGACCGACGTTCCCGAGTCGGGTGACTGGTGGAACGCCGGCTATCTGATCATGTGGGGTTCCAACCTGCCGGTCACCCGTACCCCGGACGCGCATTGGATGACCGAGGCCCGCTACCGCGGCCAGAAGGTGATCGCGGTGGCTCCCGACTACGCCGACAACGTGAAGTTCGCCGACGAGTGGCTGCCCGCCCGGCCGGGGACCGACGGCGCGTTGGCCATGGCGATGGGCCATGTCGTGCTCAAGGAGTTCTTCGTCGACCGGCAGACGCCGTATTTCACCGAGTACGTCAAGACCTACACCGACCTGCCGTACCTGGTGAAGCTCGACGACGCTGGTGACGGCGCGTTCACCGCGGGCAAATTCCTGACCGCCGCTGACCTGTCCGCAACCGTTGCGGCGCCGGAGAACGCAGCCTTCAAGACCGTTTTCATCGACGCGCGCACCGGTGAGCCGGTGATCCCGAACGGTTCGCTCGGTCACCGGTTCGGCGACGCCGGTGTCGGCCGGTGGAACCTCGAACTCGGTGATGTCGATCCGCTGCTGTCGCTGCTGGACGGTGCCGAGGAGACCGTCCTGGTGCGGATGCCCCGCTTCGACACTGCGGACGGGGCGGCCGCCGACCTACCCCGCGGCGTCCCGGTCCGCCGTGTCGACGGGCACCTTGTCACGACGGTCTTCGACCTGCTGCTCGCGCAGTACGGCGTCGGCCGGAACGGACTGCCGGGGCAATGGGCCCGCGGTTACGACGACGTGGACGCGCCGTACACCCCCGCATGGCAGGAGGTGATCACCGGTGTCCCGGCCGCTACCGCTGCCCGGGTCGGGCGGGAGTTCGCCGCGAACGCCGAGGAGTCCCGGGGCCGTTCGATGATCGTCATGGGGGCCGGCACGAACCACTGGTTCCACTCCGACACGATCTACCGCGCGTTTTTGACCCTGACCAACCTCACCGGATGCCAGGGCGTCAACGGGGGCGGCTGGGCGCACTACGTCGGGCAGGAGAAGGTCCGCCCGATCACGGGTTACACGCAGATCGCGAACGCCCTCGACTGGAACCGCCCGCCGCGCAACATGATCCAGACGGCTTTCTGGTACCTGCACACCAACCAGTTCCGGTACGACCAGTTCGGCGCCGACACCCTCTCCGCCACCACCGGCAAGGGCCAGTTGGCGGGCAAGTCCACCGCCGATGTGATCGCCCAGAGCGCGCGGATGGGCTGGATGCCGTCGTACCCCACGTTCGACCGTAACCCGCTCGACCTCGCCGACGATGCGGCCGCCGCCGGCAAACCGGTGGGCGCGTACGTCGTGGAGAAGCTCAAGTCCGGCGAGCTCGACTTCGCCGGCGAGGACCCGGACGCACCGCAGAACTACCCGCGCATCCTGTCGATCTGGCGGGCCAACCTGCTCGGCTCGTCCGGAAAGGGCAATGAGTACTTCCTCAAGCACCTGCTCGGTACCGACTCGTCGGTGCGGGCGACCGAGACGCCGGCGGACCGGCGCCCGGTCGACGTGACCTGGCGAGACGAGGCACCCGAGGGCAAGCTCGATCTGCTCATGACGATCGACTTCCGGCAGACCAGCACCACGATCTTCTCCGACGTCGTTCTCCCGGCGGCCACCTGGTACGAGAAACACGACCTCAACACCACCGACATGCATCCCTTCGTGCACTCCTTCAACCCGGCGATCGCGCCCCCGTGGCAGACCCGGACCGACTGGGACGCCTGGCAGAGCATCGCGGCGAAGTTCAGCGAGCTCGCCGCCGTCCACCTCGGCGTGCGCAAGGACGTCGTCGCGGTCCCCCTCACCCACGACACCGCGGACGCGATGGCCAACCCGCACGGTGTCGTGCGGGACTGGAAGAAGGGCGAGTGCGAGCCGATCCCCGGCGTCACCATGCCCAAACTCGTCGAGGTCGAACGTGACTACGGCGCGATCGCCGAGAAGATGAACGCGCTCGGCCCCCTGGTCGACACCCTCGGCGCCACCACCAAGGGCGTCACCTTCGAACTGGGAGCCCAGGTCGACTACCTACGGCGCAAGAACGGCGCCGTGCGCGGGGGCGTGGCCGACGGCCGGCCGTCGCTGAAGAAGGACGTCAACGTCTGCGAGGCCATCCTGGCCATGTCCGGGACCACCAACGGGCATCTGGCCACCCAGGGGTTCAAAACGCTCGAGAAGCGCACCGGCGTCCGGCTGGCCGACCTCGCCGAGGAACACGAAGGCAAACAGATCACCTTCGCCGACACCCAGGGCCCCCCGGTGCCGGTGATCACCTCACCGGAGTGGTCGGGCTCCGAGACGGGCGGGCGACGGTACTCCCCGTTCACCATCAACGTGGAGCGTAAGAAGCCCTGGCACACCCTGACCGGCCGGATGCACTTCTACCTCGATCACGACTGGATGACCGAGCTCGGCGAGGGCCTGCCCGTCTACCGGCCACCACTCAACATGGCGGCACTGTTCTCCGAACCGTCGCTCGGCACCATCTCCGACGGTGCCGGGGCCGGCGAGGTCGAGGGGCTCACGGTGCGGTACCTGACCCCGCACAACAAGTGGTCCATCCACTCGGAGTACCAGGACAACCTGTTCATGCTGTCGCTCTCGCGCGGGGGCCAGAACATCTGGATGAGCGACCGGGACGCGACCAAGGTCGGCATCCGGGACAACGACTGGATCGAAGCGGTCAACCGCAACGGGGTCGTGGTCGCCCGGGCCATCGTGTCGCACCGGATGCCCGAAGGCACGGTGTACATGTACCACGCACAGGACCGGTTGATCGACGTACCGATCGCCGAGACCTCCGGCAAACGGGGCGGCATCCACAACTCCCTGACCCGGATCCTGGTGAAACCCTCCCACATCATCGGCGGCTACGCCCAACTCACGTTCGCGTTCAACTACCTGGGCCCGACCGGCAACCAGCGCGACGAGGTCACGGTCATCCGCAAGCGCTCACAGAACGTGGAGTACTGACATGCGCGTCATGGCCCAGATGGCGATGGTCATGAACCTCGACAAGTGCATCGGCTGCCACACCTGCTCCGTGACCTGCAAACAGGCGTGGACCAACCGCACCGGCACCGAATACATCTGGTTCAACAACGTGGAGACCCGCCCCGGTCTCGGCTACCCCCGCACCTATGAGGATCAAGAAAAGTGGAAGGGCGGCTGGGAACTCAACAAACGCGGCAGACTGGTCCTCAAGGGAGGCGGGCGGTTCAAGAAGCTCCTCACGATCTTCTCCAACCCCAAACTCCCCTCGATCGGGGAATACTACGAACCGTGGACCTACGACTACTCCACCCTCACCGACGCCCCCGCCCAGGAGCGCACCCCGGTCGCCCGTCCCAAGTCGCTCATCTCGGGCAAGGACATGAAGATCGAATGGTCGGCCAACTGGGACGACGACCTCGGCGGATCCACCGCGACCGCGCACCGCGACCCGATGCTGAAGAAGATCAGCGACAAGGTGAAGTTCGAGTTCGAGCAGACCTTCATGTTCTACCTGCCGAGGATCTGCGAGCACTGCCTGAACCCGTCGTGCGCGGCGTCCTGCCCCAGCGGTGCCATCTACAAGCGCGCGGAGGACGGCATCGTCCTGGTCGACCAGGACAAATGCCGGGGCTGGCGGATGTGCGTCTCCGGCTGCCCGTACAAGAAGATCTACTTCAACCACAAGACCGGTAAGGCGGAGAAGTGCACGTTCTGCTTCCCGCGCATCGAGGTCGGCCTGCCCACCGTCTGCTCCGAGACCTGCGTCGGCCGGCTGCGCTACATCGGCCTGATGCTCTACGACGCCGACAAGGTCCTTGAGGCGGCGTCGACCGAAGACGACCACGGTCTCTACGAGGCACAACGCGAGGTCTTCCTGGACCCGTTCGACCCCGACGTCATGCGAGAGGCGGAGAAAGCAGGCATCGCCCGCGACTGGATCGAGGCCGCCCAACGCTCCCCGATCTACGCCCTGATCAACACCTACAAGGTCGCACTGCCGCTGCACCCGGAATACCGCACGATGCCGATGGTCTGGTACATCCCACCACTCTCACCCGTGGTCGACGTCGTCCAGGAGACCGGCGAGGACGCCGAGGACAAAGGCAACCTGTTCGCGGCAATCGACGCCCTGCGCATCCCCATCGAATACCTCGCGGAACTCTTCACCGCAGGCGACGTCGGACCGGTCGACGCCGTACTCAAAAAGCTGGCCGCCATGCGCTGCTACATGCGCGACATCAACATGGGCCGCGACCCCGACGGCACCATCCCGGCCGCCGTCGGGATGAGCGAAGAACAAATGTACGACATGTACCGGCTCCTCGCGATCGCCAAGTACGACGAACGCTACGTCATCCCGCCGGCGCACGCCGAGCAGGCACACTCCCTGGAAGAACTGGCGACCGAGTGCTCGGTCTCCGCCTACGGCGGCGGGCAAAACGACCTCTTCGGCGAGGGCTCCGGCGCACCGACGCCGATCGCCGTCGAGAACTTCCAGATGCTCCAGGACCGCCAGACCGCCGACACACTCGCGTCGCCCACCGACAAGGACAAGCGCGTCAACCTCCTGAACTGGGACGGCAAAGGCTCACCCCCCGGACTCTTCCCGCCGAGAAAGACAGACTCGTGAACCGCCGGCCAAAAGGCGGCCTGGCACCGCACGACCTGACGATCGTCTGGCAGTCGGTGTCGCTGCTGCTCGACTATCCCGACGCCGAGATGCTGGCGCGCCTCGACCTGATCCGGGGCGCCACGCAGCGATTGCCGGCGGCCATCGGGGACTCGATCCGAGGGTTCACCGACCACCTGGAACAGACGCCCCTGGCGCAACTGCAGGCCGAGTACGTCGAAACGTTCGACAACCGCCGCCGGTGCAACCTGTTCCTCACCTACTTCGCCCACGGGGACACCCGTAAACGAGGGCTCGCCCTGCTGCGGTTCAAACAGACCTACCTCAGCGCCGGATATGAGCTCAACGACTCGGAACTGCCCGATCACCTCTGCGTGGTACTGGAGTTCGCGGCGACCGTGGATCAGGAACGAGGTCGAGGCCTGATACTCGATCACCGGGCCGGGCTCGAACTGCTGCGCGCCTCGCTCACCGACCTGGACTCCCCCTGGGCGGCCCTGATCGACGCAGTCACCGCGACCCTGCCGGCCCTGCGCGGCGACGAGCGCGACGCCGTACGCCGCCTCGCCGCTGAAGGCCCTCCGGAGGAGGAGGTGGGGCTGGCGCCGTTCGCCGCGCCGCAGTTCAGCGCCGGAGCCGGCGCCGCACCGAAACCGACCTTCTTGTCCATGCCCTCATTCCCAGGAGCACGCCGATGAACGAGTTCCTCTTCATCGTGGTTCCCTACATCTGCCTGACCACCTTCGTCGTCGGGCACGTGTGGCGCTACCGCTACGACAAGTTCGGGTGGACCACCCGGTCGAGCCAGCTCTACGAGAACAGGCTGCTGCGCATCGGGAGCCCGCTGTTCCACTTCGGAATGCTCGGAGTCGTCGGTGGCCACGTCATCGGCCTGCTCGTGCCACAGTCATGGACGGACGCAGTCGGGATCAGCGAGCACACCTATCACGTGGTGGCCGTCACGGGCGGTCTGCTCGCCGGCGTCGCAGCGATGGTCGGAATGGTGATCCTGATCTACCGCCGCCGCACGGTCGGCCCCGTGTTCTCCGCGACCACCATCATGGACAAGGTCATGTACGCGTTCCTCGCGATCGTGATCACGCTCGGTATGTGGAACACCATCGCCGGCTCGATCATGACCATCGGGGGCGAGTACAACTACCGCGAAGGCGTGTCAGTCTGGTTCCGCTCGTTCCTGGCCTTCCAACCGGACGCCAGCTTGATGGCACGGGCGCCGCTGGGCTTCCAGCTGCACGCGCTGTTCGCTTTCGGCCTCTTCGCACTGTGGCCGTTCACCCGGCTCGTCCACGTGTTCAGCGCACCCGTCGGCTACCTGACCCGCCCCTACATCGTCTACCGCACCCGTGACGAACAGCTGGGCAGCCACCGGCCGCGGCGCGGCTGGGACCGAATCTCCCAATGAACCCCCAGACGCGCCTGCCCGACGCCGGCGAACACGGCGTTGACCTTCACGAGAACACCACCGCGACCGAGACGACGGTCCGTGAGGTCATGCTCCGGCATCCGAAGACACTGCCTGCCGCTGCCTCGATCATGCAAGCGCGGGCGGCCTTGGACAACGACCATGTGCACCTGGTGCTGTTGACCGAGGGCAGGAGGCTTGCCGGGACCCTGACGCGGACCGACCTCCCGCCACCGGGAACCCTCGGCCCGGCACTGGCCTGGTCGACGCTCGTGGACCGTACGGTGTCACCAGACACTCCGACCGCTGTCGTGCACGGCCTGATGATCAGCCGGGGAATCCGACGCGTGGCCGTGGTCACCGCAGACGGATCCCTGCTCGGCCTGATGTGCCTCAAACAACGAAGAACAGGATTCTGCTCCGACGCCGACGTCGCCGCCCGCTCACGACACCTTCCATAGACCCGTACCGGACCAGGTCCTGACGTGGACGAACGCACGCCCAGTTCTGGAGACGTGTCGACGCCCGCAGCGCCACCAACGACTCGATCGCCGAGGCGAAGGACGCTGGTAGCCGCGCCGTAAATCAGAACCGGAAGCGGCCGACAAGTGTTTGCAGCTCCTGGGAGACCTCAGCGAGGTCGTCGGCGGCGTCACGGATGGCGATCACGCCGGTAGTGGTGGTCGCGGCGGTGGCGGCGACGGCGGTGACGTCGGCGCTGATGCCCGTGGAGCCGGTGGCGACATCGCCGATGTTGCGGCTCATCTCGCTGGTGGTGGCAGTTTGTTCCTCGATGGCCGAGGCGATGGTGGTCTGCAGGGCGTTGATGCGGTCGATCACCTCGCTGATCTGGGTAATGGCCTGAACGGCATCGGCCGTGTCGGTTTGGATTGCGGCGATGCGGGTGTCGATGTCGGCGGTGGCACGGGCCGTCTCGGATGCCAGTTCCTTGACCTCGCCGGCGACGACGGCAAAGCCTTTGCCTTGTTCGCCGGCGCGGGCGGCCTCGATGGTCGCGTTGAGGGCGAGCAGGTTGGTCTGTTCGGCGATGGCGCTGATGACTTTGGCGATCTCGCCGATCTGGCGGCTGGAGTCACCGAGTTTGCCGACGGTGCCGGTGACGGCGGCGGAGATACCGGCGGCGTCCGCGGCGACTCGGGCGGCTTCGCCGGCGCTGCGGGCGATCTCGGTGATCGAGGCGCCCATCTCCTCGGCGCCGGCGGCGACGGTGTGCACGCTGTCGGAGATCTGCTCGGCCGCATTGCTGGCGGCGGCTGCACGTCGGCTGGTCTCGTCGGCCGAGGTGGCCAGGTCGCCGGACACCGTAGTCAACTGCCGGGATTTGCCGGCGAGCTGGTGTGAGCGTTCATCGACCGATTTCATGGCCTCGGCGATGTTCGACACGAACTGGTTGAACGAGCGCGCGACGACGGTGAGTTCGTCATGACCGGACTCGCCGAGGCGGGCCCGCAGGTCACCGTCGCCTTCGGCAATGTCGGACAGCCGGGTTTGCAGGGCGCGCAACGGGCGGGAGATGCTGCGGATCACGATCCCGGCAACGAAGATCGAAAGCAGCAGGCCCACGACGCCAGCGAGGATCGTCGTCTGCTTGCCGGTCTGTGCCGACGCGGCGGCCGATGCGGCGGCTTGCATGGCCCGGGCGGTGACCTTGGCGGCGAGGTCGCTGGTCGCGGTCGAGGTCTTGCCGAACGCGTCGAGTGACTCGCCGGATGCCAGGTCGTTACCGGCCTTGATCGACGCGGGGGTGCCGGTGCGGTAAGCCCCGACGATGCGCGTATCGATCTGCAGAAAGACGTCGAAGGGCTGGGTCGCCTGCTGCAGCAGTACACGCTCGTCAGCGGTCAGGTCGCTGGTGCCGATGGCGGCGTACCCGGCGCGCAGGGCGGCGGCCGAGTCCAGGAACTGCTTGCGCTGCCCTTCGGTGTCGGACAGGGCGCCGGGGACCCCGCGGTTGAAGTCGAAGGCGTACCCGGTCTGCCAGCCGGCGACGTCCGCGGTGCGGAACTTGGCCTCCATGACCTGCCCGGTGAGTTGCATCGCTCGGCGAGCCTGTTCGCTTGCCGTGCGCTGGGTCTGGAAACCCGTGACCGCGGCCGCCACCAGAACGGCGGACACGACCACACCCAAGCCGGCCAGAATGACGACCCGGGTGGCGATCCGCCAGCGCCGCAATGTTTCGATCACATTTCTAAGCGTGACTTAGCTGAGTGTCGGATATGGCTTGATCGGCATACTGGTGACCCGACTCGAGCAGAGGCCGACCGCATTCGCCGGTAATGCCTGTTTCCGTTTCAACGTTCCTCGCGGGCCTGACTGGTCATATTTTGGCCACCGTCAGTAGCACGGCGGCGTCCTCGAGAGCTTCGAGCGCGTGCCGGGCGTCCGGGATCGTGAGCAGATCGCCGGCCGCGCCGTCGGACGACGCGGTGTCGGCCATTAGCCGGATCCGCCCGCGGAGGACCTGCAGTGTCGCCTCGCCGGGATTTTCGTGCTCGTCGAGGCGCTGGCCCGCGACGAGAGCTATGAGCGTCTGGCGCAGGGTGCGGGCATGGCCGCCGTACAGGGTGTAGGCACTGCGACCACTGGAGGCCCGGCGGGCCAGCGCGAGATGCTCGTCCACCAGGCTGATCAATGATGTGGGGTTCATGTCATTCCTGTTCTTTGGGGGACGGGTTGGGTCAGTATCGACTCAGAGAGACACAGTCGGTAGCTCAGACCCGGCGCGTGCCCGCACCGCGTCGACGGCATCCCATAGCTCCGGGCTGAGCTCGGCCAGCGCGGCGGGGAAGACCCCGTCCTGCTCTTTGAGGATGTGCTCCCGCAGCAGTTCCCCGGCCTCGATCAGCCGGTCTGGCCAGGACGGATCGCCGGGGGTGCCGTCGGCAGCCTCGCCGAGCACCGCCTCGATCCGCCGGTGCTCGGCCCGCAGGGCCGCCACGTGATCAGGGAAGGCTTCGGTCAGGGCAGGGAACAGGCCTTCCTCCTCGACCACGGTGTGCGGGCCGAGGACCGCGGCGACATTGCGTGCGAGCTCGGTCAACGCGCTCACGTCGCCGCCACGGCGCGCCACGCGCATCCGACCGACCAGGTCGACCACGAAGTCGTGCTCTCGGGTCAGCTCGGCGACGGCCGCCACTGCCTGGCAGCCGCAATATTCACACACGGCGCTCAGGCCCCGCGGAGCGTGCCGGCAACAGGCCGGGCCGACTTACGCACGGCGGTGCTCGCCAGCACCAGCGCACCGGCCGCGACCGCCGCGAGCAGTGCCAATCCGACCGCGTACGAACCGAACCGGCCGTAGAGCGCGCCCATCAGCAGCGGCGGCAGGAACCCGCCGAGCCCGCCCGCGGCACCGACCACACCAGTCACTGAACCGACCTTGTTCGCCGGCGCCAGCAGTGCCACGAGCGCGAACGTCGCGCCGCTGCCGGCACCCAGCGCCGCCGCCATCGCCAGGAACGCCACCGTTCCCAGTGGGGCCAGCGCCGGCGTGAACGCCTGCACGGCCGCGCCGAGACCCACGATCAGCAACGCACCGGACAAGACCCGGGTCGGGTCGTACCGGTCCGAGAGCCACCCACCGAACGGCCGCATGATCACCGCGAGCAACACGAACCCGGCCATCCGGTTCGCCGCGTCCGCCTGCGTCAGCGTGTAGGCGGTCTTCAGGTAGGCCGGCAGGTAGACCGAGAACGCCACGTAACCGCCGAAGACGACCGCGTACAACGCCGACGCGTGCCAAGTGACCCGCAACCGCATCGTCGCCGCCAGCCGGCGCGACAGGGCCTCGGTCGGCACCACCCGCCCCGGAGCATCGCGCAGCAGCAGCGCCGCCAGCGCCGCATAAACGGCGAGCCCGATCGCGGTGACCACGAACGGCGTCGCCGTGCCATGCGCCGTTACCAGCTTGACCGTGGTCAGCGCACTGATCGCGGTACCGCCCATACCCATGCCGAACACACCGATGGCCAGACCGCGCTGGGCGGGCGGGAACCAAGCCGAGACGAACGGGACACCGATAGCGAACGTCGTGCCCCCGATGCCGAGGAAGAACCCACCGACGAGCAATCCCGCCAGGGACGAATGCCCGGCCAGACCAAGGAAAAGGACCGGCACGATGGTCGACAACGAGACGAGGGGGAACATCACCCGGCCGCCGAACTTGTCCGTCAGTGCCCCGACCGGGATCCGACCCAGCGACCCGACCACCACCGGCACCGCCACCAGCAGAGCCTGCTGGAACGGGCTCAGATGCAACGCGTCCTTGAACTTCGGCGCGAGAGGACTCAACAACGCCCAGGCCCAGAAGTTCACCGCGAACCCGAGGGTGGCCAGAGCGAGCATCACCCAGCTCCGCGAACCGCTCATCGCTGAGGTGGGAGCCGCGATCGGTGCGGCTGGTGTTCGTTGCTGACTCATGGTCGCCCCATCTGTCGTGCCGGGCCCTGGGCTTCCGCCGGGCGGTCAACGGGCAGCTCAGGACTGTCCGTCACTCAGAGTCGCCAACTCAGCGCACCACAGGTAGGACCCTTATGCCCCTCTTTCCGAAAGCGGAGTTCCGAGAGACTTTGTGTCTGCCGAGGGGCGGAGACCGGCCCGGAGGTCGCCTGCCCTCCGCCTTCGCCCCGCGATGAGACCGTTGACCTTGCGACGTTGTAGGTGGGACGCGTGTGGTTTCGGGATGTCATTGGCGATGGCGCAGTAGTTCAGGTTTGTGGGCTATTCGGTGTCGGCGTGCCACAGGTCGGGGCCGAACATCTCGTATTGGATGTCCCGGGCCGGGATCCCGTGGTCGATCAATGCGCCGCGGACCGCCTGCAGGAAAGGCAGCGGCCCGCACAGGTAGTAAACGGCGCTGTCGGGGAGCTCCACCTGGGCGAGGTTCATCGTGCCGGCGAACACGCCCGTGACCGGCAGTTCGCTCTGGGCGCCGTTCTCGTACCAGGTGTAGATGCGTGACTTGGGCAGATGGGCGAGATCGTCGACGATCTGCCGGCGCAGAGGGAACGAGTCTTCGTTGGTGTCGGCGTGCAGCATGGTCACGTTGAGGTGCGAGCCGGCTGCGACCATGTGCGACAGCATTCCGGCCATCGGGGTGACGCCGATGCCGGCGCTGGCGAAGACCACCGGACGCCCGGAGTCGTCCAGGACCACGTCACCGTAGGGGACGCTCATGGTCAGCTCGTCACCGGGCTGGATCCGGTCGTGCAGCAGATTCGACACCTCGCCGTCGGGTTTGCCGCCGCCGTGTACGCGCTTGACGGCGAAGTAGCGGTGTTCGCCGTCGTCGGCGCGGGTGAGGCTGAACTGTCGCGGCTGGCGTACCCCGTCCGGCATCTCGGCCAGCACGCTGACGTACTGGCCGGGCAGTGAGGTCTTGACCGGCCGGTCGTCGATGCGGCGCATGACGAAGGTGACGACGTCGCCGGTCTCCTGGATCTTCTCGGCGACCCGCCACTGGCGCCACACCCGTTCGGCGGTGACCCCTCGCGCGCTGTAGAGGCCGCGTTCCTGGTTGATCAGTGCGTACGCCATCAGCCAGTAGACCTCGTCCCAAGCTGCGGCGACTTCGGGGGTGACCGCATCGCCGAGCACGTCGCCGACGGCCCACATCAGATGGTCGTGGACCACCGGGTACTGGTCGGGGCGGATGCCGAGGGAGGCGTGTTTGTGCGCGATCCTGGTCAGCAACCGGTCGGGAAACTGCTCGGGAACGGCCAGCAGAGTGCCGGCGAAGACCGCGACCGAGCCGGCCAGCGCTTTCGGCTGGGAGCCCTCGGCCTGGTTGCCGCGGTTGAACATTCCGTCCTGGAACTCCGGGTGCGCGGCGAACATGTGCGCGTAGAAGCGTTCGGCGATTTCCTCGATGTGCTCGCCGACGACGGGCAATGTGGCCTGGATGACGGGCCGGGCTCGATCTGATAGCACGATGTGGCTCCCTGTGATGTCGTCACGCGGGCGCGACACGACGATTCGCAGCCCTGCGGCCCGGAACACCCCGCAACGGGTTTCGAGGGGAGACCCCGGTGCCCGTCCGGGCAGCCGATCACGTTCAGCCTAGGCGCGATTCCCGCTTTCGCGGCCAATTGGTACAGATGCGCCCAATGCGCTGTCGTTGCCGTTAGGGCGTGTCCCGGTCGCCGATGTAGTCGAGCAGGTCGGGGTCGGCGGAGCGCAACCGGTCCATCTCCTCGCCCGCGTCGCAGGTGAGCAGCGCGATCTCGACACCCTCGGGCGTACGGACGATCACCCGCCACGTGGCGCCAGAGTCCTCCCAGCGCCGCAACCGGGCGAGTTCGTCGCCGCTCACTTCAGGTCCTCGAGCGGAACGCCCGGGTCGACCCGCGCACCGGCCAGCCCGGCGCGGATCAGATCCTGCACCGCGTCGGTGACGTCCCAGACGTTGACGTTGATCCCGGCAGCGACCCGCCCGCCGATCGTCCAGAACGCGATGAACTCACGGCTGCCGAGATCGCCTCGGATCACCACCTCGGCGTCGGCGCCGGGCGGTACCCAGCCGGCGTACTCCATGCCCAGGTCGTACTGGTCGGTGAAGAAGTACGGCAGCGCGTCCCATTGGACGTCCTGACCGAGCATCGCGCGAGCGGCAACCGGCCCGGCGTTGAGCGCGTTGGCCCAGTGCTCGACGCGGACCCGGGCGTGCAACAGCGGATGATCCACGGCGGCGGCGGCGGCGCCGGCGGCGAAGATGTCCGGATCGGAGGTACGCAGGTGGCGGTCGACCAGCACGCCGTCGCCGACGGCCAGTCCGGCCTGCTCGGCCAGACCGGTGTTCGGGCGTACGCCGGCCGCGATCAGCACGGCGTCCGCGTCGAGCGTGGTCCCGTCGGTCAGCCGGACCGCAGCGTCGGTGACCCGGGCTGGATGCGGCAAGTACAACGCGGCGAGCCCAGTGGTCATCGCCTCATGTTCGGCGAACAGCCGGGACACTTGCCGGTCAACCTCGCTCAGCCACTGTCAGTCGCTGACTGCGCCCCGGTAACGCCCCCGTCCGCCCTGTCTCGCCCAGCTGCAGTTGCCAATGACGTCCCGCACACGCCTAGTCAGGCTTTGATCCCGACGCGCGCTTGTAGGAAAACGACAGATCGGTGAGACGAATCAGGCGAAAAATCGATGAGACACCGCCGCGAAGCCGCAGATCAGCGCCGCGTTAAACGACATCTCGGATGAGAACCTACAAGCAAGGCGCTGTCGCTGGCGATGATCAGCACGAGCCCGGCGGTGGTGGGTGGGGCGAGCAGGATCGGGCCCATCCACAGGCAGCGGGCCGCCCCGCCGTAGAGCAGGGTGCGGCCGAGTCCGGCGCGGCGGATGATCGCCGGCGCGAGCAGCGAGCCGGCCACGCCGGCGGCGCAGGGCACACCGAGCGTGATCCCGTACTGCAGGGCGTTGAAGTGCAGGTCTCGGAGCAGGTAGACGGCGATCAGCGGGGTCGAGGCCATGATGCACCCGCCGAACAGCAGCGCGTTGAAAAACAGCTGCCTCAGTGTCCGGTGGGCGAGGATGTACTGCCAGCCCGCGACGGTGTCGGCCAGCCACTGCCTGCGCCCCCCGGACGTCGGTGGCGGTGGTTCAGGCCGGCGGATGCGCCGCCACCCGAACGCAGCGAGCAGGTAGCTGACGGCGTCGATCCCGATCGAGGCCACCGGGCTGGTCGCCGACACGAGCAGCCCGCCGACCGGCGGGCCGAGCGCGCCGGTGGTCCAGTTGGTCGTTTCCAACCGGCTGTTCACCCGGGCCCGCTCGGCGATGGGGACGAGGGCTTTGAGGTAGGGCTGGCTGGCGGCATTCGACATGATCATTGCTGCGGTCTGTACCACTGCGACCGTGCACAGCTGCCCGTAGCTGAGGACGTCCAGCCAGGCGGCGGCCGGGATGCTGGCCAGCGCGGCGAACCGGATCAGGTCGGCGGCGATCAGGGTGGGTCGTTTGTGGTGGAACTCGATCCACGGCCCCAGCGGCACGGCCATGGCCACGCCGGCGAGGCCACCCAGCACGGCCAGCAGCGACACCTGCCAGTCAGAGGCGTCCAGGACAAGGATCGCCACCAGCGGCAGAGCGCCCGCGCCGATACCGCTGCCCAGCGCGCTGACCGCATACGCAGACCAAAACCGGCGTATGTCGTCACCGGTCGACGAGACGAGGTCCTGCCCGGTGCCCGGCTGGTGGCCCTGGTCGAGAGGCACCGCTGGTGGCCGGATCCTGCCCGTCACCGCCGCTCCGAGGTATCAGCGTCGGCAAGGGTGAAGCGGTTGTTGACCTTGGCGGCGACCTCGGCCAACACAGTGCGGGGATCGAAGCCGAGGCTGGCCGCGGCGACCAGGGCGGTGAACGCGACGTCGCCGAGTTCGGCCGCGACATCCTGCACCGTGGACGTAACCCCTTTGCGTGGGTTCTGGCCGCTGACACCGGCCCAGGCCGTAGACGCCTCGCCGTACTCCTCGGCGATTTTGAGGATGCGCATCGTCAGCTCTGCCCGGTCGGTGCCGTTGGTGTCGTCGAGCCAGCGGCGGGCGCGGTCGATCGTGTCCCAGATCGTCGCCTCGCCACCACCGCTGTCGTCGGACCGGTTTGGCTGGCTTGGGTTATGAGGTGAGCCGGTCATGCCATGTCCTCGACGTTTCCGGTCCGGCCAGGCCAGGTGATGGCGATGGTGGTGTGCCGTCGGGGCACGAGCAGCCGAAGGCCATCGGTGGCACGCAGCGGTGCGCCGGCGGGATGCACGGTGATGCTCGGCCCTGGCCCGTGCCGGTGCTGCTGATCCCAGACGACGATGAGGTCGGCGAGCTGCGCTGCCAGGGCGGCCGCGTCGGGCCCGAAACCGTGGGCGCCGAACTGGTAGGTGCCGCGGTCGGGTTGGCGCAGGGTGAGGTGGGCGAAGCTCGTGGCGCTCAGCAGGCAGGGGCAGGTGAACCTGTTGTCCGGGTCGAGCAGGTCCGCAACACGGTCGCGGTCAACGGTGAGGACACCGTAGAAGCGCGATTGACAAGCCAGCCACAGATGGATCGACTCGAAGGCCCCGCCGTCGTCCATGGTGGCGATGACCGGCGTCCAGACCTCGCTGCGCGGCAGCTCCAGCGCGGCGGCGAGCGCTTCACTGTCGGCCTGCGTCGTCGTGTCGTCCAAGGTCAGGACAATGTCGTTGCCACGCAGCGGTAGACGACTCACCGGGGTTCTGCCCTGTCCATGCATCGGGACGAATCCACATTGCAGAGCAGCGATCGCGGCGAGGTGATCACCTCGGTTCTGCAGGGTGAGGCAGCGGGTGTTGCCGCGCATCCGCACCGGCGCCACGAGCAACCCGTCCGGGGCGAGTTGGTGTGTCCAGGCCGGTGGGATGTCGCTGGTTTCCACGGTGACGATGATCGCGTCGTACGGGCCGTTGTCGGGATAGCCGCCTTCGGCGTCGGCCAGGGCCACCTCGACCTGGGGGTAGCCGGTTCGGAGCAACGCCGTTCGCGCGTTGGTGACGACGTCGGTGTCGATGTCGATGCTGGTCACCGCACCGGTTGGGCCGACCAGCTCAGCGATCAGCGCCGCGTTATAGCCCCCGGAGCCGATCTCTAGCACCCGCGATCCCGGCCGCAGCTGGGCGGTTTCCAGCATGTACGCCTGCAGCCACGGCGCCGAGATCGAGCTGGAGGTCTCTCCTGCGGCGTTCTTCTTGGTGACGACCACGTCATCGGCGTACGCGGCCTCCACGCCGGTGGCGGCCGGCGCGAAGTCGTGCCGCGGCACCGCCAAGAACGCGGCGGCCACCTCCGGGCGGGTGAGACGGCCCTTGGCCGTTAGCTGCTCGACCAGTTGCTGCCGCGCGGTGTCCGGGGTGAGTTCTTCGGCAACGTTGCTCATGAACGTCCTTCAAGTTGATCTTGTTCGGTGGTTGTTGCGCAGCGGTGCGACACGTCAGTGGCAGGAGGAGTTCTCGCGGTCCGCCGGAGCAGTGGTTCCGCCGGCCAGCCCTCCCCTGCTGGTCGCCGGGTTGGGCGGCGGATTGCGAAGGCGAGACCGGGGGTTGTCCGTCGGAGGAGGTGGCGAGGTGAGTGACCGCAGCCGATGACTCTGGACGGTCGCATCCCGCTCAGGCCTCCGTCCCGTCGTGCGTGACGTCGCCGCCTTTGCTACCAGTCCTGTTTTGGTAGCCGGCAGCTTGCAGTGTGAACAGTTCGGCGTACCGGCCGCCGGCGGCGACCAGTTCGGTGTGGGTGCCCTGCTCTTCGAGGCGCCCGTCGTGCAGGACGAAGATCCGGTCGGCGTGGATGACGTTGGCCAGCCGGTGGGTGATCAGGATCGTCGTCCGGGTGCCCTGCCGGCTGCGGATGGACTGGAACAGGGCGTCCTCCGCTCGCGGGTCCAGCGCCGACGACGGTTCGTCCATGATGAGCAGGTCCGCGTCGCGGTAGAAGCCGCGGCCTGCCGTGATCCGTTGCCACTGGCCGCCTGAGAGGTCCTGGCCGTCTTTGAAGGTGCGATCGAGCAGGGTTTCGTAGCCGTGCGGCAGGGTCAGGATCGTCTCGTGGGCGGCGGCCTGCCGGGCCGCCGCCTCGATGCGGTCCATGCCGGGTTTGACGGACAGGTCCCCCATCGCGATGTTGGCCGCTGCCGTGTACGGCCACCGGTGGTGATCCTGCAGGACCACGGCCATCCGTGCCCGCAGAGCGTCAGCGTCCCAGTCGGCCAGAGGCCTGTCGTTCCACTCGATCACACCGTCGCTGGGGGTGCGCAGCGCGGCGATCATCGCGGCGAGGGTTGATTTGCCGGAGCCGTTTTCTCCGACGAACGCCACTGTCTGGCCGGCTTCGATCGTCAGGCTGACCTGGTCGACGGCGTTGTCGGCGCGGTCGGGGTAGCGCAGGCAGGCCCCGCGCACGGTCAGCCGCTCCAGCGCCGGCGGTGCGGGCCGCATTCCGGCGGGCGTCGCCGGCAGGTAAGCGGTGGCCCGCTGGAGGAAGCCGAGGTACTCCTTCATGAACTGGCCCTGGGTGAACACCCGGTCGAGTTGGAACGTCACCGCCGACAGGGCCCGCTGTGCGGCCTGGACCGCGACGACACAGGTCACCGACGCCGCCAGGGGAATCCGGCCGCCGGCCAGCAGCAGGCCCAGTAGCACCCATACGCCGGCCAGGCCGAGGCCGCTGATCACCGCGCCGACGCTGGTCGTGGTGGTGACCCGGCGGGCCAGGTTCAGGTCCACGTCGGTCTGGGCCTGCATCACCCGGTCGTACTGGCCCAGCAGGAATCCGCGCAGCCCGTAGCTGCGCAGTTCCGGCGCGGAGTCGCGCTGGGCCATCTGCCGTTCGAGAACCCACAGCCGACGCCGGCGCACCGACCCGGCCACGAACTCTTCGTAGCGCAGATGCCCGGCCCGCAACGCCGCGTACCCGTTGGGCACCGTGGCCACCAGTAGCGCGAGCAGCAGCAGCGGGTTGATCACGATGATCGCCACGGCGACCGCGAGCAGATTCACCACCCCGGCGAACACGTTCGCGCTTTCCTGCACCAGCGTGGCGGCGCTGTCCGGGCCTCGGCTCGCGCGTTCCATGTCGTCGGAGAACGCGTCCTGGTCGAAGGCGGCCAGCTCCACCAGCGAGGTCGCCTCGAACAAGCGGCGTTCGGCGGTCTGCACGACCCGGGGGGTCAGCCCGTTCTGGGCGTAGCCCATCACGATGCCCAGCGCGCCGCGCACCATCGTCACCAGGGCCAACAGGGTCAGCGCCGGCAATGCCGCGCGCACCCGGTCCGCGGTCGGGGCGCCGCTGAACAGTTGCACCAGGACGCGCTGCGTCGACAACAACCCGAACGTCGACATGACCCCGGCCACGAGGGTCACGACCATCACCACGAGCGTGCGGGTGCGGTCTGCGCGCCAGCTGATCCTCATCGCCTCCCGGATCAGCCCGGGTAGTTCGGCGAAGACCCCGAGCACCCCGGTCTGCGCCCGCCGGCGTATCCCGACCTCCCAGTCGGCCGCGCGCAGCTCCGGCAACACCGACTCCATGTCCGCGGCACCAGGCTGCCACGGGATCGTGCCCTGCACAGATGTCTCGCGTGTTGGTGTGCTCACCCGCTCATCTCCTTCGTGGCCGGCCGGCAGATCGGTTACCGGTGGATCGTTCGGCGCGGTCGATCACCATTACCGGCTGCCGAAGGCCCCCGTGCTGCGTGACGCGCACGGCTGGTCGCCGGGATGAGCGGTTCTGCAGCCCAGACCGTGTCCGGATCGATGGCGCCGTGCGTCGAAGTGATGGCGGCCGATCCGCCGTGGTGCCGATGCCCGTACCGGGCCGCGTCGTCATACCACCACGGTGGTCGAGTGAATCGCCGCGGCGGCGGGCGCGTTGTCCGGCACACTGCGGTGCTGGCGCGGTACGTTCCCGCGTGCCAATGCCGACCATCCTGCCCAGAGGAGGCGCAGGGTGCGTGCTGGAATCGGGGAGATCGGTCATGAGCTTGGACGAGTTGCGTACGCAGATTCGCCAGACGATCGCCACGATCAACCCGCTGGACGCCGTCGAGGTGGACGCGGCGACATCGGTATTAACATGGATCGACTCCGGCGCGCCGCTGTTTCGTGATCATGGGCCGGTCCCACCACGGCATCTCGCCGTCTACTTCGCGATACTCGACGAGAACCGGCGCACCGTCCTGCAGGTGGACCACATCAAGGCCGGCGCCTGGGTGTTCCCCGGCGGACACGTCGACACCGAGCCTCCTGCGACCGCAGTGCTGCGAGAAACCCGCGAAGAGCTCGCCGTCGTCGCCGACTTCCACCCCGCCTTCGGCGATCAGCCGCTGTTGATCACCGAGAGCGTCACCCGCCCGCCGGGTGAGCACGTCGATGTCACTCTCTGGTACGTGCTGCGAGGCAGCGAAGACATGCCCATATCGGGTGACCCGATCGAGTTCCACGGCGTGCGCTGGGTCGGTATCGACGACCCCGACGAGTGGATCGACAGCTGCTACGCCCCGGCCCAAGTCCGCCGGTATCTGACCAAGCTCCAGCGGACTCTCGGTCCCGCGGCCGCAATTCAACGGTGAGCCCACGCCGCGATGGCGAGTCTTGTCACCCGTCGGGCGTCGATTATCGGACTCGAGATCATCCGCCTCGCGCCGCGCGCGGCCTGGCCCTGGCTGCGCGCTTCAGTCACCCACCCGGGTGGCACCGCCTTGCGCACACGTGACGTTGACTCGCGAACCACGAGCACGACGCCACACATCCGGCCTGGACACGACGCCCTTAGGTGTCGCTCGTCGGGCGCGACCGATAAGTTCGCTCGGTTCCTCACATCAGGGCAAGCGAACCGGGCTCGCCGATTGCTTGGAGGCGTCTCGTGTCGATCACTAACTCGGAGATCACCAGTGTTGTTACCGCCTATCTCGACCGGTACTCCCTTGAAACGATGCTGCTGGCTGAGCCGATCCGCCTCCTCGGACAAGGTCACGATGCCGCCTCCCGACGCACTTTCCCGATGCACGTGACCGTCGGCGCGCTGCTGATCCGCGGCGGTACGGAAGTCCTGCTGGTCGGCCACCGCGCCTACGGCATCACCCTGCAACCGGGCGGCCACCTTGAGCCGACCGACACCACGCTGATTGACGCCGCGGTACGCGAGCTCGTGGAGGAGACCGGCATCGACGCAGACGCGGTGGTTGCCGTGTCCGAGTCGCCCGTCTATATCGAGTACGGCCGGGTTCCTGCTCGACCGCTGAAAGATGAGCCGGAACACTTCCACCTGGACCTTGGGTACGGCTTCGCGACGGTGGCCGGGGACGTCGGATGCATTCAGGAGTCGGAGGTGACCAGCGCAGCGTGGTACCCGCTCGGTGAGGCGCAGCGGCTGGTGGGAACTCGTATCGCGCGAGTGTCCAGTGCACCGGGCGGGGTTGGCTGATTCAGCCCGTCGGCTGGTTCTCGCTCGATCACGACGTTTGAGGTGCGCTGGCTGAGCGTGCACAGCGGCCTCTCCGATGTGGGCCGCCCAGCTATAAGGAATGTCGAGGTCGGTCGGGATGATGGCTGACCGATGCATCATCGGCGGCGACCTCCGGACGGGTGGCCCAGCCCTTTGCGGTCAGGTGCTCGACCAGCTGCTGCCGCGCCGTTTCGGGCTACAGGTCCCTCCACCAGTTTGTTCACGGTTGCTCCTTCGCGGGTTGGACGTCGCCGGGCGCCGGGCCGTTCGGCCGAAGGTTTGACTGGCTCGGCCGGTCGCCGGTTCATCTCTACCGGTCGCCGAATGTTCGACGCGCGTCGTGACGCGCTCTCGGGGTCGCCGAGGTGGCCGGTTATGTCACTCGGCGGAATGGCTGACCCGTATCGCCGCAGGCGTCGTCGACCGTCGCAGTGAAGTCGATTGATGGGTATGGCCGCTCATAACCTGCGGCAGATCTCGATGGCGTGGCTACCTGCGGCCACGGATCTGCGAGCGAGGAAACAGGTCAGGCAAGGAGTGTCGGGTGATCCTCGCGAGAGAAAATGAGATCGCTCATTTCTGTTATATCGTGGCACCATCGACCTGGCGGAGAGACGGTGCGCTTTGTGTAGCTACGCGCAGCATAGCTGTTGTTGATGCGATAACAGTGAAAGCCCGCGGCGCTCAAGGCGGCGATCACTTCGGCAGCGGTGCGGCCTTGCCGCGCTAGTCGGTTGGGTGAAATTTCGATCGCTATTTCGGCATCTCGTCGGAGTGTGCCGAGGTAAGGAAGTAATCCGTCTACGACGTCGGCCTCGGCTCCTTCGACATCGATTTTGATGACGCGGGCGGTTTCGAGTTCCGTGGCACTGAGTAGGTCGGGCAGGGAAGCTGCCGCCGCACGAAAGCTGGGTGAGGGTTCGTTACGCGGACGGACACTGGTTGTACCGCCAAGGTTGTTGTGGTCCTTGATGTAGAAGCACAGTTCGCCGGTTGTTGCGGAGACTGCGCTGTCGACAACGCGAATATTGCGGTAGTCATTGGCGGCCGCGGTCAGCGTGAGAGCTGCCGCGAATTGGGGTGAGGCATCGATGGCTACTACGCGACCGGAGGGGCCAACCAGTGGTGCAGCGAGGAGGGAGAAGTGACCAACGTTGGCTCCGACGTCGATGAAGGTGTCGCCTGGTTGGAGCCGACTGTGGATCCAGGCTGTCAGGTTGGGTTCCCACGTGCCGAACAAGTAGAGATAGCGCTGGATAAGGTCGTTGGTCGTCACCGACATCCGAGCGCCGTACTGCGTGCATGTGGTGGTGGTGATCGGATGGTGTTGTAAGTATTCGTCAAGGGCTTCAGCCAATGCGGCGGCAAGGCGTCCGGCAGGGCCATAACGAACGTAAGTGCGTAGCAGACGCACAGGCATCATGGGGGTACTTCCCAGTCTTGTGAGATGCAATAGCGAGTGGCCCACTCACGAGCTCTCGGCCGCTTGGGCGTGCCGGGCCCGTATCTGGTTCCCGAGCGAATCGACGATGCCGAACTCGAGGGCGATGCCGACGGCTACACGCATGACGTCCGCAAGTTCCATGGCGAGGTTCTGGGGATCAAACTCGCCGTGTTTTTGCCGCTTGAGTCCGGTGCCGGCCCAGATGTTGATCTGCTCGGCGACTTCACCCGTCTCTTCGGCCAACTGAGCGTACGTATTTAGCTCGGGTCAGTTGGCTGGGTCGGGTGGAAGCCAAGGCCCGGTGGTGAACAGGGCGGTGAGGACGTCGAGGAGGTCCTGGCCGTGTTTGCCGGCGGTGGACAGGTAGGAACGCAGG
>Ga0247781_1000089_pt1 | contig 25399 bp, 21 predicted proteins | sample UWRJL184509B5_FD_179922 | JGI IMG/M metagenome (GOLD analysis project Ga0247781, IMG submission 179922) | Plant litter microbial communities from Arlington Agricultural Research Station in Wisconsin, United States - UWRJ-L184-509B-5 | ecosystem: Environmental > Terrestrial > Plant litter >...
CCTCGCTGACCCCGTCGCGGAGCCAGAACATGAAGTCGGACCCGTGCCCGAAGCCCTTCAGGTCGGGGTGTCCCTCGGGGCCGGTCGCACCGTCGAAGTCGATGAGGTGACCGATGCCGAGGGGCTCCAGCGCTTTTTCGTAGAAGGCAACGGAGCGGGGCAGGTCACTGACGGTGAGGAACACATGATCGATGGGCATGGAATTCTCCTGTTCGTTTTGCTGGAGATGACGTTTTCGTCCAACTGGAAATGACGTTGCGGAGCAGACGGTAGGACCAAACCTGGACAGTTTCGGTCCTGGTTCTGAACTAAGGTGCTGTTGTGCTGACCACTTCGGCTCGACTGCTGCGGCTGGCCTCGACGCTGTCCAGCCGGCAGTCCTGGACCAACAGCGAGCTCGCCGGGCAGATGGGTGTGACCGAACGGACGGTCCGGCGCGATGTGGCGCGGCTGCGGGAACTCGGCTACGGCATTGTCTCGGAGGCGGGCCCCTACGGCGGTTACCGGCTGAGCGTCGGCACCCGGCTGCCCCCGTTGAGCCTGGACGACGAGGAGGCGCTCGCGGTGACGATCGCTTTGCGCGAGGCAGCGCTCAGCGGCGTCCTCGGCGGCGATCAGGCAGCGGTGTCGGCATTGCTCAAACTGCGGCAGATACTGCCGGTACGACTGGCCGACCGTCTCCGCGAATGGGACGCCAGCGTCGTGCACACGGCACGATCGGAAGCGGGTCAGGTCGCTCCGGCCATCCTGCTGGAGGTGGCCGGTGCCTGCCGCCGCGGTGAACGGCTACGGCTGTCCTATCGTGACATGCAGGCCCGAGAGACCGTACGCGAGGTGGACCCCTACAGGTTGGTCCGCAGCCCGCACCGCTGGTATTTGGTCGCCGTGGACACCGCGCGCGGGCAGTGGCGGACGTTTCGTGCTGACCGGGTCACCGCCGCTGAGCCGACCGGCGCCCCAGCCGACCTCGCCGGCCGGCCGGACCTGCCCGATGCCGCCGAGCTGATATCGCGAATGTTGCTCAGCGACTATCCGCTCTATGCCACCGTCCGGGTCGAAATGCCCTTGGAGCAGGCCAGCCGACTGGTACCGCCGAGCCGAGGCGCCCATCGACCCGACGGCCCGGGTGCCACGCTCATCACGCTCGGGGGCACCGACCCGGAAGAGCTGGCGGCCGAGCTGATCGGCCTCGCGACGCCCATCGAGGTGGTGGAACCGGCGGAGGTCCGCGACGCCATGTACCGCCGCACCCACGAGATCCTCGCAGCGCTGCGGGTGCCTGACCGGTCGCTCCGGCACGGCACAGATGCGGACCTGGGCTGACAGAGCCGCGTCGAGAGGCAGGAGCGGGCCCGTCGCGGCGAAACCGGTGGCGTGATCATCGCGTCCGTCAGCGGGGGTAGCAGCCTGCCGGGCGAATCCGCGGCGGGGTGAAGTGGCCGAGTCCCGCTTTTCCCGACGGGCATGCCGCCCATTCCCTGTGGCCACTGACGGAAACGAGGCCAGTGACCACAGGGCCTAACGCATGGAACGCGCGAAACTTCATCTCACGCGTCAGTCAACCAACTCACCGCGGGACAGGTGAACGGGACTGTCGGGCGGTGGTCGGCCGAAGATCAGATCGGGGCAGCGACGCACCCTCGAAGATCAGATCGGGGGCAGCGACGCACCCTGCTGCTCGGCCGTCTGCCCATTCGCAGGGCCGTTGTAGTGGCCGTTGCCACCGGACGTCAGATCGCCACCGGCGACAGCGCCGAGCTCGGCCTCGGTCAGTTCCACCTCAGCGCCATTGTTGTCTTTCGACGTCTCATCGCGACTGGACATAACTTCCTCCTCGATATTTGGAATCACTCTCGAACGAGTCCAAATAAATCATGCCGGCGCCGATCCGGTCAATGTCGAAAAGACTATCTATCGGACCATCCTTCGGTGCGCCCCCGACGACGGCGCGGCGCACTTCGGTCCTTTTCGGTACCGAAACATTTGACGTCCTCGGTCTTTACTTCGGGCAGCATGCGGCGCGGGGATGCGAGAATTCGGTGCCGGGGCGGCGCACGCCCGGCGGCGCGTCGCGCAGGGTTCCGCAACTGACGACCGTCGATGATTACCCCCGGTCGAATTGGCACTCACTCACCGTTACCTAGAGAAGGTTCGTCAATGTCCTAACCCACTGACCGGCCGCCTCGCCGGCCGGTCAGATTCTTGGACCACCCGCTTCGCGGACACTTTCGCCGCATTCGTTTATCGGCAAGAATCAGGCACTGCAGCGATAGGCAGTGCCGACACGGGGCGTAAGGCTGACCCGCGGATTTATCCGTGACGTCACGATGAGATTGCTCAGCGTTACGAGTCGAGGGAGCAGATGCATGGATCCACGCCAGCTGATCGAGCGCAACGGCCCACTCACCGCCCTCGGGCGAATTCTTGGTGACGCGAGAGCCGGCTCGGGAACGCTGACCGTGTTCTCGGGAGGAGTGGGCACGGGCAAGTCCGCCCTAGTCGAGGTCGCCCTGTCGCAGGCCAGGGAAGCCGGATTCAATGTGCTGCACGCACGCGGCAACTACCTCGAACGAGACGACGACGGCGAACTTCTCCGGCGGCTGCTGGGCATGCTGTCGCCGACCAGTGATGCCGCCCGCGGCACGCACACCCAGATGGTCGACGGCAACGCCGCCATCAGTGCCGCAACCGTTGCCGGACCTGTCTTGATCGCCCTTGACGACATCCAGTTCGCTGACCGAACAACACTGCGCTGGCTCGCCGCACTGACGGATCGCGCCCAGCATCTGCCGGTCGCGACGCTCCTGACGGTTTGCAATGGTGAACCCTCCGTCGACGACCCTCTCCTCGACGAACTGTTGACCGCTGCCACCGCGGAAGAGTCTCTCGGCCCGCTCACCAGCACCGGGGTCAGCGAATTGCTGGGCAGAGCTCTCACCACGACTCCCGACCTTGATTTCATCGCGCGGTGCCTCGTCGGGACCGGTGGTAACGCGGCCCTGGTCGCAGCGCTGGCCGAGATCTTTGCCGGGGACCTCTCGATAAGCGACGATCCGGAACGGGCGTTAGCTGAACTGGCGCGGTCGCGGGCCGGACGCCGCCTTCAAGTAAGACTCCATCACGCGTCCCCCGACGCGGTGCAGGTCGTCCTGGCGACCGCGGCCCTGGGCGAGTTCGCCTCCCCCAGGCGCATCCACAAAGTGGTTGACCTCGACCGCCCGACGGTCTCCGAGATCATCGCAACACTCACCCGGATGGGCCTGCTGGCGCATCAGGAGGGCACGGTGATTCTCCACCCTCCCGTGCTGCGGAGGGTCCTGGAGCTGACGCACCCGTTGACCGCCCGGCACGATCTTCACCGCAGGACCGCCACCGCTCTGCATGACGCCGGCACGCACCCGAGGCATGTCGCTGAGCACCTACTCCTGTCCGCACCCGGCAGCAGTGACTGGGCCCGAGATGTGCTCGCCGGGGAGGCGGAGCACCACCTCGAGGAGGGCCGACCGGAAGTGGCCGTCGGATACCTCCGACGCGCGCTGGAAGAAGATGGCGGTGAACGGGATCGTCGTCAGCTCGTCGCGGCGCTGGGACGGGCCGCGTCCTACTACGACCCACCGACCGCGATTCGCTACCTGACCGAGGCAACGATGGCCGCCGAGCCGGACCGGGACGATCGAACTGCCGCCACGCTCGCCCGGACGCTGGCTATGACCGGCCAATACAGCCGCGCCATCGAGGTCGCGACCAGCCAGGCCGGCCGGGTGGGCGCGCACGGCACGGCGACGCGACTTGCGTTACTGCATGCGGCTACCAGTTCGGCCGGGATGCAATGGATCAGCGAGCAAGCCGGCGACTCACTCGATCAAGGGGCAGCCGCACCACAACTCAGCCTGTTGGCGCTGCGGAACACCTGGGTCGGAACGGACCTGCCCGGAGCACTCGAAGCGGCAAGACGGGCGCTGGCCCGCACGCCCATCCGGCCGGACACGGCCGACCTCCAACTGGATTCCGTCAATGTACTTCTGCACGCCGGCGAGATAACCGACGCCGAAGAACACTTGACGGCGTTGGAGTCGGCCGCCACCGCATGCGGTCATCTCCCCTGGCGGGCCGCGACCTTGGCGCTGAGGGCACTGGTGCTGCGCGGTCGCGGCCGGCTCGAGGCCGCTTCCGCGGCTGCCCGGCAGAGCCTCGAGCTGTATCCGGGCTGCGATGCCGGAGTTCGTCGCGGGGCCGCCGCCGAATTCGTGGCTCGATCCGCCGACCTGCTCATCGACCAAGGGCGCCTCGAAGAGGCGGAATCAATCCTTGTGAACGCGGGTCTCATGGGCGAACTCCGGCTCAGTCTCGCCGGCAACGCGGTCCTGTTCACCCGCGGCCGGCTCGCTGTCGCGGGAGGGCAGCCGCGCGACGGCGCCCGGCTGTTGATGATGGCCGGGCGCCGCGTCAAGCATTGGCCGATCAACAATCCGGCGGTGATGCCGTGGCGCTCGGAGGCAGCGATAGCCCTCGCCCGGATGGGGATGACGCCCCGGGCCGTCACTCTCGCTGCCGAGGAGGTCCGGCTTGCCCGTCTGTGGGGTACACCCGGCCCGATCGCCATGGCGTTGCGCGCACAAGGCCTGGTATCCGGAGAGGGTCAGGGCTTGGAAGCGCTCCGGGCCGCTGTCGTCCTGGCCGATCAATCCCCGGACCAGCTGACCCGGGCGCATTGCCGCACCGACTACGGCGCCGCGCTCGTGCTCGCCGGCCGGCACGAGGACGCCCGGCCCGTATTGCGGACGGCGGTCCAGCTGGCGGGCGATTGCGGCGCGTCCGATCTTGCCCGGCGCGCTACGGACGGACTCGTGACGTCAGGAGCCCGCCCACAGCGCACCTCCGGCAAGACCGGCACGCTGACGTTCGCCGAGCGACGCGTGGTCACCCATGCCGTCACTGGACTGACCAATCGGGAGATCGCCGAGAAGCTCTTCGTCCAATGCCGGACCGTGGAAATTCATCTGACCAACTCCTATCGAAAACTCGGCATCAGAGGGCGCGATGAGCTCGAACAGGCACTTACGGATGCCGGGACCATAGCTCGAACGGCGCCTTAGGGTGACGGTCCGTTCCGGCACGAGCTCACCAGGGAACGGGACACCCGAGCATCAGACGATCTGCTTCCGCACCAGGTCGTGGAAGATGCCGTCCTCGTCGGACAGCAGCTCTTCGGGGGTCCCGGATTGCACGATCCGTCCCTCGGACAATACGACGACCCGGTCCGCGTGCATGATCGTCGACAGCCGGTGGGCGATCACGATGCGTGTCGCCGCGAAGGCCTTCGTGCTTTCGGCGACGATGGCCTGGGTCTCGTTGTCCAGCGCGCTGGTGGCCTCGTCGAAGAAGAGAATCTTAGGACGGCGGATGAGCGCTTGGGCGATCATCAGCCGCTGCCGCTGGCCGCCGGACATCGCTCCCGCACCGTCGCTGATGAGAGTATGCAGACCCATCGGCATCTTGCGGAGGTCCTGGTCGAGACCGGCCAGCTTCGCCGCGGCCCACACCTCGTCCGTCGAGTAGGCCGCCGTGCCGCAGATGTTACTCATGATCGTGCCGCTGAACGGGACCGAATTCTGCAGGACGACACCGCACTGACTCCGGACCTCGGCGAGGTCGAGCTGACTGAGGTTCGCCCCGTCGTACCGTACTGCTCCGGATGTTGGCTGGTTGAAGCCGATCAACAGCCGCAACAGTGTCGACTTGCCGCATCCGGTAGGCCCGACCAGAGCCACGAATTCGCCGGCCCTGATGTGCAAAGACAGTTTATCCAAAATGAGTGGGGTGCCCTCGGCGTAACGAAAGGATACGTCGGCGACCTCGATGTCCCCGGTGAGATGCTCCGGGACGGTGCTGTTCACGGACACCTCGGGCAATTCGCTGAGCACCGGCTTCATCTTGTCGAACATCGGAATCACCACGCCCGCTGATGACAGCGAATTCGTGGCCTGGACCATTGCGGCGAGCGACGCCGTGAACGCGGTCACGAAGGTGAGGAACTGCCCCAGAGACAGCGAGTCCTTGGCCGGCCCGGCCAGCATGAGGAACAGCAGGAACGTGCAGCAGGGCACATAGACGGCGTTGATCGAGGTGACCAGGTTCTGGGTCCGCTGGACCTTGCGCTCCAACTCACGGCCCCGGGCGAAGTCGGTGGCCCATCGCGCGTACGCGAAACTCTCCGCGCCGGCCACGCGTAACTTCGGTAGTCCGCGCAACGTCTGGAAGACTCGGTCGGACAGTGCATAGTCGAGTTCGATGAGCTGGGCCTGCCAGCGGACCTGGCGAACGCCCAGCATGGTGAAGATGATCGCGTGGGTGACCAGGAGCCCGCCGCCGAGCAATCCCAGCGGCACGCTGTACCAGAGCATGAGCGCGAAGTTGACCGTGCCGAGCAGACAGGCGTTGATGGCGACGGTGACAACACCGGACAGGATCGTCCGGATGCCGTTGACACCCATCGCGGCTCGGGCCAGTTCGCCGGTTGTGTATCGAGCGAAGAACGTGGCGGGCAGCCTCAACAGCCGATCCCACACCGCGGACTGCAAGCCCGCATCCGCCCTACCCTCGATCCGCAGGATCGCCACCGAGCTCAGCATCGTGAACGCCGCCGACACGATTCCGACTATCAGCACCGCGAGGCAGGCGCGGATGATGAGACTCGTCTGCGCCTGCGGCACCAACTCGCCGAGCACCAGACCGTTGAGGATGGGAACTGTAAGCCCCAATCCAAATGCGGCCAGCCCGCCGAGGAGCATCCGGAGGATGTCGATACGGCTGCCGTGCAGACCGAACCAGAGCAGCCGTAGCGGCCCGACTTGACGCTCGGGCAAAGATCTATAAAACATCACGGCGCCGTCGTGCACCTCTTGTGCCACCGTTGTGGTGACCCGGACGGGTCGGGCACCGGGCTCGATGAGCTCGTAGCAACCCAGGCGCCACAACAGCGCCACCGGTGCGCGCTCAGGGCCTCGGTAACCGACCAGGGGACCGCTGTTCTCGCGCCACCATCGGCCGGTGAGCGCTACCGGCCGGGTACGGATCCGGGCGGCCGTCGTGATGCCGACGATCGGGTCGACCCGGCTGTCCTCGCCCAGCCGGACGCTCGACGGCGGGAACGGCACCCCACCGGCCTTGGCCACGATGCGGCACACCTCGAGCGTGGCGTCGACCAGGTCGCCGGCGGTCGACGCCGAGGGCCGGGCACCCGATTGCGCGACCGATCGCAATGTCCGGTCGGCTTGGTCGGCGGCGCCGAGCCCAGCCATTCGGCCGGCGGCCATTCGTTCGTCGTCCGTGGCAGTGCGGCGAGCGATCCAGTGGTCGAGAGTAAAAAGATATTGTGCATGGTGCATGACCAGGTATTCCCAGAGCACGCCGCCGCCCAACAGGTCGGCGGTCGCCCGCAGAGTCAAGGTCGTGTCCGAAGTGGCGCTGATCCAGTCACCGCCGGTCAGGGTCAGTACGTCCCCCGCCTCACGTTCGCGGTTACCGCCGACACCGGACACGGCCAGCCGGCCCCGCTCGACCTCCGCCCAGAGCACGCCGCCGGCGCTGTGGGCGACCTGCCCGGCAACGAGATCGACGACGGTGGACGGCCGCAATGCGAGTTGCCGGCCGACCGGCGCGCGACCCCGGACGGACTCGTGGAGCTTGGTGAGCCCAAGGTCGACCGCCTGGGAGATGAGGTCGACGAGGCGGCCATGGTCGTCGCCGCGCCGGCGCAGCCCTTCGGCAAGTTCTCGGATGGGCAGCCGGCGCAGCACGCATTCCTCCTCGGGCCGACCGGCAAGGACGTGGCGGGCCTCCCGGAACGAGCCGACGATGATGGTGCCGACTTCGACGCGACCGAGGAATTGCCACGGCCCGGTTTCGATGGTGTCGACGGCGAACAGATCGAGGGCACCACCGGCGACCAGCCAGAGTGTGTGCCGCCCGCCGAGCATGATCTGCCGCGTCGTCCGGCAGTCGATCGCCTCGCCGAACTCGGCGAGCAGGGTAACCGCCGCGGTCGCCGAGTCCGTTGTCGATGGCTTGTCCTCGACCGAATGGTGCGCCATGTCATGACTCCTTGGCCAGGTTCGCATAGATGCCGCCAAGGGCGACGAGGTCGTGGTGAGCGCCGCGTTCGACGACACGACCGGTGTCGAGGACGAGAATTTCGTCGCTGTGCCGGACGGTACTGAGGCGGTGGGCGATGACGACACAGGCGCAGCCGCGGCGGCGCAGGTTGGCGCTGATGAGTTGCTCGGTCTCCGCGTCCAGCGCGCTGGTCGCCTCGTCGAGGACCAGGACCGACGGGGTACGGACCAAAGCGCGCGCAATCTCGAGCCGCTGGCGTTGGCCGCCGGAGAAATTGCGTCCGTCCTGTTCGACGCGGCTGTGGATACCGCCCGCGCGGGCAGCGACCACGTCGTCGAGGCAGGCATCACGCAGGGCGGCCAGGACGGCGCCGTCGGAGATGGTCGGGTCCCACAGGGTGACGTTGTCGCGGACGCTGCCCTCGAACAGGAAGATGTCTTGGTCGACGAAGGCCACTGACGCGGCGAGGACGCTGCGGGGAATCTGTTCGTGCGGTACCCCGTCGAACAGGATCTGCCCGGACCACGGCTCGTACAGGGCGGCGATCAGCCGGGTCACCGTGGACTTACCGCTGCCTGAGCCGCCGACGAACGCGATCTGCAGGCCCGGCGCCAGGTCGAACGAGACCTCCGTGAGCAAGGGCGGCGCCAGCCGGCCGTACCCGAAGGTGATGTCCTGAAAGCTCAGGTGGCCGCGTAACCTGCGGGTTCGTTCGGGTTCGGAGCGTCCGAAGACGGCGGCCTGTGCACTGATTTCCACGTCCCGCATCCGGGCGACGTCCGCGACCGTGTTCTGGAAGGTGGGTCCCAGACCGGTCAGGTCGGCGACCGGCCGGCTGAAGTTCGACAACAGGACCTGGAAGGCGATCAGTAGCCCGATCGAAATTTGCCCCTCGACCGCGCGCAAGCCGCCGACCGCGAGGATCAGGACAGCGCTCAAGGTGGTGATCAGCGGGCTGACGGCGCTGAGCGTGACAGTCGGTACCGAGACCCGCTGCTGCTCGCGTAACAGCGACGCCTGCCGGTCGGCCCAGCGCCGGAAATAGCCACGCTCGCCGCCGGTTGCCTTCATCGTCTCGATGAGCTGAATCCCGCTGTACGAGGTCTCCACGAGCTTCGATTCAACGATGCGCAGTTTCGCGACACCGTTTCGGCGCATGCGCATCACCGTCCGCATCAGCACGATGTTCAGCAACGACAAGGAGACGCCGATCAGCGCCAGAGTCGGCTCGTAGGTCCACAACAGCACCGCGTAGAGGACGACCACCGCGAGGCTGGTGAGGGCGGAGGTGACGGTGCGGGACAACACGAACGCCACCGACTCGTTCATTCGCAGGCGCTGGGCGACATCTGTCGGGCTCCGTTGCCCGAAGAACGCCACCGGGAGTCGGAGCAAGTGACGGAGGAACCGTGCGCTGTTCAACGTCGAGGACGCGATTCCGGCCCGTAGCAGGTACGTCTGCTGCATGTTGACAAGCAGCCCGGCCACCAGCACCGTCATGCCCATCAACACGAAGAAGCCGAGCACCGGCGGGTTCGCCTCCCGGCCGACGAACGAGTCGATGAATCCGCGCGTGAAGGCGGGCATCACGGTCCCGACCAGCACGAGCAACAGGCTGGCGGCGATCGCGATCGCCATCGCGCTGAACGTTCCCCGAAGTCGCGAGGGGAGATCACGCCAGACCCGATCCGGGCTGCCGTCGGGGACGAAGTCGGGACCGCGTTCGAAGGTGAGGACGATGCCGGTGAACCCGGCGCTGAATTCGTCGGGCGTCAAGGTCCGCCGCCCTTGAGCCGGGTCGTTGAGGTGGATGACGGTGCGCCCGAACCGCCGCCCGAACCCCTCCCAGACGACGTAGTGGTTGAATTCCCAGAACAGGATCGCCGGCGCGGGCACCGTCCGCAGGACGTCCACATCCATCTGCTTACCGGCCGCCTCCAGCCCCTGCCCGCGGGCGGCCTTCAGCAGATGCCCAGCCTTGGATCCATCCCGAGACACGCCACAGAGAACCCGTAGCTGTTGCAGGCTCAGAAATCGTTTGTAATAGGCGAGAATCATCGCCAGTGATGCCGCACCGCATTCGACCGCCTCCATCTGCAGCACGGTCGGTGTCTTCACTCGGCGGCGAATCATGAAGGCCGCCGCGATCGATCGGGAGGCCTTCGGGGGCGCCGGTCGGGTCTTTCCATCCGGCGGGGAGGTGCGGGGCGCGTCGTCCGTCATCGCGGGATGATCCAATCGATGGGCCGTACGTCGGGCTGCTCGACCGCGCCCGTCACGACGGTGCGGGTTCCGATCTTGAATGGCGGCCCGGCACGCGTGGACCACGCATAGCCGCTGACAGTGTCGGGCGAGCGATTCAGGTCGACGACGACCTTGCGTACGGACGCACCCGCGGTCAGCGTCTGCGCCAGATCTGCGTCGCCGAGGAAGTCGGCCACATCCTGGCTCTTCGACGCGAACTGCTCCACCGAGGTGATCCGCCCGCGAAGAACTCCGAACGGAACCGCCGGCGCGGACTCCACCGACAGATCGACTGCCCCGCCGGGACGCACCGACGCGGCCGTCGCCGCTGACAGGTACAGCACCGCTACGACGTGGTCGTCGTCCGTCCCGGTGCGTTCGGCCACCGCGAGGGTGTTGCCGAGTTCGACGACCTGACCGACCCGGGCCGACAGCGAGAAGATCCGTCCCCGAGCCGGGGAACGCACCGCGACGCTGCGGCCGTCGTCGGACAGCACGGCCACCGTCTCACCTTTGCGGACCACGGATCCCCGTTTCACGGGCACCGCGGTGACCTGACCGGTGACGGCCGACTGGATGCCGAAGCTGCCTTGGGCCGATGTCAAAAGGCCACGGCCGGTCACGGTACGCGGCAGGGAACCGGCGTACATCCATGATCCGCCGCCGATGACCACGGCGGCCAGGGCGGCCAGCACGATCCAGCCGCGCGGCCGGGTCAGTCGGACCGGAAGATCGAGGGCCTCGACCGTGTTGGTGCGGGCGAGTGCCTCTTTGCGGAACTCCATGAGCTTCTCTCTCCGTGCGACACAGTCGTGTGTCTAGGTCAGCCGTCTGTGCGCGCCCGGGAGGCACCACCGGCACCGGCAGGCCGCGGCGCCACCCGCCAAACCGTCCAGTTCGATGTCGGACAGTTCTCGGGCTGCGGGTACCGGTGCGTGCAATACGTAATTCCCGGTGAATTCGCCGTCCTCCCACAACGCGAGCTGCAGGCGGACGTCCGGTTCCACCAGGGCGGACCGAATCACGCTGATGTTGTCGTCCCGACCCACCTGCAGACCGCATTCAGCCAGCGCCGCACGCGGATCGGCCGTCAACGCCGCTGCGAAGTCGACGTCCTGCCAGACCCGATTGAGAATCCGGATATAGCAGGTGACGAAGTGCGCCCGTGCGGACGAGTTCACCTCAGAACCACGCGTAGGGGTCTTCGGTCGGCCTCTCCTGCAGGAGAGGTAGCGGCGGTACCGCACGTTCCACGAGCCGCGAGGTGCTGTAGTCGGCACCCGACCCGCCGGACGTGTCCTCGAACAGCGGGATGCCACCGGACAAACTGTCCAGTTCATCATCAGAAAGCTCGACGGGCTCGACACCCCGACGGGAATAGTAGTCGCCCATGATAATTCTCCTCATTGCAATGGCAGACCTGATAGCGACAGCGAAGTCGCCTGTCCAGGAATTCAAGAAACCACGACCATCGACCGGCGTCCACCGAGATCCCGCCACTTTCTCGGTCTTGATCGCCGACAATTTCGGTACCGCTAGCCGCAATTCAGCAAGTCGCGGCGCACGGGAAGAGTGGCAACTCGATTGCTGAGGATCGACCGCACCGGGGAGCGGCGATGGAATCGTCTTGGCCGGTGGGCCGGTTGCCGGATCACATCCGGCTCGGTGTCGTGTCGGCCCGGTTCAGCCGGGTCAGCCCCGCCGTGGACCCGGGCGGGTTTCGGGCGTCAGCGCCTACGGAGCCGGGCTGGACAGCCGGCTGAGCAGGGCGATGAGGCCGTACCCGTCGTCGATCGTCGCGTCGGGGGTGACGCCGGGCGGCGGCGACTCGGTGGCTGTCCGGCGAGACCGCATCAGGATGGCCGCACCGGTGCCGGCCCGGCGCGCGCAGGCGATGTCGCGACGCATGCTGTCGCCGACGAACCAGCACCGGCCGACCGGCACGCCCAGTCGTGCCGCCCCCTCGGCGGCCGGCCCCGGGTCCGGCTTGCGAAGGCCGATCTCGTCGCTGTAGACCTGCGCCGCGATCAGCGGGGAGAGTCCGGCCTGGTCGAGGAAGTCGCGGTGCGCCGCGCCGCTGAGGGTGTTGCTGACCACCGCCACCGGCAGGCCGGCGGCGAGGCATTCGGGGATGCCCGGACGCACCTGCCAGCCGACCCGGTGCGCCCAGATGCGGCTCAGCTCGCCGGCCTCCCGGCGTACGGCCTGTCGGGCGGTTTCCGGCCAGTCCGGGGCGACGATACCGGCCCACAGATGCTCGTGCGGGATCTCGGTCGGCTGCGTGTCACGCCACTTCGCGTAGGTGTCGGATGCGGCGGTCAGGGCGGCGGCGATATGCCCGCGGTCGACGGCCCCCTGAACGACCCGGTGGACGGCGTTGATCAGTCGGTCGGAGATGTCGCTCTGCGGCGGCGCCTCGGCAATGACACCACCGAAGTCGAGCAGGAGCGCCTGCGGCTTGATCACGGGGACCACTCTTTCAGCAACTGTCTGTTAACAAACATGTCACGTTGGCTTTTTACCTGCTCACCGCCGTCTGTCACCGTCATTGCGGTTGCCGCCCGTGGCGTTGGCTCGGCACACTACGTCAGGCAATCATCACTCATCGTGCGGGGGCACCACTGTGGATCGTGTGACGGAAGTGCGCAGCCGTGAACTGGCGACGTTTCTGCGGCGGCGGCGCGAACGCATGACGCCGCCGGAGCCGGTTGCCGGACGACCGGCACAACGCCGGCGGACACCAGGGCTGCGCCGCGAGGAGCTGGCGGCGCGGGCCGGGATGAGTCTGACCTGGTACACCTGGCTCGAGCAGGGCCGAGGGGTGCGGGTCTCGCGGGAGTTGCTGGCCTCGCTGGCCGACGCCCTGGCGCTGAACCGGGTGGAGCTCGAGCACCTGTTCGGCTTGGCCGGCGAGCAGCCGCCGCCCGAGGCGCTGCGCTTTCTGGTGCCCCCGGAGTACGTGTCCTTGCTGGACCATCTCGACCCACTGCCGGCCTCGATGTTCAACCAGCGGCTGGACATCCTGGCCTGGAACCACTCCTGCGAGATCCTCTTTCCGCACCTGGGCTCGATCCCGTCGGCGCAGCGCAACAAGTTGCTACTGGTGTTCCAGCCGGAGAACCGGGGGTTCTTCCCGGACTGGCACGAGGAGGCCCGGTACGCGGTCGCGTTGTTCCGGGCGTCGGCCGGCGCCCGGCTGGCCGAGCCGGAGTTCGCCGGGCTGGTCGAGCAGTTGCTCGGCTGCAGCTCCGAGTTCCGCGAGCTGTGGGAGCGCGGTGATCTGGTCGAACCGGGACCGTCCTGGCGCGTGTTCCACCACCGGGAGCTGGGCCGCGTCCGACTCAACCACGTGAAGATGCAGACCTTCGACGGACGCAACATCATCATCGTGCATCAGCCCGAGAAGGGCTCGGCCGTGGAGCGGGAGCTGGTCGGCCGGGTCGCCGGGCGGCCGGCACGACCGGCCAGCCCTCGGTCCGCGCGATGACGGTCAGCGCCTCGTCGCCGCCGACCTGCACGGGGTGCCCGACACAGCGCAGGATCGGCAGGTCGCTGAGATGGTCGCCGTAGGCGTAGCTGCGCCCGAGATCGAGACCACGTTCGGCGGCGAGCCGGCGCACCGCGTGGGCCTTCGCCTCCCCGATCATCGGCACCTCGACCTCTCCGGTGTAGACGCCGTCGCGGATCACCGGCCGGGAGCAGATCAGCACATCGGGCCGGATCCGCTCCCGGATCGGATCGAGGCATGCGGGGAAGGATCCCGAGACGAGCACGACGAGCGACCCGTCCGCGGCGTGCTCGCGCAGCCGGGACAGGACCTCGTCGTGGAACAGGCCGCCGCTGGCCGCCTCCTCGGCGAACCAGCGGCGGCCGTGCTCGGCGATTGCGGCCGCGTCGTGTCCCGCGTACGCCCGGAAGTAGCTCCGGTTGGTCTGTTCGCGCGGGACCCCCGACGCGGTCATCGCGGCGAGGGTGGCCCGGAACCGCTGGTAGTCCTCGGCCGGCCGGCCGAGCACCGCGAACCAGGACCGCAGGAAGCTGAACAGGCTCGTGGTGGTGATCAGCGTGCCGTCCACGTCGAACAGCGCGGCGGGCCGCATGGTCTAGGCCGTGGCGCCGGCGCGCGAGCCGACCAGGGTGGCGATCTCGTCGACCGTGCCGCAGTCGGCCAGTTCGTCGTGGCTGATCGCGACGTCGAGACGCTGCTTGAGCACGACCGACAGCTCGACGAGCACGAGTGAGTCGAGATCGAGGTCGTCGATGAGCGTGTCGGGCCGGGTGCCGGTGAGGTCGGCACCGGTGATCCCGCCGATGAGGTCCAGAACCGTACCGGTGATCTGCTGCGTCATCGTGTTCCCTTCCTTCGGGGTATTCAGAGGTTGGTCAGGACGGCCACACGAGCGCGGTCGATCCCCAGGTCAGCCCGCCGCCGAAGGCGCTGAGCAGGACCCGGTCGCCCGGCCGCAGCCGGCCCGCGGCGAGCGCGTCGGCGACCGCGAGCGGGATCGACGCGGCGGACGTGTTGCCCACCCGGTCGAGGTTCATCTCCACCCGGTCCGGGCCGACGTCGAGCAGACCGGCGACGGCCTGCAGGATCCGGGCGTTGGCCTGGTGCCCGATGAACCGGTCGACATCGGCGGCCGCCCAGCCGGCGTGCTTGAGGGCAGCGCGGCCGGATTCGGCCATGCGGGTGACCGCGCTGGCGAAGACGTCCTTGCCGCGCATCGTGAAGTAGGGTCCGGCCGCGCCGCCGGGCACCATGATCAGGTCTTTGAGCGATCCGTCCGAGCCGAGGTCGAACCCCGTGAACGCGCCCCGCTCGCGGGCCTCACCAGCGCGTAGGACGAACGCGCCGGCGCCGTCGCCGAAGATGACCGACGTGGTGCGGTCGGTGGGGTCCAGGATCCGGGAATAGGTCTCGGCGCCGATGACCAGCACCCGCCGGGCCGTACCCGCGGCGATCGCGCCGGCCGCGGTGGCCAGCGCGTAGACGAAACCGGAGCAGACCGCCGCGACGTCGAAGGCGGCGATCCCGCCGAGCCCGAGCCGGTACGCCACGTCCGGCGCGGTGGCCGGGCACGGATGATCCGGCGTGGTGGTGGCCAGCACGAGCATGTCGACCTCGCCGCTCACCCCGGCCAGAGCGTCCCGCCCGGCCGCGACGGCCAGGTCGCCGGTGCCGGTGCCGGGGTCGACCACGTGCCGGGTACCGATGCCGGTGCGGCCGCGGATCCACTCGTCGGAGGTGTCCAGGCGCTCGGCGAGCTCGGCGTTGGTGACGACCCGCGGCGGCAGGGCCGCGCCGGTGGCCTCGAGCACGGCCGCGCGGCTCATCCGGCCTGCCCCAGACGGTGCGCGACCGAGCAGCGCAGGGACAGCCCGGCCATCCGGGTGACGATGTCGGCGGTGCGCCAGCGATCGTCGGCCGCGCGTTCCAGCAGACGTACGTTCTCCAGCGCCGCCCGCACCGCGACCGGCCCCGGCCGTACGGGTGCCGGCGAGGCCACCTCCCACGTGGTCTGCCGCATCCACAGGGTCTGGCTGTGCGCGCGGTCGACCGCGTCCAGCTCGTAGAGCAGGATCTGGCCGATCTGCAGACCGGTCACGAAGCAGTCGATGATCGAGGCACTGGGCTGACGGAACCCGTCCAAGCCCTCGCCCGCGTGGTGGTCACCGGCCCGGACCGTGGCCGTCGCCGTGGCCCGGGAAGTAGTGCGGTCCACCTGGAGGTCGCGTACCGAGGTGCGGAAGGCGCGGTACCCGCTGCCGTAGAACCGCGCGCCCGGGTCACCGAGCGCCTTGTCCAGGCTGTTCTCGTCCAGACTGTCGCGGACGACCTCGGGCCCGGCCGATGGCGGGTGCTCGACGACGCAGCTGATCCGCAGGGGCCCGACCTGCGCTTCGACGGTCGAGACCCGGAAACCGGGGATGACCACGTCCTCGTCGCTGGTATCCACGAGGACCGCCGACACCGCGAAGTCGTCGAGGCCCTCCTCCAACGGCACGCGCCCGGCCCGGATGCGGACGTCCCGCAACCACATGGCGCCGCGCCTCAAGGCGTCAAGGCCGTGCGACCGGGCGATCGCCAGCTCGGCGAACTGGGCGCCGAGCACCAGCACGTCGACCGTGCTCAGGTGGGGTAGCTGGTCGACACCACCCTTGCTGGACCAGTCGGCCGGGTAACGCACGCCGGCTCGCGCCTCGATGCACCCGCCGGTGATACGCACCTGGCGGGTGGTGTGCGAGGAACGGCGGAACCCGGCCCCGAAGAACCTTCTCTCCGCCGGCCCGAGACGGTCGTCAACATTATCGTAATAAAGCAGGTTCGAGACTGTAGCATTTTTCATCATCGCCCCCGAGTGGTTGAGGAATCCCCACTCTGGCAGTGCCGGTAATGATGTCACCAGGGTTTGCTAATCGTATTGGCCGGCGCACCCGTCAATCAGCAGCGAAAGTGCGGGAAAACGGCCCCCCGTGGTGGTGACCAACATGGTGGTGGCAACACCACGATAAACGCACTCCTGGTTGGTCCGGCGGCCGGCGGCCAGGATTCTCCCCATGTCGGCACAAAGCGGAGCCGGACGGCGGATCGCGCTCGTCGGCTCGTACGGATCGGGAAAAAGCACCCTCAGCAAGGCGTTCGCCGAGCAGACCGGCCTGCCCCGCACGCACGGGTCGCCGATGCTCGCGCCGCTCGGCGACTCCGGGCGCACCATCCGCGACTGCACCGCCCCCGAGCTCCTGCAGATGATCACCGAGCGGTACGTCGAACGCGTGGTGGCCGAGTCGCGGCTGCCCGACGGCTTCGTCTCCGACGGCTCGGTCGTGCACGACTGGGTCTACGGCATGGTGCGCCTGGCCACCGGCAGCTATCCGGACGACGGTGTGCACCTGCGCCAGCACGAACGGACCGGTGACGACGACCTCTACCGCGGCGTGCTCGAACAGCTGGGCTGGCTGGTGCGGCGACACGCGGCCCAGGCGTACGACCTGTTCGCCTTCCTGCCGATCGAGTTCCCGCTGGCCGACGACAACCGGCCGATCAGCGAGCAGTTCCGGATCATTTCCGACGAGTTGTTGCTCGAGACGCTCAGCCGGCTGGGCGTGCCGGTGCTCGTGGTCCGCGGCGCCCTGCCCCAGCGCGTGCACCAGCTGGCCGGTGCGCTGAAGTCGCCCGCCCCTGTTTAGAGAGGAACGGTTTCGTGAAGCAGGATCTGCGCCTCGCCATCTCCGGCACCTACTCCACCGGCAAGAGCACCACGACCGAGGCCCTGTCGCTGGCCACCGGCGTTCCGCGTACCCACGCCAAGACCTCGCGCGAACTGCTGATCGACCTCGTGCCCGGCAAGACCGTGATGGACCTCAACGCGATGGAACTGGTCAAGCTCGGGCTGCGCCGCTTCGAGGAGCGGGTGCACAACGAGGCCGGCCCGGGACCGTTCATCTCCGACGGCGGCGTCTTCCACGAGTGGGTCTACTTCGAGGCCCGCATGCGGGTCGGCATCAACCCTGGCGCACCTTGGTGGGTCAGCGCGATCAAAACCGTGGCCGGGCTGCCGGTCAAGCACTTCTACCAGCGATACACCGACACCCTGGGTGACATCACCAAGGCAAGGGCGAAACGGCTTTACGACGCGTACGTGCATCTGCCGGTCGAGTTCGACATGCACCCCGACGGGCACCGCCCGGTGTCGGAGAAGTTCCGGCGCCTCTCCGACGACCTGCTCATCGAGGCGCTCGAGGACATGGGCCTGCCCTACCACGTGGTCGGCGGCAGCATCCCGGACCGGTTGGCGAAGATCATCGACCTCTTCGAGCTGCCCACGGTAATGCCCCTCGACAAGGCCATCGAGGAGGCCGAGCAGCGAGTCCACGAGGCCACCGCGGTGCTCGAGGCCGATGCCCGGTTCCACGACGCCCAGCGACAGAAATCGATCCAGCGGCGGCTCGCCTGGGCCCTGCGCTACTGAATCCGGATTGGACGACCGATCATGACCACAACGACGGGCACGTCCCGCCGGCACCTGGGGCTGACCCTCGGGCTGCTGGCCTTCGCCCAGCTCATCATTGCCGTCGACTACACCATCGTCTTCGTGGGCCTGCCCGCGATCGGCGACGGACTGCAGTTCTCCGAGCAGACCCTGCAGTGGGTGGTCAGCGCCTACGCCGTCGCGTTCGGCGGCTTCCTGCTGCTCGGCGGACGCGCGGCCGACCTGTTCGGCCGCCGCCGGATGTTCATCGCGGGCCTCTTCTTGTACGCGGTCTCGTCGCTCGCCGGTGGCCTGGCCGAGGGACCCGAGCTGCTGATCGCGGCCCGCGCCGTGCAGGGTCTGGGCGGCGCGCTGCTCTCCCCGACCCTCCTGGCCCTGATCAGCTCGCTGTTCCCGGAGGGTCGCGAACGCAACCGGGCGCTGGCGGTCTGGGGCGGCGCGGGCAGCAGCGGCATGGTGCTCGGCTCCCTGCTGGGCGGCGTGCTGACCGAGACCGTCGGCTGGCGCGGCGTCTTCTTCGTCAACGTCCCGCTCGCCATCGCCGGCCTGGTCGCCGCGTTCTGGCTGCTCCCCGCCGACGGCCGACGCGAGACCGGCCGCAGCTTCGACGTGGCCGGCGCGCTGACCGCCACGGCCGGCGCCACCCTGCTGGTGTTCGCGCTGGTGCAGGGCCCGACCAGCGGATGGACCTCCACGGTGGTGCTGGGCAGCCTGATCGGGGCGGTGCTGCTGCTCGGCGCGTTCCTGTTCATCGAGTCGCGCAGCCTGGACCCGCTGATGCCGTTGCGGCTGCTCGCCAATCGCAGCCTGAGCACGGGGGTGGTGGTCACCGCCTCGTTCATGGCCACGTTCGGCGCTCTGGCCTACTTCTTCACCATGTATTTCTCGGAGGTGCTCGGCTACAACCCGCTGAGCAGTGGCTTCGGCTTCGTGCTGCCCTGCGTCGGTGTGCTGGTCGGCACCCAGATCGGCGGTCGCATGTCGACCCGCTTCGGCGTGCGCAACGCGCTGATCGCCGGGCTGGCGCTCGGCGTGGTGGGCACCGTCGCTTTCGCGGCGGCGGTGACTCCCGGCGGCTCGTACCTCAGCATCGCGCCCGGCCTGGCCGTACTGAGCATCGGTCAGGGCATCCTGTTCACGGCGATGTTCGCGGCGGCGCTGAGCGGGGTCTCCCCCGAGCACCAGGGTGTCGGCTCCGGCATCGTGGTGACCGGTCAGCAGGTCGGCGGTGCGCTGGGTCTGGCGGTGCTGGTCGCTGTCGCCAACGCCAGCAGCGGCGCCCTGGACGGCACGGCCGACGTCGCCGGGATCGCCGACGGCATCCGCACCGCGGCCTACGTGGCGGCCGCCGGCATCGCCGGCACCATCCTGATCGCGCTGGCCTTCCCCCGGCACCGCCCGGAACCTCTCCTGGTGTCCCCGCCGGTCAGCGAACCCGCAGCCTGACCGAGGGCGACCGGCAGTGCCGGTGGTGTGCCCCCACCACCGGCACTGCGTTAATTGCATTTTCCCGTGGTCATTCCGGTATTTCTTCGATCGGCGTGACCTCCGCCATACGTGTTTGATCAAGGTGTTTCAGTTGACCGGACTTTCCGTTGTTTCATACAATTCAGCGGTGACGGTTCACGCTGAGAAGCCTCCGCCGCAGCGTGCCGAGTTGCGTGATTTCTTACGCAGTCGCCGTGCTCGGCTCTCGCCGGAGGAGACCGGAATTATCAGCCACGGCCGGCGCCGCACTCCCGGCCTGCGCCGCGAGGAGGTCGCCGTTCTCGCCGGGGTCGGCGTTTCCTGGTACACGTGGCTCGAGCAGGGCCGCGACATCAGGGTGTCCAGCGCCGTGCTCGACGCGCTGGCCCGGGCGCTGCAGCTTGACGACACCGAGCGGGCCCACCTCTACCGTCTGTGCCACCTCAACCCGCCCGACCCGGCCGGCCGCCGCCGCACCCTCGAGGTCGACCGGCTACGCCGCATCGCCGACGGCTGGTCGCCCAACCCGGCCTACGTGATCGACAGCTACGGCGACGTCATCGCGGCCAACCCGACCGCCACCTCGATCTTCGGGGTGACCGACCAGGGTTACAACTGCCCGATGGCGTTCTTCTCCGATTCGCTGATCAGCGAGCGCTACTTGGAACGCGACGAGGTCGCCCGCCGCATGGTGGCCCACCTCCGGGCGAGCGCCGGGCGCCTCCTGGCCGACGCCGAGTTCCAGCGCCTGATCGACCGCCTGCACGCGGCCAGCGGCGAGTTCGCCGAGCTGTGGTCTCGGCACGAGATCCAGCAGGAGTCGCCCGGCGTCGTCCTGTTCCGGCACCCTCGCCTGGGCCGCTTGGTCTTCGAGCAGACGGCGCTGACCATCGCCGAGGATCCGGACCTGCGCCTCATGGTCTACCTGGCGCTCCCCGACGACAGCGGCCGCCTGCCGTCGCTGGCCCTGTCCACGACGTCCGGTGCGGGCCGCGCCGCGTGAACGACCGCCGCACCACGCCCGGCACGGCCCGCAGCCTGGCCCTGGGCGACACCACCATCGACTACCTGCCCGACGGCGCGGTCCAGCTGGTGCCACGGGGCTGGTTCCCCGGCGCCGCCGAGGCGGTTTGGTCCGAAAACGCCGAGTGGCTCGACCCGGCGGGTTGTCTGACCGCCGGCATCGGCGCGTTGCTCATCCGGCGCGACAACCGGGCCATGCTCATCGACACCGGCTTCGGCCCGCGCCACCTCCCGGCCGCGACGACCATCGCACCGCTGGGCGACCTCACAGGCGGCGCCCTGCCCGATTCGCTGCGGGCGCTGGGGGTCTCCCCCGCCGACATCGACACGATCGCCCTCACCCACCTGCACGAGGACCACACCGGCTGGGCCAGCCTGTTCCCGCATGCCCAGTTCGTGGCCGCAGCCGCCGAATGGGGCCCGGCCCGCCCGGCGCGCGCCGTCGGGGCCGCCGAGGGCGACGAGATCTTCCCCGGCGTCCGCCTGCTGGAGCTGCCCGGCCACACCCCCGGCCACGCCGGTTATGTCGTGACGACGACCGAGGGGACGCTGCTGGCGTTCGGTGACGCCCTGCACTCACCCCTGCAGATCACCCACCCCGAGTGGGGCGCCGCCTCCGACGTCCAGCCCGAGCAGGCCGCCCGCTCCCGCGAACGGGTACTCGCCGAGTTGCGCGCCCCCGGCACCATCGGCTTCGGCAACCACTTCGCCGACCTGGTATTCGGCAGGATCACCGACCCGCCCGGCAAGCCCCCACGGTGGACGCCGGTCACCTGAGCTCCGGCTACCGCCTCGCCCCGACGGCGGCTGACCGGCGCAGAACGCGGCTCGCCCGCACCCACCAAGGAAGATCTGCGGCATCGGCCGACGCCGGTCAGCGCCAGTCGAAATATTCCCGGTGGATATGCCGGGAGGCGACTCCCGCCCGCCGCAGCTGCGTCTCGAAGGTGGCCAGCATGGCTGCGGGACCGCACATGAAAGCAGACAGCTCCGCCGGGTGGTCCCCAGCCTCGGCGAGAACTTTTTGCGGCGTCAGCCGGCCGTCGACAGCGCTGTCGATGATGTGGACGCACAGGTTCGCCTGCCGGTCGGCGATCGCCCGGATCTCCTCGGCGAACGCCGGATTACCGACGGCGGTGTAGAAGAAGTCCACCCGGTACGGCAAGGGGTCGTCGAGCGCCCGCAACCAGCTGAGAAACGGTGCGACACCGACGCCACCAGCGATCCACACCTGCCGCCGTGTGCCCCGCCGATGGTCGAAACGTCCGTGGGGACCCCCGATCACCGCGGGCATCCCCGGCTCGATGAGCTCGTGCAGGCGCGAGGTGTAGTCACCCAACGCCTTGATCGTGAACCGCAGGACTCCTTCCCGCGGGGCACTGGCGATCGTGAACGGATGCCGGTGCCAGCCATCCTTGGCTTCCAGGTACACCATGGCGAACTGGCCCGGCACGAAGGTGACGCCCCGACCGATCGGGCGCAGCGCTACCTCCACCAGACCCGGCTCGATCTCCTGGACGCTATCGACCTGATAGTCGTGCAACGACACGAAGAACCGGGCCAGCAGCTCCCGGTAGACGTAGAAGGCCAACCCGACCGCGCCGATCGCCACGTAGCTCCATCGCAGCACCGCGGAACCATGAAACGGAGTGCCGTCGAGAAGGCCGTGAACGAACCCCGCCGCGACGAACAGACCGGTCGTCCGGTGCAACGTACGCCAGCGTTCGTAACCGCCGAAAAGCCGCCGGACCACCGCGACACCCGGCGCGTCCCGGGCCGCGATGACCAGCGTACGTAACGGCCGCGGGACCATCGACTGCCACCGGGGCAGGATCGCCCACAAGGCGAGCACCACCAGGCCGACCGCCCCGGTCACGGCGAGCGGACTGCCGAATCGGCTGCCTTCAGGATTCGACGACATCAGGATGTGCGGCGCCAGCAGGACCAGCCCGGTGATCGCCAGCCGCCGGTGCCAGATCGCGGCGCGGTCGATGCCGTCGAACCACACCTCCACCCACGGCAAGGTGCTGATAAGCACCAAGGCGACCGAGAAGAGCAGGACTGCCTCAGCACCGAAGAACTGACCGAGGTAGCTCCCGATACGCTGGCCCGGCGGCCGCCAGACGACCCAGAGCAGGGCCAGCGCCACAACGAGGACACCGATCGTCACCGGCCCGGCGGTACGGGCCGACACAGTCCGAACGGGTGATCGCATGGGTTGAAGATATCCCTGTCCAAGGGACGTCCGGACCATCTTGTCAGTCGGCCGCGTGAGATCGCCTGAGGCGACCGCGAACGCCCCCCTTCTGGGCTCGGACACCCCTGCAACACCGTCGCAGTCCGCTGAATCCCGCCGACCCAAAGTCGAACATGCTAGGCGCGCGCCTTCTCCCACATCGCGGTGTATGCCTCCGCTCCGCTGAGCAGATCCCGGCGCAGGGCCGTCGCGTCCGGGCCCGCCTGACCGATCAGATCGGTGATCCAGTCCGCGTAGAGCCCGTACTGGGCGACGCCGTCAGTGTTGAGGTCGAACGTGCGGGAGCCGTAGACCTGCCTGGCGACCGTGGTGCCGTTGGTCGCGGTAAACGGATAGGTGAGCGGGCGGGACCCCGCATCCAGGCGCGGGGCGGCCTGCACGCCCAGACCGTTCACGTCGGTGCCGACCCCGTACCCGGTGATCCTTGCACCGTTGGCCAGGCTCTTGTTGGCCCGCCACTGGTCGAGGAACGTGGGCGTGTCCTGGCCGTCGTCCTGCGCCGCGAAGGCGTAACCGGCGACGAACCCGCCGACGCCGAGCACCCGGTTGATCATGGACGGGTCGGACCAGCTGTGCACCGAGGCGACGCCCGGGTAGCGGGCCTGCTCGGCCATGTCCAGCACGGCCGAGGCGGCCTTCACGCTCATGTGGTCGATGTGGATGACCATGCCGCGGTCCATCATGCGCTCGATCAGGTAGCGGCCGAGATCGGTCAGACCGCGTACGTTGCAGATCTTGCCACTCGGATAGACCGGCAGGACCGCACCGGCCGGCAGGCCGACCCCGAGTTGCAGCAGCCGGGCGAGGTCGTCGCTGACCAGGGGCTGCTCGTTGTCCGACGGTCCGGTGCACGAGGTCGCCTGCCACCAGTGGCCGGTGGAGATCAGGTTGCCGACGTTGACCGCGGCGCCGGTGACACCCTCGTCGAAGCGGGTACCGCCGAACGCGTTGTCGAACTTGTGCACCGGATAGAGGCCGCTGACGCCCAGGCTCGCCAGCTCGTCGAGACCGGCGTCGAGCTGGGCCCGGGTGCACTGCGGCACGTCGCCGACCTCCCGGCAGCCGAAGATCTCGGAGTTCTCCACGCCGATGGTGACGGCCAGCTTGCCCTGGGCGGCGATCTGACGCACCTGGGCCGGGGTGGTGGCCAACCGGAACCAGCCCTTGCCGGGACCGCCGCTGCGGGCGTCCACGTAGTCCTGCATCTCGCGCAGATAGCCGGCCTGAGCCCGGATCTGGTCCATCTCGTCGCACGAGGTGTGTTCCAGGGTCAGCCCGCAGATCACCCGGTTCGCGACCAGAAGCACGTTGAGCACCCGCTGACCGGACCGCCAGGATCGTTCCAGGCTTCGGAAGTACGACGCCTCGTGCAGCATCGTGTCGTGCTGCGGCCAGTCGTTGAAGGTGGGCCAGCCGTCCTCCGCCGAGTTGATCGGATCGGTGCCGGCGATGATCGCCTCGAGCAGGGCGCCCCAGCCGAGGGTCGCGTGCGAGGGGCAGCCCTGGAGTGCGACCGGGGCGCCGCCGGGCGCGTACGCGTCGCCGCAGTGCAGTGATCCGCCGAACGCCTCGGCCGCGGTGATGTGCGCGTGGGCGTCGATCCAGCCGACCAGTTTGCCGTCGGCGTCGACACCGGGCGCCGCGGTTCCGCTGACACCGGTGTCGATGTCCGGAACGGCCACGCACCCACTGGCCGGGGCGAGCACGACGGTCGAGCCACTGTTGCCCGCGCCGAGCCCGCCGAGGTAGACGCCCATCTGCTGCCCGGTGGCGGTGGACACGAAGCGGTACCGGCCGTCGGCGACAGTGACCGTCCAGTCGGCCCGATCACCGTACGCGTCACCGGCCCACACCCAGCCGAGCACGCTCTGGTACGGCGGCTTGCCGGTGGAGTCCCGCAGCAGGTAACGGCCGAGCTGGGTGGCCTCGAAACGGAACGGCTCGGCACTCGACAGGCTGCTGGTGAAGCCGTAGCCGACAGCGGCCCGCTGCACATATCCGCGGGACGTCGATCCCTCGAACACCTGAAGCGTCGCGCAGGCGCCTTCCAGGTCGTGCGCCGGGCTCCAGGCGGCAGCCGCGGCGGCGGGCGCGGGCAGCGCTCCGGTGAGCCCGAGGACCAGGAGGCCCGCAACCAGTCCGCGCAGTCTCGTCATGGACGCCCCCTCCGCTGAGCACTGTCGGGCGAGTGTAAGAAACGTCACACGTCATTGATAGAGGTAAATGTGAGATTTTCTCTCAGACGCTTTCTGCGCCGAAGCGGCTGGAATCTCACAGGCAGCCCACAGGTATCGGACCTCGG
>Ga0247781_1000091_pt1 | contig 25316 bp, 26 predicted proteins | sample UWRJL184509B5_FD_179922 | JGI IMG/M metagenome (GOLD analysis project Ga0247781, IMG submission 179922) | Plant litter microbial communities from Arlington Agricultural Research Station in Wisconsin, United States - UWRJ-L184-509B-5 | ecosystem: Environmental > Terrestrial > Plant litter >...
CACGAAGATCGCCGCGACCATCCGCAGGATCCGAAGGAATCCCCGGCTGCTTTTCCGCATCATGGGCCTGCCCGAATACCCCGAAACTACCGCGTGATCAGGCCAAACGACTTTGCGCCCCGCCCTGGGACGTTACCTCGACGGAATTGGCTCCGCTGGCCGACCTGGCGTAATCCACCGAGCTGAAGGCCGCTCCGCGGCAGAATCGCGTGTCCGGTTTCCGTCGCACCTACTGACGGTGGGTGGGCTGCGTCAGAACCAGGTCCACGGGCGAGTAAGTCGCCACAAACGCCCACGCCAGCGCGCACGCTGAGGATGTAAAAAGACCTCGATATCCTCCAGTGCGTCACCGGCGGTTCCCCTGACGTGGGGTCTGGCACGCACCTGCCGAAGTGCAGCCACTACGCGGTCCTCGTCGAGCTGACCGCAAACCCTCGCCAAGTGCCCAAGGCAAGTGGCGGCGAGCGCCTGCACCTGACGGTCATCGTGGTCCAGCAGAGTCAAGTAGAGATCTTGCGACTCTCTCCAGTCGCCGTCGCCGTATAACGCGCACCCCACCATGGCATCCAGCGCGCCGCTGACGTCATTGCTGTCCAGAGCCATCCGCACATTGGCTGGCGTTGCCGGCGGAGGGTTGTAAAAGGTGTGGTGCTGATGACTCATAGGCACATTCTTGATCATCTCGCCCTTAGCGAACATCCGCTCATCAAGCAGATGTGCGCGCTGGTTCAGGAACTCGACGGTTGTTCGAGATCGAGCAGGTAGCCAGACGTCGACCGGTCGTCACCATGTCGGAGATCGTCGAAACGCATGACTGCGACATCGACGCGATGGGTTCGAGAGGCTGACCCCGGGCCGTCGGATCGTGAATCCACCGGCTCTCAGAGTTGACGCGGCCACCCGACACCCGCGTCAACGACACAGCCGGATCATCCGGGCAGGAAAGTCCGATATCGGCAGTGAAGCAGCAGCGGGATCTCCACCACGCCGCCGACCTCAGCGGTAAGCCCGTCGCTGGCCACGACGTTGTCAGGAATCAGCACGTCACGCCAAGGCACGCCCATGTACTGATCATCGGTGCTCCGCCTCGACACTGGCAGCTGTTGACTGCATCCGGTCTCAACGACGCCGAACTCGCCCTGAACGCACGGACCGCGGCAAATCCGGTCGCTCAGTCGTCGGTCCTGCGGAGGTTCCGGTCCTCGCTGGAAAGCGGGGGTCAAATCGTGTGGATCGTGATGAGGTCTTCGAGGCCTGCGAGATCGTCGGCGTTGCGTGTGTATATAGCGGCGTCGTGAGCGTGCGCGGTTGCGGCGATGAGCAGATCCATGACTCTTGCTCGTGGCTGGCGGCCGGTCTCGACGACGCGTGCGGCCAGTCGTGCGTAGCTGTCGGCGATGGCTTCGTCGATGGGGAGCGGGTCGAATCGGCGTTGAATGGCACTGAGTCGTGCCAGGCGCAGCGCTCTCGCCTCGGCGGTTTTCGCGACCAGGACTCCGAACTGGAGTTCGGCGAGACTCGCGACGCTGATGGCCAGTTCGCCGGGGATCGGGGTTACGTCGGTAGCGATGAGGATGCTGGTGTCGAGGATGCCTCGGCTCACCGTTCGGCCCACGGATCGGCGAGGGCGTCGTCGAGGAGGTCCCGGTCGTCAGCCCATCGAGGGTCGGTGGGTTGATCGAAGACTCCGGCGAGGTCGTCCCACTCGCGCCAGGTGCGAGGACTGACCGGGCCGAGCACGGCGGCCGGCCGGCCGGCGACGGTGATCGTCACTCGTTCACCCGCTTGCGCCCGGCGCACCAGGTCGCTGGCGTTCTGCCGCATTTCCCGCAGCCCGACTTCCTGCATGGACCGAGCGTAGCACATGTGCTACCTCCGTTGAACAGTACATTCCCGGCTCCGGGCCGACCGATCGAGCCGCCGCCGGGCCGCTTCGATGCCAGTCGGCCTCGGCTGCGCGCAATTCGGCAAGATCGGGTGTCCGCACATCGGATGAATGCGCCGCTGGTGCTCGAGCGGCGCATGCCGGCCGGGGTGATCAGGCGACGGCTCGTGGCGGTCTTGGGCGGACCGCTAGTGACGAGACCGCCGTTGGCGATGCGCTGCTGCTCGATCATGGTGACACCGGTGTCGAGATCCACGTCGACCCCGCGTGGGTCAGGTCACGGGAGCACCTGATGCTCACGCTGAACGGCCCGATGCGCTCCATCTACGGAATGATCGGGTGGACAACTCGGCAGTTCCGGCGCGACGACCGGCACAGGAGGCCGGCCACAGCGCGGGACGACTCGCGGCGGCCCTTGAGGTGCGACTTCGCCAACGCGTCGCGTCGGCCTCCCGTGACCGCGTGGTTCACGCAGAGAGGAGCCAGGTCGTCCAGCTCGGTCCCGCGGGCGCTGGCCCAATGTTCATATGGTGCCCGCCGCCCCACGGTGGGGGACTTGACGTGGCACCCACCGCGACCGCCTCGGCCCGGCTCACCGAGGTGCACCACGAGCACAGCCCGGCCCTGGCTCAGTTACTCGGCTCAGCGCAGGCCGGCGGCCATCTCCATCAGGTGGCCGAGAATGACGTCGCCGCCTCTGCGGAGGCCGTCGTGCTCATACTCGTTCGTGATCCAGGTGCGCACGTTGCCGACCGCGGCGGCCGTCTCGAGGGAGAGGCCGGCGTCCACATACATGTCGTCGGCGTAGACGGCGGCCAGCACCGGAACCTCGTTGGCCGCCAGGCGCCGCAGGTCGTAGAGCGCAGGCCAGTCGTCGGCCGACGCGAGCAGGTCGGCGGCCCCGGCGAACGGGCGCAGCGCGGCGATCTCCGCGAACATCGACGGGAACATCATCTCGCCGGTGAACAGGAGCGGATCGGCGCCGGCGGCGAACTCGGGCCGCTCAGCCATTGCCCGCGCCGCCGCCCAGTCGGTCGGGCCAGGGCCCTGGGCGTAGCAGTATTCCTGAAGCGCGTAGAGCGGATGGTCGACGAAACCGGTCACCTCCATCGCCTGGTAAAGGAACGTCGCCGACAACTGGTCGCCGTTCCAGGCGCTCTCGAGCAGCCAGTGCAGCTGCGCGTAGCCGTAGCTCATGCCGAACGAACTGCCGAGGATGCGGAACCGGTCGACAGTGAGCCGATCGCCGTCGGGCAGGCGCACATCCTCGGCGGCCAGGTGGTCGGCGATGCGGCGCACGGCGGCGGCATCCTCGGGGAAGTCGCGGTAGAACTCGGCGTTCCTCGCGGCGACACGCGGATAGGTGCGGGCATAGACCTCGTCGGCGGTCGCCGTCAAGCCCGGCAGCCCGCCCGTGACGAAGCAGGTGCGCAGGCCCTCGGGCGCGAGCGACAGATAGGTCATCGTGACGAAGCCGCCGTAGCTCTGACCCAACGTGTCCCACTTGGCGCCGCCGGCGACCTGTTCGCGCAGGATCTCGGCGTCGGCCACGATGCTGTCGGCGCGGAAGAGCTTCACGTACGCCGCCAGTTCCTCGGGCGAACGCTCCCCCACCGTCGTCGCGTTCAGCGGTGTGCTGCGACCCGTGCCCCGCTGGTCGAGCAGCAGCACCCGGTGGGTCTGCACGGCCCGGCCGATCCACCCCTCGGCCCGCAACGGCCGCGGCGACTCGCCACCCGGCCCGCCCTGCAGGAACACCAGCCACGGCAGGTCCGCACCCGCCTTGTCGGCCGCCACCACCTCGCGGGCGAAGACCTCGATCGTCTCGCCTCCAGGTTTGCCGTGGTCGACCTTGCCGTGCTGGAGCGGAACAGTGACGGTGTGGTCGGTGAAGCGGAGTCCGGGATGAGCAATCATGCGCCCAGCCTAGAACCGCCGTCTGACATAAAGGACGCTGTCGATGCGGCCGCCACCCGGAGCAGGCAGCCGGCCCGTCTGGCGGCTCTCGAGCTCGAAACCGGCGGCCAGCAACGTCTTCTGCGAGGCCAGATTGTCGGCCGCGGCACCCGCCACGACCCGCGCCAGCCGCGCTTCGCCGAACGCCCACCTCGTGACCAGTTCGACCGCCCGGCGCGCATAACCCCGCCCGCGGAACGCCGGCAACACCCCGAACCCGAGCATCCCCTCCCGGTGGTGCGGCTGGAAGTAGTACAGCGCGATCTGCCCGGCGAACGAGCCGCTGCGCGCGTCGACGATGCTCATCGCGGCCGTCTCGCCCGCCAGCCAACGACCTTCCGCGTACGCGATCAGACGCTCGACCTCAGCGCGGGGTGGAACGACCGGCGGCACCGAGCTCGCCACCACCTCGGGCAGGCTGCGCAGCTCATACCAGCCGTCGAGGTCCTTGGGCTTCAACGGCCGCACCCGGATCACCCCGTCGGTCAGCTGATCGCCGGGCAGATCGGGCAGCGCCCGCGGCGACGGACCCTCCGGATCGTCGGCGAGCCGGCCCCACACGACCAGATCCTCACGTTGCGGACCGGCACCCCGAGCTATCCCCTCACGCCGGAAACCGGCATCTATCGCCTCCCGCTGGGCGGCGGGATCGTCGAGGCGGGTCCGGAATTCCAGGCGGTACGGGGTCGGCACCCGACCAAGTTACTGCGGGCCCACGCGGTCCGTCGCGGCAGCCGTCGCCCGGGGGTCGGCACCGCGCGCGGCGACCCATCAGCGGTAGCCAGTGTCGCCCACCGCACCGCCGGTACAGCATCCTAGGAGGCTAGGTAAGTGTCTGGCGGCTTTACGGCTACCGCGCTCGGCGATGCGCCGGCGGCCGGGCCCGTCAGGCCGGGCCCGTCAGGGCCCCCGCCACCTCGACACCGCACGTCGCGGTCAGGTCGCTCAGTCGTCACTGCCCCGGCCGCGGTTGTTGTCGCTGCCGCGGTCGTCGCCGTGCCGGTCGTCGCTGCCGCGGTCGTCGCCGTGCCGGTCGTCGCTGCCCCGGCCGTGCCGGTCGTCGCTGCCGTGGTCGTCGGAGCGGTCGGTGTCGTGGTCGGTGACCGCGCCGGTCTTGCGGTCGATGTCGAGGTCGTGCTCGATGCCCTGGTAGTAGACCTCGACCTCCCAGATGGACCGGCCGTGCTCGGTCTCGGCCTCCACCTTGGTCACCCGGCCGCCGCCGACCGTGGCGAGCGCCTTCACCCGCGCCTGCGCCGCCGAGATCGGGGCCGTCGAGGTGGGCGACGACGAGCGGGGGGACACGTCGCCCAGGCCGGAACTGCTCGACCGGCGCGGGGCCGGCGTGACCGAGCCGGGCTCGGCCGTCCGGAACGACTCGGACGGGGACGGCGACGAATTGTCGTCGAGGCTGCCGTCGCCGCGGAACGACTCGGACGGGGACGGCGAGGATGCGGACGGTGCGGTGCCGTCGCTGGTGAACGTCTCGGCGGGGCCGGCGGACCGGGACGGGCTGTCGTCGGCCGCGGCGGCGAGGGCGGTGCCGGTGACGCCGATGACGGCTGCGGCGCCTACCGCGGCGACGATCGCGAACTTGCGGTTCATGGGATCCTCCTGGTGGGTCTCTCGTCTTCGTTGCCAGGAGACTCGCGCTTTCGTGGATAGCGCCGCGCCCCATGATCCCTAAGACCCGGTTAAGGCCGCCCGAGCCGCATCGTCACCACCGAACCGCCGCCGTCGTCGAGACGCCCGATCTCGAAGCGGCCACCCGCGGCCTGAGCGGCCCGCCGCGCGATGTCCAGGCCCAGACCGGTCGAGTCCACGCCGCTGACCCCGCGACGGACCAGCCCGGCCGGCATCCCCGCACCTCGGTCCGCGATCGTCAGCAGCACCCCGCCGGACGGCTCGGGCGACAAGCGTACGGAGAAGGGGGTCTCGTCGGGGGTGTGCGCGAAGACGTTGCCCAGCAGCGCGTCCACGGCCGCGGCCAGCTCGTCCGCGGAGACTGCGACCGGCTGCGGCCCGGGCGTCAGGTCCACTTCCATCGCGCGGCCCGTGTCCTCGGCCAGCACCGCCCAGAACGCCGCCCGGTCGGCCACCACCGCGGCCGCGTCGCACTGCTGCGGCTCCGTGGCCTCGCCGTCCGTGCGGCGGCGGGCCTGCTTGATGATGCCGCTCACCGCCCGCTCCAGCGCGTCGGCGGCGCTGCTGAGGCGGGCGCTCTCGTCCGGGTCACGCAGCCCTTCCGCTTCGAGGCGCAGGGCGGTCAGCGGCGTACGCAAGCGGTGGGAAAGGTCGGCGACCTGTTCCCGTTCGGCGCGCAGCAACTCCTGGATGCGGCCGGCCAGGTGATTCAGGGCGCCCGCCACCTCGCGTACCTCGGCAGGGCCCGCCGGCGACGCCCGGGCGGTGAGCTCGGCGTTGGCGAGCCGGTGCGAGACGTCGGAGAGGTCGGTGATCGGGCGGACGATCGTCCGGGCGAGTCGGTCGGCGACGAGGACGCCGAGCGCCACCAGCAGCGCGCCCAGCCCGAACAGCACCAGCCACGACCGGGTCACGCCGGTGGCGCCCTCAGCGGGCGAGACGACCGTACGGATCACCGCAGTGCCGTCCGCCCGGCCCTGCACCGCGACGACGATCTCGCGGCCGCCGCTGTCGGAGGCGACGGTCAGGCTCTGGCCGAGGCTCGCCAGCCGGACCGCCGGGGTCGCCGCCTGCGGGCTGCCCAGGACCGTGCCGTCGGGCAGATAGACGGTGATCGGGCGGCCCGACGTGACGGCGAGCTGCTCGACCGTCTGCCCCAGGCCGGCCGGATCGGCGGTGCCGACCGCGGTGACCAGGCCCTGGATGTCGGCGGTGGCGCGCACGGTGGCCCGGTCCTGGGCGACCTGGCGGACGAGCAGGGCCAGCGGAACCAGGAACGCGATCATCATGAGGCTCGTCGTGGCGAGCACGAGGAGGGTGAGCCGGCTCCTCACAGCGGCTCCGGCGTAGCCAGGCGGACCCCGACCCCCCGGACGGTGTGCAGGTAACGCGGCGCCGTGGCGCTCTCCCCCAGCTTGCGGCGCAGCCACGAGAGGTGCACGTCGACCGTCTTGTCGGCCCCGCCGTAGGGGATCTGCCACACCTCGGTGAGCAGCTCGCGCTTGGTGACCACCTGCCCGGCCCGGGCGGCCAGGTGGTGCAGCAGGTCGAACTCACGGGGCGTCAGCTCGATGCTCTCCCCCGCCAGGCGTACCTGCCGGCCGGCCGGGTCGATCACCAGTTCGCCGACGACGATGGACGGGTCGGCCTGCGGGGTGGCGCCGCGCCGCAGCACGGCCCGGATCCGCGATTCGAGCTGCGCCGAGGTGAACGGCTTGATCACGTAGTCGTCGGCGCCCGCGTCCAGGACCCGTACGATCTCGGTCTCGTCGTCCCTTGCCGTCGCCACGATCACCGGGACCTGGCTGACTGCGCGCAGCATCCGCAGCACCTCGCGGCCGTCGAGATCGGGCAGGCCCAGGTCGAGGACGACGAGGTCGGGCCGGTCGGTGAGCGCGGACTGCACGCCCGCCATAGCGGTCGCGACGGCCGCGACGGCGTGCCCGCGCTCCTTGAGGGCGCGCATCAGGGGCGTACGGATGGTCGCGTCATCCTCGATCAGCAGCAGCCGGGCCATTGGCCGAGGGTAGACGCCCGGCGGGCGCGGGCCGGCCGGCTTAACCCTCCCTTAGCGCGAGGGGGAGACAGCGTTAGCCGATCTTGGGGCATAGTGCGGGTCATGCAGTCCGTGAAGCCGCCGCGTCCCCTGGTCGTTGGCGCCGGGTGGGTGGCCGCCGCCCTGGTCGCCACGCTCGCCGGGCTGGGCGGCATCCGGCTGGTGGGTGAGAGCCTGACCAGCACTCCGGGCGGGGTGCACAGCGAGGCGGACGTCGCCCGGGCCCTGGCCGCGGCGACCCCGTCAGCTGCGGCGCCGCCGTCCTCGACGCCCGCCGCGGCGCCACCCTCGGCGCAGCCGCCGTCCTCGGCCAGGCCGATCGCGCGCACGACGTTCCCGAGCGCCGGCGGCACGGTCAGCGTTCACTGCGAGCCGGGCAACCAGGCATATCTCGACAGCTGGTCACCTCGGCCCGGCTATCAGGTGCACGACTACGACCGGGGCCCCGACGACGACGTGCGGGTTCGCTTCGAGGGGCCGGACGGCCGCGTCGAACTGGAGTTCCGCTGCCGGGACGGCGTGCCCGTGGCTCGGCAGAAGGGCGACGACGACTAGGTTCGTCGGGCGTCGAGCACGGCCGCCACCGCTGCCACGGCGACAACCGCGCAAGTCAGCGCGAATCCGCGCAGGCCCCAGGCGACCATCGCCACCGAGAGCAGACCCCAGACGACGCCCGCGGTCACCAGCACGGTGATCATGACGGGCCGGGGCCAGTGGGGCCAGGGTGCGCGGGTCAGCGCGGGGTATTCCGCGGTCAGCCGGGCGACGATGTCGTCGAACTCCCTGCGCTTGTCCTCGGTGCTCATCCCGATCGACCTCCTTGTCGGGCACAAGTACTCCCGATCGCACTGTACGTCGTCGAACTGTCCCAAAGTTCGAATCATCTTCACGAAAGTTGGGCAGGACACCCCCACAGGCCGCCCAGGGACCGCACTGGGGCGATCGTCACCTTCGCCGTGCGATCGTGGACCTGCGACAGCGTCGGCTTCCCGGCCGCTGAGCCCGCCTGGCTTCACCCAGGTGGCTTCATGTTGGGGCGAAGGCGCGGGCCGCCGGAGCCGTCCTGACAGGGGTTCGCGTCGACGGCACCCGTACGGGCGACTCGGCTCAGGAAATTGTCATACCCACCCGGGAGGATGTCACCCAAGCCCAACGGAGGGACGAAGCCATGAGCTCACCGGCCATCGAGACAGCCGGTCTGATCAAGACGTTCGGGGCCAACAGAGCCGTCGACGGGGTCGACCTGACCGTGCCGCCCGGAACGGTCTACGGGTTGCTCGGGCCGAACGGCGCGGGCAAGACGACGGTGGTCCGCATGCTCGCCACGCTGCTGCGACCCGACGGCGGCACGGCCCGGGTGTTCGGCCACGACGTGGTGCGCGAGGCCGACGCCGTGCGTAGCCGGGTCAGCCTCACCGGGCAATACGCGTCCGTCGACGAAGACCTGACCGGCGCCGAGAACCTGGTGTTGCTCGCGCGGCTCCTCGGTTATTCCCAGGCCCAGGCACGCGAGCGGGCGACCCAACTCCTGGCCGCGTTCGGGCTCACCGAGGCGGCCGATCGCCAGGTGAAGAAATACTCGGGCGGCATGCGGCGGCGCATCGACATCGGCGCCAGCATCCTCAGCACGCCCGACCTGCTCTTCCTCGACGAGCCCACCACCGGCCTCGACCCGCGCAGCCGCAACCAGGTGTGGGACATCGTGCGGATCGTGGTCGCGAACGGCACCACGGTCCTGTTGACCACCCAATACCTCGACGAGGCCGACCAGCTCGCGAACCGCATCGCGGTGATCGACCACGGCCGGGTGATCGCCGAGGGCACGCCCGGCGAGCTGAAGGCCTCGGTCGGCGCGGGCACTGTCCACGTGCGGCTGCGCGACGCCGCTCAGCGCCCGGCCGCCCAGCGGGTGCTGGCCGAGGTGCTGGGCACGACCGTCCAGCAGGATTCCGATCCGGTGGCGTTGACCGCGCGGGCCGAGGCGGGCGGCTCCGACCGGGGCGCCGCCGAGCTGGCGTCCCAGGCGTTGGCCCGCCTGACCGAGGCCGGGATCGTGGTCGACGACTTCTCCCTCGGCCAGCCCAGCCTGGACGAGGTTTTCCTGGCCCTGACCGACAAGCCTGCCCCGCAGGAGGCCGCCGTATGAGCACGACGACCGAGACCCCCGAGACCCACACCGCGTACGCGCCGTCGCGCGAGACGCTGAGCGCCGTCCTGACCCGCGGCGAACGCCCCCACCGGCCCAGCGCCCTCTCCGCGTCCCTGACGTTCGGCCGGCGAGCCATCCTGAAGATCAAGCACGTGCCCGAGCAACTCTTCGACGTGACCGCGTTCCCGATCATCATGACGCTGATGTTCACCTACCTGTTCGGCGGTGCCCTGGCCGGCTCGACCCGCGCCTACCTGCAGTTCTTCCTCCCCGGCATCATGGTCACCAGCGTCGTCATGATCACGATGTATACCGGCGTCGGGCTCAACACCGACATCGAGAAGGGCGTCTTCGACCGCTTCCGCACCCTGCCGGTCTGGCGCCCCGCTGCCCTGGTCGGCATGATCTTCGGCGACGTCCTCCGCTACCTCCTCGCCGCGACGACCATCGTGGTCGTCGGCCTGATCCTCGGCTTCCGCCCCGGCGGCGGCTTCCCCGGCGTCGTCGGCGGCATCGCCCTGCTGGTCGTCTTCTCCTTCGCGTTCTCCTGGATCTGGACCATGTTCGGCCTTTTCCTGCGCTCCGAGAAGTCGGTGATGGGCGTCAGCATGCTGGTCCTGTTCCCGCTGACGTTCCTGAGCAACGTCTTCGTCGACCCGCGGACCATGCCCGGCTGGCTCCAGGCCTTTGTCGAGGTCAACCCGATCAGCCACCTGGTCACCGCCATCCGCTCCATCATGGCCGGCCGCCCGGACATGATGGAACTGGCCTGGACCCTGATCGCCGCCGCCGCCCTGACCCTCGTCTTCGGCACCCTGACCATGCGCCTCTACAACCGCAAATGAGCGGCGGCCGCTCTCGGCGCTGTGGTCGTGCCATGTCGAATCTGCTCAGGTCCCGCAGGAATGAGCGGGAGAGCAGCGAACTTACTCAAGGTCAGGAGCTGTAGCTTCTCCAAAATGCCTGCCGCAGGGCATCCAGGCGCGACCATACGCACGTGCCCGACCTTGGGTGGGGCGCCGCAGCCGCCCCACCCGCACGGCAAGGTCGAAAGGCAGACCGTCGCCGATACCGACCCCGGCCCGGGCGGCAGCTACGCCCGGATGACCGAGGCAGGGTAGGGACGAGATGTCAGCGGTTGTTGCGGCCGCTGCCGCCGAAGATCTGGAGGAAGAACAGGAAGACGTTGAGGATGTCCAGGAAGATCGAGGCGGCGATCAGCGGGGCCGAGTCGAGGTCGGTGTTCCGCCGCACCCGCTGGAAGTCGACCATCGTCAGGGCGGCGAAGATGACCAGGCCGAGGATCGCGTAGATGAGCGAGCCGCCCGGGATGTTCACGAAGATGAGCACGATGCTGAAGGCGATCAGCGCCACCAGTGCCCAGAACGCGTACCGGGCCAGTGCCGACAGGTCGCGCCGGGTGGCGTAGCCGGCCGCGCCGAAGCCTGCGATGAACAGGGCCGTCGCGCCGCCCGACTGCCAGAGCACCTGCGGGTTCTGGCTGGCGTAGTAGCTCAGCGTCGGGGCGACGGCCAGGCCGATGAACAGGCCGAACGCCGCCAGCAGACCGACCGTCAGCTCGCGGGAGCGGCGGGTCGAGAACTGCATGCCGATCAAGGCGGCGAACGACGCGATGTAGGCGATGATGGCGGGCCCGCCGGTCAGGTCGCGGCCCAGGTAGGCGCCGAGGGCGAAGAGGCCCGCGGTGCCGGCGACGTACGCCATCGTCTGCGCGAACAGGGTGTGGCTCTCGTCGCGGGTGGCGACCCCGGCCGATCCGTACGCGAATGAGTTGTCCATGACGTCACTCTCGCCCTCTCACCCGCCGGGCCGAGCCAGGGAAGCTCCCTGGTTCGCACGGCCCCGGGTTACGGGAGGCGGTGTACCCCACCGCCCGAGCGCACAGCGGCCCCCGTGTCGGAGGTCACCGTGGCACGGGCCACCATCCTGAAGCGAGCGTCACGAAGTTCCCGGTTCGTTCTGCTTGCGGCCCGCCTCGTCGGTGGCCTCGTCGGTGGTCTCGGCGAGCGCGGCCGCGGTGGCGATGGCTGCCGCCTCCTGGTGCTCGGGCGGCACCGGGTCGGACGGGTCGACCGGGGTCTCGTCGGGTTCGCCGTCGGAGGGGCCGACCGCAGCGGCGAGCAGGGCGGAGTTGGGGATGTTCAACGGACCTTCAGCGGTGTCGAGGACGGTGTAGAGCAGGCCGGCCGCGATGATCGTGCCGTAATGCGGGCCGCCGATCGCGCCGGAGAGCACGCGCACCTGTTGACCGGGGAGGTAGGGACGGGCGAAGAGCAGCACGAGGCCGGCGAAGAGGTTGGTCAGCACGGGCTGGGCGGCCAGACCCAGCACCACACCGGTGACCGCGCCGCCCACGAGCAGGTGCTGCAGGCCGACGCCGAGCAGGTCGCAGACCGCGAAAATGGTGATCAGGTAGCCGCCGAGCTGAGTGATCAGGCGGAGCGGGGTCGCCGCGACCTCCCCCGCGCGGGCCTGGGTGATCCGGTGGACCTCGCGCGCGGCGGTGCGGGTCGCGACGATCCCGGCCACGGCGACCAGCACGGCACAGCCGTACGCGATCAGCCGGTCCTGGAGTCGTGCCGAGTCGATGTCGCCGACCTGGTTGCCCACGATCAGCGCGGCCAGCGCGATCAGCCCGAACACCACCGTTTTGCGGAAGTCGGGGCGGACATGCTGATCGAGCAGCTTCCACGACTCGCCGGGACGCTGCGACATACCGAACATGCTCCGCCCCTTTCCTGCGATCGCGATCCTATCGGTGCCGTCCGGGGCCGCGGGACACCCATCCACAAACGTCCGACCCTTCCCGGAACCAGAAGCCGGAACCCAGCAGAACGTCAAAACCGTCTCTTCGTACGGGATTCCGGTGCGCGACGGATCTCCGAAGGGTTACCCGCCGGACGAGCCGTCCGCCGCGAACTCCGCCACCGTGATCACTTCAGCCTGGGCCGGGAAGACCTTCTCGGTGAGCACCCGATGCACCTCGGGATCGTTGTCGAGACAGCCGTCGGAGAGCACAGTCAGTTCGAAGTCGCGGTCCGCGGCCTCGCGCAGCGTGGAGAGCACCACCCCGCTCGTGGCGATGCCGGTCAGGATCAGGTGGTCGAAGCCTCCCGCACGCACCACGATGTCGAGGTCGCTGCCGGTGAAGGCGCTGACCCGGCGTTTGGTGACCACGATGTCGCCGTTGTGCGGCGCGACGGCCGGGTGGATCGGGTTCGGCCCACCGGCGTGCGCCGAGCCGGCCAGGCGGCCGAACATGCGGTTCCGGGTGCTGATCTCGGGGCCGCCCGCCCGGAATCCCACCGTCACATAGATGACCGGGATGCCCGCGAGCCGGGCGGCCGCGACCGCCTCGGCCAGGCGGGGCAGATAGTCCGGGTCCGGGTAACGGGCGACGACCGCCTCCTGGACGTCCATCACCAGCAGCGCACGACTCATGGGTCCCCCTCGAAGCAAGTCATCAGATGATGACTACGTCCGGCCCTCCTGTCAACGTCCGATGACTTGAGCGCTATGCTGCGACGATGACTCCTCGTCGGCGAGACGCGGCCGCCACCCGCCAGGCGCTGCTCGAGGCCGCCCGGCTGCGGTTCACGCGGGTGGGCTACGAGGGCACGACCCTGCGGGACGTCGCCGCCGACGTGGGCGTCAACCTGGCTCTCATCAAGCGCTACTTCGGCTCCAAGGAGGGCCTGTTCAAAGCCGCGCTGGCCGGGTCGCCACGCTTCCTGAGCGACCCCGAGGCCGACACCCCCACCGACCGCGCGGCCTTCGTCGAGGCCCTCAGCCGCCACTTGGCGGGCGACTCCTGGCCCGAGTTCGGCGAGCATCCCGTCCTCATGCTCCTGCGCGCCTCGGGCGACCAGCAGGTGACCACCCAGCGCCGGGAAGCCCTGGAGGGCGCGGCCCGGCGGGTGCTCGACGCGCTCGACGAAGGCCCGGACGGCCTGCTGCGCGCCGAGCTGCTGGTCGCGCTCGGCGTCGGCGTCGCGGTCCTGCGCTCCACGGTCGGCGTCGAGCCCCTGAGTGAGGCCGCCGCCGGCGAGCTGGCCGCGCCGCTGGGCGCCATTGTGGACGCCCTGTTCCCGTCGCGACCTCCCGGTGAGTCGCGACCTCCCGGTGAGGGGTTATGACAGCACCCCTCAGGGGCACGGACGGAGACGTAACGTCGGTCGGGAACAACCGAGCAAAGGGAGCGAAGATGCGGACACGAACGCTGGGCAACGGCCTTCAGGTCTCGGCCATCGGTTACGGCGCGATGGGGATGAGCCAGGGCTACGGCCCCGGCCCCGACCGGGCGGCCAACATCGCGCTGCTGCGGGCGGCGATCGAGCGCGGCGTCACGTTCTTCGACACCGCCGAGGTGTACGGGCCGTACGTGAACGAGGAGCTCGTCGGCGAGGCTCTGGAACCGCTGCGCGACCAGGTCGTCATCGCCACCAAGTTCGGGTTCACGATCGGCGGGTCCGTCCAGCCGCGCGGCGTCGACAGCCGCCCCGAGCACATCCGTGAAGTGGTCGAGGCATCGCTGCGACGGCTGCGCACCGACCGGATCGATCTTCTCTACCAGCACCGGGTCGACCCCGGCGTGCCGATCGAGGAGGTGGCCGGCGCAGTCCGGGAGCTGATCGCCGCGGGCAAGGTCAAGCACTTCGGCATGTCCGAGGCGGCTGCCGCGACCGTGCGCCGGGCCCACGCTGTGCAGCCCGTCACGGCCTTGCAGTACGAATACTCGCTGTGGTGGCGGCGCCCCGAGGCCGACATCCTGCCGCTGGCCGCGGAACTCGGCATCGGGTTCGTGCCGTTCAGCCCGCTCGGCCGCGGCTTCCTCACCGGCACGATCACGCAGGAGACCGCGTTCACCGAGGGCGACATGCGTAATTCGCTCCCCCGCTTCGGCGCCGAGGCCCGCGAGGCCAACCAGGCCGTCGTCGACCTGCTGCGGCGCAAGGCGGCCGACAAGGGCAGAACCACCGCCCAGATCGCGCTCGCCTGGCTGCTCGCCCAGCAGCCCTGGATCGTCCCGATCCCGGGCACCCGCCGGCTCGAGCGGCTCGAGGAGAACCTGGGCAGCACCGAGGTCGAGCTGACCGCCGACGACCTCCGCGAGATCGACGAGGCCGCGTCGAAGATCGAGATTCAGGGCGAGCGCTACTCCGAGCAGGCCGAACGCATGACCAACCTCTGACGCCGGGTCAGCGGACCGGTGACACCCTGTCCGACTCGGGGATGTGGCCGAGCTTGTGCGCGAAGATCCGGGACGGGGTAGTTGTATCAATGCTCCCCTGCGGGGTCGGTGGGTTCGTCCTGGCCCCGACCCTCGCCATCAATAGGCGGTCATCGATTCTTTCCGGACACGCCGCTGGCGTCATCCCGCCGTCGGCGGCCTCCGCGCAACGGCAGGACGAGCGAGGCGAGTACGGCGGCGGTGGCCGAGGCGATCAGGACGGCGCCCTTGGCGTGGTCGAGCGACTGCTCGCGGCCGGGGTAGGAGAGCTCCGCGATCAGCAGGGAGACGGTGAAGCCGATCCCGGCCAGCAGGGACAGGCCGAAGATGTCGAGCCAGCCGAGGGCGGGGCTCAGCTCGGCGCGGGTGAATTTCGTGGTCAGCCAGGACCCGCCGGTGATGCCGACGACCTTGCCGCCGATCAGGCCCGCGAACACGCCGATCGCCACCGGGTCGGTGATCAGGCTTCCGGCTCCGGCGAACGGGACCCCGGCCGAGGTCAGTGCGAAGACCGGCAGGACCAGCCCGGTAGTCCACGGCCGCAGCACGTGCTCGACCCGGTGACTGGGGTCGGCCGGCTCGACCGTTGCAGCCGGCTCGACCGTTGCAGCCGGCTCGACCGTTGCAGCCGGCTCGACCGTTGCAGCCGGCTCGACCGTCTCGCCGGGGAGCGGGCCGGTACGCATCAGGAGGCCCATCGCGGCGCCGGCGATGGTGGCGTGGATGCCGCTGGCATGCATGAACGCCCAGATGACCACGGCCAACGGGACCAGGACCGCCCACGCCGGGACCGGACCCGTCCACAGCCGCCGGGCGAGCCCGCGCCCCGACTGCAGCCACCCGAAGACCGCGAGCAGGGCCAGCGCGGCCAGTAGCGAACCCCAGGCCAGCCCGGCGGAGTAGAAGATCGCGATGACGAAGATCGCCACGAGGTCGTCGACGATCGCCAGGGTGAGCAGGAACGTGCGCAGCGCGGGCGGCGATCCCCGTCCGATCACCGCGAGCACGGCGAGGGCGAAGGCGATGTCGGTGGCCATCGGGATGCCCCACCCGGCGGACGCGCCGCCACGGCCGACGGTGATCGCCGCGAAGACCAACGCCGGCACGACGGCCCCGCTGACCGCGGCGACGATCGGCAGCACCGCCCGGCGCGGGTTGCGCAGTTCGCCGGCGACGAACTCCTGCTTGAGCTCGTTGCCGACCACGAAGAAGAAGACGGCGAGCAGCCCGTCGGCTGCCCACGCGTGCACGGGCAGATCGAGATGCAGCGCCGAGGGCCCGAACGTCGCCGACCGCAGCGACTCGTAGGCGTCGGCCCAGGGCGAGTTCGCCCAGCCGAGCGCGATCACCGCGGCGCCCACGAGCAGCACGCCCCCGACGAGGTCGCTGCGCAGGGCACGCACCACTCGGGAAAACAACGGAGAGCTCATCCGGTCAGCTCATCCGGGGAGGCGGTCACGGGCGAGACGACCAGGTCGCCGATCATCGGCGTCCCTCCGCCCGTCTCGCGTGCCTCGACTCTATCCATGCCCGCCTCCTCAACTCACCGCGGCACCGACCGATGAGCGTCTTTGACATATCCCAAGAATGGAGACCTCATGCCGCGTTGGTACCGGGCACACGCCCTGGAGCTGGCGGGCGCCATGCTGGTCGCGTTCTGCGCCGGCTGGGTGATCATCGGCCTGTCGCACGAGTGGACGCACCCGATGATCGGCTGGCTGCCATTGCCGGCCGGCGGCGCCCTGGCCGTGGCCGCCAGCTGGAAAACGGCCCGCGATCCCCGTTCGGACGCCGGCACCCGTCGGTTCTGGTGGCACCTCACCCTCGCGAGCGGCTTCTTCACCGCCGGAAGCATCGGCAACACCATCGACGCCGTCGGCGGCCCGGAACCGTCGCAGCGCCTCGACCCGGTCACCGTCGGCCTCTACCTGGTGGTTCTCGCCCTTGTGCTCTGGGCCCTGCTGCGGCTTCCGTCGTGGCAGCACAGCCGGGCCGACTGGACCCGGTTCGCGCTCGACGCCTGCATGGTGCTGGTCACGGTCGGCGCCATCGTCTGGCACCTGACGCTGCGCGACCACCAGAAGTGGATGACGCAGACCGGGTCGGCCGGCCCCATGCTCGCCATCATGCTGGTCACCTTCGTGGGCACGGCGACGTTCGTCAAGGTCGGCTTCGCCGGAGCCGGTGGGCTCGACCGGCGGGCGATCCACACCCTGGCCGGCGGCTGCGCGATCAGCGCCGCGCTCGGCGGCCTCTCCCCCTTCCTCAGCGAGCTGCCTTACCTGTCGAGCAGCCTGGTGGCCGTGCCGGTCGCCGCGCTCACCATCAACCTGGCCGCGCACCGCCAGCGACGCACCGGCAGCCGTACGCCGGTCGCCCGTCGCCCGGTCCGGCGGATCACCGTCCTCCCGTACGTCGCGGTCGCCGTCACCGACGTGCTGCTGCTCTCGACCGGCACCTCCGACCCCGCCGAGACGACCGCCATGCAGATCGTCGCCGTGGCCCTCACCGCCCTGGTCGTGGTCCGCCAGATCCTGGCCCTGCGCGACAACCAGCTGTTGCTCGGCACCGTCGACGGGCACCTCGACGAGTTGCGCCGCTACCAGGACAAGCTCACCCACCAGGCGACCCACGACAGTCTGACCGGCCTGGCCAACCGGGCGATGCTCGAGCAGCACCTCGAGCGGCTGCTGACCGGGAACGCCGGGTTCCATGTCGCCCTGCTCGACCTGGACGACTTCAAGGTCGTCAACGACCGCCTCGGGCACCACGTCGGTGACCTGCTGATCGGCGTCACGGCCGACCGGCTGGCCGCGATCGCGGGCAGCGAAAGCCTGGTCGCCAGGCTCGGCGGCGACGAGTTCACCCTGGTCATCCCGGAGACGGTTGACGTCGAGGCGCTGCTGCGCCAGGTGATCGAGACAGTCGGCGTGCCGGTCGACCTGGACGGGCACGCCGTGCTCGCCGCGGCCAGCATCGGCGTCACGACCAGCCACCCGGGCGACGTCCCGGCCGAGCTCCTGCGCCGCGCCGACGTGGCGATGTACGCCGCGAAGAGCTCCGGCGGCGCTGCCCGGCACTGGTTCGACCCGGCGATGGACCAGGCCGCCGACGACGCCGCGCGCCTCGCCACCGAGTTGCGCCACGCCTTGCCCGCGGGCCAGCTCTTCCCCCTCTACCAGCCGATCATCGCGCTGCCCGACGGCACGCCGGTCGGGGCCGAGGTGCTGCTGCGCTGGCAGCACCCCGAGCGCGGTCTGATCGGCCCCGACGTGTTCATCCCGCTCGCCGAGAGCAACGGGTTCATCGTCCAGCTCGGCGCGTGGGTGCTGGAGCAGGCCGTACGGCAGGCCGTCGACTGGCAGGAGCGCCTGGGCGACCGCGCGCCGCAGCGGATCAGCGTGAACGTCTCGGCCCGCCAGCTCGCAGAACCGAGCTTCGTCGACCGGGTCGCCGAGTTGCTGCGCGAGAGCGGGCTGGCCCCGGAGCGCCTGATGCTCGAGGTGACCGAGACCGCCGTGCTCGCCGCCGACACCGCCGTCGAGCAGTTGCACCGGCTCAAGGCGCTCGGGCTGCGCATCGCTCTCGACGACTTCGGCACCGGTCACTCCTCGCTGAGCCTGCTGCTCGACTGCCCGGTCGACGTGCTCAAAGTCGACAAGTCCTTCGTCAGCGGCGCGACCGCCGGACGAGCGGGCGCGATCATCGTCAACAACCTGATCGGGTTCACCGACGACTTCGGCATCGACGCCGTCGCCGAGGGTGTCGAGACTGTCGCGCAGGCGGTGCGGCTGCACGAGGCCGGCTACCAGTTCGCCCAGGGCTACCTCTTCGGACGGCCGATGAGCGCGGCCGCCCTGGAGGCGTTGTTCCAAGCCGAGCCGGTCACCGCCGAGCCGGTCACCGCCTCTGCAGCTGGGTGACGACCATCGCGAGGTGCGGTGCTGAAATATCTTCACCACCAAATGCCGATCCTCACCTTTCTTGGGCCGATGACAGTTTTGGCAACGCCATCACGGGACTAGCGTGGCGCTGTAACTTTGACTGTGGCCGCCAACCAGAGGAGTACGGCGATGATAGATGCTCGCTTACGGTTGTTCATTCCCTCCCGCGCGGTGGCCCTGCCGCTGCCAATCGTCGGCGATATCGGCTTCGACGGTGACAATCGCGAATTCAGCTACGGGGATGGCAGCTCCCGGGCCGAGTTGTGGGTGGATATCGATCACTCCCCCACAACGACGAATCCCGTCACTGTCAAACGGAAGGCGTTCGGCGAGAGCCGCTGGTACACCAAGGACAAGCTGGTCGACGTCCTCGGGAAGCCGTTCTGGTGGAAGGAGGTCCGGAAGGACCCCTTCCTCGGGATCGAGGCACCGCCCGACGGGGTCGCCACAGCCGTGGTGAGCGACCTGACGCTGCGGGTTACCGGGCAGGTCGAAGCGGCTGATCCGTTCGGTTTGATCAAGAATGTCCGCGTGACGTTCCAGGTCAACGGTACAAATCCCCTCGAGCCTTTAGCGCCTGCCATCGATTGCCGGCTCGACCTGTTGATCGCGGCGACCGGGGTTCCGGCCTTCACCTACAGCCTTGTCGGCAGTCACGACGGGTTTCCGGCCTACGAGCTCTACTTGCAGCAGCGTCTGGTCTACTCCTTCAACCCGGTGCAGGCCGGAACCAGTCCCCTCAGCCTGGGCGACCCCAGCGGCGTGCCGGTGAACGTCCCCTTGACAGTTTTCTTTTAGCAGGGGTAACGAAACGTGTTTCTTTTAGCAGGGGTGACGAAACGTGCTCCTGGATCCCCAGCCCAGTCCCGGTCCCGCCAGTCGGGGTACGTAACGATCGGGCCTTCCGCCGGGAGACCCCGCAGGGATCATGAAACGGGACATCGTGTTCGGCGCAAATTGATAGCCGGCGGACGACGTCACCTATTCGTGGCGCCTGTATTAGTTCGGTGGCAGGGCAAGCCGGCATCGCTCCGGCGAGACGCCGGAGTCACCCGGTATTTCGACGGACCTCCCCAGGCGAACATTAAATGCCTTCAGTTCTGATCCCGTACGAAAGCGTCTCCCCGGGGTGCACCGGGTGTTCCCTGCCCCGGCCCGTTACCGGGCCGTGCGACCCGAAGCCCCCGGGTTTGGGGCAGGATCGGACCTGTGCGGACCTGGACCGAACGCGAACTGGAACTGCTCGGTGGCTCTCCCGAACTGGACATCGCGGTCCGGGGAGCCGACGGGACGCCGCGCCGGTGGACGCCGATCTGGGTCGTCCGTGCGAACGACCGGGTGTACGTGCGGAGCTGGCACCGGCGCGACACCGGCTGGTTCGGGGCCGCCGTACGATCGCTCCGGGCTCGAATCCGCGTCCCGGGCCTGGAGGCCGATGCCGTGGTCACGGACCTCGGTGACGCACCGGCCGACCTGCGCGACAGCATCGACGCCGCCTACCGCGACAAGTACGGAGACTCCGGCAGCGCTTCCATGATCGGAGCCTCGGCCGCGGCGACGACCTTGCGACTGGACCCGGAGCCTCTGATCGACGTCGACGGGGAAGTGTTCCGCGTCGTCGCCAGTGCCGAGCGACCGGGTCAGTACGACTACACCTGGGTCTCCGGGCCGAATCCGGGCTACGGGTTCAGCGGGGCGTCGTCGGATCGCCGGGAGCCGACCGAGTCCGAGCACGAAGAGTCCGTACGCGAGTTTCTGGCCCAGATCGATCCGGCGACCGGCTACCTCGCGGACTGACTCCGCTCACGAGTGCGCACACCATTTGACGGCTAGGCTTGCTCATGCCAATAATAGTTTGCATGAGCCAAGATGAGCTATGGGAGAGCTGAGCGGCGATCGGCTGGTCGAGGTCCTCGCCACGCTGGCCAGTCCGCACAGACTGCGGGTGCTCGCCGCACTGACCGGCGGGCGTGCCTACGTGTCACAGCTGGCTCGCGACCTGGGCATCAGCCGCGCCCTGCTGCAGGTGCACCTCAAGAAGCTGGAGAAAGCCGGGCTGGTCACCGCGCATCTGGAGTTGTCGCCGGACGGCAAGGCACTCAAGTTCTACGAGGCCACGCCGTTCTCGCTGCACCTCACGCCCGACGTGGTGGCCACCGCCGTCACGACCCTGAGCACCGCCGCAGACGGCGACGCCGTTCCGAAAGGAAACAATTAGATGGACATCACCGCCCCGGTCTTTCTCGTAGTCGTTGCCGCCGTGCTCATCGCCGTTGTCTGGTACGCGGGCGTCCGCAAGCGGGCCACCGTGTCGATCGAACTGCAGCGGCAGTACGCCGAGCAGTCCGCCGAGACCCAGCGCGTGCTCGCCGACGTGAGCGCGCAGCTGGCCGACCTGAACCGGCGCACCGCGGACATGCAACGCATCCTCAAGGACGCCGAATGACCGCCGTCGGCCTCAGCCCGCCGATCGTCCTGCTCAACGTGCCTAACGCCATCACCGCCATCCGCACGGCCGGTTCCGTCGCGCTCGCTGTGGCGGCGCTGACCCACCGCAGCGCGAATCTGCTCGTCGCCGCGTACCTGATCTACTGGATCGGCGACATCCTCGACGGTGCCGCTGCCCGGGCCCTGGAGCAGGAGACGCGTACGGGCGCGGTCTTCGACATCGTCGCGGACCGGGCCTGCACGTCGGCCTGCGCCGCCGCCCTGGTGGTGCTGCGGCCCGACACCGCCCTGCCGGTCGCGGTGTTCCTCGTCCAGTTCATGGTCGTCGACCAGTTGCTGAGCCTGATGTTCCTACGCTGGCCGCTGCTGAGCCCGAACTACTTCGCCCGCGTCGACCGGCACATCTACCGGTGGAACTGGTCCCCGCCGGCGAAGGCGCTGAACACCGCCGCGGTGGTGCTCCTGGCGATCTTCGCGCCGACCGCCGCCGCCGTCACGTTCGCCCTCGGCGTCGCCGTGGTGAAGGTCGGCTCGTTGATCCGCGCGGCCCGATTGCCGGCGGGCCTGCCGCACGCCCAGCCATGATCGCCGTCCTGGCGGCCGCGACCGTCGGGCTCCTGTCGGCGTTCCTGCCGTTCACCCCGGCCGAGCCGTACCTGATCGCGGCCGTGGCCACGACCGGCACGCCGCCCGTGGCTCTTGGCGTGGCCGCCGCCGTCGGTCAGACGGCCGGCAAGGTCCTGATCTTCCTCGGTGCGCGCGGCGCGATCCGCTCGACCTGGCTGCGACGACGGCACAGCCGACGTACGCCAGGGCCGCGCCGGTGGCCGAAGGCGCTCGCGCGACTCGTCGAGGTGATGGAACGCCCACGACAGGCCATCGGGGTGCTGCTGGTCAGTGCCGTCACCGGATTTCCCCCGCTGCTGGCCGTCAGCGTCTACCTGGGCCGCACACCCATGCGCCCGCTCGCCTTCGCGGCGGCCTGCCTGCTGGGGCGGACGATCCGCTTCGTCACGATCGCGTTCGTCCCGCAGCTTGCCTGAGGACGCGTGCGTGGTTCGTCCAGGCGCAAGCGGTGTGCGCCGACCGGATAGACATCCCCCCACGCGCCGGACGAAAGTTGATCTAGCCTGACACGCTGTCGCCGGTCGACACCCGCGCCTGAGGAAGGGCGCACTCTCGTCCAGGGATCGGAATCGGCATGCGTTTCACTCGGTCAGTCGCGGTGGTCGTCAGCGCGGTGCTCCTCTCGTCCGGCTGCTCCGCCGACCGGCCCAAGGACAGCACGTCCGCATCGCCGTCGGCGCGGGGTCCGGGCAGCGTGGACCTCGGGACCGCGTATTCCGCCTACCGCGCCGGCCTCTCCCGGCCGGTGCGGGACCCGATCTACCCGGATCGCGGCACCGACGCCCTCGACGTCCTGCACTACGGTCTCGATCTGAACTGGTCGGTGGCGAAGGGCACACTGACCGGCAAGGCGACTCTGGCGATCAGGCCCACCCGCGACGCCGGCTCGATGGACCTGGATTTCAAGCCCTATCGGCTCGGCGCGGTCACGGTTGACGGCGTGCCGGTGAAAGCGACGGTGGTCAAGGAGAAGCTCAAGGTGTCGGCGCCGGTGCGGGCGGACCGGCCGGTGACCCTGGTGGTCGCCTACACCGGGAAACCGTCGCAGACTCCGATGCCGTCCGTGCGGGGTGACGCCCACCCGCTCGGTCTCACCGTGGACCCGACCGGTGGAGTTTGGACCATGCAGGAGCCGTACGGCGCGTTCACGTGGTACCCGGTGAACGATCATCCGTCCGACGAGGCGCTCTACGACATGGCGATCACCGCACCTCCCGGATGGACCGCGGTGGCCAGCGGAACCCCGGCCGGACACAGCGGCAACACCTTTCGCTACCACAGCGGCGATCCGGTCGCGTCGTACGCCACGACGCTGGCGGTCGGAAAGTATCGCCAGACGACAATGACCGGGCCTCGCGGTATTCCGATCCATCTCTCCTACCTGGCCTCCGAGAAGGAGTATCTCCCGCTCCTGAAGCAGGTCCCGGATTACCTGAGCTGGATGGAGAAGCACTTCGGACCGTACCCGTTCCCCTCCGCCGGATTGGTCACGGTCGACTCCTTGTCGGCGATGGAGACCCAGCAGACTGTGACCCTCGGCAGATTTCACCTCGAGCGCGGTCCGGAGGCGTACGAGGCCACGACGTTCCACGAATTCGCGCATCAGTGGCTCGGGGACGCCGTCACTCTGACCGACTGGCGGGACATGTGGCTCAACGAGGGATGGGCGCTTTACGCCCAGACGCTGTTCACCCGCGACGCGCACCGCCAGACCAAGGCCGAGCAGATCCGAAACAACCGGAAGCAGGACGCGCGGTATCGCAAGATGTACGGGCCGCCCGGGCATCCGGTGGCGTCCGAGTTCGGATCCACGAACGTCTACACCTGTGCCGCCGGGATGCTGCGCCAGTTGCATCAGGCGCTGGGCGACAAACGCTTCTTCGCGTTGGCCACGGGCTGGGTGCAGGATCACCGCGACACCAACCAGACGCGGGCATCGTTCATCGCGTACGTCAACACGTCCACCGGGCACGACTTCACCGCGCTCATCGACACGTGGCTGGATTCTCCGACCACTCCGCCCGAGACCGGCCCGCTGGCCGACTAGACCCAACGCCACTCGGTTAAGGAATGTTGGTGGCTGTCAAGGGCTGTGTCGTTCGGGCAAAGGAAAGCGGAGTTCCGGTATTGAGGTGAGTCACTCCAAGACGCCTCGAGACCAGGAACTCCGCTTTGGTCGATCAGATTGCCATAACCCGGACGGTGAGGGTAGCCGCGGGTGTGTTCGCACCAGGCCATCTGGGTGAGTTGACCCAGTTCATACCCTTCGAGATGGTCGATGAGATCCTCGCGGCGACCCGCCGCGCCCAGCAACGGATCCGGCTGCTCCCGGCCCGGGTGACGGTCTACCTCATCCTGGCGGGATGCCTGTTCCCCGAACTCGGCTACCCGCTGGTGTGGCAGAAACTGACCGCCGCTCTGGACAAGCTCGGCCTGACCGATCCGTCCTCGGGCGCGTTACGCGAGGCCCGGCAGCGACTCGGGTCCACACCGTTACGGGCGTTGTTCGATCTGCTGCGTGGCCCGGCCGTCACCACCGCCGGGCATGCCGTGCGCTGGCGGGGCCTGCTGTTGACCGCGATCGACGGAACCACGATGTCGGTCGCCGACGCCGACAGCGTCCGGGCCCGCTACCGCAAACACCGGGGCAACCACGGCGGGGCCGGCTACCCGGCACTACGGCTCAGTGTCCTGCTGACCTGCGGCACCCGCTCGATCATCGACGCCGTGTTCAGCCCGACCAGCAGCGGTGAACTCGACCAGGCCCGCACTCTGGCCCGCAGCCTGACCGCCGGGATGCTGCTGGCCGACCGTAACTACGCCGCCGCCGACCTCATCAAAACACTCGCGGCCACCGGAGCCGACCTACTGATCCGCTGCAAGAACGGCCGCCGCCTACCTGTGATCACCCGGTACCGCGACGGGTCCTGGCTCTCGACCATCGGCACCCAGCGGGTACGCGTCATCGAAGCCCAGATCAGCGTCACCACCACCGACGGCACCCGCACCGGCGGCTACCGGCTGATCACCACCCTGCTCGACCCGCACCGCTATCCCGCCAGCGACCTGATCAGGCTGTACCACCGCAGATGGGAGATCGAAACCGCCTACTTGGAGATCAAGTCCAGCATCCTCGGCGGCCGAGTCCTGCGCGCCCGCACCCCCGACGGCATCGCCCAGGAGATCTACGCCCTGCTCACCGTCTACCAGATACTACGCACCGCCATGACCGACGCCACCGACAGCCAACCCGCCACCAGCCCCGACCGGGCCAGCTTCACCACCGCCCTGAACACCGCCCGCGACCAGATCACCAACGCCGCCGGCGTCATCGCCGACACCGTCATCGACCTGGT
>Ga0247781_1000092_pt1 | contig 25307 bp, 22 predicted proteins | sample UWRJL184509B5_FD_179922 | JGI IMG/M metagenome (GOLD analysis project Ga0247781, IMG submission 179922) | Plant litter microbial communities from Arlington Agricultural Research Station in Wisconsin, United States - UWRJ-L184-509B-5 | ecosystem: Environmental > Terrestrial > Plant litter >...
GTCGAGTCGGCGCTGCGGCTGCCGCTCGAACAGGTCGAACAGGCCGGCGCGGGCGACCTCACCTCGCGCGTCACCAACGACGTCGCGGTCGTCGCCGAGGCGGCCCGCACGGCGCTGCCCGAGTTCACCCGCGCGCTGCTCACCATCGTGCTGACCCTCGGCGGTCTGGCCGTGCTCGACTGGCGGTTCCTGGTCGCCGCGCTGATCGCGGTGCCCGTGCAGGCGTACACGGTCCGGTGGTATGCCCGTCGTGCCGTCCCGCTCTATGCCAACCAGCGGATCGCCGTCGCCGCCCAGCAGCACCACCTGCTGGCCACGATCGACGGCGGGCCGACCATCCGCGCCTTCCGCATCGCCGAGGAACACATCGGTCGCGTCGCCACCCGCTCCCGGCAGGCCGTCGACCTGCTGCTGCGGGGAGTGGCGCTGCAGACCCGGTTCTACGCCCGGCTGCACGTCGCCGAGTTCGCCGGGCTCGCCGCTGTGCTGGCGACGGGCTTCTTCCTGGTACGCGGGGACGCGATCAGCATCGGCACGGCGACCGCCGCCGCCCTGTACTTCCACGGCCTGTTCAACCCGATCAACGTGGCTCTGGCCCTGGTCGACGACGCCCAGGCCGCGGCCTCCGGTCTGGACCGGCTCGTCGGTGTGGCCGAGCTTTCCCCGTCCGCCCGCACTCCGTCCGCGGTCGCCGATGCCCCGACCGCCATCGAGGTCCGCGGCCTGACTTTCGCGTACCGGCCGGATCGCCCGGTGCTGCGGGACATCGACCTCACGGTGGCGCGCGGCGAACGGGTGGCCGTGGTCGGTTCGACCGGCGCCGGGAAGACCAGCCTGGCCAAGGTGATCGCCGGGGTGCACGAACCGTCCGGCGGGAGCGTGGCGGTGCCGGCCGGCGAGGTCGCACTGATCACGCAGGAGGTGCACGTCTTCGCCGGATCGCTGGCCGACGATCTGCGCCTGGCCCGGCCCGGCGCGACCGACGAAGAAGTGCACGGCGCGCTGGCCGCGGTCGACGCCCTCGGCTGGGTGTCGCAGCTGCCGGACGGCCTCGAGACGGAGGTCGGCGAGGGCGGGCACACCCTGACGGCCGCGCAGGCCCAGCAACTGGCGTTCGCGCGCCTGATGCTGGCCGACCCACCGGTCGCCATCCTCGACGAGGCAACGGCCGAAGCCGGCAGCGCGGGCGCCCGCCAGCTGGAACGTGTTGCCGCGGCCGCTCTCGAGGGTCGTACGGCGGTCATCGTCGCCCACCGTTTGACGCAGGCTGTCACCGCCGATCGCGTCGTGGTCCTCGAAGCCGGCCGCATCGTCCAAATGGGACCGCACGCGACGCTGGTCGCCGAGGACGGCCCCTACGCCACCCTGTGGCGGGCCTGGTCAGGAATCCGCGCCAACCCCCTGGACTGAACCGTGCCCCTCCTCGGCGAACTTGTTCGCTTCGACCGTTGATCACCGGGCGGTATGCCCCCGAAGGACGGCGTACGGCACCGTTTCAGAGATCCTGCGGCGGGTGTGACCGGGGGCACAAACGGTCAGGCAAGACGGGCCGAAAGTACGTATTGGCCTCTTAGGGAGCGCGATGTCCCATATGACACGATCTGTGGCGTAAGGCAGCATTCACTTGGAGGTAGAGATGAACAAGGCAACACGGGTGTTCACGATGCTGGGCCTCGGCCTGATGGCCGGTGCGACGATCGGTGCCGGCCCGGCGCTGGCCGCCGACAGCTCCAGCGCGCCGGCCGCCAAGCCTGTGACCACCACCAAGGTTCAGAAGCACGGCGACCGTGAGCGCGTCGTCGGCTACTTCCGTTCGCACCGTACCTGCGAGCGGGTCGGCCGCATCGGCGAGTGGAACGACCGCTGGGACGACTACGACTGCGAGCGGGTCCGCTACGGCTTCAAGCGTGGTCTGTGGGCCCTTGAGGTCGAGCAGAACCACCGCGGCGATCACCGCGACGGCGGTCGTCGCCACGGCGGACACCGCCACTGAAGTCTGTCCTGGTCGGCCGGGGCACCCACCGTGCCCGGTCGACCGGACAGACAGGAATGACCCGCCGGGGACTGCCTCGGCAGGGATGGCTCAAGCCGCGGCACTGACCGTGCCCCGGTCGGTCGCACTGAACACCCCTGGTCGGTGAACACCTCGGACATGGCTGAAGACCGCGGCGCCACGAACCACCCCGGTGCTCGGGCCGCATCTCATCGGTGCGGCCCGAGTGCTTTTCTGGTGCCGGTGGCTCAGACCCGGCGCAGCACCGTCACGACCTTGCCCAGGATGGTGGCGTCGTCGCCGGGGATCACGTCGTAGGCCGGGTTGCGGGGGAGAAGCTCGATGTGGCCGCCAGTGCGCTGGAAGACCTTGACCGTGGCCTCGCCCTCGATCATCGCGGCGACGATGTCGCCGTTGTCGGCCACTTGCTGCTGACGCACCACGACCGTGTCGCCGTCGCAGATCGCCGCGTCGATCATCGAGTCGCCCTTGACCCGCAGGGCGAACAGGGTGCCGTGACCCACCAGGCTGAGGGGAAGGTTCAGCTCCTCGTCGATGTGTTCGTCGGCCAGGATCGGGGTGCCGGCGGCGATCGTGCCGAGCACGGGAACGGGCACGTTGGCCTGCTCGCCCGGGGTGCGAATGTCGATCGCGCGGGAGCCGCGGGCCCCACGGCGGAGGTAGCCGCGATCCTCGAGGACCTTGAGCTGGTGGGCCACTGACGACGGCGAGTCGAGCCCGACGGCGGCGCCGATCTCGCGAATGGTCGGGGGATAACCGTGCTGGTCGATCCACTCGCGAATCATCGAGAGAATCTGCCGTTGCCGCTTGCTCAGGGCCACGCCATCCGTAGGCATGCGGTGATGATACTACATTCTTCGATCATCTGTACGACTCGACGGCATGACTATCCGTAACTTTCCTGCTCAACTCTCCTCGGCACTCGGCCGGCGCGGGCTGGGGACCTCGGGATCGTCGTGCTCGATCGGGCGCTCGCGGTTCATCAGGGTGACCTCGCTCTTGTCCGAGCCGCCAGTGCGCTCCGCCCGCACGGCGACCGTGGACTTCCCCGTCACCGGCAGCCGGATGATCTCGGTGCGCTCACCGGGTGGCTCGACCGAACCGGGCCGGATGATGTGCGTACGCTCCGGATCGAGCTGGATCACCTGAGTCTCGTCACCACCGATGTCGCCGGTGTGGCTGAGCGCGGTCGTGTTCGCGCTCGGCGCCGTGCCGGGATGAGCGGCCATCTCCGGCGGCGCGACGGGCGGCCTCAACCGCATCGCTCCGGCCAGTTCGGGAATCTTGCCGGTCTGCGTCCGGTCCGGGTCGGGTGCGTCGAGCGCCCTGGTGATCTCCGGATCGTCCGACGAGACGACCGTGAAGGTGCGGGTCGTGTCCGGGTCGGGGGCGGTCAGCGAACGGGTGACGTCGGAGAGGTCCGGCTCAGAGCTGTCGGGCGCGGCGACGGAAGCCCGCGCCCGCACCGGCTCGTTGACCGGCTCCTCGCCGTCGGCCGGCGTGATCTGCAGCTTGGTGGTCAGTTCGCCGATCCTGATCGCACGCGTACGGTCCGGGTCGGGCGCCTCCAGCGACCGTGTCTCCTCGAGATCCGGCGCCACCACTCGCGTGTCGGCGACCGGCTTGGCCCGCCCGACGACGATGAACTCGACCGGCACGTCATCATCCGCACCGAGGTCGGCCGCCGCCTCCGCCGCATCCGCCGCCTCCGCTTCGGCCTCCGCGGCCGCGGCGGCGGCCGCCGCGGTCACTGCCTCGGCCTCCGCCAGAACCTCCGCGGCGTCGTCCGCCGACACCGCCGTCCCCGCCGTCCCCACTTCGGCCGGCACTTCGGCCGGCTCGGGCTCCTGGACCGCCGGCTCCGTGGGCGAAGGAGCGACTGTCGCTTGCTTGGTCGACGCCTGCCCGTCGCAGAGCGCCGCCATCGACGTGGTCTCGTCAGCCGAGACCACAATGACCGTTCGCCGCTCGTCCCGGTGGGTCGGCACCGCGATCGTGGCCTCGTCCTCGATGCCTTCCGCCGTGGTGCTCGCCACGGTCGGTTCGGCCGCGGTGGCTTCGACCGGGGGAACGTTCAGAACGGTCGGTTCGGCCGCGGTGGCATCCGGCGGCGGCGTGCTCACCGCGATCCGCATCTCGACGGTCGGATCGGCCGACGCCACCACGGCCTTGCCCCGCGCCCGGCCGACCTGCCCGATCAGCGGCAGCACCGGCGGCTCGTACCGGGCCCACCGCCGAGCGCTCAGCATCAGGCAAAGGAGGGGCAGGGCCAGCATCGCCGCCAGCCCATATCCCGGCCGGCTCAGATCGAAGCCTTCCTTCGCCACCGCCGACGGCCAAACCCCCGCATAACCCCCCGGCGAGACCAGCGCCCACACCGACACGCCCAGAAACGCCAGCCCCCCGAGCAGCGGCCCCGCGGGCGAGATCGGGGCGAGGAGCAGAATCGCGTACGCCGCCCCGGCCAGCGCCAGCAGCAACAGCCCGCTCGCCGATTCGACCGCGAAGTCGCCGCGCCCGCGGGTGGTCAGGTCATGGGTGAAGCCCACCGCGGCGAGGACCCACACCGCCGGGGCCAGCACGAGGGCATACAAGATCGACCTGAAGTGGCGCACGCTGACTCTCCCCGAACGCGTAAGGCTCACTCACGACCTTCGCAGACAGGTCCCACGGTCGTGAATAGGCCTCATCGGCTGCACGTCGAACCGTACCGCCGACGGTCAACCGGACGAACGGACGCCGTACCGTACGCCACATGAATGAGCAGCTCCCCGGCCGTCCCACCAGCTACTCCCGGGTCACCCTGAGCCGCATCATGACAGCGATAGATGTCAATCTTTACGGCACCGTGCACGGCGGCGTCCTGATGAAGTTCGTCGATGACGTGGCCGGCGCCTCGGCGGCTCGGCACAGCGGCGGCACAGCCGTCACCGCCGCGATCGACGAGATTGTTTTCGTCGAGCCGGTCCGGGTCGGTGATCTCGTCCACGCGTACGCGCAGGTGAACTGGACCGGCTCGAGCTCGATGGAGGTGGGCGTCAAGCTCGTCGCCGAGCGCTGGGACGTCGTGGCCGCCGAACCGCTCACCGTGGCGACGGCGTACCTGGTCTTTGTGGCTGTTGACGTGTCCGGCCACCCCCGGAGCGTCCCGCCTGTGGTGCCCGAGACCGTTGAGGACGAGCGCCGCTTCCGCGAGGCTCTGATTCGGCGGGAACACCGGCTGTCCCGCCGGGCCGCGATCCAGCGGGCCCGGGCCGAGGAGGAGAAGACTGAGTGAACGTTAAGGTGTTCCCATGACGGGCACAGTGTTGTGGCAGCCGCCGGCCGACGTCCTCGAGACCTCCCGGATCGGCCACTACTTGTCCTGGCTGAAGCGCGAACACGACCTTGACTTTCCGAATTACGCCGCGCTGTGGCAGTGGTCCGTCGACGACCTGCCCGCGTTCTGGCAGTCGATCTGGGACTACTTCGAGGTCATCGCCCACACCCCGGCGACGGCCGTGCTGCCCGACGCGTCGATGCCGGGCGCCAAGTGGTTCCCCGGCGCCACCCTCAACTACGCCGAGCACGTGCTGCGCATGCCGGGCCTGGCCGACGACGAGCCGGTCGTCCTGGCGTACTCGCAGAGCCGTGCCCCCATTCACCTGACCAAGACCCGACTTCGCGAAGAAGTGCGGCGGGTACGGGCGGGCCTGAAGGCACGCGGCATCGGCGTCGGCGACCGGGTGGCGGCCTACGCGCCCAATATCCCCGAGACATACGTCCTGATGCTCGCGGCGGCCAGCCTCGGCGCGACGTTCTCGTCCTGCGCGCCCGAATTCGGCGTCCGCAGCGTGATCGACCGCTGGCAGCAGATCGAACCCAAGATCCTGGTCGCCATCGACGGCTACCGCTACGGCGACAAGCCCGTCGACCGTCACGAGGAGGTCGCCGCCATCACCGCCGCGCTGCCGTCGATCGAGCACGTCGTCACGATCGGCTACCTGGACGGCGACGGCGGCACCTTCGACCAGCTCACCGGCGACGAGCCGATGGCGTACGCGTCGGTGCCGTTCGACCATCCGCTCTACGTGCTCTACAGCTCGGGCACGACCGGGCTGCCGAAGCCGATCGTCCACGGCCACGGCGGCATCCTGCTCGAACACCTCAAGATGCTGGCCCTGCACCACGATCTCGGCCCCGGTGACCGGTTCCTCTGGTTCACCACCACCGGCTGGATGATGTGGAACTTTCTGGTCAGCGGTCCCGCCGTCGGCGCCGGCATCGTCCTGTTCGACGGCAACCCGGCGCACCCGACCCTGTCGGCGCTCTGGGATCTGGTCGACGACGCCGGGATCACCTACTTCGGCACGTCCGCGCCGTTCCTGATGGCCTGTCGCAAGGCCGGCCTCACCCCGCGCAAGGCCGGGCTCAAGGGTATCGGCTCGACCGGCGCACCCCTGCCGGCCGAGGGGTTCGACTGGGTCTACGAGGCGGTGGGTGATCAGCTGCAGCTGCAGTCGCTGTCCGGGGGCACGGATGTGTGCACCGGCTTCGTCGGCTCGGTGCCGCTGCTGCCGGTGATCGAGGGCAAGATCGCGTGCCGGGCCCTGGGTGCCCGGGTCGAGGCCTACGACCCCGCGGGCCGCCCGGTCACCGACGAGCTCGGCGAGCTGGTCATCACCGCGCCGATGCCGAGCATGCCGGTCGGCTTCTGGAACGACCCGGACGGCAAGCGCTACCGCGAGGCCTACTTCGACTACTTCCCGGGCGTCTGGCGGCACGGCGACTGGATCACGATCGGCGCCGACGGCACCTGCGTGATCACCGGCCGCTCCGACGCGACGCTCAACCGCGGCGGCGTCCGGCTCGGCACCTCGGAGTTCTACTCGGTGGTCGAGAGCCTCCCCGAGGTCGCCGACTCGGTCGTGGTCCACCTCGAGAAAGCCGACAACCCGAACGGTGAACTGCTCCTCTTCGTCGTGCTGGCCGAGGGTCTGGAGCTCGACGACCTGCTGCGCAAGCGGATCGCGGGCGAGTTGCGGGCAGCCCTCTCCCCGCGCCACGTCCCCGACGAGATCCACGCCGTACGCGCCGTGCCCCGCACCCTCTCCGCCAAGAAGCTCGAGGTCCCGGTCAAACGCATCCTCACCGGCACCCCGGTCGACTCCGCCGCGGCCAAGGGCGCGCTCGCCAACCCGGAATCCCTGCTGGCCTTCGAGGCCCTGGCCCGCGAACGCGCCTAGGCGACGACGCGAACGCGCCTAGGCGACGACGACGGTCACCTTCTCGGACTCGGCCCGGGAGGTGACCTTCGCGGGGTCGAGGTGGGCGCAGAGGACCGTCGAGGCGCCGGTGACCAAGGGGGCCAGGAGCCAGTCGATCGGGTCGGGGTGGGTGGTGGCGTCGATCAGGACGCGAGCGCCCGGGGTGATTCCGAGTTCGGCGGCCCGGGCAGTCGCGGCGGCCAGCGCCTCGGCGTGGGTGCGGCCGCCGAGGGCCGGGTCGTCAGCGGTCACGGGCCGGCCGGGGAAGTAGTCGCCGTGCTGGCGTACCTCCAGCACGAAGTCGGCGAAGCCGGGCGGCAGCTCCCGCAGCGGCATCGCGAAGGGCAGCAGGCCCGTCGCGTACCGGTCCTGGGTCTTGGTCCTGGCGGTCTGATCGGGCGTGGTGAAGAGGACGTCGGCGGTCTCGGGGTCGCCGGGCACGGCCTCGACGCCCGCCGCGAGGACCCCGAGCAGGATCGCCGCGGTCTGCCAGTGTGCCGGCAACGTCACCGCGGCGGTGTCGCCCGCGCCCAGGCCCAGGCCGTCGACCAGCAGGTTCGCGGTCTTCGACACCCAGTTGTCCAGGGTCGCGCCGGACAGCTCGGTGCGGTCACCGCTCCGGTCGTCATAGAACGTCAGGAGCGGACTGGCCGGGTCGCGGCGCACTGCGGCGGCCAGCACCTGCGGGATCGTGGTCTGCACCGGTACCACAATAGTTGAGCCCTTGATTCACTCACGCTGCGTGACTGATCCTGCGCGGGCGATGAGAACCGGGAAACGCTTGTGGCAACGCGGTGTCGCGGTCACGTGCACGCTCCGATCCCGGCGTAGGCTTGCCAGTGGTCTGAATTACAACCTCTTTGGGAGTTGCCTCGTGACCGCCGGTCGCCCCCCGCGAGTGCTCGTTGACGCCACCAGCGTCCCCGCCGACCGAGGAGGCGTCGGCCGATACGTCGACGGCTTGCTCGGCGCCCTCGGACGGATCGACCCGGATAGGGTCGACCTGGCCGTCGTGGCCCAGCGTTCGGATGCGGAGCGTTACAGCCGCATGCTCGACAACCGGGCCGAGGTGATCGCCGGACCCGCCGCTGTCGCGCACCGGCCCGCCCGGCTGGCGTGGGAGCAGACGGGTCTGCCGCTGCTCGCTCAGCAGGTCGGCGCCCAGGTGCTGCACTCGCCCTTCTACACGTGCCCGCTGCGCGCCGGCTGCCCGGTGACGGTGACCGTGCACGACGCCACGTTCTTCACCGAGCCCGAGCACTACGACAACACCAAGCGGACGTTCTTCCGCAGCGCGATCAAGACGTCGCTGCGCCGCGCCGCGCGGGTCATCGTGCCGAGCAAGGCCACCCGCGACGAGCTCATCCGGCTCCTCGACGCCGACCCCACCCGCATCGACGTGGCCTACCACGGCGTCGACCAGGTGGCGTTCCACGCGCCCACCGAGGAGGAGAAGGCACGCGTCCGTGCCCGCCTCGGCCTCAGTGACTCGGGCTACGTGGCGTTCCTGGGCGCGAAGGAGCCGCGCAAGAACGTGCCAAATCTGATCCGCGGCTGGGCCCGGGCGGTCGCCGACTGGCCGCACCCGCCCGCGCTGGTCATCGCCGGCGGCCAGGGGCACGACGACGAGATCGACCGCGCGGTCGCCGAGGTGCCTTCCCACCTGCGGCTGCTGCGCCCCGGCTATCTTCGCTACGCCGACCTGCCCGGCTTCCTCGGCGGGGCCCTGGTGGCCTGCTATCCGTCCTTCGGCGAGGGCTTCGGGCTGCCGATCCTCGAGGCGATGGCCTGCGCGGCGCCGGTGCTGACGACACCGCGGTTGTCCCTGCCCGAGGTGGGTGGCGACGCGGTGGCCTACACGACCGAGGACCCCGACCGCATCGCCGCCGACCTGGCCGATCTGCTGCACGACGAGCCGCGGCGGGTGACGTTGGCCAAGGCGGGTTTCGACCGCGCCAAGGAGTTCACGTGGGCCTCCAGCGCCGAGGTACACGTCACAACCTGGAAACGAGTCGCGGCCGTCTGACCTCTACACTCTGTGCCCATGAGCGATCACATCGGCGGACTCTACGGAGTGGTCCTGGCCGGCGGCACGGGGACCCGGCTCTGGCCGCTGTCCCGCGCCGGCCACCCGAAGTTCCTGCACCCGCTGACCGGCACCGACGCGTCGCTGCTCCAGGCCACGGTGGAACGACTCGACCTGCTGGCGCCGATGGACCGTGTCTTCGTGGTGACCGGCGTGGCCCACGCGGCGGCCGTCGCGCGGCAGCTCGACACCATCCCGGAGGCGAACGTGCTGGTCGAGCCGTCGCCCCGGGATTCCTGCGCGGCGATCGCGCTGGCGGCGGCGGTGATTGCCCGGCGTGATCCTGAGGCGATCATGGGAGCGTTCGCGTCCGACCACCTGATCTCCGAGAAGGAACGCTTCACCGAGGTCATCCACCAGGCGATGGTCGGCGCCCGCGAGGGCCTGCTCATGACGCTCGGCATCACCCCGACCAGGCCCGAGACCGGGTACGGCTATCTGCAGTGCGGCGGCGCGATCGGCGCGGGGCCGGTGCTCGGGGTCGAGGAGTTCAAGGAGAAGCCGACGTACGACGTGGCCGAGGGCTACGTGAAGTCGGGTAACTACCTGTGGAACGCCGGGATGTTCGTCTGGCGGGTCGACGCGTTCCTGGCCGAGCTGTCGCGCCAGCAGCCGCAGCTCGCGGCCGGCATCTCGCGGATCGCGTCGGCGTGGGAGTCGCCGGAGCGCGAAGAGGTGCTGGGCGAGGTCTGGCCGACCCTGCCACGCATCTCGGTCGACTACGCGGTCATGGAGGGCGCGGCCACGGCCGGTCGAGTGGGGACGGTTCCGGGCGACTTCGGCTGGAACGACGTCGGTGACTTCCACACCCTCGGTGAGGTGCTGGCCGCCGACCCGGCCGGAAACGTGATCGTGGGACGCGACCTCGCGCAGAAGTCCGGGGTGCTGCTCCGGGAGACCGAGGGGCTCGTGGTCGTGCCGGCCCCCGGGCGGTTGATCGCGGCCCTGGGCGTACGGGATCTCATCATCGTCGACACGCCGGATGCCGTTCTCGTCTGCCCCCGGGAGCGCGCCCAGGAGGTCAAGCACCTCGTGGACGAGCTCAAGGAACTCGGCGAGCTCGGTTACCTCTAGGGGAGCCGGGCCAGGGCCGGGGCGATCTGCCGGACGGTCCCGGAGGCCAGCGGGCTGGGCAGGGTCTCCGGGGTGAACCAGCCCAGGGCGGCCGACTCGTCGCTGACCTGCTCGGCGGTGCCGGCCGGGCAGCGGACCAGGAACCGGACGTCGTAGTGCACCGACGGGTCCGCCGCCGCGCCGTCGACGGCCCCGCAGCGGACCTCGTGGATGTCGATGTCGATCGGGACGGGGTCGAGGACCAGGTCGGCGATCCCGGATTCCTCGGTCGCCTCGCGCAGGGCGGCAGCGGCGAGAGTCGGGTCGGTGGGCTCGCAGTGGCCGCCTAGCTGCATCCACATGCCGAGCCGGCCGTGCAGGCAGAGCAGGATGCGGGCATCGCCGTCGACGACCAACGCGCTGGCGGTGACGTGGCCGGCGCGGTGCGCGCGCGTCATGGCGGTGGGGCCGTCGGCCAGCAGTTCCAGGGTCCGCTTGCGCGCCAGTTCGGCCTCCTCCGACGTCGCCGGCCAGGTGGTCAGCGTGCGCAGGGCGTCCGCGTGCAGCTCTTCGATGCTCAAGTCGATCTCCCGTTGGGCTCAGGTTCCGGAGAGTTCCAGTCGGATGCTGTCCTGGTGGGGCAGGGACAGGGTGGCGATCGACTCCGCGGCCAGTGCCGCCCGCACGCGGTGGGCGTCGGCGCCCAGGCGCATCAGGCCGACCGGCGAGACGTCGAGGGATCTCAGCTGCAGGGCCGCGGTGGCGCCGCTGCCGGTGACCACCTCGGCGACGGTGGCCGTGGTGCCGTGAGTGAGGGAACCGGCCACGGCGGCCAGGGCGCGCTCGAGGGCTGCGCCGTCGACCGGCAGGCCGGGCAGGGCGGCCGACGAGCCGTCCGGAAGGCGGGCCGCGTCGAGCAGGCCCGCGGCCCGGGCCTCGGCGGTGCCCAGGCTGAACATGTCGGAGGCGGCGTCGCGCAGGAGGACCACGGCGCCGGGGGTGTCGTCGGCATGCGGGTGGGGATAGCCGCGGATGACGGCGACGGGGACCTGATCGGCCTTGCCCTTGACCAACTCGGCGGCGGCGGAGAGCTCGTCGATCACGGCCATCTGGGTGATCTCGAGCTGGTTGCCGTAGGGGTCGGTCTCGCCGCGGTGATCGCGGATCGGGGCGATGCCCGCGGCGCCCAGGGCCACGTCGGTCAGGCCGTTGCGCCAGGCGCGGCCCATCGTGTCGGAGATGATGACGCCGACGGTCAGGCCGCGCTCGCGGAAGTCGGCCCGTAGGCGTCGAGCCGAGGCGTCGGGGTCGGCCGGGAGTAGGACCAGGTGGGTGGGGTCGACGTTGGAGGCATCGATGCCGGCGGCGGCCATCACGAAGCCGTGATGGGTCTGCACGATGGTGGTGGGACCACGGCGGGCCACCACACGAGCCGTCTCGGACTCGAGGACGGCGGCCCGCGCCCGGTCGCGTTCGGGGCCGTCGGTCGGGACCTCCACCAGGCGGCCCTCGGCCTTGGAGACGATCTTGCTGGTGACGACCAGGACGTCGCCGTCGGCCAGCCAAGGTGCGGCCGCGACGATCTGGCCGGCCAGGTCGTCGCCGGCCTTGATGTCGCCCATCCCGCGCACCGGCAGGATTTCGAGTCCGTCCGTCACGACGCCGCCCCCTCTGCGGTGAGATCATTCCTCGGCTCAGCTTGCCCGGCCCGCGGAGGCGACGCGAAGCCGGGGCGGGACTTGTGTCCCTTCGGCCGACGAGCCGGGGGCGACGCCGGGCTCAGGCGACGCCGGCCAGCGAGAGGGCGTCCTTGACCATCTGGGCGGTGGCTTCCGTGGAGGACATCCAGAGCGGGACCGCGCTGGTCGGGATGCCGGGCAGCTCGGTGTGGGCGTCGGAGGTGTCCACCAGCCAGCCGTCCAGCAGGCCGCCGGCGGAACGCGCGCCGTAGAGGCCGGCCACGCCGGTGGGGGTGACCGGGACGTCGAGGGTGGCCAGGCACTTGTCGGCCATGCCCCGGATCGGGGAGTCGCCGATGATGGGGGAGACGCCGATGACCGGGGCGGGACCGGCGATGACGGCATCGCGCAGGCCGCCCACGGCGAGGATCGGGGCGATGCTGACCACGGGGTTGCTCGGGGCGAGCAGGACCACGTCGGCCCCGGCGATCGCCTCGAGGACACCGGGCGCGGGCTTGGTGGCTTCGGCGCCGACGAAGACGAACCGGTGGGTGGGCAGGTCGCCGCGGTAACGCACCCACCACTCCTGGAAGTGGATGGCCTTGCGCTCGCCGTCGACGTCGACCACCACGTGGGTCTCGAGACGGTCGTCGGTCGCGGGCAGCATCGTGAGGCCGGGCTGCCAGCGGGTGCACAGGGCGGCGGTCACGGCGGAGAGGGGATAGCCGGCGTTGAGCATCTGGGTGCGTACGAGATGGGTGGCTGTGTCTTTGTCGCCCAGGCCGAACCAGGACGGCTCGGCGCCATAGGCGGCGAGCTCCTCCTTCACCACCCACGACTCGCCGACCCGGCCCCAGCCGCGCTCGGGGTCGTGGGCGCCGCCCAGCGTATACATCACGCTGTCGAGGTCGGGACAGATCTGCAGGCCGTGCAGACGCACGTCGTCGCCGACATTGACCACGGCGGTGACCTCGGCGCCGAGCGCACGGGCCTGGGCGCGAACGCCGACGAGGAACTTCGCGCCGCCGATGCCACCGGAAAGGACCACGATCCGCATGCCCCCATCTTCCCGCACGGGTATGACAGAACGCGCCGCCGGGTATCCGGGGCGGCATGCGAAACCGGTCTACCCTTAGCCGACCTCACTTCACTTCGTCAGGGAGACTCCCGTGACCAGCCAACCGCAGCCCGGGCAATTCCTCCGCCCGTTGCGTGATCTCGCCGCCTACACGTTCGTCGGCGTGCCCGCGGTGCTGCTCTTCGTGGCGATCGTCCGGCTGATCCCGGACGGCGCGAATCAGTTCGGCTACCGCACTCAGGACAGCTTCTACGGCTTCGTCAACACGGCGACGATCTTCCTGCCGGTGGCCGCCGTGCTGCTGGCGCTGCTGGTCCAGCCGCGACACCCGAAGGCGTCGCTGATCACGCTGGTCGCCCTGGTGGAGTACGCGGTGATGGCGTTCTTCGGCGTCTTCTTCGGCCTGCTCATCGGGCTCATCAACCTCGCGAGCGACAACGGTGCCCGGTCCGCGTTCGAGGAGCTGCTGGTGCGCCTCGCCTGGCTCGCCGTGTTCGGCGTGCCGGCGTACGCGGTCTTCCGCATCTGGCAGGGCCTGTTCCACGTCGCGAAGCCCAAGCCGCAGCCGGGCGTCTACGGCCAGCCGGCGTACGGGCAGCCGGGCACCTACCCGGGTCAGCCTGGTTACGGCACGCCGCCGCAGCCGGGATACGCCCCGGGCGCCTACCCGCCGCCGTCCGGCCCGCAGCAGTTCGGCCCACAGCCGTCCGGCCCGCCGCCGTCCGGTCCGCAGCAGTTCGGCCCACAGCCGTCCGGCCCGCCGCAGGGCCCGCCGTCGCAGGCCCCGGCCTGGACCCCGCCGGTCGCGCCGGCCCCCGGGGCGTTCCCGGCGTTCGCGGAGCCCACCCAGGTCGTGCCCCAGGCGGAACCGGAGTGGGAGGCGCCGGAACCATCCGGTGACGACCGCACCCAGAAGATCGACGACCGCACCCAGAAGATCAATGACGACCGGCCCGGTTTCGGCCCGGCCGCGGACGAATCGCCGCGCGGGTAAGACGTCAGTGGAGCCCGGGCGCCGTGGCCTATCCCACTGCCCGCGCCCGGGCTCACCCGAGCGAACCGGGGCCGATCCGGCCTAGGCTGCTGGGGTGACAGAGGTCAACACGGTCGAGAACAAGCCCACCGACGCCAGCGTCAAGCGTGCTCTGCGCCGTGCGGCCGACGGCAAGGCTGTCGATGCCGACGAGGCCACCGCGCTGCTGGCCGCGACCGGGGAGCAGTTCGACGAACTGCTCGCGATCGCCGGCGCCATCCGCGACGCCGGCCTGCGCGAGGCCGGGCGGCCGGGCGTGGTCACCTATTCCCGCAAGGTTTTCATCCCGCTCACCCGGCTGTGCCAGGACCGGTGCCACTACTGCACGTTCGCCACCGTGCCGCACCGGCTGCCCGCCGCCTTCCTCGAGCGCGACGAGGTTCTCGAGATCGCCCGGCAGGGCGCGGCCCAGGGCTGCAAGGAGGCCCTGTTCACCCTGGGCGACCGGCCCGAGGCGCGCTGGCCCGCGGCCCGGCAGTGGCTCGACGAGCGCGGTTACGACTCGACGCTCGACTATGTGCGCGCCTGCGCGATCGCCGTGCTCGAGGAGACCGGCCTGCTGCCGCACCTCAACCCGGGCGTGCTGAGCTGGGCCGAGTTGCAGCGTCTCAAGCCGGTCGCGCCGAGCATGGGGATGATGCTCGAGACCACCGCGACTCGTCTGTGGTCGGAGCCGGGCGGTCCGCATTTCGGTTCTCCCGACAAGGAGCCGGCCGTCCGGTTGCGCGTGCTGGACGACGCCGGCCGGGTGGGTGTCCCGTTCACCACCGGCATCCTGATCGGCATCGGTGAGACCCCCGCCGAGCGGGTCGACGCGCTCTTCGCGATGCGCCGCGCCGGCCGCGAGTACGGCCACATCCAAGAGATCATCATCCAGAACTTCCGCGCCAAGCCGGACACCGCGATGCGCGGCATGCCCGACGCCGAGCTGCGCGAACTGGCCGCCACGGTCGCCGTCGGCCGGATCATCATGGGTCCGCGCGGTCGCCTGCAGGCCCCGCCCAACCTGATCGACACCGAGTTCGGGCTGCTGCTGCGGGCCGGCATCGACGACTGGGGCGGCGTGTCGCCGGTGACCCCCGACCACGTCAACCCCGAGCGTCCCTGGCCCCAGATCGAGGTGCTGCGCGAGAAGTCCGCGGCCGCCGGGTTCGAGCTGCGCGAGCGGTTGACGATCTATCCGGAGTTCGTGCGCCGCGGCAGCGAGGGCTGGCTCGACCCGCGCTTGGCGGCCCACGTGAGCGCGCTGTCCGGGGAGGACGGTCTCGCTCGCGAGGACGCCGAGGTGGTCGGCCGGCCGTGGCAGGAGCCCGACGACCAGTACGCGGCGGGCCGCACCGATCTGTTCGCCACGATCGACACCGAGGGGCGGACGGCGGACCGGCGCTCCGACTTCAACGACGTCTACGGCGACTGGGACGAGGTGGCCGCGCACATCACCACCGAGGCGCCGAGGCGGATCGAGGCCGACGTGCTGACCGGCCTCAAGCTCGCCGCCACCGATCCGGCCAAGCTGCTGCTGCCCGAGCACGAGGACGCGGCGATGGCTTTGTTCAACTCGGACGGCGAGGCCCTCGACGAGTTGTCCCGCATCGCCGACGACCTGCGCAAAGAAATCAACGGCGAGGACATTACGTACGTCGTCAACCGGAACATCAACTTCACCAATGTCTGCTACGTCGGGTGCCGGTTCTGCGCCTTCGCCCAGCGCGAGAAGGACGCGGACGCCTACCGCCTCTCGGTGGAGCAGGTGGCCGACCGGGCCGAGCAAGCCTGGCAGGACGGCGCGTCCGAGATCTGCATGCAGGGCGGCATCGATCCCAAGATGCCCGTGACGGCGTACGCCGATCTGGTCAGGGCCGTGAAACAGCGGGTGCCCGGCATGCACGTCCACGCGTACTCGCCGATGGAGATCGTCACCGCGGCGGCGAAGGCGGGTGTCCCCGTGCGCGAGTGGCTGGCCGAGCTCAAGGAGGCCGGCCTCGGCACCATCCCGGGCACCGCGGCCGAGATCCTCGACGACGACGTGCGCTGGGTGCTGACCAAGGGCAAGCTCCCGGCCAGCGCCTGGGTCGACGTGGTCACCACCGCGCACCAGCTCGGCATCCGATCCAGCTCGACCATGATGTACGGGCATGTCGACCACCCTCGACAGTGGTTGGGCCACTTCCGGGTGCTGGCCGGCATCCAGGACGTGACCGGCGGCTTCACCGAGTTCGTCGGCCTGCCGTTCATCCACACCAACGCGCCGATCTATCTGGCCGGCATCGCACGTTCCGGCCCGAGCTGGCGGGAGAACCGGGTCGTCCACGCGATGGCGCGCGTCCTGCTGCACGGCCGGATCGACAACATTCAGTGCTCGTGGGTGAAACTCGGCGACGAGGGTACGCGAGTGATGCTCAACGGGGGCTGCAACGACCTCGGTGGCACCCTGATGGAGGAAACGATCTCCCGAATGGCGGGTTCCGAGCACGGCTCAGCCCGTACGGTCGCCGAGCTGAAGGAGCTCGCGGCGGCGGCCGGACGCCCGGCCGTGGAGCGGACCACGACTTACGGTCGACGCTAGGCGTCAAATCGGGTTAAATTGGACGCGTATGTGCCGGACCGCGTTACCTTCCGGTGCTCCGGACAGATAGGGCAGGAACGGGGCCGCGACGCGCCGAGGCGTGTCGCGGAAACAGGCCTATTTATCAGGTTCGGCTTGACGACGCACGTCTTACACGCGTGTAATTTCGGTGGGGTTGTGGGCTGCGACGCTCCGAAATGGGTGTCCGGTCCGCAAAAAACACGCCGCGTGCGTGGGGGGTCAGTGCCGGCATCGCTGCCGGCGCGGAAATTGGGAGGCACGCCGATGGAAGCGCAGGTTGAAGGGGTCGACCTGCTCGGGGACGCGCCCGAGTGGCAGGAGCGGGCGCTGTGTTCGCAGACCGATCCGGAAGCTTTCTTCCCGGAAAAAGGGGGGTCCACCCGGGAGGCAAAGAGGATCTGCGGTCGCTGTGAGGTCAAGGCCGAGTGTCTCGAATACGCACTGGGCCACGACGAGCGCTTCGGCATCTGGGGTGGACTGTCCGAGCGCGAACGCCGCAAGCTCAAACGCCGCGTAGCATGATCAGGCTCAGCTCTTGATCAGGCTCAGCGCTGGAGCTTGGCCGGCACCTAGCTAGGTCAGCTCGTCAGGATCCACGCCGAGCAGGTTGGCGACCTGCTCGATGATCACATCGTGGACGAGGTCGGCGAGGTCCTCGCGGTCCATCGCCCGGAATTCCAGTGGCCGGCGGTAGAGCACGATCCGTGGGGGGAGCTCCTGCCGGCCGGGGCGGCCGGGCAGCAGCCGGGCCAGTGGCACTTCGCCGTCCTCGAGCACGTCGGAGTCGTAGACGTTGAGGTCGGGCGGCACGTCCTCAACGGCGAACTCGACGCCGGCCAGCTCTTTGGCATAGCGCCGCTCAAGGTTCTCGACCGTGTCGAGCACCAGGTCGTCGAAGATCTCGGCCTTGGTGCGGGCCAGGGGGACGGTCGCGGGAACGAGCCGGCCGCGCAGCCCCCGGCCGTGCCGGTCTCGGCGCGTGGGGTGCCCCGGGCCGGCCTTGCGCGCCGCCCGGGACGGATCGCTGCGGCGGCGTTCGGGAACGGTGGTCACTCCGCAACTCTAGTCCTCCGACGGTGTGACCCGGAGCATGACCTCGGTCTGCCGCGGTGATTCGCCCCTTCGGGTCCGAACAGCGGTAATTCGTCCCTTCGAGTGCCGCGTGTCGGGCAACCATGACCGAATCGTGATGCATCGCGGGTCGGCGTGTCGCGAGGTTTCGGCGCCCACCCGGGCCGCCGGAGCGATAACGTGCCGCCGTGAGGTCACCACGGCGCTGCTCCCGCAACGGCTGTCCCCGACAGGCGGTCGCCACGTTGACCTATGTCTACAGCGATTCCACGGCCGTCGTCGGCCCGTTGGCCGCCTTCGCCGAGCCGCACACTTACGACCTGTGCGAGCCGCACGCCCGCAGCCTGACCGCCCCCCGGGGCTGGGAACTCGTCCGGCACGACGGTGATTTCGCCCCGCCGCCGCCCACCACCGACGACCTGGTCGCGCTGGCTGAGGCCGTCCGGGAGGCGGCCCGCCCGACGGCGCCGCCCCCGCGCGGCGACGAGCAGGACCACCTGCCCGGCCATCAGACCGGCCGCCGCGGTCACCTGCGCGTCATCCCGCCGTCGCATTAGTCCGGGTTCAGGACGCGGAAGCTCTCAGGACGGAAGCTCTCAGGACGGAAGCTCCCAGAATGGAAGCTCCTAGGGCAGGGCGACCAGCGTGTAGCGTTTCTTGAGCCACGGGATCAGCTTCCGGTACGCCGCGATCGTGTCCGGCTGCGCATAGTCGTGTGACAGCACGATCGCGCCCGGACGGCAGTGCCGCTCGATCTGGGAGATCACCCTGGCCTGGTGTGTCGAGGAGTTCTCGCCCTTGCGGTGCTCCCAGTCGCGCGGGTCGACCTTCCAGTAGATCGAGGTCATGCCCAGTTCCGTCGCCGTATCGACCAGCCGGGGCGTGAAGTTGCCGCCGGGCGCGCGAAAGTATTTGATCTTCGCGTCGGGCGCGGCCTGGAGGATCGCGGCGTTGGTCCGCTCCAGGTCCGAGCGGATCTTGGCGGCCGGGTCCTTACCGAGTTTCAGGCTGTGGTTCCAGGTGTGGTTGCAGAGCGTGTGACCGCCGGCCACGATCTGTCGCACCAGTTCGGGGTGCCGCTTCGCATTGCTCCCGACCAGGCAGAAGGTCGCCCGCACGTGGTGCTTGGCCAGGAGCTTGAGCAGCTTCGGGGTCTCGGCCGGGTCGGGTCCGTCGTCGAAGGTGAGGGCGACGCCCTTGTTCCCGGTGAGCATGTGACTGCCCGCCGGGCCGCCGAAGCGCGGGTTGCTGACCGTGCGGGCTGCCGGTTTCTTCGGCGGATCCGGCTTCGGCTTCGCGGTCTTGGCCGGCGCCGGCTTCGAGACGGCGGGAAAAGCGGTCAGCAGGCCCGTGGCATCCGGGGCTGGTTCCGCCGACGCGCGCCCGGTCACACCTACGGCGAACAGCACCACGCCGAGCAGGACCGCCTTTCTGGCGCGCGACATCTGCATCAAAGCCTCCCGGGACCCACCGGCTGCCGACATTGCCGTGTGGAAGGCCCCGATGGCCACTTCCCGGCGCGATTCGGCACGGACGGAGGAGGCGTCAACCGGCCGATCATCGCCGGTTTTGTCCAAATTGATCACTCGGTGGGCGGTGCGGAACGCCCGGCGATCCAGGGCTTTCAGGGCGGACAGCAGCCCGGCGATGGCGGGGGTGAGCCGCCGGCGAACAGAGGTCAGGAAGCGTAGGAACTGATCTCGCACTCTTGTCCTCGATGGTCGGCAACACGGTCGCGTGCTGGCGACAGCGAACCGCCGCCGTCTTCATTGATACGTGACGGCGGCGGTGCGCGGATCAACGGGTGGCCGGGATGAACGGCTCAGCGAGGTCTGTTCAGGAGAGTTCGGCCAGCTCACGCTCGGTGAGAAGGCGGGATCGGATGAGGAATCGAAATCCTTCGGGCGCTTCCAAGGAGAAGCCGGCTCCGCGCCCGGGGACCACGTCCACGGTGAGGTGGGTGTGCTTCCAGAGTTCGAACTGCGACGATGACATCCAGAACGTGATCGGCTCGTCGATCCCGTCGATCGTCAGGGACTCGAGCAGGACGTCCGACTGGCCGGTGCGGAACTCACCCTCCAGATAGCACATTGGCGAGCTGCCGTCGCAGCACCCACCGGACTGGTGGAACATCAACGGACCGTGTTGCCCCCGTAACTGCCGCATGAGATCGGCAGCCGCGGGGGTCACGTCGACACGGCTCGCCATGGCCTAGAAGAAGCCCATTGCCTTGGGGCTGTACGACACCAGCAGGTTCTTGGTCTGCTGGTAGTGGTCCAGCATCATCTTGTGGTTCTCGCGGCCGATGCCGGACTGCTTGTAGCCACCGAACGCGGCGTGCGCCGGGTAGAGGTGGTAGGCGTTCGTCCAGACCCGACCGGCCTTGATCGCCCGACCGGCCCGGTAGGCGGTGTTGATGTCCCGAGTCCACACGCCCGCGCCCAGGCCGTAAAGCGTGTCGTTCGCGATCTTGATGGCGTCCGCGTAGTCGGCGAACGCGGTCACCGAGACGACCGGCCCGAAGATCTCCTCCTGGAAGATCCGCATGGCGTTGTTGCCCTCGAAGATCGTCGGCTGCACGTAGTAGCCGCCGGCCAGGTCACCCGAAAGCTCCGCCCGGCCGCCGCCGATGAGCACCTTGGCGCCCTCCTGCCGGCCGATGTCCAGGTACGACAAGATCTTCTCGAGCTGGTCGTTGGAGGACTGCGCGCCGACCTGGGTGTCGGTGTCCAGCGGGTTGCCCTGCTTGAGGTTCTCGACCCGTTTCACCCCGGCGGCCAGGAAGTCGGAGTAGATGCTCTGCTGGATCAGCGCCCGCGACGGGCTGGTGCAGACCTCGCCCTGATTGAGCGCGAACATCGCGAACCCCTCGAGCGACTTGTCGTAGAAGTCGTCGTCGGCCCGGGATACGTCCTCGAAGAAGATGTTCGGGCTCTTGCCGCCCAGCTCGAGGGTGACCGGGATGAGGTTCTCCGAGGCGTACTGCATGATCAGCCGGCCGGTGGTGGTCTCACCGGTGAAGGCGACCTTGGCGACGCGGTTGGAGGAGGCGAGCGGCTTGCCGGCCTCGACGCCGAACCCGTTGACGATGTTGAGGACGCCCGGCGGGATCAGGTCGGCGACGAGCGACATCCAGTAATGGATCGAGGCGGGGGTCTGCTCGGCCGGCTTGAGCACGACCGCGTTGCCGGCGGCCAGCGCGGGAGCCAGCTTCCAGACCGCCATCAGGATCGGGAAGTTCCACGGGATGATCTGGGCGACGACGCCCAACGGCTCGTGGAAGTGGTAGGCGACGGTGTCGTCGTCGATCTCGCCCGCGGTGCCCTCCTGGGCCCGGATGGCGCCCGCGAAGTAGCGGAAGTGGTCGATCGCCAGCGGAATGTCGGCGGCGAGCGTCTCGCGTACCGGCTTGCCGTTCTCCCAGGACTCGGCGACGGCGAGCTTCTCGAGGTTCTGCTCCATCCGGTCGGCGATCTTGTTGAGGATGTTCGCCCGCTCGGTGGTCGAGGTGCGGCCCCACGCGTCGGCGGCGCCGTGCGCGGCGTCCAGCGCCTTCTCGACGTCCTCGGCGGTGCCCCGGGCGACCTCGCAGAAGTCCTGGCCGGTGACCGGGCTGGGATTGGCGAAATACTGGCCCTTCGCCGGTGGCACGTATTCGCCGCCGATGAAGTGGTCGTAGCGGGATTCGTAGTTGACGACGGCGCCTTCGGTCCCGGGCGGGGAATATACGGTCATAGCGGCCTCCGTACCTCTGGTGTACGGCCGACGTTAGTTACGCGGACGTTGCACAGACGTTGCAACGCCGTATTCGGCCCGCAGCTCCTGGACGCGGACCAGGGCAAGCGGGCGTGCCGGGGCATTCGGGGGCAGTAACCGGGCGTACGCCTCCCAGATCTCCAGGTCGTCGGCGCCCCACGGCGAGTGCAGCCAGGTGTGCAGCAGGGTGCGGTCCCGGGTGGCCAGCAGCGCCGAACGCAACCGGTCGTCGACGAGCCGGCGCAGACGTGCCACTCCCGGAGCGTCCGAGCCAGGCAGGAGCGGCCCCGCGTACGCCTCGAGCGCCTCCGCCGGTCGGCCGAGATCGAGCAGCCGGCCGACCGTGCGGAAGTCGGCGGTCACCTCGGCGCGCAACCGGTAGGGCCGCGACTCCATCAGCTCGGGACCCAGCGCCCGGCGCAACCGGGACAACTCGGCCCGCACGGTCACCGGGCTCGCGTCGTCGCCGTAGAGGCCGAAGCCCAGCTCGTCGCCCGTACTGCCCGCGGGGTGGGCCAGCAGCAGCACCAGCAGCTCGGAATGGCGGCGGCCCAGCCGCCACCGCCGGCCCTCGAAGGTCAGCAGCGCCTCGTTGCGGCCCAGCGTGACCAGCGAGCCCGCGGTCGCCGCGGAGGCGAGCTGACTACCCAGATAGGCCTCGGCGGCCAGCGCGGTGGCCCGCACGAGCGCGAGGCTGTGCGGGTTGGCCAGGTGATCGCCGCCGGTGACGTCGATGGCGCCCAGCAACTGGCCGGTACCCGGGTCGTGGATCGGCGCCGCCGCGCAGGTCCAGCGCTGCACCGGGCGGCTGAAGTGCTCGGTCGCGAAGATCTGCAGCGGGTGATCGATCGCGAGGGCCGTGCCCGGGGCGTTCGTGCCGGCGTGCGCCTCGTCCCAGCGGGCGCCGGGCACGAAGTTCATCTGCTCGGCCCCGCGCAGCACCTTGGCCGTGCCCTCGACCCAGAGGAGCCTGCCGTACGCGTCGCAGACCGCCATCAGATGCTCGCCGTCGTCGGCCAGGCCGCCCAGCAGGTTGCGGAAGATCGGCAGCACCCGGGACAGGGGGTGGGCGGCGCGGTAGGTCTCCAGGTCGTCGTCGCTCAGCTCGATCGGGGCGGTGGCGTCGGGGCCGGACAGGGCGACCGCCGAGCGCCGCCACGAGTCCGCGACGATCGACCGGACGGGGGGACCACCTTTGGTGTCTCCCGCCTCGCCCGTCACGAACCGCTCGTGGGCACGCCCGACTTGCCTCATGCGCTCGACAGGGTCGGCGCCGGCGTCCAGGGCGAGCCACGGGTTGGGCACGGAGGCACCTCCAGTCTTCCCCATCGTGACCCGCATCACGGCCTGCGACAAGCTCTGTTCGGCTGAGCGTGGTGATCCGGACCGGATCTCGTAACGGTGATGCTGCCTCGTTGCCATCTGCTCGTCGCACGGGCTCCGATACTCTCGGCGGGTCAACGGAGTGTGCCGAGGGGGAGCAGTGTCTGACCTGTCCAAGATCGTCAAGGCGTACGACGTCCGGGGAATCGTTCCGGACCAGTTCGACGAGGCGGTCGCCAGGGCCCTGGGCACGGCGTTCGTCGAGATGCTGCGGGAGTCGGGCGACGACGCCGACCAGATCGTCCTCGCCCACGACATGCGCGACTCCGGTCCCGGCCTGGCCGCCGCGTTCGCCCGGGGTGCCAACTCCGCCGGCGCCACCGTGGTCAACATCGGGCTCGCCTCGACCGATCAGCTCTACTACGCGTCCGGCTCGCTCGGCCTGCCCGGCGCCATGTTCACCGCCAGCCACAACCCCGCTCAGTACAACGGCATCAAGCTCTGCCGCGCGGGCGCCAAGCCGGTCGGCCAGGACAGCGGGCTGGTGGTCGTGCGGCAGCGCGCCGAGGCCCTGCTCGACGACCTGAACGCCGAGGCCGACGGTCCGTCCCGGGTCGAGACGCGGGAGCTGCTCGGGGCGTACGCGGAGCACCTGCGCTCGCTGGTCGACCTCTCCGGGATCCGCCCGCTCAAGGTGATCGTGGACGCGGGCAACGGCATGGGCGGCCACACCGTGCCGGCCGTCCTGGGCGACCAGGTGCTGCCCGCGCTGCCGCTCGAGATCGTGCCGCTCTACTTCGAGCTGGACGGCTCGTTCCCCAACCACGAGGCCAACCCGCTCGACCCGGCCAACCTGGTCGACCTGCAGGCGGCCATCCGCGCGCAGGGCGCCGACATCGGCGTCGCGTTCGACGGCGACGCCGACCGCTGCTTCATCATCGACGAGAACGGCGACCCGGTCTCGCCCTCGGCCGTCACCGCCCTGGTGGCCCGCCGCGAGCTGGCCAAGTTCCCGGGCAGTACGGTCATCCACAACTTGATCACCTCGATCGCGGTGCCCGAGATCATCCGCGAGAACGGCGGCACTCCGGTGCGCAGCCGGGTGGGCCATTCGTTCATCAAGGCCGAGATGGCGCGGACGAACGCGGTCTTCGGCGGCGAGCACTCGGCGCACTACTACTTCCGCGACTTCTGGTTCGCCGACACCGGCATGCTGGCCGCGATGCACGTGCTCGCCGCGCTGGGCGGCCAGGACCGGCCGCTCTCCGAGTTCGCCGCCGAATATGAGCGCTACGCCGCCTCCGGTGAGATCAACTCCACAGTCGCGGACGCCGCGGCCAAGACTGCCGAGGTGAGGGCCGCGTTCGCCGGCGCGACCTTCGACGAGCTCGACGGGCTCACCGTGACCCTGCCCGACGGTGCCTGGTTCAACCTGCGCGCGTCGAACACCGAGCCCTTGCTGCGGCTCAACGTCGAGGCGGCCAAGCCCGACCGGATGGCGTCGCTGCGGGACGAAGTGCTCGCCATCGTCCGCGGGTAGCCCGCGCTGGCCTAGGATCGTGGGGCTCACCCTTCCGTAAAGTAAGGAGCCGTTCGGTGGCCCTCGATCCGCAGTTGTTGGACATCCTGGCCTGTCCGGACACGCATCACGCACCGCTCACGCACGACGCCGATGCGCAGACGCTCACCTGCACCGAGTGCGGGCGCATCTTCGAGATCCGCGACGACATCCCGGTGCTGCTGCTCGACGAGGCACGCCTGCCCTCGTCGTCGGCCCCCGACGGGGAAGGTCCCGCCTGATGGCGGGCCCGCTCGACGGTGGCGCCGCCGGGGTGCGGGGTCACCGGCACGTCGACGAGTCCCTGCTCGACGACGAGAAGTCGATGCTGGCCAACGACCCGGGCGGCATGCTGCGCGCCACCGCGTCGGCGGGCGCCCAGGTCCGTGAGGCTGCCGCGCTCGCCGCGGAGACCGACCTCAGCGTGCTCGCCGACGAGGGCCGCCCCCGCGCGGTCGTTGTCGCCGGCATCGGCACCGCCGGCCTGACCGGCAGCATCCTGTCGACCGTGGCCGGCCCCCGCTGCCCGGTGCCGATCATCGGTCACCGCAGCGCCGGCGTGCCCGGCTGGGTCGGCGCCGCCGACGTGGTCATCGCCGTCTCCGCCTCCGGCCGCAGCCCCGAGGCCCTGGCCGCGGCCGAGGCGGCCGCTCGCCGCGGCGCCCGCCTGGTCGCCGTGGGCAACCCCGATTCCGAGCTCGAGGCGTTGGCCGCCCGTGCCCGCGCGCCGTTCTTCCCGGTGCCGCGCCGTGCGCCCGCCCGGGCCAGCCTCTGGGGCCTTGCCGTCCCGGTGCTGCTCGCCGCCCGCGCGATCGGCCTGGTC
>Ga0247781_1000093_pt1 | contig 25222 bp, 18 predicted proteins | sample UWRJL184509B5_FD_179922 | JGI IMG/M metagenome (GOLD analysis project Ga0247781, IMG submission 179922) | Plant litter microbial communities from Arlington Agricultural Research Station in Wisconsin, United States - UWRJ-L184-509B-5 | ecosystem: Environmental > Terrestrial > Plant litter >...
CCAGTCCAACGGCGACAACAGCGCCGGGGACGGCGGCCCGATCACGGTGCACGGGGTGACGTACGCCAAGGGGATCGGCGCGCACGCGCCGGGCACGATCGAGGTGTGGCTGGGCGGCGCGTGCTCGTCGTTCACGGCCGCGGCGGGCGTGGACGACGAGGTGACCGGCCCCGGCTCGGTGGTTTTCGAGGTGCTGGGCGACGGCCGTCCGCTGGCGTCGACGCCGGTGATCCGGGCCGGGGACCCGGCCACACCGTTGACCGCCGACCTGGCCGGCGTCCAGATCCTCACGCTGCGGTCCACCGACGGCGGGGACGGGAACTCCTATGACCACGCCGACTGGGGGGATGCCACCGTGTCGTGCCGTTGATCAGGCGGGCGTAACCCCGGCACGGAAGCCGGGGTGAGCCACGGATCACGGCGTAGGCACTGACGACGGCCGGGCCACTCGCGTAGGCGAGCAGCCCGGCCGTCACCCGTCGGTGAGGGTCGATCAGCGGTGCGCGGAGGTGTCTCCGGTGTGCGGCGACACTCCCTGCGGTTCGGACCCGCCCTGCGGTTCGGACCAACCCTGCGGCGGCTCGCTGCCGAACCGGGCACCGATGCGGCCGACGATCGGGACCCAGCGCCAGACGAGGTAGCCCAGCAGCGCGCCGAGCGTATTCGCCAGCAGGTCGTTGACGTCGGCGGTGCGGCCGCTGCTGATCAGCACATCGGTGGCGTACTGGACGACTTCCACGGTTCCGCTGAGGAGAAGTGCCCGGACGACGACCTGGCCCGTGTCGCGCGCCCGGGTCAGCAGCGGCAGCAGGAGCCCCAGCGGAATCGTCAGCACGATGTTCAGCAGGAACGTCCGCGCGTCGATGGTGACGAGGGGGATGAAGTTGCCCCGGTCGTACCACGGCGCCTGGTTGCCGTAGGCGCCCACGGCGACCTGCAGCGGCAGCAGGGTCACGGCGAGCACCCCGAGCAGGTAGAGGCAGGCCGTCCAGACGAGGATCAGGCGGGGCCACGTGAAAGTTCGGCGGCGGCGCAGGACGAGCCACGACCCCAGCAGCAGTGCCGCGCCCAGGGGTGCGAGGACGGGAAGAGCGGGGATCTCGAACTGTGCGTCGGGCATGGTGGACTCCGGGGCTCGTCGTCAGGGACGGCCCATCGTCGTCGATATCCGGCCGCCGCCGCATCGGCCCCCGGGTTGAGCTCCGCGAGTCCCCACTACGACGATCGGTCGAGCGGATTTGGTGGAGATAGTCCTTTTCGTCATGCTTCTCGCCCGGGGCGGCCTCGGCGCTGACCATTCCTTGCTCGGCCCGCCGAGGACCGTCCCGATCGACATCCGCCAGGTGGACCGGCCGGTGGGGAAGACGTCCCCCGACCGGCCGTGTCCGGACTCAGCAGTTCAGCGCGTGCAGGTCGACGGTGTCGGCCATCGCCGCCATGCCCTTGTCATTGGGGTGCAGGTGGTCACCGCTGTCAAAGGGCGGGAAGAGCCGGGCCGGGTCGTACGGATTGTGGGTCTGCTCGTCCAGGTCCACCACGGCGTCGAAGTTCCCTGGCGTACGGATAAAGGTGTTGACCCGCTGCCGCACCTCCTCGGCCGCCGGTGTCCACTCGGACCAGCCCCGGAACGGCATGATCGTGGCGCCGACCACGCACTTGCCGGACCAGTGCACCCGGTCGATGATCTGGCGGTAGGCGGCGATCAGATCGTCCGCGGCCGGCATCGGGGTCGACTTGATGTCGTTCACGCCCTCCAGCAGGAACACGGTCCGAACACCGGGCAGCGTCAGCACGTCGCGGTCGAGGCGACCGAGCGCGCTCTGGCCGCTGCCGTCGGCCAGTACCCGGTTGCCCGAGATGCCCTCGTTGGCGACGCCGCGCAGCGGGCTGCCCGGTTCCGTCGCCAGCCGTCGGGCCAGATAGTCCGGCCAGCGGTTGTTGTGGTCGATGCTGGACGCCCAGCCGTCGGTGATCGAGTCGCCCAGCGTGACCACCGCGCCGGTGCCGGGCGGCGCCTCGACCGAGAGCGCGTCGAGGTAGAACCAGGACTGGGTGCGCTGCGGGAAAGCGTCGCCGCCGGGATCGCCCGCGTGATCCCCGGGGCCGTAGTAGGAGGTCTGCATCGCCATGCCGTGCCCGGTGCCGGGGCCCGCCGAGCTCGCCACATAGATGCTGACCAGCAGATCGGACAGCGCCGGGACGGTGCCGTCGACCGGGTCGCTGAGCACGCTGCCGCCGGCCGGCACAGTCACCTCGGTGCGACCACCGAAGGTGACCCGGCGGTTCGGCCCCCGGACGGTCGCGGTGCCGGGGTTGCGCTCGCCGGCGTACGCGTTCCCGAAGGTCACCGGTGCCGTACCGAACGCGTTGGAGAGCCGGAGGCGCATCCGGGAGCCCCCGACGCTGGTGTGCACCACCTGCCGGAAGGTCTGCCCGGGAGTGACGTCGCCGATCTGCTGGGCGCTGGCCGCCCAGCTGACCACGGGCGCGGTCCGGGCCGAGGCAGCCGCCGGGATCGCCAGGACGGCCGCCATCAGCAGCGGAATCACCGTCATCGCAACACCACCGACTCGCCCGGTGCGAGGCGGATCGTCCGGGTGGTCGAGCCGTAGGCGACCGTTGTCGACCGGCCGCCGACGCTGGTGAACCGGGCCGTGGTGACCCGGCCGTCGCGCCACGCGAGGTCGAGGACGAATCCGCCGCGGACGCCGACGCCGGTGATCGCGCCCCCGGCGGCCCAGGCCGGGGGCAGTGCGGGCAGCAGCTTCACGTGGCCGGGACGGGCGTACACCAGCATCTCGATCATCGCGGTGGGCGTGCCGAAGTTGGCGTCGATCTGGAAGATGTTGCGGCCCGGATTGGTCTCGTACATGTCGAACAGGTTGAGCGCGGTGCCGTTGCCGCCGTCGAGCGCCGGCCGCAGGTTGCGCACGATCAATTCGTACGCGTTGGCGGCGTGGCCCAGGCGGGCCCAGCACGCGGCCCGCCAGGCGTTGGCCCAGCCGAAGCTGTCCATGCCGCGGGAGGCCAGCAGGTTGGTCGCGCCGGTGAGCACGGCCTCGTCGACCGCACCGGGGCGGATCCGGTCACCGGGGAAGAGGCCGATCAGCGGCGACAGGTGCCGGTGGGTGGTCTCGCCGAGGTTGTCCGGCGACATCCACTCCTGGAGCTGGCCCGTCGTGGGGCTGACCTCGGGCAGGTAGAGCATCTCCTGAAGGTCCCGGACCACGTCCCGGTAGCGGGCATCCTGACCCAGCTCCGCGCACGCCGTGCGATAGTTCTGGAACAACGCCCAGACAAGCTCCTGGGCGTACGTCATCCCGCGCGCGTCCTGCGGCCCGTGCTCGGGCGACCAGTCGTGGTCGTCGATCAGCACCTTGCTGGTCCCCTTGGTGACCGGGGTGGTGCGGATGGCGCTGAGCAGCCTGGACTCCCAGAATTCGCAGGCGCCCCGGAGCAGCGGCAGAACCTTGGCCAGGTAACGCTTGTCCTGCGTGTACTCGTAGTGCTCCCACAGGTTGAGGCAGAGCCAGGCGCCACCGCCGGGGTGCCACCACCAGCCGTTGCCGCCGTGGATGTTGGTGGAGAAGGCGACGGTCCAGCCCGCGACGCGGCCCGAGGTGTTGCGGAAGCGGTTGCGGGGGTCGTTGAAGTGCGCTTGGGTGAGCTGCGTCCACGACGGCAGCTGGGCCAGCAAGTAGTCGGTGAATGCGTCGAAGCACGGGCTGAGCGCCGCGCGGTCGGTCAGCCAGTAGTTCATCTGGATGTTGATGTCGGTGTGGTAGTCGCCCATCCAGTCCGGCGTGTTGTTGTCGAGCCACAGGCCCTGAAGGTTGAGCGGCACGCTGTCCCGCGACGCGGCAATGGTCAGGTAGCGGCCGTACTGAAGGTAAAGAGCCTCGAGCTCGGGGTCCGGGGCGGCGCCGACCGCGGCGCGCGAGTTCAGGCGCTGCCAGGTGTCCTGATCGCGTTGGCCGGAGGTGGACGTGCCGAGACGTACCGACTGGCGGTCGTAGAGAGTGGCGTGGTCGGCGACGTGCGCCCGGCGCAGCTTGGCCGGATCGGCCGCGGCGGCGGCGCGGCTCCGCCCGGTCACCGCGATCAGCGGGTTGACGCGCCGGTCGCGATAGCCGGCGGCAAAGCTCGGCGCATAGTCGGTGCCGCCGGCGAGAACCACGGTCAGGGCGGCACAGTCGGTGAAGGCGATCGTGGTGCCCGAGGCGGTGACCGTGCCGCGCTCGGCGCGGGCGGTGACGGCGGCGGCGTACTTGAGATTGTTGGCGAACGTGGCGGCGAACGACAGCGTCGCCGGTGCCGATTGCGCCGTAGTCGTCTCGTCGTGCCGGCCGGTGAGGGTGACGGTGCCGGTGTGGGTGCCGCCGCCGTCCTGGGTCAGCCGCACCACGATCACCCCGGCCGGGTGGCTGGCGTAGATCTCACGCCGATAGCGCACGCCGCCGAGGGTGTAGGTGACGGTGACGACGCCGGACGCGAGATCGAGTTCGCGGCGGTAGCCGGTGACCGCGCTGAGCTGGTGCCCGGCGACCGTCACCGCCAGGTCGGCCAGCAGGGTGAAGGTGCCGAAGCGTTCCTGGTCGTAGGGGAACTGGCCCTCGCCGTCGACCGTGTCGTTGCGAGTGCCGGTCCACATCGTCCCGTCGGTGACCAGCAGGAGTTCCCGGGCCGGGTCACCGCCCGTCAGGGCGCCCAGGCGGCCGTTGCCGATCGGCAGGCCCTGCTGGATCATCGCGGCCGGGTCGGCCGGTGTGCGATACCAGAGGGTCTGGGCCGGCTCGGCGGCGTCCGCCGCCGAGCTCGCCGAGAGGGCGGGCAGACCGGCGACCGCGGCAGCGGCGCTGAGGCTGAGTACGGTGCGTCGCCGAGTCATCGGGCCGCTCCTTCGTTCGGCACGTCGATCCGGTCGAGGTCCGGCGAGTACGAGTTCCCGCTGTCGAAGCGGATGCTGTTGCCGCCGGCCCGCAGCGTCACCGGGACGGTGATCGTCGCCGGGGTGTTCCAGCCGCCGCTGACCGGGAAGTCGATGTGCGTGGCCGGGCCGCCGTTCGCGGAGACGTCGATGCCTCGTTGATCGCCGGTCGTGTAGGTGACATTGACCTGATAGGTGCCCGCCACCGGCGCCTGTACGTCGTTGACGGTCAGTGCGCCACCGCCGTAGAGGTTGCCGACCTTCTGCCCGCCCGAGCAGGCGTCGCAGCCGGTGGTCACGGCGGGCGCGGTGAGCGTGTTGGCCGGCGCCTCGGCCTCGTGGGCGGTGAACTCCGCGGCCGGACCGGCCGGAACAACGCGGAACAGGCTCGCGCCGTGCGCGGGCACCCGCACCGAGATGCTGTCCCGGACGGTCCCCTTGTCCCGTTGCGCCCACAGATCGCGCAGCGTCGCGGCGCCGGTGAAACCGAGGCTGCTCCAGTGGGCGGCGACGTCGGCGGGACGGTCACCCAGGTTGAACAAGGCCACCGTGTACGACCCGTCGGTGTTGCGCATTCCCCAGACCTGCCGGTCACCGGCCGGCGACAACGGTCGTGCCGGCACGCCTTGCTGGTCGACCGCGATCACCTCGCGATTGGTGAGCAGCGAGGTGCCCAGCTTGTCGAGCGTCGTCAAGTCGTCCCCGACGACCAGCGGTGAGGCCGAGATCGCCCACAGGGTCGCCGCGCTGCGCCGCTCGTCGTCGGTGAGCCCGGATCGCCGGCCATTGCCGATGGGCAGCGAGTCAAGGTTGTTGTACCCCTGAGCGCCGGCGAACGGAGTCCAGGCGGGCGCGTCGGCGAACCGGTCGTTCACCGAGTTGTCCCAGGTGGTGAGCGTTCGGCAGTAACACTCCACGTCGGTGTCGATGCGCCAGGAGTCGGCGGCGGCCTGCCAGTCGCCGATCCGGCCGGCGTCCAGCGACCAGGCCAGGTCGAGGTGGATCGGGCGGCCGGTGGCGTCGATCGCGGTGCGCCACGCTTTCACGTCGGCCGTGTTGTCGTACTGGCCGCCGCCCTTGCCCGAGCCCGGTCCGACGCCGTCGAGCTTGAGGAAATCGATGCCCCAGCTCGCGATCAGTGCGGCCTGCGACGCGACGTAGCGGGCGGCGCACGGGTTGCCGAAGTCGAGCTGGTAGGAACTGTCCCAGCCGTTGGTGGTGCGCCGGTCGGCGAAGACGATGTCGGCGGTGGTGCAGCCCGGGGCGCCGGCGATCGGGATCGTGCCGTCGCCGTACGCGGGCTTCTCGAGCCCGACGGGCAGGTAGAGGCCGGCGCGCAGGCCCTGCGCGTGGATCCGGTCGGCCAGCGCCGCCATGCCGTGCGGGAACCGCTCGGGGTCGGCGATCTGGCGCGCGTTGCCGTCGTAGCGGGGCTTCCAGCCGTACGTCATCCACCAGCCCGCGTCGAGGTTCACGTACTGATAGCCGTACTTCTTGAGCTTGCCCGCCAGCGCGCCGGCCTGGGCCAGCACGTTCTTCTCGTTGAGCCAGCTGAACCGGCCCTTCGGATTGAGTTGCTCGTCGCGGGTGGACTGGAGGCTGGCGCTGGACCACCCGAGGACGGGTGCGACGGCCGCTGCCGCGGGCGATGCGGCCGGCCGCGTGCCGGCGGGGGCGCACGCCGTGGCGGTGAGACCGATGACCGCGGCGATGATGATGGGGGACAGAGTTCGGGTCGCTCTTGACGCTGCCGTCAACATGGGCGAAACATAGACGCAAATAATTTCGCGCGTCAAGAAATATGATCGACTTGCTCCCCGCGAGGTCGATCTCGCCGGCATGCTCCAGGCTGGTGGCCGATCGGACACCCGGACCTGTCGGAAGCCGCACCCGGTTCAGGCTGGGGGACGCCGGCCGAGGGATACGGCCGGCGTCCGGGCATCAGCGGGTCAGGCGGTCGGGGGGTGGATGGTGAAGCCCTGGCCGCTGGTCACCACGCGTTGCAGGTTGCCGAAGGCGAAGTAGTTCTCGGCGTCGTTGTTCTCGATGCCGATCAGGGCCAACACGCCCTCGGCCAAGCCGCCCGGGCTCACGTCGCGGTAGTTCACCGTGAACGTATTGTCGGGTCGGACGACCAGGCTGAAGCTGATCCGGCCGCCGGGGATGCCGGCGGTCGGATGCCGAACAACGACGTTGCGCCACTCCACGACAAGACGGTCCGCGGAACTGGTCAGGTACACGCCGGCGTCGGCGTCGACGTCGAGCGTGGTGAAGAACGGGAAGATGGCCACGTAGGACGGGAAGTTGTAGGGCATCTCGGTGGGGAGTTTGGTGGGCGGCTCGGTCGGCCCGGTCATGCTCAGGGCGCCGTCTGTGCTGACCCAGGCGGTCCGGTACGTCCGGCCGTACAGGCTGATCGGGAACGGCAGTGCGATCTCGGCGGACGAGCTCGTGGATCCGGAGATGTCGAGCTTGGTCGCGCCCTCCTGGTACCCGGATGCCGGGCGGGTGCAGGTGTAGCCGTATTCGTCGGTCAGCGGCGGCAAAGTGACGTCGGCGCGGAGATCGCTGGAGAGTGTGCGCGTGTCCGTGACCGGAACGGCGCATCGGCTCGTCGGCGTCACGCTGATGTCGTGCGTGCCGAGGGGCAGCTGGAGCCGGTAGGCGCCGGACGCGTCGGTGCGGGTCAAGGCCGGTGTGCCAGGAACGGAGACCGTTGCATCGGCTACGACGCCTTCGGCCGAGCGGACCACTCCGGAGACGGTTGCCGAGGGAAGCTGCTCCGGGCGTACGGAAAGCGTGGTCTTCTGGTTTGCCTTGACGACGACGGTGCCGGTGGCGTCACGGTAACCGAAGCGCATTGTCCGGTACGTGTAGGTTCCCGGCACCATGCGGTCGAGGCCGGCGTGGCCTTTGGCGTCCGTCGTCAGCGTCCGGGACTTCGGCCCGGAAAGCAGCAGTTGGGCATCCGGCAGCGCCTTGCCCGTGGAGTCGGTGACGGTGCCCGTCAGACCGCCGGTCGCGTGGTGCGGTGCCGCCTGCAGCAGACCCGGAATGTCGAGTCGCCCCTCGCCCGCCGCGTTGTTGTCCGCGGGCGTTCCGCCGCACTCGGTGTCGTCAATGTCGTGTGCCGTGGCGTCGAGCAGCCGCCGGGTCGCCGCGACGTCGCCCTGCAGTTCCGGCACCGCGGACCAGAGCAACGCCACGGCCCCGGCGACGTGCGGCGCTGCTTCGGAGGTCCCGCTCCGCTCGGTGTAGTCCTCCCAGGTGGACCAGCTGGAAACGATGTTGGTCCCAGGCGCGGCGATGTCGGGCTTCGTCAGTCCGGTCCGGCCAGGGCCCCGGCTGGAGAGGGTGGAGACGGTGTCGTCGGGAGTGGTGTTGCCGACAGCGTAGGCATTCTCCAGCGAGGCCGGCCAGCTGACCCGGGAACAAATGCTTCCGGCCCCGGCTCCCAATCCGTTGCCGGCGGCGAAGACCGGAAAGATGCCGGCCGCGATCCAGGCGTCCACTGCATCGCTCAGGAAGTTCTCCTCGTCGCTGATCCAGGAGTTGTTCACCACATCCGGTGCGAGGTCAGGCCGGGGGTTCCCGCCGGCGGCGTCGGTGGGAGCGAGCATCCACTGCGCCGCGGCCAGCCTGGTCTGCGGCTTGAGGGCGGAGGCCGCGATCCAGCGGGCCTGTGGAGCGACGCCGATCTGCGGGCCGTCCGTGCGGTTCCCCGCGAGGATGCCCATGACGTGGGTGCCGTGACCATCTTCGTCGCAGTTCGTTCGGCAGGCGCCGGTGAGGTCGAGGAAGCTGTAGTCGGTGGTGGAGGCGCCGTTGCTGTAACGGCCGCGGTAGTTGGCCGACAACGCGGGGTGGTTGATGGCGACGCCGGAGTCGATGGACGCCACGGTGATGCCCTCGCCCCGTGTGCCCGAGTCGCGCCAGACACGATCGGCTCCGACCCGGGCAATGTTCCACTGGACCGCATCGTCGGCCGGCACTGCCGGGGCGCGGCCCGGTGCGGTGGCGGTGGCGGTGGTGGTGGCTGGTGTCGCTTCCTTGACGACCTGCTGCACCTCGGGCCGGGAGCGTAACTCCGCGGAGAGGGCAGCATCGCCGGTCACCCGAATCGAGTTGTTGATCCAGAATGACTGGTACTGGATACCGCGCTGGTCGAGCAGGCGGCGTAGGCCGGCCTGGGTCTGCGTGGCATGCCGAGTCAGTGCCTCGTAGACCAGGCGGCCCTTGGCGGCCTTGTCCGGCGCGGACCGGGCTGCCGAAAGATCGGCCTGATCGTCCAGCACCACCCAGAAGGGACTGCCCCCGGCGGCCTCGGCGCCCGCCGGCGAGGCCGGAACCGACAACGGTCCGACGGCCAGCAGGACGGCCGCCGCGGCAAGCGCGGGGGGTGTTCGTAGACGCCATCGGGATCCCGGCGAAGTGCGCATGTCACATCCTCCTATCGCGCATCCAGGCGGCCAGAACGGGACGGCTCGGCCTCGATGCAAAGGGCCGGCGCCCTTCGGCGGTCATCCAAACGTCTAATTACGACAAAGATCAAGGGAATGCCCATGAACGTGCGTTACAACACATCTCGGACAACGGGTGCACAAACTGCCAGACTTTGTCATCGATCGACGCCGCGGGTGGAGTGCGGCCCGCTGGTGACCTCGAGCTCGTAGCGCAATCCCGACTCGCTGGCCGACATGGCCCGCACCACCGACCACATCAGCAGGGGCGTACGCCCTGCCCGATACTCGCCGTCAGGTCGAGGGAGGCGACATCCGGTACCTCGCCGACCCGCCGCATCTCCCTGCTGATCGGCGGCAATGGCCTCGTCACAGGGGGTCAGGTCTCGTCACAGGGGGTCAGGTAAGGCTCGCGGCGAGTGCGGCGGAGAAGCGCTCCGGGTCGGCCGGCACCATGACCACGACGCTGAGTTGTGGCGCGCTTTGCACGGTGAGGAACTCGTTGGCGAACGACATTTCGCCCAGATCGGGGTGCCGCAGCGTCTTCTCACGATGCTGCCAGGTCGACACCGTCTGCTCGCGCCACAACTGGTTGAACAGCGGGCTGAGTGCGGACAGCTCGTCGGTGATCTCGGTCAGCCGGGCGCTGTCCGGGTTCTGTCCGGCGTGCAGCCGCAGCAGACCGACCAGTTCCGCGGCGGCGTCGGCCCAGTCGTCGCCGTGCAGATCGCGGGCCCGGGGCGCCAGCATCATCCAGCGGACGCCGTTGCGGTGCGGCGGCGGCAACGCGTCGAAGTCGGCGAAGAGGTATTTGGCCGAGGTGTTCGCGTGCACGATGTCGACGAACGGCCCGAGCGCCAGGGCGGGAGTGTCGCCGAGCGCGGTCAGCAGTTGGCGCACCCGTTCCTCGCCGCCGTCGGTCGAGGTGGGGGCAGGGGTTCTGTCGGCGACTTTTGCCAGGTCGAACAAATGTTGGCGTTCGTCGTCGCTGAGGCGCAAGGTGCGGGCTACGCTGCCGAGCACCCCAGGCGAAGCGGTCTGCTGTCGACCCTGTTCGAGTCGTGCGTAGTAGTCGACACTCAGACCCGCCAGCCGGGCCACTTCTTCGCGGCGCAACCCGGGAACCCGCCGTCGTCTGCCCGCCGGAAGTCCGACGCGCTCGGGCTCGACCCGGCCACGCCGATCACGGAGGAACGAAGCAAGCGCCTCGTTGCGGCCGGAGCTGGGTCGGGACACCAGAAGAGTGTACGCACGAGAGTAGGTACCGGATTCCTAGGTATCAGTCTGCCTGGATAGACGGTCCGCCGTGTGTTTGGATCGTCCCGCAATCCGACCCCGCACAAAAGGACGGCAGAATGAATACGTGCTCCACTGGTTCCGGAGGCCTGACCGGCGCTTACGGAGAGGCCCAGGACCGGGTCGGCGGCCGGGCATCCGGTCCGCTCGACATGGTCGATTCGGCGGTCGGGGCGTGAACACCGTGCGTGACGATCATTTCGAGGACACCCTCATCGATCGCGCGGAAAAGCTCATTCCGCTGCTCCAGGACCATGCGGCCGAGACCGAGGCGGCCGGCCGGCCGGCCGAGGCCAGCATGCAGGCTCTTCGTGAGGCCGGCTTCCTCAACCTCTTCGCCCCCGCGGCCCTGGGCGGTCACCAGGCCAGCCTGGCCACCGCCGTGGACGTTTTCGACCGGCTGGGCCGCGGCTGTGGCGCCACGGCGTGGACGGCCATGCTCGCCTCGGGCGGTTCGTTCCTGGCCGCGTTGCTCGACGACCAGGCTCGTACCGATGTGTGGGGCGACGATCCGTACGCGATGGTTTGTGGCGGTTTCGGGATGAACAGCAGCGCCCACGCTGTCCCGGGTGGCTTCACCGTCAGCGGACGCTGGGAGCCGTTGTCCGGAGTGCAGGACGCACAGTGGGCACTCGTCGGTGTCCCGCTCGTCGCCTCCAGCGGAACTCCGCTCGGTCCCGCTATGGCCCTGATCCCCACGAACGCCGGCACCGTCGAACAGACGTGGCAGGTGGCCGGCATGCAGGGCACCGGAAGCCACACGTTCGTCGTCGACGAGGCCTTCGTCCCGGCCCACCGCATCCTCTCGTTGCCGAAGGTGCTCACCGGCGCCTACGCCGCCGATCACCCTGGCGAGCTGCTCTATCAGGCGATGGCGATCCCGTTCCTGACCCTCGCGATGATGGGCCCGATCCTCGGGATGGCCCAGGCCGCGCTGTCCGTCACGCTCGACCGGCTGGCGAAGGGCAAGCCGGTCGGGGGAACGACCTACCAGAACGCCATCGATTCGCCGGCCGTCCGGTTCGCCATCGCCGACGCCGCGTCCGCGATCGACACCGCGCGGCTGCACACCGCGCGGGCGGTAAGCGACGTGGAACTCGCACAGCACGGCCAGGTCCTTACGGTCGGACAGCGTGCCCGACTGAAGATGGACACGGCCACCGCGGTGCTCGCCGCGCGCCGCTCGGTTCAGCTTCTGTTGGACATCAATGGTGCGAGCGGCTTCGCCTCAACCCAACCTTTGCAACGCATCTGGCGCGACCTCGAAGTGGCGACCCGGCACCAGCAGTTGGCTCCGGACATTTCTCGCGAGGTCTACGGCCGTGCGCTTCTCGGTATCGAGGAACAGATCAGTCCGCTGATGTAGTGCCTCGAAGGATGACCTCAGGCTGGACACCGGGCTGCCCGGCCCCTATGGGTGGCCGGGCAGTGCTGCGGGGCTGGTTCTCAGATGAGCCAGCGGTGCTTCTGCACGAAGGGCAGCTTCGCCCACCGGCGTCCCAGGCCCCAGGTGTGGCCGGCATAGGTGAGAGCCACGACGACCGCGCTGACGGCATAGATGAAGTGGTAGTCGGTGATCGGGTTGGTCGAGCCGCTCGGCTCGCCGGCGCTGGTGTGCTGGGCGAGGGGGTACTCGGCGAACCACATCATGGCCATCATCACGACGGCGGCACCGGCGGCGAGGCGCAGGCCGACCCCGGCGATGAGCGCGACTCCGATGCCGAGCAGGCCGAGCATGAACGCCCAGTTGGCGAACGCCGTGCCGGCGAGGCTGTGGAAGGTGCCCTGGAAGGGGCCGACGTCAATGCTGGACAGGAAGCCCTTGGTGGGCGAACCGCCGTTGATCCAGGCCTTCGCGGACGGCGTGGCGTAGCCGAACCCGAACACCTTGTCGAGGAACGCCCACAGGAAGACGAATCCGGTGGAGATTCGCAGCACGGCGAGGGTCTTGTCGGCGGTCTTGGTGAGCATGGAGCCGGGCGCCTCGACCTGCTCGAGGTGGGCTGCGGCGTTCCGGCCGATGGTGGTCATTATTGCCTCCTGGCATCGTTTGTCTTCGCCTTTGAGGTTTCTCCGTCGGGGCTCACAGCACCCGGGCCGGACTGCCTGTCTGTGTCGGGACCAAAGTCCTGACAAGCGACCCGCCCGGACAGGAACTTGCCAAGCGGATGACAGCGACCCGCCCCGCCAGCGTGAACCCAGACGTGGAATTCGGCCTCAGTAGCGGAAAGTTGCCACGAGAGCCTGCAGGTCATGGGAGGCGAGGCCGAGATCCCGCGCGGTGTCCTGGGTGCGTGCGGCACCGGTGCTCGTCCGCTCCGCGGTTTGCGCGACCGCCTGGATGCTGCCGGCGATCTCGCCTGCTCCGGTGGCGGTCTCGCCCACGTTGCGGCTCATCTCCGCGGTCGTCGCCGTCTGCTCCTCGATCGCTGACGCGATAGTCAGTTGCGTGCTGTTGATCTCGGACACCACCGTCGCGATCCGCTCGATCGCCTCGACGGCCGCGTCGCTGCCGGTACGGATCGCGGCGATCTGTCGCACGATGGTCTCGGTCGCCGCGGCGGTCTGCTGAGCGAGATCCTTGACCTCGCCCGCCACCACCGCGAAGCCTTTCCCGGACTCACCGGCACGGGCAGCCTCGATGGTGGCGTTCAACGCCAGCAGGTTCGTCTGCTGGGCGATCGCGGTGATCAGGTCCACAACGGATTGGATCTCCGCCGAGGCGACGCCGAGCCGCTTGACCGTCTCGTTGGCGTCGGCGGTGGCGCGGACGCCGTCCTCGACGATCTCCGACGCCCGGCTCGCGCTGCGGGAGATCTCGGCGATGGACGCGCTCATCTGCTCCGCGGAGGCGGCCATCGTCGAGACGATCGCGGAGACCTCCTCGGCGCCGGAGCTGACCACACCCGCCTGGGTGCTGGTGCCGCCGGCGCCCTCCGCGAGCTGGGTGCTGATGGTGCCCAGCTCGTCGGCGGCGCGCGCCACCCGGGCGGCCTCGGACGCCACCCTGCCCACCAGCGTCCGCATGCGCTCGGCGAATCGATTGAAGCTGCGGGCGGCCTGACCGATCTCATCCCGGGCGTCGTCGTGGACGCGCTGCGTGAGGTCACCGTCCCCGTCGGCGATCTCGCTCAGCCGTTGGTTCAGCGCTCGCAACGGCTGGGTGATCGAGCGGGTCAGGAGCAGTGCGAGAGTCGTACCCACGAGCACTGCTCCGGCGCCCGCGGTCAGCATCAGCACCGAGGACGTGCGCGACGCCGCCGCGGCGGCGGCAACGGCGGCGGCGGAGTGGTCGTCGATGGCGGCGACCAGGTCATCCACGGCCGCTGCCAGCTTGGTGAAGACAACGATCTCGTCCACGGCGACGAGTTGCTCCCCGGCCGCGACGAGTGCCGGATCACCGGTACGAAAGCCCTTGACGATTGTGGAGTCCATCGCCATGAACTCGTCGAACATGCTCGTCACCGAGCTGATGGTGGCCTGGTCAGCGGCGGTGAGCCGGGCCTGGCTCAGGGCGTTCAACTCCGTACGGAACGCTTCGGCCGAGGCGAGGAAAGCGGCCCGGCTCTCCGAGGTGTCCGCGGCCGCACCCCGCACCCCCCTGGTCACATCGAAGGCGTACGCGGTCTGCCAGCCGTTGAAGTCAGCCGACCGGAACTTCACCTGCATCGCCAGTCTGGTCGCCGCGCCGTAGTCCTGCACGTCCGCCGTCGCTTGGCGCTGACTCGCGACCGCCGACAGCCCGACGACGATCATGATGATCATCAGCACCAGCAGCAACGCCATGCTGGCCACCAGGCGTACCGCAATCTTGATCCTGCGTAGGGTTGCCGGCACAGAACCCACCTCTGCTCAGTCCGGCGTCGAACGCACGACCGGAAGCATCACACGTGTCACTCATGACTTCGGCAGATCGGTGTCCGATCTGATAGAGACCCTGGACAAGTGACCGAGAGCTGACGCTCGGATGCCGGCCTGCGAGAGTGACACCATGACAGACGCTGCACACCCGGCGGCGAAGGTGCTGGTGGTCGAGGACGACCGCGAGCTGGGCCCCCTCTTGCTGCGCCTCTTCAGCGGCGCCGGTTACGAGCCCGACCTCGCCCCGGACGGCCAAGCGGGCCTGCATCTGGCGCTGACCCGCCGCTACGACGCGGTGATCCTCGACCGGGGTCTGCCCGCCATCGAAGGGCTCGACCTGCTCGGCCGGCTGCGCCGTTCCGGCGTCAAGACGCCGGTGCTGGTGCTGACCGCGCTCGGCACGGTAACCGACCGGGTGACCGGCCTGGACAGTGGTGCCGAGGACTATCTCGTCAAGCCGTTCGAGGTCGACGAACTCCTGGCCCGGGTCCGGGTGTTGCTGCGCCGCCGCGCCGGATCGGACGAGCGGCTTGCCGTCGGTGGCGGCACGTTCGACCTGATCACGAGGACGGTGACCAGCCCGGACGGATCGGTCGTGGCCTTATCGGGCCGCGAGAGCGACCTGTTGCGGTTACTGGCGAAGAACCCGGCGCGGGCATTCACTCGCGAGGCACTCCTTGCCCAGGTCTTCCCCGACGCCTCCAGCATCGCGCTGGTCGACACCTACGTGCACTACCTTCGCCGCAAGCTGGGAGCCGCCGCGGTCTCCACCGTGCGGGGTGTGGGATACCGGCTCGGGCGCCGATGAGACGCAGCGGTGCGGAGCCATCCGAACAAGATCGCGCCCTGCTGACGCGCGCCCGTCGCCTCATCGGCCTGCAGACCGCCGCCGCGATCAGCGTGAGCCTGTTGGTCCTCGGCGCACTCGTCGTGCTTGTGGTGGTCCACAGCCAGAACTCCGCGGCCGCGAAAATGTTGCGGCAGACCGCGGCGACCGCGGACGACGTCAAAGATCCGCCGCCGGATGTATGGATCTTCGTTCAGGATGCCGGCGGCGGGATCGCGGCTACGGACAACGCACCCGCGGGACTTCCCGACCAGGCCGCGCTGGACCGTGTCCACGCCGGCGGAGCGAGCGAGACGACCCGGATCGACGGCCGCGAGGGTGGCTACACGGCCCTGACCGAGCGGCGGGGAAGCCGGGTGGTGCAGGTCGTCCTGAGCCGGCACGAACAACACGATGAGCGGGAGCGGCTGCTCGGCGCCCTGATCGCCGGGGAACTGGTCGGTCTGCTCATCGCGTTGCTGTCCGCGGCCCTGCTCGCCCGCCGCGCCACAGCTCCCCTGACTGATGCGTTGGCCCGGCAACGGCAGTTCGTCGCCGACGCCAGCCACGAGCTGCGTACCCCGCTGACCCAGCTGCACACCAGGGCCCAGCTGCTCCAGATGGACCTTCGAGCCGGTGCCACCATCGCGGCCGTCAGCACCGACGTCGACCGGCTCGTCACCGGCACCCGGCAGCTCGGCGAGGTCGTCGAGGACCTGCTGCTGTCGAGCCAGCTCGACCGCCGCGACGACGCCCGGGTGCCCGTCGACCTCATCGCCGTCGCCGCCGGCGTCGTCGCCGACGAAGCTGACCGAGCCCGGCGGCAAGAGGTGGAGCTGACTCTGGTTCCTGCCGGATCCCCGGTCGTCCTCGGCCACCAAGCCGCGCTGCGGCGGGTGCTCACCGCACTGGTTGACAACGCCCTGAGCCACACCGCGGCCGGCGGACACGTGCGCGTCGAGGTCGGCACCGACCAGGCCACAGTCGTCGTCGCCGTCCGCGACGACGGCGCCGGGTTCGACGCGGCGGACACCGAACGGCTGTTCGCCCGCTTCGCCCGCGGCGACCATGACGATCACCGCCGTTTCGGGCTCGGCCTCGCGCTCGCCCGGGAGGTCGTCGTCGGCCACGGTGGCACCATCGAGGCATGGGGCCGCCCTGGCCAGGGTGCTGTCTTCAGCATCCGCATTCCCGCGGCGTGAGGAGACAGGTGCGACGAGACCGTCAGTCGCGCAGGTCGATGATCTGGTCGATCGGCATCCGGGGGGTGTGCGCGGGGCCGTCGTCCGCTGCCTTCGTTCCGAACCGCAGAACGAGGTAAGGGAAACCGACACGGTCGATCATTCGGCGTAGTTCCTCTCGGGCGAAAGGAACTTCGGTGGCGCTGCTCAGGGGCAGGAGGGTGACGTCGTTGTCGGCGGCTGCGAGCCAGACGGCGTTGAGTGCTTCGCCGGCGCGGATCCAGTCGGCCGGTTCGTCGCCCGCGCCGTAAAGGATGGCGTAGGTGGCGGTGGTGTCGTGCCCGGCGCCGGCGGCGAGGGTGCCCTTGGCGCCGAAGTCGCGTTCGGCCACGGTGGTCAAGGGCAGCTCGCAGGGCAGGTTCGCGGCCGGAATGCCGGTGCCCGAGGTGCGGTCGCCACCTACCCAAGTCGCGGTCTCGCGCTGCAGATCCTCGTCGGCGGATTGCGCCTTCTGGGCGTGTTCGACGATCACGGCCAGCTCGATCACGTGGTCGTGGCGGAGGATGTCGAGCCGAGTGGCGTTCTGTTCGGCGACCGCCACCAGAAGGTCGAGCACACCGGGGCGCACCGGATCGTCACCGACGGTGCGTCGATCGGTGTGGCGTTCTGGCAACTGCTCGAAACGCCGCACGCTCAGTGGGTCGGTGGGCCCCTGGTGCCGCAGGTGGATGACGGCGAGCGGAGTGCCGGCGGGTCGGTCGATGCTGAACTGCCAGCCGTCGGCCGCCAAGGCGACCTCGGCATGGTGCAGGGCTGCACCGCAGCTGAGGAGCAGCATGTGCGCGTCAGGATCCTGTGCCGTCAGCTGTCTGTCGGTGTCCGCGTGCAACTCCAGCCTGTCGCTGCGAAGAATCCAGGTCCAGGGCTGAGTGTTGTGAACCGAGGGCGCGTATCGGGCAGCCTCCGCGGCGTGCAGCAATGCTTGGCGCTGATCGGTTTCGATCTTCACAACCTACTTCCTCTCCGAAGTATCTTCACAACCTACTTCCTCTCCGAGGACAGGATTCGGTCAGACAGCCGGCGGTGCCGTTGTTCGAGCGCGCCGTTTCTCACAGTCTCACGCGGGCAGCCCGCTTCCGCAGGAACCCGGGGAAACCATCGTCGGCGTTCGGGGCCAGGCTCATCGCTCCGGGATCCGCAGCAAGCGGATCCGGGTCCGGTTTGCGAGATTTGTCGATAGCTTTGGGGAGCGGAGCGGGATCAAGGCACAACCCCGTTCCCGAAAGGTTCTGGGTAGATCGGGACCTTCGACCCTGCGCAGGCGGTTTCGTGATCGCGACAATCAGCGGGTATCTGTCGAAAGGACCTCACCGTGGACGCGCTCGACCTGGCCCGATGGCAGTTCGGCATCACGACCGTTTACCACTTCCTGTTCGTACCGATCACGATCGGGATGTCGGCCGTCGTAGCCGGCCTGCAGACCGCCTGGGTACGCACCGGCAAGGAACACTATCTGCGCGCCACCAAGTTCTGGGGCAAACTCTTTTTGATCAACTTCGCGATGGGTGTGGTCACCGGCATCGTGCAGGAGTTCCAGTTCGGGATGAACTGGAGCGACTACTCCCGCTTCGTGGGTGACATCTTCGGTGCGCCGTTGGCGATCGAGGGCCTGCTCGCGTTCTTCCTCGAGTCGACGTTCCTGGGCCTGTGGATCTTCGGCTGGGACCGGCTCCCGAAGCGCCTCCACCTCGCCACGATCTGGCTCGCGTCGATCGGGACGCTGCTGTCGGCGTACTTCATTCTGGCCGCGAACTCGTGGATGCAGCATCCGGTCGGCTTCGAGGTGAACACCGAGGCGGGCCGCGCCGAACTGCACAGCATCGGGGCGGTGCTCACGAACTCCACGACCCTGGTCACCTTCCCGCACACCATCACAGCTTGCTTCCTCACCGCCGGCGCGGTGCTGCTGGCGGTCAGCGCTTGGCATCTCAAGCGCCGCAACCAGGAGGAGGTGTTCCGGCCCGGCCTCAAACTCGGCGCCTGGGTGGTGCTGATCGCCGGAGTCGGGGTTCTGGTCACCGGCGATCTGCAGGCGCGGGTCATGACCGAGCAGCAGCCGATGAAGATGGCCGCCGCCGAGGCGCTCTACGACACCTCGCAGCCTGCCAGTTTCTCGATCTTCACGCTCGGGTCGCTGGACGGGCGCGAGGAGACGGCGAGCGTCCGCATCCCCTCCCTGCTGTCGTTCATGGCGACCGGCAGCCCGAGCGGCGAGGTCGAGGGAATCAACGACCTGCAGACCGCGTACGCCGAGAAGTACGGCCCCGGTGACTACGTCCCGTACGTGCCGGTGACGTACTGGTCGTTCCGTTTGATGATCGGCTTCGGCGGGCTCGCCATGCTGGTGGCCATCGCCGCGTTGTGGTTCACCCGCCGCGGCCGGGCGCCCACGAGTCGGTGGCTGTGGATCGCCGCCATCTCGTCGATCGGCATGCCGCTCGCCGCCAACTCGTTCGGCTGGATCTTCACCGAGATGGGTCGCCAACCCTGGACGGTCTTCGGCGTCTTCAAAACCGCCGAGAGTGTCTCGCCATCCGTCGGCGCCGGGTCCGTGGCGACCTCGCTGATAGTGCTCACCCTCCTTTACGGAGTGCTCGCGGTCGTCGAGGTCGGGCTCTTCGTCCGGTACGCGCGGGCCGGCGCCCCCGAGATCGAGACGCCGACCGACGACCCCGACCGCCCGCTCGCCTTCGCCTACTAGGGACTCACGACGATGGAACTCACGACCGTCTGGTTCGCGCTGATCGCGGTCCTCTGGGCCGGCTACTTCCTGCTCGAGGGATTCGACTTCGGCGTCGGCATCCTGCTGCCCGTGCTCGCCCGCGACAACCACGAACGCCGCTTGATGATCAACACGATCGGTCCGGTGTGGGACGGCAACGAGGTGTGGCTGCTGGTCGCGGGCGGCGCCACCTTCGCCGCCTTCCCGGAGTGGTACGCGACGCTGTTCTCCGGCTTCTACCTGCCGCTGCTGCTCATCCTGGTCGCGCTGATCCTGCGCGGAGTCGCCTTCGAATACCGCGGCAAGCGGGACGACGACCGCTGGCGCCGCCGCTGGGACCTGTGCATCATCGGCGGGAGCCTGGTGCCGGCGATTCTGTGGGGGGTCGCGTTCGGCAACATCGTCCGAGGCGTGCGCCTGGACGCGAACCACGAGTACGTCGGCGGCTTCTTCGACCTGCTCAACCCGTACGCGGTGCTCGGTGGCCTGACCACCCTCGTGCTGTTCGTGCTGCACGGCGCGGTGTTCCTGGCCCTGAAGACCGACGGCGACATGCGGGAACGCGCCGGTCGGCTCGCCGAGCGGCTCGCCCCGATGGCCATCGTGATCGCCGGCGGGTTCCTGGCGTGGACCGCACGCGCCCACCACGACGTCGGCGGCTGGATTCTCTTCGCGGCGGCCGCCCTCGCCCTGGCCGGGGCCGCGGTCGCCACCCGCCTGCGCCGTGAGGGCTGGGCGTTCCTGGCCACCGCCGGCACGCTCGTGCTCGCGGTCTTCGGGCTCTTCGTGACGCTGTTCCCCGACGTGATGCCGTCCAGCATCGCCGCCGCGAACAGCCTCACCGTGGAGAACGCCTCCTCCACGCCGTACACGCTCAAGGTCATGACGTGGGTGGCGGTCGCCTTCACGCCGATCGTGCTTGCCTATCAGGGCTGGACCTACTGGGTGTTCCGCAAGCGGCTGACCGTCGACCGGATCCCGGTGTGAAGCCACTCGACCCGCGGCTGCTGCGTTACGCCCGCGGCAGCCGCGCCTATCTCGTCGCCACGGTGGCCCTCGGGGTGCTCCTGGCCGGCCTCATCGTGGCTCAGGCGACCCTGCTGGCCCAAGGGATCACAGCCGTGTTCCTCGACGGCGCCGGCGCGCGCGACCTGACCCCGACGCTGGCCGTGCTGGCCGCCGTGGTCGTCGGCCGGGCCGCGATCGCCTGGGCCCAGGAGACGGTCGCGGCCCGCTCGTCCGCGGCAGTCAAGAGTGAGCTGCGGACTCGGCTGCTCGCCCACCTCGTGGCGCTCGGGCCCGGCCGGGGGCCGGACACGGGTGCGGTCACCGCGCTGGTCACCCGCGGGCTCGACGCGCTGGACGCGTACTTCGCCCGTTACCTGCCCCAGCTCGTGCTCGCCGCGCTGGTCCCGGCGGTCGTGCTGGCCCGGCTGCTGCCGGCCGACCTGACCGCCACCCTGACGATCGCGCTGACCCTGCCGCTCATCCCGGTGTTCATGGTGTTGGTCGGCCTGCACACCCAGGCCGCCAACCGGCGCCAGTTCCGCCTGCTCGCTCGGCTCTCGCACCACTTCCTGGACGTCGTCGCCGGGCTGACCACGCTCAAGACCTTCGGCCGGGCCGGCGCGCAGGCGACCACGATCCGCCGGATCAGCGCCGAACAGCGACACCTGACCATGCGCACGCTACGGATCGCGTTCCTGTCCTCCTTGGTGCTGGAGCTGCTCGCCACGCTGTCGGTGGCGCTCGTCGCGGTCGGCATCGGACTGCGTCTGGTCTCCGGGCACCTCGACCTGGCCACCGCGTTGCTCGTGCTGATCCTGGCGCCGGAGGCCTACCTGCCACTGCGGCAGGTTGGCGCCCATTACCATGCCAGTGCCGAGGGGCTCGCCGCCGCGGAGGAGGCGTTCGCGATCCTCGAGACCCCGGTGGCCGCCGCCGGTTCGGCGCCCGCCCCGGCCGGGACGATCGTCTTCGACGACGTGCTCGTGCGGTTCCGCGGCCGGGATGCTCTGCGCTTGTCGGCCACGGTCGAACCGGGCGAGGTCGTCGCGCTGACCGGTCCGAGCGGTTGTGGCAAGTCCACGGCGATCAACGTGCTGCTCGGCTTCGTCACTCCGGATCGGGGCCGGGTCGTGGTCGGCGGCGTCGACCTGACGACCGTCGACCCGGTCGCCTGGCGGTCCACGATCGCGTGGGTGCCGCAGCGGCCCTACTTGTTCGCCGGCACGGTCCGCGACAACATCGCCCTCGGCCGGATGCCGATGGTTCTGCCCGCGCCACCGACGGCCCTCGCACACTGCTTCACCGGCGACATTCCCGGTGCGCCCGGCCCGGACGTGGCCGCCGCCGCCCGGCTCGCCGGCGCCGACGCTTTCATCGGCACCCTACCGGACGGCTACGACACGGAGCTCGGCGACGACGGCAGCGGGCTCTCGGCCGGGCAGCGCCAGCGGATCGCGGTGGCCCGCGCCTTCCTGCGGGACACCCCGATCGTGCTGCTCGACGAGCCCACTGCGAACCTCGACCAGGACACCGCCGACGAGATCATGGCCGCCGTCCGCCGGCTCGCCGACGGACGTACGGTGTTGCTGGCCGCCCACCGCCCTGAGCTGATCGCCCTGGCCGACCGCGTCATCGACCTGGGAGCGTCACCCGATCAGGCCACCCCCGCCCGCTCGCCGGCCGTGGACTCGACGCAACCGGTGGGTGTCCGATGAGCTGGATCCGCCTGCTGCGCCTGGCGGCCGGCCCCGCCACCGGCGGATTGTTGCTCGCCGTCCTCGCCGGAGCCGGGGCGGCCGGCGCCGCGGTCGGGCTGATGGCCGTCTCCGCCTGGCTGATCTCCCGCGCCGCCCTGCACCCGCCGGTGCTGCACCTCATGGTCGCGATCGTCGCGGTTCGCGCCTTCGGCCTCGGCCGCGGGGTCCTGCGCTACGCGGAGCGGCTGGCCGGTCACGACGCCGCCCTGCGGGTGCTCGGTCGGCTGCGGGCGCGCGTCTTCGCCCGCCTCGCCGAGCTGGCCCCGGCCGGGCTCGCCGGATACCGCCGCGCCGACCTCGCCGAGCGGCTCACGGCCGATGTGGACGCGGTCCTCGACATGCTCACCCGGGTGCTGCTGCCGTACGCCGTCGCCGTGCTCGTCGGGACCGGCTCGGTGCTGCTGGTCGGCGCGTATTCGCCGCGCACCGGGCTGACCCTCGCCGCCGGACTGGTGCTGATCGGAGCGGCGGTGCCGGTGCTGCAGGCTCGGGCCGCCCGCCGCGCCGACGGACGGCGGGCCCCGCTGCGCGCCGGCCTCGCCACCGGCACCGCCGATCTGCTGCACGGGTTGCCCGACCTGCTCGCGTACGACGCCGCCCGCGCGCGGTTGGCCGGGCTCGCCGACATCGACGCGCGACTGCGGGGCGCCGAGCAACGCTCCGCCGCCATGTCCGGTGTCTCCGCCGCCGTCACTGCCTTCGTCACCGGTGTCTGCCTGCTCGTCGGGCTCGCCGTCGGCGCGGTCGCGGTCCGCGCCGGCGAGCTCTCCGGCGAGCTGCTCGCGGTCGTCGTGCTGACCCCGCTCGCGGTGTTCGAGACCGCCGCCGGCCTGCCCGCCGCCGCGCAACACTTCGCCGCCGCCCGGGCCTCGCTGCGTCGTCTGGCCGATGTGCTGGGCACACCGGTGCCCGTTGTCGTGCCGGTCGTGCCGGTCGCGGTTCCGACCGGCCCGCACACCCTGCGGCTGGCGGGGGTCGACGCGGCCTGGAACCCGGGCCACACCGTGGTGCACGACGTCGACCTCGAGCTCGCGCCCGGCGCGCGGGTGGCGCTGGTCGGCCCGAGCGGCTCTGGCAAGAGCACCATCGCCGCGCTGTTGGTCCGCTTCCTCGATCCGAGCGCGGGCCGGGTCACCCTGGACGGCGTCGACCTGCGCCGGATCGCCCCGGAACGGATCCGGCAGATCGTCGGCTACCTGCCCGAGGACGCCTACCTGTTCGACACCACGATCGCCGCGAACCTGCGCATCGGCGGCCCGGACGCCACCGATGACCGGCTGCGGTCGGTCCTGGCCCAGGCGCGGCTCCTGGACTGGGTCGACACCCTGCCCGACGGCCTCGAGACCCTGGTGGGGGAGCACGGCCGGGCGTTGTCCGGCGGCCAGCGCCGCCGTCTCGTCCTGGCCCGGGCCCTGCTGGCGGACTTCCGGGTGCTTATTCTCGACGAGCCCACCGAACACCTCGACGACGAGACCGCGACCGCGCTGCTCGACGACCTGCTGGCCGCCGCGGCCGGACGCAGCGTCCTGGTCATCACGCACCGCGCCGACATCGCGTCCCGCGTCGACGAGGTGATCGAGCTGGCCGCACCCTCCCCGGCCGCGCGACCGTGACGGGTCAGCGTCTCACGGGGTGAGGACGTCGGCGACGGCGCGGCGAGGTGCAGGGTGGCCGGGCATGCCATAGCCGATACGCAGCGCCATCTGCGGGAAGCCGGTGCGGTTCAACGACCGGCGGAGCTGATCGCGGGCGGCCGGGACCTCGATCGGCTGGGAGATCATGGAGGCGGCCAGACCGGCGTCCGTTGCGGTGAGCAGAAGTTTCTGCAGGGCTTGGCCGGCGGTGATCTGGTCGATCGCCCGGTCGGTGGGCGTGCCGAGGATGCCGACGAGGGGCTCGGGCTCGTAGTCGCGGCCCGGGGCGCGGCGCCGGTCGCCGAAATCGCGCTGGGGGAGCAGGTCCTGAGGTTCCGGTGAGGGCCCTCCCGCGCGGACCGGCACGCCGTCGGCGCTGTCGTCCAGGTGGGTCCAGCCGGTGAGCTCGGACTGGTAGTCGTTGTCGCGGCGCAGGACGCGGTCGGCGCTGCCGGCGATCTCGGCGAACCCGGTGAGGGCAACCATGCCGACCAGCAGATCGAGCCAGGCGTATTCACTGCGGGCCGCCTCGACGAGGCGCATCCGGAGTTCGGCGGGCACCGGTTCGGACCGGAACGGCGACCGGTTGCTGTGCCGGCGCGGGATCACGGCGTGGAGGGCTGCCTCGGCGTACGTCGGTGGGCGTTCGCGGCTCGGCGTGAGCCGGGCGACAACCTCCGGCGTCGGGCGCAGGTGCACCTCGGCGGGCCGGCCCCGGACAGCCAGGGCCAGCCGGGCGTTGTAGGTGGCGGCGCCGCAGGCGATGCGGGTCGCCCAGCCGGTCGGGTCGGCCACGGCGAGCTGCCGGTCCGGGTCGGCGAGGATCTCGATCGCGCCGTCGCGGAGCCGGAACCGCCAGGGCTGGCTGTTGTGCATCGACGGTGCTCGGATCCCCGCGCTCGCTGCCGCGTGGAGGTCTCCCTCGCCGTACGACAGAGCCGGCGCGTGCCGGGCAACGGGGATCTGCTCGGTGAACGTCATCAGAACCTCCCTCATCATGTCTTCCCCTACCGTGCCCTTCGCCGGCCGCGCCCGTTCAGGGCCGGAAGTCCTGTTTTGCCCGGGACTGGTCAGCACACCGTCAGACCGTGGGCGCGAAACTGACCTCGTACCCGGTCCAGCAGGGCGACGCTGGGGGCCGGCGTGCCGGCGAGCGGAAACGGCAGGCCCAGCGCGGCATATTTCTGTTCTCCGAGGCGGTGGAAGGGCAGCACCTCGACGCGTTCGACGGTGGGCACGTCCGCCGCGACGGCGGCTACCGCATCGACGTTCGCCGGGTCGTCGGTCAGGCCCGGGACGAGGACGAAGCGTACCCAGATCGGCGTTCCTCGATCGGCGAGGCGATGCGCGAAGCGGATCGTGGGCTCGAGACGACCGGTGCGGGTCACTTCGGCGTACGTCCGGGGGTCACCGCTCTTGATGTCGAGCAGCACCAGGTCGACGGCGTCGAGCAGATCGTCGTCGGCCCGGTCGCCGAGGAAGCCGCTCGT
>Ga0247781_1000094_pt1 | contig 25155 bp, 22 predicted proteins | sample UWRJL184509B5_FD_179922 | JGI IMG/M metagenome (GOLD analysis project Ga0247781, IMG submission 179922) | Plant litter microbial communities from Arlington Agricultural Research Station in Wisconsin, United States - UWRJ-L184-509B-5 | ecosystem: Environmental > Terrestrial > Plant litter >...
AGGGGAAGGCGTGGGTGGGGACGGGCGGGTGGAGAGCGTGTCCGAGTAACGGTGGGCGGGGCGGCTCGGGAGGGTGCGCGGGCCGAGGGCTTCGGCGATGCGGTCCAGATCGGATATCGCGCTGCGGGGAGAACCGGGGGGCGGGCTGCCGGGGGTGCCGGTCGGTCGCATTCCGGCGGCCGTGAAGGGGATGCCGTACGGGCCAAGAAGTGGATTACCGGTGGGGGACGGCGAGAGGTCCGGTGCCGGTGCGGTAAGAGGTGAGGTGAGAGGGGAACTGATGGGATCGGCGAAGGCGACGGAGGCCAGGACGCTCGACTGACCTGGAGTGGCGGGCAAATGGTCTGGCGTGGCGGGCAAAGGCGGCAACGACGTGGGGGACGGCGGGACTGGGGTCGGCGAGGCAGCGGAAGACAGCGAGGCAGCGGGGGACGGCGTAGAGGTGGCATCGAATTCGCCGGGCAGGTTCGAAGTGTCCGCGGGTGAAGAGCCGATTGAAGTCGGCGCGGCCGCGGAAGAATTCGATGGGCCCGCGTTCGTGGTCGGAGAGCTGGCCGGACCGGGAGCGGACGCATCAGGGGCCGCACCGCTCGTCCGGCCCGCGCTCTCAGGCGTACCCCCGAATGGCTCGCCCAGGGGGACCACCGAAGTGGCCGGCGAAGCCAGGCCGGTCTCAGTCAGCGCGACCGAGGCGATCGGGGGCGGCAGATCCGGCAGCTCGAGGTGACCGATATCGATCGCCGATGGCGCCGCGTGGATGGCGGACCCGGCGGCGCCCGAGGTGGCCGATTTAGCAAGGCCCGCGGCATCAGGCAGTTCCCCGAAAGTGGCGGCGGCTCCGAATTCGGCCAGAACCTCGCCGCCGGCGCCCCGCAGCACCCCGCCGTGCCCGTGCGACCCGAGCGAGGCGCCACTGGAAGCGGCTCCCCCGGCGAACCCGGCTACCGCGTTGCGTCCCAGGCTGTCCCAGTCGAAGCCGTGTGACCGCCCGGTCGATTCCTGATGGAGCTGAATCCCCCCGTTGACGGCGATCTCCTCGCGCGCCTCGTCGAAGCCTTCGTCGAGCGCCTCCCGGCCCAGCCGGCTCAGGCCCTGGCGGGTGGTGATCTGCTTGACGGCGCGGCCGGCGGTCTGTTTGAGCGCCTTCGTGCCGAGTTGCTCGACGAGCCGCCGGAAGATCCGCTGGATGGCGAGCCGGGTGGCGACGATCAGGCCACCGGCGGCCGGCGACGCCGCGCCCAGGGTGAGCGTGACGGTGACCGCCATGCCGACCAGCTCGATGAGGAAGATGCCGATCTCGATCCAAGCCTCGAGCTTCGCCGCCTCGATGTCGGTGCCGGTGCTCTCGACCAGCCGGCCGAGCTCGTCCGAGACGCGCAGCAGGTCGTGCAGCGGGGCGTTCTCGTCGCCCGCGACCATCCGCCAGGCGTCCTCGAAGCCCTCGGCGGTGACGCCCTCCCCGCCGTAGCCGGAGAGGAACTTGTTCGCGGCGGCCATCGCGGCCTCGTTCGGGTCGGCCAGCGACGCGGCCAGGAGGTACCAGCGGTCGGCGACGTCCCAGGTAGCGACCTCGTTGCCGGCCGGCCAGTCGAAGCCGACGACCCATTCGAGCGCCTCGTAGGCCCAACCGGGGACGTCGAACGGGCTGAACTCGAACGGGTGCGGGACGGGGCTGGGCAGCACGCTCATGATCGGCTCCCGTGTACCCGCCGCGCGGCGTCGGCATCGGCGGCGAGGTTGTCGTGCACCGACTGCGCCGCGGCGTCACCGAGACCGGCTACGTAGGCGGCGATCTGCTGCAATGCGTCGAGAACTTGCTGCTCGAACGGCCGGTAGTGCTGCTCGAAGGATTGGCCGTACTCGTCGCGGCCCCACGGTGCGGCGGAGCTGGCGGTAGCGATCTCGGCGCCGGCCCGGTTGCGGTGCGCACCGAGGTCCTCGCCGGCCGCGCGCAGAGCGCGTGATCCCGCGAGAGCTTCCTCGGCGTCGAGCCGCAGCCGGTTGTTATTCATGACGGCCGGCCACGTCCTGGACGAGTTCGTCGGAGCGTCCGAGCAGCGAGCCGAAGTCGTGCTCGCGCAGATAGCGAAGAGCGCCGGAATCGGCCGGGAGATAGTCGGCCAGCAAAGTCTGAACGCGTTCCGAGGCCTGCTGGGTCGCACTGTGGACCGTCGCCACGATCGTCCGGGATACGTATTCGTTGTCCATGTTCCGGGTGGCCCGGCGGATCAAGCGCAAATCGACCAACTCGCCGCGCGGACCGACCGTCACCCGGACCAGTCCGTCGGGTGAGACGACCGTGATCCGTACGGCATTGAGACGCTTTTGCAGATCGTCCAGATCGGACCGCAGGCGCGCATAGCGTTCGTGCACCTGCGCGAGCCGGTCGCGTAGTTCCCGATTTCCGTCGCGGTTCGCCGATACAGCCACCGGGTCACACCCCTCGTCCGTGCCGAGACTTTGCGTGTTCGGTTAACTTCAATCTGCGAACGTCGTCCGGCGCGATCGGGTTCAGGAGCGATCAGGTGGGGGAGCGACGGACTCGCCGCCGAAAGGAGGCAGGGTGATCACGCGAGCCGAGGCCGAGGAGATTGCCGCGCGCTGGGCGCACAACGAGTCCGAGCAGCGCGGGTACGGGTGCGAGCCGATGCTGGCCGAGTTCGATCTCGGTTATGTGATCTGGACGCGTCAACCGTCCACCGTGCTCTCCGTACCCGGAGACGGTGCACGGACGGTGATCGATCGGGAGACGGGAGTGCTCTCGACGTGGCCGGGAGTGCCGACCGAGGAGATCGCCTCCCGCTACCGTGATCGCCGCCCACTGCCCCCAGGCACGGTCGATCCGGCGATCTCCCTGCGCCGGCTCACCCGCCGCCGGCCCGCGCCCACGACGGCCGCGCATCTCACCGCGGGTGACCGGCTGTTCCGGGCGCAGGGTGCGAAGGGTGACCAGCGAATCAATCACCATCGGTTGGTCACCGACCGTCTCGAGGCGCTGGGCGCGGCGGCCCAGGTACGTGGCGCCGAGCGGCACGCCGAGTTGATCGTCGTCTCCGACGCGCTGCACCACGCCGCCCGCGCCCGGGGGCGCGAGATCGCGCTCGACGAGGCGAGGCTTTGGCTGACCGAAGCGGCTTTCGCCGCATATCTCGTCCGGGACCAGGGCGATCCCGTCGCCGGGGAGGCGTGCCGCCCGTGCGAGACCTGCATCGGCGTGCTGGTGGATCTCGCGGTGCTGCCCTGGTCGGACCGGGCGTTCACCAGCGAGTGGCGGCACGGTTCGGACCGGATCCCGGTGGCCGGTCGCTTTCCGCACGAGGTGGCCCGCACGCTGGCCGGAGGCGGCTGGATCGGGCCTGATCCCGGCCCTGACTCACTGGGCGAGGCGGCGATCGATCGAGCGGTCGCGGCCTCGGACGGGCACCTGCAACCGTTCGAAGCGGCGCGAACAGCGGTCGCGGACTTCCCCGGCGTGCGCTGCGGGCGACGCGGACCCGGGCGCCGTCGCGCGATTCGGCTGCTGCTGCTTGATCCGGTGCCCGGCGCCTACGCCGCAGCCACCCTGTCCGAGTTTGCCGAGGTCATCGGCGTGCCGCTTTTCCCGATCGGCCTCGAGGGCGGCGACGCGGTGGTGGCGATCGACGAATGGGGCCGAGTCTTCATCCTCGATCAGGCCGGCGAGTGGTTCGTGGGAAGCACGCTCGACGAGGCGCTCACCGGCCTGCTCACCGGCGACGGTCCCGCACGACGAGTGCGCGACGACGGCACCTGGTGACGATGAAGAAGATTCAAAACCACCATGGAGTACGCACGTGGGCCGCGACGCTGGTTCCCCGAGGGGTTACAGCCGAGCCCCGTCGGGCCGCACAACGGTCCGCCGCCGGTCCCACGACGGGGACCGGCGGGCGCACCCGCACGCCTCTAGTCGAACAGGTTGTGCAGGAAGCTCTTCCGGCGGTTGTAGTGGCCGTGGTGCCCCTGCCGGTAGTGGCCGTGATGGCCCTGCCGGTAGTGGCCGTGGTGGCCAAAGACCGGCGCGGGAGCGTGATGCCCCGGGACGGGAGCCGACGGGTAGCCGCCGTGGGTGGGCTGGCCGTAGCCCGGCGCGGGCGGCGGGGCGTAGCCGCCCGGCTGCGGCTGGCCGTAGCCGGGCTGCGGGGCAGCGGCCGGACGCGGCGCCGACGGGGCCTGGCGAGTGTTGAACGACGTCTCGGCCTCGAACAGTTTCTCGAGCTCACCACGGTCGAGGAAGATCCCCCGGCACTCGGTGCACTGGTCGACCGTGACGCCGCTGCGCTCGTACACCCGCATCTCGCCTTGACACTTCGGACAGGTCATCTGCATCTCACAGACGGTACAAGGCTGTGTCACTCAACGGGCGTCTTGTGGCTGTGTGCTTCCTGTGTGCCGACCTCCCGCAGGCTCGGGCGCGGGCCGAGCGCGGGCGCCCAGCCGAAGAACGCGATCGGGTAGAGCAGGTAGCCGAACCGGGTCGTCGGCATCAGCAGGATCGCGGCGAGCAGACCCCACCCGCAGATCAACGCGGCGGAGCCGGCCGAGCGCGGCGGGACCCACAGGATGCGTACGGCGATGGCGATGGCGACCGCGACCAGCAGACCGAGCGCGATGTACCGCCCGTCGGCCACGTTCCGGGCGAGCAGGAATCCCGGGAACGGCGACTGCGCGGGGCTGGTGACCAGGCCGTGCCCGAGGGGGAACCGGATCACGTTCTCGACGAACGCGCCGGGATCGACCTGGAACGGCGGCACCAGCACGAGGATCGGCAGGCCGACTGCGCCCGGGAGCAGCTTTCCGGCGCGGCCGGTCGCCAACGCGAGGACGACGAGGACGACGACTACCGGAAGCGCGAAAAGTTTGCAGGCCGCGGCCGCACCGACGGCGACGCCCGCCCAGCCGTAGCGCTCCTTCGCCGCGAGAGCGAGGGCGAGCAGGCAGAAGGCCAGCACGGGAATGTCGTCGCCACCGGTCGCGAGGGTGAGCGCGCAGATCGGCAGAACCGTCACGGCCTGCAGGGCGCGGACGGTCGCGAAGGACTGCCGACGTTCGCGGCCGGCTGGCTCCGCGGCGAGCTTCCGAGGGCGCAGCAGAAGCATCGCGGCGCTCAGGATCAGGGCCGAGACCAGCGCGAACCACACCCGGGCGTCGGTATACCAGACATCGCCGACAAGGGCTCGGGGCAGGCCGAAGAGCGACATTCCCGGCTGGTAGGGGCTGTAGGCCAGCAGGCGCTCGTCGACCGGCAGGGCGGCGATCGCCTCCCGGGACAGGTAGGGCGTGCCGTCGTTCAGGAGCCGTTGGCCCATGTGCTCGACGACCAGGACCTCCTCCTGGGCGCGGCCGGTGCGGCCGTCGGCGCGTTGGATGGCCTCGACGACCAGCGGCAACAGCGCGGCGGCGGCCCAGGTCGACCAGGTGACGGCCGCTCTGCCGCCGTTGCCGAACACCGCACCGACGAATCGCCAATGCCACGCCCGACGGCCGGCTTCGGCCACCCGACGGCGAGTGAGCCGATGGCCGAGGAATTGGAGGGTGGCGACGAGGAAGGCAGCGCTGTAGGCCCAGACCGCGATCTCGCCCCAGGCCCGATGCGGCAGCAGTGTCGAGCTGAGCGCGGTGACCAGGGCGAACGCCGCGGACAGCGCGTAGAGCGCCAGATCAACCGCGTATCCGCCGGCCGCCTGATCGACCCTCGTGAAGAAGCGCCCCACCCGACTCACCTGAACCGACTCGCCACCCTGGAGCGCACGAGGAACGGCCGGCCGAGCGGTGGTCGTTACGGTATGCACGGCTGTACCGGGGCCATCCGGCTTGTCGGTCTGCTCAGGATCCGCGGGATCCTCGATGTCGGCCGGGCCGCCTGACGTGGAGCTGTCAGCGGGCGCGGGGCCGGCGAACCAATCGTCTTCGGCCGGGTCGGCGGCGGCCCCTTCAACTGCGGATTTGCTCGCCGTCTGCCCTGATTCTGTCACGCGGGCAAGTGTGGCAGAGCCGATCGCCCCGATCCGCCGGACCGTCGTCGCGACATGCGGACCACCGCTCCTCCGTCGTGCAACGAACCGGCCAGCGCCCCGGGTCGCCCGGCCGTTCCGCGCTGCAGCGTCGCCAGCAGACGGGCCGACGACATCGGGCGTGCGAAGAGGTGTCCCTGCCCGGCCACGCAGCCCAGACCCCACAGCGCATGCCTCTGCGGTTCGCTCTCCAACCCCTCGGCGATCACCGTGAGGTGCAGGCTGCGAGCCAGGTCGACCGTCGAGCGGATCACCGCCGCCGACTCGGACGACGTCTGGACGGAGCCGACGAACTCGCGATCGATCTTCAACTGGTGGACCGGGATGTGCGAGAGGACCGACAGCGGGGTGACGCCGGTGCCGAAGTCGTCGAGAGCCAGCCGGACGCCCGCGTCGCTCAGCTCGGTCAGCGCCCGCCCGACCACGTCGAGCTGGCTCAGCGTCAGCGTCTCGGCCAGCTCGAAGATCAGCCGGTCGGCCGGAACCGCGTGCCGGCGCAGCCGAGCGAGCACTGTTTCGGGGAAGGTCGGGTCGAGCAGACTGCGCGGCGACACGTTGACCGCCACGGGCAGGTCGAAGCCGGACTCGCGCCACTGGTCGGACGCCTCGAGGGCCTGATCGAGCACCGCGTCGGCGAAGGCCGGCAGCCGGCCGGAGCGTTCCACCGTCTGCAGGAACTCCATCGGAGTGAGGTAGCCGTGCTCGGGGTGGTGCCAGCGGGCCAGCGCCTCGGCCGAGACCACCTCACCGCTGCCCAGGTCGACGATGGGCTGGAAGTCGACCACGAACTCGTGCTCGGCGACCGCGCGGTGCAGTTCGCCCCCGAGCGCGAGCCGGCTGACGTCGGCCGTGTCGTGCGCGTGCGCGTACGTCGCGGTCTGGACTCCGTCGCGTTTGGCCTGGTACATCGCGATGTCGGCACGTCGCATCAGCTCGTTGACACCGCCGGTGCCGTGGGCGAGAGCGATGCCGCCGGCCGCCTCGACGGTGATCTGGATGCCTTCGACCGTGACGCTTTTCTCGAGCGTGGCGAGCATCGACTTGGCCCGGTGGGCGGCCAGGGCGGGGGTGGGCAGGTTGACCAGCAGCACCGCGAACTCGTCGCCGCCGAGCCGCGCGACCAGATCACCCGGGGCCGCGGCGTCGGCCAGCCGCCGGGCCACCTCGCGCAGCACGGCATCGCCCGCGGCGTGCCCGAGCGTGTCGTTGATCTCCTTGAAATGATTGAGGTCGATCAGCAGCAGTGCCACCACGCCGTCCTCGACCCGGCCCTGGAAGTGGTCGCCGGCGCGTTCGTAGAGCTCACGGCGGTTGGCCAGGTTGGTCAGCGGGTCGTGCGCGGCGTCGTAGGCGTTCTGCTCGTTGAGGCGCTGCAGTTCGGCGTACGCCGTGGCGTTGCGGATGGCCGTGCAGAGCGCCGCGGCGAAGGTCTTGAGCTTGTACTGCTCGAACTCGTTGAGCTTGACCCGGCCGTGGAAGCCGAGGGTCAACACGCCGGCCCGGTAGCTGTGGTCGCCGGTCTCGAGCTCGGCGGAGATCTCGCTGACGCCCGCGAACTCCCACGGTCCGGGACCGTCGTAGACGATCTCGCTGCCGCGCGCGCGGACCACCCGGTCGACGCCGCTCGCGGTCAGGTCGATCTTGACCTCGTCGGAGGAGAAGACGCGGGCGCCCTGGGTGGCCGCCACGTGCAGCACCTGGGTGAGCTCGACGGAGTTGAGCTCGTCGGTGGTCTTGGCCAGCTCACGCCAGGAGCGCCTCTCCTCGCGGGTGCGCAGCTGCCGGGAGTGCCAGAGATGCAGGCAGGCCACGAGCAGCGGGACGAAACCGAGTAGCAGCGGGCTGGCGCCGGAGCCGAGGACCTCGATCACGTAGATGATCGCGGCGAGCCGGACCGCGTGCGCGACCAGCTTGCCGTCCCAGTCCTTGCGAATCACCTGACCGATCGTCGTGTGTGAGGCGGTTGCGATGACCGGCATGAACACCAGGTCGTCGACGAACCACATCGCCAGGTAGGCCAGGGCGACGGCGACGACCGTGGCGACGACCGAGTCGGAGCGGGGGTCGGCGCCGGTGACGGTGAGAACGAGGCTCGCGGCACTCGCGGACAGCACTTCCTTGGCGACCGAGAAGACCGTGCGGTGCGGCGCCACCCGCGTCATGATCTTGACGATGGCGATGCCGGTCGCGGCGCAGAGCACTACCCAGCCGTGCGGCAGGAACAGCAGTCCGACCAGTACCGGCACTTCGCCCCAGGTCGTGCCGTTGCGGCTGGAGCGCACCCGCACATAGACGTTGACCTTGTTGGCGACCGCCGAGCCGATGAGCACCAGCGCGAGCAGCGCTGGGTGCGGCACGGGCTCAGGGTGGGAGACGGCATGCCACACATCGGCGCTGGCGGCGCCCAACGCCAGAACGACGACGAGACCGATGAGCAGCTGAAGCTGCCGACCGGTCGCGTCGTCGTTGGAGCTTTGGGATTTTCGCAAATGAGGTCATCCAGTCGCCGGGCACATCGGACACGGTCCGGGCTCAAGCGTATGCAAGTGCGCGCGATCGCGCACTGCCTTCAGGACCAGTCGTTCGCAGTCATGTTCTTCTCCTCGCGTTTTGGGTCCAGGTGACCCGGAGACTCAGGATTTTGTGAAGCAGTCCGTCGCGACAAGGAGAACAATATGCAATGAGAAGCGATGTTGGTACCGATTCATGTCGTATTGCGCAGAAAGCGATAACAGGAGGGGATTTGACTACACGGCGTTCCTGATAGAAAGCTCTGCGCTACCTGAATTGACGTTTTGGCCGCAGTGTCCGCATAGCGGAGCGTGCGCTTTGTATAACGCTCCGGATTGCCGGTCCAGGTTTGCCGGTTCCCCGTTATTCCAGCCCCGCATATGGTCCCTGACCTGCGCATAGATCGCCAACGGCCGATGCGACCAAATCGTGTTGGGCGAGCCACTATTAAGCGAACAAGTTTTCGGACCGACTTCTATAAACTCCCGGTATGCCCGACGAATCCCTGCTTTCTCATGTCGACGAGGCCGGCGCCGCGCGCATGGTCGACGTCTCGGCCAAGGCGGTAACCGTCCGCCGTGCCGTCGCCGCCGGGCGAGTGGTGACCACGCCCGAAGTGATCGTTTTGCTCCGCGGTGACGGACTTCCGAAGGGCGATGCGTTGGCCGTCGCCCGACTTGCCGGAATCATGGGCGCCAAGAAAACGCCCGATCTGATCCCGCTATGTCACCCGATCGGGTTACACGGTGTCGTTGTCGATCTTTCGCTGACCGACCACACGATCGAGATCACCGCCACGACCAAGACGGCGGAACGCACGGGCGTCGAGATGGAGGCGCTGACCGCCGTCGCCACCGCCGGACTCGCGGCCATCGACATGATCAAGGCGGTCGACCCGGCCGCGAGCATCGAGGCGGTGCGAGTTCTCCGCAAAGAGGGTGGCAAGACCGGCGATTGGGTACGACCGGAGGCTCGGCCATGACCGACTGCACCGAGCGGTACCCAGCCGCACCGGGCGACGGCTTCGCAGGCGAGGGTCGGGAGGGCACGGTATGGGAGGATCAGCCATGACCATCTCGGCGCGAGTGATCGTGGCCAGCAACCGGGCGGCTGCCGGGGTGTATGCCGACACGAGCGGGCCGCGACTCGTCGCGGGGCTGCGGGAACTCGGCTGTGAGGTCGGTGAGCCGGTGGTCGTGCCGGACGGCGACCCGGTCTCCGAGGCGCTGCGCCTGGCCGTCGCGGACGGCGTCGACGTCGTGCTGACCAGCGGCGGCACCGGGATCACTCCGACCGACCGCACTCCCGAGGTGACCCGCGGGCTGCTCGACTTCGAGATTCCGGGCATTGCCGAGGCGATCCGTGCGTACAGCCGTGACAAAGTGCCCGCCGCCGCCCTCTCCCGGGGCCTGGCCGGCGTGGCCGGGCGCACGCTGATCGTCAACCTGCCCGGCTCGACCGGTGGGGCGAAGGACGGTCTGGCGGTTCTCGGACCGTTGCTGAAGCACACCGTCGACCAGATCCACGGCGGCGATCACCCTCAGCCGGGCGCGGCTGGATAGGCTCGTCCGGTGAGCGGCGACGACACCACCCCGGTCGACTGGGAAAAGGCCCGTGAGCTGGCCTACGAGGCGGGCCGCGCGGCGGCCGGCCCCGCCGAGCCGGTCGCGCTGTCCGAGGCCGACGGGCGCACCCTCGCCGAGCCGCTGCGGGCGCTGACCGATCTGCCCGCGTTCCCCACCTCGAGCATCGACGGCTGGGCCGTGCGCGGCCCGCAACCATGGCGACCGGTGGGCCGGCTGCTGGCCGGTCACGTCGCCCCGCCGCTGACCGAGCCGGGCACGTGCTTCGAGATCGCCACCGGCGCGATGGTTCCTCCCGGCGCCGCTGCGCTGATTCGGGTCGAGGAGTCCACTCGCGACGCTGCCGGCCTGGTCAGCGGGGTGGCCCGCGACCTCCCGGAGTGGCGGTTGCCCGGCGAGGAGGCGACCAGGAACGAGGAGCTTCTGCCGGCCGGCACCGCGATCGACCCGGCGGTGATCGGGGTCGCCGCCACCTGCGGCTACGAGGCTCTCGACGTCTATCCGCGGCCGCGCGCCGAGGTGCTCGTCTTCGGCGACGAACTGCTCACCGGCGGCATTCCGGGCGACGGCCGGGTGCGCGACTCGCTCGGCCCGCAGGTGCCCGGCTGGCTGCGCCGGTGCGGCGCGACCGTCGACCCGTGGGCGGCGTCCGGCCCGGTGCGGGATACGCTCGATGCCCATCTCACCGCCGTACGCGGCGCCCTGGCGAAGGCTGATCTGGTCTGCACCACGGGCGGGACGATGCACGGCCCGGTCGACCACCTGCACCCGGCCCTCGCCGAGTTGGGCGCCGACTACATCGTCAACACCGTCGCCGTGCGTCCCGGCTTCCCGATGCTGCTGGCCCGCGTGCCCGGCCCGGACGGGCGGCCGCGTTTCCTGGCCGGCCTGCCCGGAAACCCGCAGTCCGCGGTGATCGCCCTGATCACGCTGGTCGTCCCGCTGCTCGCCGGCCTGCAGGGCCGCCCGGCGCCCCGGCTGACCCGCGTCGAGGCGACTGCCAAGGTGCCCGGCCGAGGTGGCTTCACGCATCTCGCCCTCGCTCGCCTCGACCACGATGGACGGTCGGCCACCCCGGTCGGCCACGTCGGCTCGGCAATGCTGCGCGGCCTGTCCAACGCACATGGCTTCGTCGTCGTCCGTCCCGGCGCCGAGGCCGCGCCCGGTGACCTGGTCCCCTTCCTGCCTCTTCCGCTAGTGACCGGGGAGCGCCCATGATCGCCATCGCTGAGGTGCTGGACACTCCACTCGACCTGGCCGCTCACGAGAAAGCGGTGGCCGACCCGAGGGCCGGCGCGGTCGTCTCGTTCCAGGGCGTGGTGCGTGACCACGACGGGGGGCGCGGCGTGACCCTGCTCGAGTACGAGGGCCACCCGAGCGCGGCCCAGGTGCTGCGCGAGGTCGCCGCCGAGATCGCGGCCGACCCCGACGTCTTCGCCGTGGCCGTCTCGCATCGGGTCGGCACGCTGGCCATCGGCGACGTCGCGCTGGTCGCCTCGGTGAGCACGGCCCACCGGGCGGCGGCGTTCGCGGCCTGCGCCCGGCTGGTCGACGAGGCCAAGGCGCGGCTGCCGATCTGGAAGCGACAGGTTTTCGCGGACGGCTCCGAGGAATGGGTCAACTGCCCCTAGGCCCGGGGATCGCCGGCACCCGGAGAGATGCGACCGGCCTGCGCAGGGGTGGGGTCGCGGGCGCCATGCCGGGACGCCACGGCAGGGCGTTCATCAGGACGATCACGGCGAAGGCGTACGCGTTCCAGCCCACCGCCCATTTCGCGGGCAGGGCGAGCAACAAGTAGGTGACGAGGGCCGCCGACGCGTACCCGACACCGGTGGAGCGCTTCGGACGTGGTCGGCGCGGGTTGGCCCGCAGCCGTGCAGCCGCGTCCACCAGGATCAGCACCGCCGGCAGCATCCAGATCAGCTCGTGGCTCGTGGTGACCGGCGCGGTCGCCGTCCCGGTGAGGCCGATCAGCGTGAACGCGGTGATCTCGTCGCCGTCGGCGTGCGCGGCCCGAGCGCGGATCAGGCCGACCGCGAGCAGCAGCCCGGCGAAGGAGAGCCAGACCAGCACCGGAGTGCTCGCCGAGTCGTAGAGGCGGGCCAGCAGACCGGCGAGCGACTGGTTGGCCGGATCGCCGACCGGCCCGGGCCGGTCGACCTGGGGCAGAACGGTGCCGAACCACGTCGCGGTGGCGCCCGGCGCGAGCAGCAGCGCGCCGAGCACGAGGGTCGCCGCCGTGGTCACCGCGGTCAGCGCCGGCCGCCATTGCCGGGTCACGACCAGGTAGACGATGAACAGGACGGGACCGACCGCCAGCGCGCTGGCGAGACCGACGCCGATGCCCGCCCAGGCCCCGGTCGACCAGAGGCGTCGCAGTACGTCGCGGCGGCCGCGGGGGCGCAGGTCCGGCGGTCCGGGCCACCAGGCCGCCCGGCGGCGAGCCCAGGCCGACCGGCGCAGCGCCACCACGTCGGCCGTGATCAGGCCGAAGAGCAGCAGGTCGAGCTGTCCCAGGCCGAGCGCCGCCCGGACGGGTTCGGCCAGCAGGGCGAGCGTGGCCGCGAGCAGCACGGCCGGGCCGCGGGAACGCCCGTAGCGGCGGGCCACTGTGCCGACCAGCGCGAGCACGGCCAGGGTCAGGGCGGCCATGCCGACAAGGGCGAGCAGCCACCCGGCCGCGGTGAGCGGGAGCGCGACGGCCGGAGTCAGCAGCAGGGCGGTGATCGGGGGACGGCCGGTGCCGAGCCGGGCGTCGAGCGAGCGGTACGCGTAGAGATCGTCGCCCGCGAGCCAGCCACGAATCGCCGCGTGATCCACCGCGAGGCCCTGCATCCCGTACGTCTGTAGGAAGTGGCCGATCGCCCAGAGCGCCGCTAGGCACCCGAGCCCGACCACCACGGACCTCCCGGTCCGCTCGTGCTGCTCCAACGCCGGCATGGTGCGACCCCCGTCGCTCTCGTCCCCGGGCACGGCGGCGCCATGCCAACCACGAAGCCGGAGAACGGCATCATGGCGGGGCCGGGCCGAAGCGGCTCAGAACGCGCGAAACTACCGCGCGGCCCCTCGTCCGCTTTAACGCCGGAGATCGCAAATAGGTTGTTAGCCGGACAATTACCGCATTTAGCCGGGCAGCCTCCGTGCCGCCGCCGCGCTCATCGCGGCGATCTTGGCTTCGCGCTTGGCGGTCCGCACCGCCCGCTTGACCGAGCGCTGCGAGCGCTTGATCGAATGCTGGGAACGGTCGACCGCGTGGCCGGCGCGATAGCTCAGGCCAGGACGGCCCTCAGTGTCGACCGCGGCGAGCAGCAGACCACCGAAGAGACCAAGGTTCTTGAGGAACTGGATCTGCTGAACGTAGCGGTCGGGGCGCGCACGGTCCCAGAACGGATGACCGGCGATGGTCGTCGGTACCAGACCGGCGGCGAGGACGACCGCGGCGGGACGGGTGAAGTGGCCGGTCGCCAGCGCCACCCCGGCGATCACGTCGCTCGCCCCCTTCAGCCGCACCAGCGTGCGGGCGTCGGTCGGGATGCGCGGGTCGGCCTTCGCGAGCAGGGGACCCACCCGGTCGGTGACGCGGCGGGCGTTCTCGGCGGTGGCGTCGGGCTTCGCCAGCGCGCGGACGCCTTGGACCACGAAGATCGAGGCGAGCAGGGCGCGGGCGGCCGTGCGTACGGGCTTCATGAATTTGGTTATACCCGTCCCGGGCGGATCACACCGGCTGGGTACGCAGGTACCGGCCGAAATGCGGCACGGTGAACGCGACCGTGCCACGTTCGCCCGAATAGATCAGGCCTTTCTTGATCAACGCGTCGCGGGCCGGCGAGAGGCTGGCCGGCTTGCGGCCCAGGGCGGTGGCGATCTCGGCGGTGGGGACGGCCGCGTCCATATCGTTGCCGGGGTCGCCGGAAAGGGTGGCCATCGCCCGCATGTATTCGCGTTCGGCCGGGGTGGCCCGCTCGAACCGGGAGCCGAAGAAGCCCACGGCCAGCTCGGCCTCGGCCTCGGGGGCGGCGACGCGCACGTCGGCTTCGGTCACCGGCGACTGCGGTGCGTGGTCCCAGGTGGCTTTCCCGTACGCCTGAACGAAGTACGGATAGCCGCCGGACTTCTCGTAGAGCAGGTCGAGCGCCTTCGGCTCGTATTCCACCTCCTCGCGCGCGGCCGGGGCGCAGAGCGCGAGATCGGCCGCGACTCGGTCGAGCCGGTCGATCCGCTGGTAGCGGAACAGGCGCTCGGAGTAGGACTTCGCGGCCGAGAGCACGGCCGGCAGGTGCGGCAGCCCGGCGCCGACGACGATCAGCGGCGCTCCGAGCTGGGACAACTCGTGGCAGGCGGCGCAGAGTGCGGAGACGTCGGCCGGGCCCAGATCTTGCATCTCGTCGATGAAGAGTGCGATGCCGGTGCCGACGTCGGTGGCGAGCGAGGCCGCGTCGGTAAAGAGCTCGACCAGGTCGATCTCGATGTCGCCCGAGTCGGCCCGACCCCGGGCCGGCGGCACGTCGATGCCGGGCGCCCAGCGGTCCCGCAGCTTCGAGGAGTTGTCGTTGGACCGCAGCGCGAACGCCTTGAGCACGGCGAGCACCTCGTCCACCCGGTCGGGGTCACGGTGGTGGGGAGCGAGCTCCCGGATCGCCATGTGCAGGGCGGCCGAGACCGGGCGGCGCAGTGACTGGTCGGGGCGGGCCTCGATCTTGCCGGTCCCCCACAGGCGGCCGATCGCGGCCGAGCGCAGGGTGTTGAGCAGGACGGTCTTGCCGACACCGCGCAGGCCGGTCAGCACGAGGCTGCGCTCGGGGCGGCCACGGGCGATCCGCTCGAGCACCACGTCGAACGCGTCGAGCTCGCGGTCACGACCGGCCAGCTCAGGTGGGCGCTGACCAGCGCCGGGAGCGTACGGGTTCCGTACCGGATCCACGATTGCACCGTATCGGGTCGTCTAGCGAAATTTCTAGAGTGCGCTAGCAAAACCTCGTCGAGGCTGATCTAGCCGTTTCTAGATTCATCGCTAGAAAGCGTTAGAGGGCCTTACGTTCCTTGAGGCAGAGGACGAAGTCGAGATCGTCCAGCGAGCTGTCGTAGAAGAACCACTTCGTGTAGCCCGTGACCTTGGAGCACTTGCGCTCGGCGTCCTTCTTGCCCGAGGTCTTGCCCTTGATCCGATCGAGCACCTCGTAGGTGCCGCTCGTGCAGGCCGCGACGCGCATGGTGGGCGCCTCGTCGGTGCCCTCGTTGACCACGCAGTCGCCCTTCTTCACATAGAAGCGCGCGTCCTCGCTGCCCAGCGGCGCCGGACCGGCCACGGGGGCGGTCGCCGACCCGGCCGCGGTGGGCTGCTTCTCGGCGCTGCGGCGCTCGTTGAGCAGCCAGGCCGTTGCGCCGAGACCGACCACGATCAGCGCGCCGAGGGCCACGACCAGGATCAGGATCGGGGTGTTGCGCCTCGGCGTGACCGGGGAACTGTCCCAGGACGACCCGCCGCCGCTCACCGGACTCATCGGCGCCGACTGGTAACTCACCGGCTGCTGCGGGATCGACGAAGGATGGTCGTCCCAGGAGGCGTGCTGTCCCGAGACGGGCGCCCCGTGATCACCCCACGGGTCAGCGGGCTCCGCATACGGCTTGTCGGAGCTCCCGTGCGACCACGGGGGGCCGGAATACGGGCCGTTCTGCGACATCAGGGTTTCCTCCGGGAGCGAATGCTGCTGTCACCGTAGCGTGCGCGGCCCATCCGAACAGGGACGGAATCGCCGCTGGTGTCGGCAATACGACCCGCATACCGAGGGTTCGGCCACTACGGTGCCGATCCGTGTCCATACCTTTAGTGATCTTCGCGGCGGTTTTCAGCGGTTCCGCGGCCGCCTTCCTCCCCCGGGTCGCGCACCGGCTGGCCGTCGCCTTCGGCGAGCCGCCCCGATCCGCGTGCGCGTCCTGCGGCAGCCGCTTCGCGACCGGGCCCTCCGGATGGGTCCGGGTGGGTGCGGCCTGTCCCTGTTCCCGGGCGTACGTGATGACGGTGCTCGCCGGCGCGTCGGTCGGCGCGCTGCTGGCGGCCTCGCTGGGGCCGTCCCCACTGTTGCCGGTGCATCTGCTGGCGGCCGTGCCGGGCCTGTTGCTGGCGCTGATCGACCTGCGCTGCCTGCGACTGCCGAACCGGCTGGTCGGCGCGGTCGCGATCATCGCGGGGGTGCCGTCGGCGGTGCTGCGGCCGGACCGGATCGGCCCGGCGGTCGTGGCCGGGGGCCTGGTCCTCGCGGCGTACCTCATGGTGGCTCTGCTGCCCGGCGGCGGTCTGGGCCTGGGCGATGTGAAGCTCGCAGCCGTACTGGCCTTGATCCTCGGTTTCGCCGGCTGGCCGGTCGTGCTCGTCGGTCTGGTCGTGCCACACCTGATCAACGGGCCGATCGCGCTGGCGATGCTGCTCGTCGGGCGTGCGCGACCGCTCCCTTTCGGACCGGGGCTGCTGGCCGGTGCCCTGATCGCCTTTACAACAGCCTGAGCTGGCGATCCTTCGGACGGGACGGGACAGCGTCGCCGAGCCGCTCAAACAGGCCCGCGTCGATCACGTCGAGGAACGGGCTCGGACTCTGTTCCCGCTCCTTGCCGTGCCGGAACCGTCGGGCCGTGCTCGTGACGTAGAGGCGGTCCTGCGCGCGGGTCAGGCCGACGAAGAACAGGCGCCGCTCCTCCGCGATCTCGTCCTCGTCGGTCCGACCGCCCGGCCAGCGCAGCGGCAGCAGGCCGTCCTCGCAGCCGACCAGGAAGACGACCGGGAACTCCAGGCCCTTCGCGGCGTGCAGGGTGAGCAGGTTGACCGCCTCGGCGCGCGGATCCAGCGCGTCCACCTCGGCGCCGGTCGCGATCTCTTGCAAGAAGCGGGGCAGGTCGTCGCCGATCCGCTCAGCGAGCGGGCGCAACAGGTCGGCGGCGGTCCAGATGTCCTCGGGGACCAGGTGCTCGCCGTCGAGGGTGGGCGCGGCGAAACGCTGGGCCAGCACCTGCGCAACGAGCTTGACCCGAGCGGTGAGCGAACCGCCCGGCGCGTCGGCGTGCCGCAGTTCCCTGGCGATCTGCTGGACGCCGGGCCGGTCCCGCAGCCGGTTGTGCGAGCGTTTCTGCACCGGCACCCCGGCCCGGGAAAGCGCCTCGACGAACGCGGCGGACTGCGAGTCGGTGCGGTAGAGCACGGCGATGTCCGAGAAGGACAGAGTCATGGCGGCGATCGAGCGGGAATCGACCCGGCCCGAGTCGAGCGACCGGTGGGAGAGGCCGCCAACCAGGTCGTCGATCGTGCGCACCACGAAGTCGGCCTCGTCGGCGACGCTCGTCGCCGGGTAGCGGCCGACCAGCGGAGCCTCGGGGTCGAGCCGGGCCGGGTCGAGGCGACGGCCGCTGACCAGCGACGACGGGGCGATCGCCTGCACGGCGGCGGCCAGGATCGGCGCCGACGAACGGTAGTTGCGGGTGAGCCGCACCAGCCGAGCGTCCACAAAGTCCTCGTTGAACCGCAGGAAGTACTTCACGTCGGCGCCGCGGAACGAATAGATCGCCTGGTCCGGGTCGCCGATCGCGCAGAGGTTGCCGTCCGCGGGGCTCAGCAGGCGCAGCAGTTCGTACTGGGTGTCGTCGACGTCCTGATACTCGTCCACGAAGATCCACTGCCAGCGCCGGCGGTATTTCTCGACCAGGGCCGGCTCGTCACGCAGCAGGGCAACCGGCATGGCGATCAGCTCGTCGAGGTCGACCAGGTCCTGCTGGCGCATCAGCTTCGCGTACGCGAGGTCGTCGTCGCCGGCCTGCTCGCGTGCCTCGGCCCGTTCGCCCTCATCGGCGATGCGCCAGGTGGTGCCCAGGCCCGCGGCTTTCGCGTTCTCCTGCAGGATGGCCAGCCCCACGGAGTGGAACGTGCCGACGGTGATGTCTTCGCCCGAGTCGCCCAGCAGCGCGTCCAGACGTTCCCGCAGCTCGCCCGCGGCCCGTCGAGTGAACGTGATGGCCAGGCAGCGTTCGGGGAAGACGCCCAGCTCGGCGCAGAGATAGGCGATGCGATGGGTGAGCGTTCGGGTCTTGCCTGTGCCGGGCCCGGCGACGATCAGCAGCGGACCGCCGGGCGCCGACGCGGCCACTCGCTGCATCGCGTCGAGCCGGTCGAGCAGGCCGGTGCCGACCTCCTCCATGCCGGCGAGCATCGGCTCGAACGGCTCGTGCGGGCTCGCCGGGGGCGTGATCGGTGGAGGTGCCGCCTTCTTCGGCTCCTTGACCGCTTTGATCGGCTTGGGGCGCGGCGCCGGGGGCTCGGGCCGGCGCTGCTGCGGGACGTCGAACAGCGTCTCCACCTGCGGCGCACTGGCCCGGTTGCGCAGCTCGCCCGGCTCGAAGAGCGTGATCACGCCGTACTCGCCGTCGTAGCCCGGCACCCGTCGTACGTTGCCCCGGCGCAGCCGGGCGATGCCCTCGCGCAGCTCGTCGCCGCCGGCCTGCCCGATCGCGTCCAGCGGCACCTTGCGCAGGATGTCGAGCTCGGCGCCGAGCGTGGCCACCAGGTGGTTCATCTGGCTCTCGACCGTCTTGGACTTCGGACCCACGCCGTTGATCTCGCCGACGATCTCGTGCAACTGGATCAGGTGCTCGACATGGTCGTCGCGCTGGACGCCGACGGGCCGATCGGCGAGGTCCTCGACCCGGCTCAGCACGCCCACGGTGAGCGGCTTGCCGCACTCGGGGCAGCGACCGCCGTGGTCGCGGGTGCGCTGCGGCTCCCAGCTCACGCCGCAGGCCCGGTGTCCGTCGGCGTGGTACTTGCCCTCCTCGGGGAAGAACTCGAGCGTCCCGGCCAGGCCCGTACCGGCCCGCACGGCGGCGAAGTCGGGCTCGCCGGTGAAGAGCGTCGCCTCACGGGCCAGCGCGGCCGGCGAATGGGCGTCCGAATTCGACACCAGGCGGTAACGATCGAGGCTGGAGACCCGCCAGTTCATCTCGGGATCGGAGGAGAGCCCGGTCTCCACCGCGGTGACGTGCTCGGCCAGATCGGCGTAGCAGTCGGCGATGGCGTCGAAGCCCGACTTGGAGCCGAGCGCGGAGAACCACGGGGTCCAGATGTGCGCCGGGACGAGGTAGCCGCCCGACTCCAGCGTGATCTCGAGCAGATCGCGCGAGTCGAGGCCGAGGATGGGCCGGCCGTCGGCGGTCAGGTTGCCGATGCGGCCCAGGGCGGTGTTGAAGCGGGCCGCCGAGGCCAGGTCGGGCATGTAGATCAGGTGGTGCACCTTGCGCGTCCGGTCGTCGCGCTTGTAGATCGTCGAGATCTCGACGCTGAGCATGAACTTCGCCGTGGCACTCGCCTGTAGGGAGCCCGGCAGCCGTTTGGTGACCTCGGGCTCGTCGACGTACCGGTAGAGGCCCGGGCCGTCCTCGACAAGACTCTCGCGCAGGTGGTCGAACCAGGCCGGGTGGGTGAAGTCGCCGGTGCCCAGCAGGGCGATGCCCTTGCGCCGCGCCCACCAGGCCAGGTTGGGCAGCGTCAGATCGCGGCTGCACGCGCGCGAGAAGCGCGAGTGTATGTGGAGATCCGCGACGTACGTGTCCGCGGCATCACCTGCGTCGTCCGAGGGCACGCGATGCATCTTGTCACGCCCTCCGTCGCTTGTACGAATCGCCACGCTTGACGAACTTACGGATCTTGATGCCTCCGTCCCTGCTTCGTCGACCCTCTGCCGGTGCGGGGAGGTGCTATATCGATCGCAGCTCAAGCACGCTCACCTGAGGTGGGGCGCCAACCCGGACCGGCGGCCCCCAGAAACCGGCACCATTCGTGACATACACCGGCACGCCGTCGACCCGGCCGAGCCCGGAGGTGACCGGCTGCTGCAGGCCTACCAGCAGGTTGAACGGTGCCATCTGGCCGCCGTGGGTGTGACCGGAAACTTGAAGATCAACCCCGAACGGGGCCGCTTCGTGGACGGCGATCGGCTGGTGCGCCATCAGCACGACCGGCCGGGCCTGGTCACGGTCGCCGAGCGCCCGGCCGAAGTCCGGCGGATCGCCCGCGTCGGCGCCGCCCAGGTCGTTGACGCCGGCCAGGTCGAGGCCGTCGAGCTCGACGCGCTCGTTGCGCAACGGACGGATGTCGAGGCGCGCGACCTCGTCGACCCACTCCCGGAAGCCCGAGTAGTACTCATGATTCCCGGTCACGAAATACGCCCCCTTCCGCGACTCGATATCGGCCAGCGGGGCCGCGAATCGCCCCAGTTCTGCCACGCTGCCGTCGACAAGGTCACCGACGACGCACACGATGTCCGCCTGCACCGAATTGATCACGTCGACGATGCGCCGGGCATGATTGACGCCGGTCAGCGGGCCGAGATGGATGTCGGAGACGACAGCGAGGCGAGTGCCGTCCATCGCGCGAGGCAGCTTGGCGAGGGGGATCGCTCGGCGGTCGATGCGAGGGCCGCCGAACGCGACCTTCACGCCGTATCCGGTGACGCTCGCCGCGGTGAGGCCCGCGAAGATCGCTGCCCCGCGGGCGAGGAGCAACCGCCGGTCGATACCGGGGTGGTCGCTGCCGTCCGGCCGTTTCGCGGTCAGGACCGGCGCGGCCGTGGCCTGGGCTTCACCTGCGGCGGGCTCGACCGGGTCAGGCGCGGTGGTGGCGGTCGCGCTTCCCTTCGTCGTACGTCCCCCCGAGCGCCACACAAGCACCAGAGCGAGCCGGGGGATCTCGAGCACGGCCAGCGTGACCAGGAGGTAGAACATGAGCGCGATCCACAGGTAGCCCGGCCAGGCCAGCCACGGCGCGGCTCCGGAACGCACACCGATCAAGGTCGCGGGGGTCAGCACGGCCAGCGCGACGGCGACGACGACCCCGATTCGCCGGGCCCGCCCCTCGGGCAGCGGATCTTTGACGAGCCGCTTCCACAGATAGAAGTGGATCAGCGCGATGACCACGAAGACCAGCCCGACGAAGACGACCAAGACTTCCTCCCGTTACTTCTCAGTGAGCTTTAGTGAGCACATGATTGATAGTCCTGCCGTGCGGCGGGACGGTCCCGGTCTGACCCGCGCGGGTGTGGTGCCGGGTCGACGTCTCATCGCCACCCGGGCAGGTGCCCGCCCGAGCCGCCCGAAGCGCAGCCCGGCCTGCGGCGCCCGCACGACGGGCCGCCGTCAAGTCAACCCCCGGACCACTCGACATCGCCCGAACGTCGACTCTCGCGCCCGGGGTCAGCCACCCGCGAACGGTGGCAGGACGTCGATCGTGGCGTCGGCGGGCAGTGGCGCGGTCTGGTCGTGGCAGGCCAAGCCGTCGACGAGGAAGCTGGCGGCCTTGAGGACCACGCCGAGCCGTTCGCCATAGCGGTCGGTCAGCCGCTGCCTCAGCTCTTCCACCGTGCCGGCCTCGACCGGCTCGCTGCGAGTCCCGTTCGCCGCGGCCCGCGCCCCGGCGAAGTAGCGGACCGTCAGGATCGCCACGTCAGCCCCCGATCGCCGACATCGGGCGGGCCGGCTGCAGGAAGCTGGGGTCGTCGATGCCGTGGCCGGCCCGTTTGCCGCTCATGGCGACCCGCCAGGCCTCGGCCAGCTCGCTGTCGGTGGCTCCGTCGCGCAGTTGCTTGCGCAGGTCGCTCTCGTCGGTGGCGAACAGGCAGTTGCGCACCTGGCCGTCCGCGGTGAGCCGGGTGCGGTCGCAGTCGCCGCAGAAAGGCCTGGTCACGCTGCCGATCACGCCGACCCGGCCCGGATCGCCGGCCGCATCGACATAGCCGGGCACCAACCAGGTCTCGGCCGGCGCTGTTCCACGTGAAACAGGATCGGGGAGCAGACCATACGGCTCGAGGTCGGCCAGGATCTCATCGGCCGTGACCATCGTGTGCCGGTTCCACTGGTGTTGGGCATCGAGCGGCATCTGCTCGATGAAGCGCAACTGATAGCCGTGATCGAGCGCGAAGCGCAGCAGCGCCGGCGCCTCGTCGTCGTTGATGCCCCGCATGAGCACCGTGTTGATCTTTACCGGAGTGAGCCCGGCCTCGGCCGCCGCGGTGAGACCCCGCAGCACGTCGGCAAGCCGGTCGCGCCGGGTGAGGGCCTTGAACCGCTCGGGGTCGAGCGTGTCGAGTGAGACATTCACCCGGTCGAGCCCGGCCTCCCGCAGGGGCGCCGCGAGCCGTTCCAGCCCGATGCCATTCGTCGTGAGCATCAGTCGGGGCCGGGGCTCGAGTCGGGCCGCGGCCTGCACGATGCCGACCAGCCCCCGCCGCAGCAGCGGCTCCCCGCCGGTGAACCGCACGTCTTCGACGCCGAGCAGCTCGACGGAGATCCGGATCAACCGGGTCACCTCGTCGTCGGTGAGCTGCTGCTCGCGGGGGAGCCAGGCCAACCCTTCCTCGGGCATGCAATAGGTGCAGCGCAGATTGCACCGATCGGTCAGCGAGACCCGCAGATCGGTCGCCACCCGGCCGAATCTGTCGGCGAGCGGGATCACCGGCCCGCCTCGTGGTTGCCCCTGCGCATGGTCACAGCTCGAATCTATCCGCTCGGGCCGCTGATGGCTCCCGCCGATTTCGTCCTGTGGACAACCGACTCGATCACAGTCCGCGCAGTGTGGATTCCGCGGCGGCGCGAACGCCCGCCCGATAGCTTCCCCCGAACGCGGCGGTATGCACGAGCAACAGGTGCAGTTGATGCAATGGCACGCGGGCCGGCCAGCCCTCGGCCAACGGGAATACCTCCTGGTAGCTGCCAAGGATCGACGACAGAAACGGCACGCCGCCGAACAGGGCCAGGGCGGCGAGATCAGTCTCGCGGTGACCACCGTGTGCGGCCGGATCGACGAGCCGGGCCCGGCCGTCGGCGGCCCACAGCACGTTTCCCGGCCAGAGGTCGCCGTGCGTGCGACTGGGCGCCTCGCTGTGGGCGTCCGTCCGCAGGGTCCGCAGAACGCGCTCGACCAGGACGACCTCGGCCGGCGAGAGCGCCCCGCGATCAGCCGAGATCTTGAGGTACGGGAGGATCCGGCGTTCGCCGAACCAGGGGCCCCACGCGCCCGTCGTCGGGGTGTTGTCGAGCTCGAGTGGTCCGATATACCCGTTCCAGCCCGCCCCGAACGCCTCGGCGCCGGAGCGATGCAGCGCGGCCAGATCGCGGGCGAACTGCTCGGCGGCCGCGGGAGTGGGCTCGCCGGGGTCGATCCACTCGGTGACGATCATCGTCGGCAGCGCGGCGATCACCTCGGGCGTCGGCGCACCCCCCTCTCGCAACCAGGTCAAACCGGACGCCTCGGCCGCGAAGAAGCCCTCCGGCGGCTCCCCGGACCGCCAGCTCTTGGCGAAGACCGAGGTCCCGTCGTCGAGCGTCAGCCGGCTGGCGATCGACACGCCGCCGCTGCCCACCGGGGTCTCGCGGAGGCGCTGATGGGTGCGAAATGTCGGGAGGTGCTCGGGGTGCGCGCGCAAGTACGCCTGGTCCACGGCCTTATCTTCCGCTTCCGCTTACGCATGCCCGAAATCGGAGTCAAAATGTCGGCATGAACCCTGTCACAGTGCGTTCGTACCGGCCGAGTGACCACTCCGCGGGCCGTCGCCTGTGGTCCGAGCTGACGAACCAGCACAACACGATGTACGGGGTACCGGACCACGACGGCGGCGAGGGCTTCGAGGAATACCTCACCCGCCTGGATCTCGGCGGGCTCTGGGTGGCCGACCACGCCGACGACGGGGTGATCGGACTGGTCGGCCTGGTCCTTCGCGGCCGGGCCGGGGAGGTCGAGCCGGTCGTGGTCACAGCCTCGTACCGGCACAAGGGCGTGGGCCGCACACTGCTGCGGCACGTGGCGAGCGAGGCGCGTCGACGCAACATGTCCGCCCTGACCATCTCACCCGAGTCCCGCAACGTGGACGCGATCCGCAGCCTGCACGCGGCCGGCTACGACGTGGTCTCGTCGTTCGAACTGACCCTCGACCTGAACCGCGCACCGCACGAGTGGCAGCAGGACGGCCTCGAACTCCACGACCTGCCGTTCCGCTCGTAGCTGGGCTTTTCGATTTCGGGTCGGTGGATAACCCGCGTGTCGTCCACAGGCCGGCCGAATGGCACTCGCGGAGAGCGGCTCAACGGCCACGCTGCCCGCCATGAACCCCGAGTGCACGCTCGCCATCCGGTCCTCCGCCGACCTCATCGCCGCCACGCCCTACCTGCTGGGCTTCCACCCGACCGACAGCATCGTGGTGATCGGCCTGGTGGGCCGGACCGTGAGCTTCGTCGCGCGGCACGACCTGCCGCCACCCGGTTCCGACGGCACCGACTGGATAGCGCCGCTGGTCGCCCGGCAGACCGTGCAGTCCGTCGCGGTTCTCGGCTTCGGCCCGCCCGACCCGGTGACCCAGACCGTCGCAGCCCTCGCCGCCGCCCTCGCCCGGGACGGTCTCAGCGTGCCCGAGACGCTGCGGATCACCGACGGCCGCTGGTGGACGATCGGCTGCCCCGACCGGCGGTGCTGCCCGGCCGAGGGCCGCCCGGTCCCCTCGCCCGCCAACCCGGTCGCGACCGCCGCGATCTTCCAGGGCCAGGTCGCGCTGCCCAGCCGGCGGGATCTGGTCAATCAGGTGGCAGCTGTTGAGGGGGCGGAACGGCAGCGGATGGCGGCCGCGACCGCGAAGGTCTGCGAACGGCTCGGCCTTTCCGCCGCCGCCCCGGCCGAGCGCGCCGGACGCGCCGCAGTGCGTCGGGCCGAGAAACTGTATGCGGCCGGCCGGTCGCTGACCTTCGACGAGACCGCTGCGCTGGGCGTGTTGCTGGCCGACCGGCGCGTGCACGACTACGCGCTGAACCGCACGTTCGACGAGCACTGGCGCCTGGCGCTCTGGACCGGGATGACGCGCCGGGTCGAGCCCGTCTGGGTGCCCGGCCCGGCGACCCTGCTGAGCTATGCGGCGTGGCGGGTCGGGCACGGGGCGCTGGCCCGGGTCGCGGTCGACCGGGCGCTGCTGCAGGACCCCGGTCACCGATTCGCCTCGGTGCTCGATCGGCTGCTC
>Ga0247781_1000095_pt1 | contig 25098 bp, 29 predicted proteins | sample UWRJL184509B5_FD_179922 | JGI IMG/M metagenome (GOLD analysis project Ga0247781, IMG submission 179922) | Plant litter microbial communities from Arlington Agricultural Research Station in Wisconsin, United States - UWRJ-L184-509B-5 | ecosystem: Environmental > Terrestrial > Plant litter >...
CCCACCGTGATCTGCGCGATCGTGACCGGGGACCGCACCGGTACCTTCTGCGACCCGAACGGCAGCGCCTGCTCCTGGGTGCCGAGCCCGCTGGCCGCTACCGCCGCCGTGGTCTTCGCCGCGCTCACCGTGGGCGTGCTGGCCCTCTCGGTGCCCTCGTTGCGCCTGGGCACGGCCCCGGCGGGGGAGTTCTGCTTCCTGCTGGCCGCCTCCATGACCGGCGGCGTCGTGGTCGGCTACGCCGGTGACCTGATCACCCTGATCGTCGGCCTGGAGACGCTGACCCTGCCGCTCTACCTGCTGGTGGGCCTGCGCCGGTTCGCCCCCGGCGAGCGGGTCACCACCTCGGCCGCCGCCGCCTCGGTCACGTTCTTCCTGATCAGCGTCATCTCCACCGCGGTCGCCCTGCTCGGCGCGGCCCTGAACTATGCCGCCACCGGTGCCCTGCACTTCGACCGGCTGATCCCCGGTGCCGGCCTCACGGCTCCGGTGGCTGACGTCGGCGTGGGCCTGCTGGTGATCGGTCTGGCCTTCAAGGTCGCCGCCGTGCCTCTGCACGCCTGGGCACCCCCCACCTACGACGGCGCACCCCTCCCGGTGGCCGCCTACCTCTCCACCGCCTCGAAGCTCGGCGGCGTCCTGGCCCTGGCCGCGATCGTGACCCGCCTCGACGCCGCGGTCCTGACCGCCGTCCTGGCCATCCTCACGATGACGGTCGGCAACCTGGTGGCCCTGCGCCAGACCCGCATGGTCCGCCTGCTGGCCTGGTCGTCGATCGCCCAGGCCGGCTACATCCTGGCCCCGCTCGCGCTGGGTGCTGACGGCGTGGAGGCCGCAGCGGCGTACGCGGTCTTCTTCGTGGTCCTGGAATTCATCGCCTTCGCGGTGGTCGTCGCCCTCCGTCCGGCCGGCGCTGACGGCGGCGACCTCGCTTCTTATCGCGGTGCGGGCCGCCGCTCGCCGTGGCTGGGCGCGGCGCTGGTGCTGTCCCTGGCGGGCCTGGCTGGTCTTCCCCCGGGCTTGGCCGGCCTGTTCGCCAAGGTCACCATCGTCGAGGCGCTGGTCGACCACGGGCAGACCTGGCTGGCCGTGATCGTGGCCCTCAACGCCGTGATCGCCCTGGCCTACTACCTCCGCGTGGCGGCCCTGCTCTATGCCACTCCGCAGCAGGTCGGCATCCCGGTCGCCGACCCCACGCTGCTGGAAGCGGCAATGCACCCGCGCCGGCCGGTGACCCGCCCGGTGGCCGCGGCCCTGCTCACCGCCGTGGCCGTGGCCGTGGCGCTCGGCTTCGCCCCGCAACTCCTCTTCGACGCCCTCTCGCGGGCGAGTTGAGTCGTCAATCGCGGGCCAGGCGCTGCTCGATCTCCTCGCGCATATCCTCCGGAAGGGACTCGGCGTCCAGCAGGCGGCCCAGTTCCTCCGTGCGGTTCATGTAGATGTCGAACGCCTCCGAGACGCCGATGCTGCGGGCCGGTCGGTGGACGATCTCGATCGGGTCGCCGGCGCGCAGCAGGCCGGGCGTGATCACCCGCAGGTAGGTGCCGGTGCGGGCCTCGAGGGTGAAGCGCTTCAGCCACTGCTCCTCGCCCATCTTGGCCTGGAACGTCGCGCACGGGATGCGCCCGAACGTCGGCTGCAGTTCCAGCACCTCGCCGATGCGCCAGACCTCGCCGATCCGGGTCGCGTTCAGGTCGAGGCCGATCGTGGTCAGGTTTTCGCCGAACATCCCGGCGGGCAGTGACCGGCCCAGTGCCGCCGCCCACCAGTCGTAGTCCTCGCGCGAGTACGCGTACACCGCCTGGTCGTCCCCGCCGTGGTGGTGGATGTCGCCGATCGGGTCGCCGACCACGCCGCTGTGCAGGCCGGTCCGTTTGGGGCCGGGGGCGCGCACCTCGACGGCGTCGGCGACCGGCAGTTTGTCGATGCCGGTGATGCCGGCGAAGCGTTTCGCCGGGTTGGGCCGGGCCACGCCGACGTTCACCGAGAGCACTGTGCCGTCTGTCATGACGTGAACTCCACGATCACTCGGTCCTCGACCGGACGGTAGCCCAGTCGTTCGTACAACGCGTTGCCAGCCATCTCGCGATCATGTCGTCGCCTTGCGTGACGCGCTACCCCATAACGGCCCCGCGACCTCACTTCGCCCGAATCGTTCAGTTTTGGGCGGGCGCCGATTACCGACGGCGAGCCTTGGGGTGCTTCTCGCGGATAGCGACCGAGAGAACGCGAATCGTAAGACACGATCTGGGTAGCCCCTTTTGATCTAGTTAGCCCTTTCCCGAGCGGGGACCATGAGCCACTCAGTCCACCCGTCTGTCGTCGGTCAACGGCCGCCGTCCACGCAGGTGGACCACCGGAGGCCCGCTGCCCTGGCGCGGCCGCGAGCCGGCGAGCAGCACTTCGGTTTCCGGCCGGACATCGAGGGCCTCCGCGCGGTCGCGGTCCTTCTGGTGGTGCTGAGTCACGCGGGCCTCGGCCGGTTCGCCGGCGGCTACGTCGGGGTGGACGTGTTCTTCGTGATCTCCGGCTTCCTGATCACGACGCTGCTTCTCAAGGAGCTCGGCCGGACCGGCACGATCTCGCTGCGCCGGTTCTATGCCCGGCGGGCGCTCCGGCTGCTCCCGGTCTCGACCGTGGTGCTGGTCGCGACCCTCGCGGCGGCCTGGTTCTGGCTTCCCTCGACCCGGTTCCGGTCGATCTCGCTGGACGCGCTCTTCAGCACCTTCTACGGGATCAACTGGCGGCTCGCGCACGAGGGGACCGACTACCTCAACGCGACCGCCGCCCCCTCGCCGCTGCAGCACCTGTGGTCGCTCGCCGTCGAGGAGCAGTTCTACCTGGTCTGGCCGCTGCTGCTGCTCGCCGTACGGGTGGGACGTCGGGCTCTCCTCGCGCTCGGCGCCCTGGTCACGATCTCCCTGGTCGTCAGCGTGCAGCAAACCTCCGACGCCGCGCCGTGGGCCTACTTCGGCTCCCACACGCGCGCCTGGGAGCTCGGCATCGGAGCGCTCGTCGCGGTGACGGGTGGCCTCTTACGGCGTACGCCCAGAGGTCTTGCCGCCCTGCTGACCTGGGCCGGGCTCGGGGCCGTGATCCTCGCGGCCGTGACCTTCGACAAGTCGACCGCGTTCCCCGGCGGCGCCGCCTTGCTGCCCGTGCTCGGCACCGCCGCGGTGATCGCCGGAGGCACCACGGCGAACGGCTGGGGTGCCGGTCGGCTGATCGGCACCGGGCCGTTCCAATTCGTCGGCAAGCTGTCGTACGGCTGGTATCTGTGGCATTGGCCGGTCCTGATGATCTGGCCGCTCGCCCTCGCGCGCGACCCCGGTGTCAAGAGCAACCTGGCCTTCGCGGCCGCCGCACTCGGGCTGGCCTGGCTCACGTACCACGCCGTCGAGAACCCCGTGCGGCGGCAGCCGTGGCTGCGTGGCCGGGCCCGTCGCGGCCTGACCCTCGGCCTGGCCCTCTCCGTCTCGACCGCGGTCGCCGCCCTGCTCGCCGGACACTTCACGCCGAACCTCCCGGTCGGCCCGGCCGTCCCCGACACTCGGGCCGAAATCGCCGCCGCGTCTGACCCGCAGGCCCGGCTCACTCAGCTCATCACCGGTTCGCTCAAAGCCGCGAAGCTGCCCGCCAACCTGACTCCGAAGTTGTCCGACGCCGCTGGGCAGAGTCCCGCGAACTACCGAGACCAGTGCCACTTCAACTACACCCAGGTGCACCAGCGGAAGGCCTGCGTCTACGGAGACCCCGGCGGTGCCCGGACCATGTATCTGATCGGCGACTCGCACGCCGCGCAATGGTTCCCGGCCGTCGACGCCGCGGCGCGCAGCCACGGCTGGAAGCTGGTGGCGATCACCAAGGCCGCGTGCCAGGTGCCGCGGGTGCTCGTCTTCAACCCGGTGCTCAAGCGCCCCTACGACGAGTGCACGACCTGGCGCGAGGAGACCGTGCGGCGGATCGTCCGGGACCGGCCCGACCTGGTCGTGATGGCCTCCAACGACCTCGACAACGGCGGTCTGATCGACGCCCGCGGCCGGGCGGTTCCCCGCGACGGAACTCGGGACGACCTGCTCTGGGTACGGGCGTGGCAGCAGACCTGGAACCGGTTCGCGGGCCTCCCGGCGGTGCTGCTGCAGGACACGCCCTGGCCGGACGGCATCGCCCCGGAGTGCGCGGCGTTGAACGCGCGCCGGCCGGCCAGATGTGACCGCGAGGTCGCCAAGGCGATCGCCGAACCGCACCGGCGCGAGCTGGTCGCCGAGGCGGCCCGAGCGGCCGGCATCAAGGTGATCGACCCGACGTCATGGTTCTGCGCGTCCGGGAGATGCCCGATCGTGATCGGCAACACGCTCGTCTACAAGGACAACAGTCACATGACCACCGCCTACGCCAAGGCGGTCGCCCCGCTGGTCGGCCGGGCGCTCTTCTAACGCCGTCGCTGGGTGGCGGATCACCTGCACGCCGACGTGCCGGCCCGATTCTTCTCGTTCCGATCGGACCGGCACGATTCTTCTCGTTCCGATCGGACCGGCACGTGCTCTCGTTCCGATCGGACCGGCACGTGCTCTCGTTCCGATCGGACCGGCACGTGCTGGAGTACGCCGAGCGTGCCTTCGAGGTGCTCGACTTCCATGTATACGACGACCGGGTCGGCATCGTTTCAGGCTCTGAACCTGGCTCGGCCTATTTGACGCCGGCGAGCGCCTCCCGCAGCCGGTCGGACGCACGTCGGTCGGCCTGGGCGATCGAACCGTGTGGCACGGCGGCCACCAGCGCGGCCACCATGAGCACGGCCGCGGCGAAGGCGAACGCCCACCCGAGGCCGCCCGGCTGATCGACGATCGCGCCGGCCACCGCGCCGCCGGCCGCGGAACCCGCCACCGAGACCGTGACGACCCAGGTGTACGCCTCGTTCAGCATCGCGGGCGGCGCCAGGCGGCCCACCAGGTTGGTCTCGACGGTCAGGGCCGGGGCGATCGAGGCGCCACCGAGCATGAGGGCCGCGCCCAGCCAGACCGGGCTCGGCATGAAGGCCAGCACCAGGAAGCTCAGCGAGACCGCACCGAGCAGCCAGGCGAACTGCCGTGGCAGCTCCATCGCGGGCCGCCGCGTGCCGAACCAGATGCCACCGATCGCGCTTCCCACTCCCCAGATCCCCAGGAGTACGCCGCCCAGGCCGTCGCCGCCACCGTGCTGGCTCGCGTAGGCCGGGACGATGACGCCGGCCGCCCCGAACGCGATACCGAGCGCGATCACGCAGACCAGCAGGGCCGGGAAGCCCGACACCTTCAGCGGGCCCAGCCCGCGGGCCTCCCGCGCGTGCCGGTGGTGGCGCCGCATGATCGGCAGCCGGGCGATCCACAGCGTGCCGATCAACGTGGCCGCCGCCGCACCGAGCAGCGCCGTCGCCGGGTTGCTGGTGATCACGACGAGCACGGCGACCAGGATCGGACCGAGCACGAAGACCAGCTCGAACAGGGAAGTCTCGGCGGCCATCGCGTGACCCCGCAGGTGATGCTGCCCGCTGCCGATCTCGGTCATGTCGTTCCAGGCCCGCCGGATCGCCGCGGAGAGCGGCGGATAGGTGGCGCCCGCGACCGCCGCGACCGCGAAGATCCCCGGCAGCGCGTCGGCCCCACCCCGGCTGATCAGCACCAGCGCCAGGAGGGCGAGAGGATGCAGTACGGCGGTGGCGACGAGGATCCGGGAAGGCCCGATCCGGTCGGCGAGACGGCCCGCGACCGGGCTGAGCGCCGCGCCCGCGAGGGCATAGACACCACCGGCCAGGCCGGCTGCGGCGTAGCTTCCGGTTTCCCGCTGCACGAGCAGCAGGAGTGCGAGCGGCGTCATGCCGATGCCGAGCCGAGCCAGGATCCCCACGCTGAGCAGGACCCGCCCGCCCGGCAGATGCCAAACGCTCAGGTACTGACGCAAGGCGGTCATAATCCCACTCCCCTCGTTGGTGAAGGCTTTCAGTTCTCACTGGATCGGCGACTTCACTGGTTCTCTGGTCTCTTGTACTCGGTGCCCACGGTAACGACCGATTGGCCTTCGGACCCTAACGCCGCCCGGGCGAGTAACTCATCCGAAATATGGTCGGGGGTGTCTGGAAACACATGAGGGCCGCCCTCCGATGAGGGCGGCCCTGATGGTCGGGGTCAGCGGGTGTACTGGATGGCGCCGGCCTGCTCACGCAGGCGGGCGATGCGCTGCTCCATCGGCGGGTGGGTGGAGAAGAGCTTCGAGAGGCCGCCGCCCCGGAACGGGTTGGCGATCATCAGGTGCGCGGCGCTGGTGAGCCGATTGTCGGCCGGCAGAGGCAGCCGCTGCGCGCCGTACTGAATCTTCTCCAACGCACTGGCCAGGGCCAGCGGGTCGCGGGTCAGCCTCGCGCCGTCCGCGTCGGCCTGGAACTCCCGGTTCCGGCTGATCGCCATCTGAATGATCATCGCGGCCAGCGGGCCGAGAATCAGCATCAGCAGCAGGGCGGCCGGGTTGGGGCTGTCGTCGTCGTCCGAGCCGCCACCCAGCGGCAGGAAGATCGCCAGTTGGGCCAGGCTCGTGATGATGCCGGCCAGGGCGCCCGCCACGCTCGAGATGAGGATGTCGCGGTTGTAGACGTGCGACAACTCGTGCCCGAGCACAGCCCGCAGCTCACGCGGACTGAGCAACTGGGTGATCCCGGTGGTCACGGCGACGGCGGCGTGCTGAGGATTACGGCCGGTCGCGAAGGCGTTCGGCTGCATCGTCGGCGAGACGTAGAGCCGCGGCATGGGCTGACCCGCGCTCGTCGCCAGCTCGCGCACCGTCTGATAGAGGGCGGGCGCGTCGGCCTCGCTGACCGGCCGCGCGCGCATCGCCCGCAGGGCCAACTTGTCGGAGAAGAAGTAGGAGCCGGCGTTGAGGGCCAGCGAGAGGAAGACCGCGAACACCAGACCGCCACTGCCACCGAGCCAGTAGCCGACGCCGAGAATGATGGCGGTCAGCAGACCCAGCAGAGCGGCCGTCTTGAGGCCGTTGTGATGGCTGTGCAAGGAAACTCCTTCAGGATGCGAGCCCGGTCGGGCTGCGCCTTCCATGAAACGCAGCCGACCAGGGTTTTCATCCTCGGGGAGCTGTGAGTTCCCTGCCAGCCCGTCCAGACGGCTGCCCTTTCGAGGTATCGCCATCGTGGGACCTTCCTGCTTGCGATCCGGCTCAGCGTAGGGCCGGTGCAGGCCGTGACGATCGCTTAAGAGGTCGCGCAAATAGGTGGCGAATTGGCCGAACGGCACGCACCACCCGCGAATCCGAAGGGCTGCTCTGCCCGCCGCTGCTAGTGCCGGTGAAGGGCCGAGACGGCAAGTCCGCACGCCGCATCGCCGAGCCGAGACGCGCCGACACCGATCCGGACCGTCAGGCCGGGACATGTCAGGGCGGGCGGGAGCCACCAGCGGGTGATGTCCCGCCATCGTGTCCGGGGTGGTCAGTCATCCGGCGGAGGAGGCTGGGGAAAATAGCTCACGGGACTATCAAACAGTACATATGTTCGACATGATGAGTTGACCGATCGAGGAGGTTTCGACATGGCGGATCGAAGCGCTATCGAATGGACCGAGGCCACGTGGAATCCCACGACCGGCTGCGACAAGATCTCACCGGGTTGCGACAACTGTTACGCCCTGACGCTGGCCAAACGTCTCAAGGCGATGGGGTCGGCGAAGTATCAGAACGATGGTGACCCGCGGACCTCCGGCCCGGGTTTCGGTGTCTCGTTGCACGAGGCGGATCTGACAGTGCCGCTGCGGTGGCGGGAACCGCGGGTGGTCTTCGTCAATTCGATGAGCGACCTGTTCCATGCCCGTGTACCGGTGGAGTTCATTCAGCGGGTGTTCGCGGTGATGGACGCGACGCCGCGCCACACCTATCAGGTGTTGACCAAGCGGTCCCGGCGGCTCGCGCGGCTCGCCCCGCAACTGGTGTGGCCACGGAATGTATGGATGGGTGTCAGTGTGGAAGATCTCCGCCAGGCCAATCGGGTTGAGGACCTACGGTCAGTCCCGGCCGTGGTGCGGTTCGTCTCCGCTGAACCGTTGCTGGGCGACCTCGGCGGGCTTGACCTGTCCGGGATGGATTGGCTGATCGCCGGCGGAGAGTCCGGCCCTCGGTCCCGGCCGCCGGACGCGGGATGGATCCGTTCACTGCGCGACGAGTGCGAGGCCGCCAGGGTGGCGTTCTTCTTCAAGCAGTGGGGCGGCCGGACCCCAAAAACGGGGGGCCGGATCCTGGACGGGCGAACCTGGGACCAGATGCCGACCGCACGGGAACCGGGCCGGTTGGCGTTGGCCGCACACGGCTGAGGACTACGGCAGGGTGTAGGGCTCGCGGGGCGGTTCCGGCTGGTAGGCCGCGTCGGCATCGGTACGCACCATGTCCGGTGAGACATCGAACAGGCCCTGCACGCCGCTGTCCTCGAGACGGCGTTCTCTGCGTTGCGTTGCCGCCCAGCGGCGCATCGCCTCGTGCTGCGCCAGCCCTTTGCCGTACAAGTGACGCATGATCTTGTCTCCGGCGTGGTGGTCGGTCACGAAAATCATGTCGTACAGGTCTTGCCCGTTGGTGTTCTTCATCGTGAAGCCGTACGAGTGCGCGTAGCCGAGGTCATTCTCCAGGCGCCAGCGCATCAGGTTGACCCATTCGGAGCGGGCCTGCGCCGGATCCAACAGGTTCCGCCGCCGTGCTGTGGCGATCGGGATCCACTGCTCACTGCCGAGCATCTGGGTGAGGGTGTCGCCGTATCTGGCGTTCATCGCCTCCCCGTGCAGGTTCAACCCCCGCGGATAGAAGCCGGTCCCGAACAGGATCCACATCTCCGCTTTTGTCTTGCCCCGGCGGAACCGGCTGAGCTGCTGCAACGTCGACCAGTGCAACTCGGAATCGAACTGGTCGATGAACGCGAACGCGGGTGCCCAGTCCACTCCGCGCGAACGCAAATCCCCTAACGCTCGCGACACCGTGCGGTTGCAGTCACCCTCGTACACGCAGATCCCCGGCCGGTCCGGGTACGCCCGGCGCACCTCCGTCTCCAACTCCCGCGCCTTGCTACCCATCTCGAACAACCCAACCCGGGTGAACGGCGGATTCGCGCGCAACGCCCGGTGCACGCTTCCCAGGATCGGCTCATCGGTCTCTCGACTGACGTTTTCCGGCCACCCCGCGAACAAATCGAGGTAGATCCGTTCCTCCAATGTGTTCGACGCAGTCGCGAACGCCTGGAGGTAATCGCCGAGGATCTGCAGTTTGTGCTGGGTCCACCAGCCCCAAGGCTTCGGCGCCATACGTCACCTCAAGTATCGACAGGGTCACTTAAGGTCACCGTATGCGATTGCTCGGTGGCCCGTAAACCCCACGCGCGCCAACAGATCCCGCACTGAGCTGGCATCTCCGCAGTCCACAGCCGACGGACAATCCCCGAACTCCGAATATGGAGGCAGTATGATGCCCGACTCTCGTCTGGATGGCCTGCGGGCGGCAGCACTGTCGGCCACCTGCGGCCGACACGTCTTCCCGCTGCGCCCGGCGACAAGCGGTCCGCGTTCCCCGACCACGCCGAAGACCATGACTTCCTGTGCGCTGGGTTGCGTCATTTGTCCTCGCCTTCGTCAAGGGCTTGCTCGGTGATGACAGCGAACGTCGCGAGAGCGTCACCCAGAAGGTCGTCAAACTCGCTCCGAGGTGCGGCGGCCGCCTTATGGCTGGCAGTGGCTTGGCGCAGGGCAGCTGCAAGGGCGGCACTGATCACCGTGCCTTCGCGGCCGGTCGCCCACTGCGCGTCGATCGTGCACGCGATGAGACCGCCGGCGCCAAGTTGAATGGTGACGTGCTGCCCGTCGTCCGTTCCGGCGGGCGTGTCGAGCTCGCTGGCTTGTCGCCGTTGTACCTGCTGCAAGGCGGTGATCGCGCGCTCGGCAAGTTCGGTGATTTCGACGTCGTGGCCGCGCGGCGGAACGGGTGCGTCCGGCATTCCCTGTTGTGGTGATCGGCCGGGCCATCCGACGACGGCGGATTTCACTGCCTCCCGATGGGCTGCCAGTACAGCGGCCGAAAGGCTCTCCGCGTCATGGAGCCGTTGCCAGTGATTGACGATGCGAATCTCCAGGGGCAAACCCTCGGGGTCGACGATGACTCGCGCACAACCCGTCGAGTCGTCTCCTTCTGATCGAACCGGGGTGGCGGCGGCGAGCGCCCGGGCCACCTGAGAGAGGTGTTCGGCCTGCCGCTGGAGGTCACGTAGTTCCGCAGAAAGGTCAGGATGCATAGCTCAGCCCCGCGTTCCGGTCGGCGCTCTCAGAGCCGCTCGAGCGATCAGCACGGTCGAGAACACGGCATGCGCGAGCAGGAACGCGAAGCGATCGTGCTTCCCTCGAAGAGAAAGAACAGCGCGAGCATTGCCGCAATCCCCGCACTCACTGCGGCGAGGATCCCCGCAACGACCCGAAACGCCCCTGCTGCGCCGCTCCAAGCCACCACGGCAGCCACGATTACGAGGACGGCGAGCACCGAGGCAACCAGCGTCGTCCCCTGCCGACCGAATGGCGAGGCCTCCGCGACTTCGTCCACCCAGGCCGCGGAGCGCCGTCGCCGGACGCGGCGGCTAGCTCCTACCTGATGGCGCTCGGCTACGGCACCGAGGAGGGTCTGTTACCTCTTCTCGACAATGACCACCAAGACGAACTAGTGGCGGAATGGCGTGCGTACCAGCAGGCGATGAAGAGCACCACGCCGGCGCCGTCCAAGCTCGACTTCGGCACCCTGTCTGTGGGACCTGTAGTTGGCGGCCGTGCTGAGGTGACCACGAGGGTCGCCGCGACCTGGTGGGGAACCGGCGGACGAGGGCTCGGCTACAGCAGCGCAGAGCAGGTATGGCGATTCCAGACCCGAGAGGATGACGGCTGGCAGGTGGTAGCCGTTGACGCGCCGGAATGGTGTGGCGTGTACGTCCGGCTCGATGCTTGCGCGTAGGCAGAAGCTCAACTTCAACCGAACCGACGAGTAGAGTGCGCAAAGGAGAAGGCCCGGAGCATTATGCCTGCTCCGGGCCTTCTCCTTGACCACGGGCGAACCCCTCTGTCCGCCGCGCTGTCGGGTTGCCCAAGTGCCAACCGAGGTAACCCCACTGCCAACCTGCCATAGCTAGCGTTGGCTAGTCAATGGCTAGCCATAGGTGATTTACTCGGGAAGCCAACCGAGGAGAACATCGTGCCGCCGCGCTATCGATACGAAGAGATCGCTGATGATCTGGAGAAGCGGATCGAGGTCGGGGAGTTCCCGCCCGGCTCACGCCTGCCGAGCCGCCGTGAGCTGACCGCGTACTACGACGTAACGGCGCCGGTCATCGATCGCGCGATGCAGATCCTCAGGGTCAAGGGGCTCACCGAAACGCTCGCAGGCGTAGGCGTGTACGTCCGCGAGTCGGGCAGTTCCTAGCTCCGGCCATCGGCGATGTCCACCAAGGCCTTGGCGAGCGTCCCCATGCTCTCGATAACGACGTCTGCCTGCCGGAACGCGTCTACCTGGCCGGCCGGTTCGCCTAGCCGATGCTGCGGACTCCGGCAGCATGTGCACCCACGATGTCCGACAGCGAATCGCCGACGAGAACGGCGTCGACCGGTCGGACGCCGAGGGCCCGCGCCGCCTGCAGGATCGGTTCCGGGTTGGGCTTCATCCGGTCTGGCTCGGCATACGCCCTGCCGACTACGGGCGAGACGTAGCCCGCGAGGCGGTGGGCTGTGAGGTACGCAGTCACTGCTCCGGCCGAGTTGTTGCTGACGACCGCGACGGCCAGACCAGCTTGCCGGGCGGCAACCATCACTTCCCGGCCGTACGCCGTAGGCGCGGCACTTTCGTCAAAGCGAGTGGCTAGGTCTTCCGCATGGAGCTGAGCGCGTCGAGGTAGTTGTGATGGCCGCTGAACAGGACGCCGATGGCGCCCCTTTCGTGCAGGCTGAAGTCGCCTGTGGTGCGCACGTAGCTTCTCGCCGTTTCGGCTGTTTCGCGGGCGGCTTCGAGCTGGCCGGCGTAGACGCGCAGCCCCTCGGGTTCGACGTTCAGCGTCATCGTGATCACCCGTTCGCGTTCTGAATCATGTTCAACGCCACGACCGTCACGACGCCGAGGACCACACCGATGACCCCGTAGACAGCGCACTTAGGCCATAGAGCCCTGATCACGTCCGGGTCGGACGATCGGAGCAGCTTGATGCCGTAGTAGCCCGCAGGGACCAGCGCGAAGCCCGGAAAGAGGATCGAGACCCAGTTGATCAAGAGAATGTCCGAGCTTCCTCCCGCGGCGGTGATGACCCCCGCCACGAGGAAGAGGACCCAGCAGCCGGCGAGCACCAAGACAAGCTTTGCCGCGGTGCGCCGGAGCGTCATCCCAAGACTGGCGGGCTGCATCGTGTCTCCTCATGACCAGCCGAGCAGTGGCAGCGGTATCCGTGTCGCGAGTGGCGCACATCGAGCACCACTTCCGGTCCGGGCAACTATTGGACTCAATCTATAGAGCAGAAGCAAAGGGCGTTACTAATGACAAGATGTCAGTAGTCAACGCCCCGGAGAGGATTGACCTGGTAATCAGCGCTTCTACTGCCGAATCTGTCTTTTCTGAATCAAGGCGCCGCGCAGGCGCGGCGCGGGCCGGTCGCGTTCGGCCTGCTGGCGGGCTGCGCCCGGCATCGGCCGGCGCGCCGGCTGATTCTCTGCTGTGTTCCATGCCGTGACGATCGCTGCCCCGGTCGTCCGCCGTTGTTGCATCCGGCGATCGCTGCCGCACCGCTTCGCGGCTTGCCCTCGGATCACGTGGTCACCGTGTCTGATCGACGCATGACCCGAGAGGCAGCGTTGTCCGAGCGGGTAATCCCGGTTCAGCCCTGGTCGCCGTAGAGGCGCTTCTGCGTCTCGGCCACGAGCTTGGCGTGTTTTTCCTCGCCGACCTCTGAGCGCCACCGCAGAAGGTCTTCTTGGGCCTTGATCAGCGGTTCGGCGTACGCGGAGCTGCGGGCGACTTCCCGGAAACTGATCCGGCCGTCGAGCACATCGCGCGCCATCTCGGCCAGTTCGGGGCCGGCGCCGCCGCCGCGAAGCGTGACCAGGTTTCGTTTCAGTTCCTCTGCGGCCTTGCGGCTTCCGGCCATCCGCTCTAGTTCCTGGTCTACCGGGTCGTCGCTCAACTCAGGCTCCCGGAGCGGTGTAGGCGGCGGTGGGCAGCGTGATGTTCGACAGGTCTCCGCCGCGGTTGGCGAGGGTCCGTGGGGTGGCGAAGATGGTCATGATGACGGTCCCGGCCGTGTTGATTTTGAGCGAAGCATCGTTGAAGAGCTTGGCTATCCGCGCTACCTGCACGCCGGCGACGGCGTAGCCCGCGAGGGCTCCGACACCGGTTGCCGAGGTAGCCGCGCCCGCAGCCGCAGCGGCGAGGCCGATCAGCCGGTCGGCTTACTCAGCGATCCGCTCGACGCCGCCGAGCTTGCGCGCGTACTCCTGGATCTGGACGGGGTCGACTGTGAAGGTCATACCGGTGTGATCTTGTTCGTGATGACAGCGGCGAGCACCATCAGGCCCGTTCCGGCGATGGCGAGGAGCAAGCTCCGCCGCCAGAGCCGCGTGGTCAAGGCGACTTCGCTCGACCTGTGCAGCTTGACGGCATCGATGAATGAGACGACGAACACCGGTCCTGGCAAGAGCAGGATCGGCCAGCCGATGAGCGGGATGGGGTTTCCCGAGGCGGTGGAGACCGCGGCGGCGAAAAGAAGCAGTAGATAGATCCCGGCAAGGAAGATCGCCAGCTTGCCGGCGCTTCGGTGCATCTCCAGTCTCGGACCGTCCACGACCGCCCTCTCAGGTAACTGCCTGAGATCGGAGGCTATCAACTTGGTTAAACAAGGTGGGTCCCGTGACGGTCATCAATGCGGCACGGTTCAGCCTGTGGGGGCCCGCACCGACCCGGCTGGCGGGGGAGGAGGCGACACCGGGCAGCCAGGCGGTTACGACGCCTCGCGTTCCCGTCATGTTCCCGTGGAGGGTCGTAGATGGCCGGATCGTGTCAGACTCGCTAGAACACAACGAGAACGGCCCCGGAGCGCATTTCCGCAGCTCTCGGGGCCGTTCTGTGTGCCGGTGGCGGGTGAAGGATTCGAACCTTCGAAGCTTTCGCGACGGATTTACAGTCCGCTCCCATTGGCCGCTCGGGCAACCCGCCTGGGCATGCGACCGCGGTCCCCCGCGGCGCGGACAACAGCTTAGCCGCACCGCACCTCTGACGCGCAACCGGGTACGGTCGGCATGTCGGAGGCCGGTCAGCGGGCTCCGCCTTCATCGACGAAGCCAGCATCGCAGGAGTCTTGATCATGGCAGCCAGCCCGTCCTTCGACATCGTGAGCAAGGTCGACCAGCAAGAGGTGGACAACGCGTTCCACCAGGCGGAGAAGGAGCTCGGCACCCGGTTCGACTTCCGGGGGACCGCCACCACCCTCGCCAAGTCGGGTGAGAACGGGATCACCATCACCTCCGAGACCGAGGAGCGGGCCGCCGCCGCGCTGGACGTCTTCAAGGAGAAGCTCGTCAAGCGGAACATCTCGCTGAAGGCGCTCGACGCGGGGGAGCCCCGGCAGTCGGGCAAGACCTACAAGATCGATTGCAAGGTTGTCGAGGGCATCGAGACCGACAAGGCCAAGGCGATCAGCAAGAAGATCCGCGACGAGGGCCCCAAGGGTGTGCAGGCGCAGATCCAGGGCGACCAGCTGCGGGTGACCGGCAAGAAGCGGGACGACCTGCAGGCCGTGATCGCTCTGCTCAAGCAGGAGGACTTCGGCGTCGCCCTCCAGTTCACCAATTACCGCTGAGTCCGGCCGCCGTGGGTCCCAGACTGGGGTCATGAGCACCAGTTCGTGGACCATGCTGGCCGGTGGGGTGGCCGGGGCGGCGCTGGCCGTGTTCGGCCTGAGCGTCCTGGTGACCGGCCGGGCGCCGACGTCGACCGCCCGGGCTTTCCGCTCGGTGCGGGCCGTCGGCTTCTACCACCTGTTCTTCGGCATCTCGCTGGGGCTGGTGGTGATCGCCACCAGCCTCGACAGCGCTGCCGTCACCACCGCCATCACGGTCGTGGCGATCGTCCTGGCCGGCGTGGCGCTCGTCCGCTTCCGTCCGCACGGCCGTCAGAGACCTGTCAAAAGATAAATAGGTGCAGCGAGAGTGATCGAGCCGGTCGTCGACGCGCGTCAGCCCGAGCGTTTCCACGGCGGGTCCGACGTCGTCGCCTACTGCGGCTCGGGCGTCACCGCAGGCCACAACCTGCTGGGCCCGGAGCGCGCTGGTTCTGCCCTCGGCCGTCTCTACCCCGGTTCGTGGTCGCAGCACAGCGCCATCGATCTTTCGGCGGCCACCGGGAGCTAGGCGCGGGCCTGCTCGTCGGCCCAGCGGTTGTGGGCCTCCCAGGCCGCCTGCTTGGTGCTGCCCAGCGCGGTGCCGATCTGGGCCCATGAGGCGCCCGCGTCGCGCGCGACCCGCACCATCGCCTGACGTGCGTAGCCGGCTTTGCGAATGACGACCTCACTGAGCGCGAGCATTTCCAGAATCTCGGTCCGCGTGAGGGGGACCGTGTTTCCGCCCCGTTCGGCGGCGACCGCTGCCAGTGCGTCCCGCATCCGCAGTTCGTCGAAGCGAGTTGTCGCCGTGGACAGGGTGTGCTGCCGTTCGAGATCGTCCGGTGAGGCGTTCACGGCCGCACAGCATGGCGTCAGGCCCGCTTGACGTCAAGAACTCCTGACGACAGTCATGCGAATTGCCCTCACTTCTACCATTATTTCGGACGTAAAGTCGTCAATTCTGCGCGTCGCGCATGGGTGCAGAACTCAACCGTTCGGTCAGGATTTCGGAATGCGCGGTTTCGACCCGCCGACGGACACTGCCAGTCGCACACCCCGTGTGGCACCATCATGGAACCCCACCCGGAAGTGCGTAACCGCAGGAGCAAACATGTTCGCAAGGAAGCTGGGCCACGCCGTCGGCTTGGTTTTCGTGCTCGCCGTGGTCTTCGGCGGTGTCACTGCCGTTTCCGCTGGTGGCGCTGAGTCCACGACGGGTGCCGGCAACACCTCTTCTTCCGGTCCCTCGCAGGCGTCGAGCCTCGGCATCGACTGGGATTAGGGGTTTCCGCTCGTTGACTTAAAGGTCACCGGCGAAATCAACCGACGAGGAGCGCGATGGCCGAGCGTCCACAGGTGCGGCCGCGCTCCTCGCAGTACGCCTGGCTCATCACCGGCCCCCTAGCTGCCTTCACGGTCATCTGCTTCGGCGCCTTCTGGGCGGCTGACCCCGACTGGTTCGAGCTGTGGCCCGCCGGCCTTCTGGCGCTGGTCGGTGTCTGCCTGCTCTACGTCGGCGTCTTCAACGTCGTGATCCGGCGCAGCACCTACAGCCTCGTCCTGGTCGAGATCCCCTTCGTCCTGGTGCTGTATTACCTGCCCGCGCCGATCGTCATCTGCGTCGTCGTGATCGCCACGCTGGTCAGCCAGCTGATCCGGTCGGCCGTGATCACGCCGTCCAAGCTCTGGTTCAACGTCGCGAAGAACGCCACCGGCATCACGCTCGCCTCCCTGGTCGTCGCGTCCTTGGGGCACTACGACGGCCGTGACTACCGGTCCTGGCTGATCATCGCCGCCGGCCTCCTGGTCTACACGATGTGCGACGTGATCAGCATGGCCGGCGTCATGAGCGTCGTGCAGGGCCCCCGCGCCGGTCAGGACATCCTGCGCGGCAGCCTGCCGGTGATGGTCATCGCGAGCGTCAACATCGTGATCGGCCTGGTCTTCCTGGTCGCGCTCGAGGCCACCCACTGGTCGGCCGTGCTGCTGGCGGTCCTCGTCGCCGCGCTCATCCTGGTGCTGCGCTCCTTCGCCGAGTTCTTCCGCCAGCACCGCACGCTCGCCGAGGTCTACGAGCTCACCAAGGCGGTGCGCGAGGTCGGCGCCGACACCGGCCTGCCCGACATCCTGCTGGGCCGGGTGCAGGGCCTGATGCGCTCGGAGTACGCCACGCTCTGGCTCGCGCCGCAGGACCGGCACCCCGAGATGCTGCTCACCGCCCGGGTCGAGAATGCCGGCCTGCTCGACCTCTCGCCGACCCCGGCCGCCATCCGCGAGCGCGCGGTCGCCGACGGCGGCACCCTGGCCGCCGGGCCGAGCTTCCCCGACACTCAGGAACTGCGGAAGCCGCTGCGCGCCTCGAAGATCAAAGATATCGTGATCGTGCCGCTGCGGTCCGGGCAGACCACGATCGGCACGCTCGAGGTGGTCAACCGGCTCGGCGACACCCGGTCCTTCCGCGCGGCCGATGTCCAGGTGCTCGAGACGATCGCGACCCATGCCGCCGCGGCGGTGGAAAACTCGCGGCTCGTCGACCGGCTGCGCTACGACGCCTACCACGACCGCCTCACCGCACTGCCCAACCGGCGCCGGGTCGTCGACGCGCTCGCCGAGTCGGTCAAGGTGCGCGCCGAGGACGAGGTCGTCGCCGTGCTGCTCTTCGACGTCGACGGGCAGCGCGACGTCAACGAGTCGATGGGCCACGCCGCCGGCGACAAGCTGCTGGCCGAGGTGGCCGACCGGCTGCGAGCCATCGCCGGGCCGGGCGCCCTGGTGGGCCGCATCGGCGGCGACGAGTTCGTGGTCACGCTGCGGGCCGAGAGCACCGACGGCACCGTCCAGCTCGCCACCGACATGCGCGAGCAGCTCCGCGGCCCGATGACGGTCGGCACCCTCACCCTCGACCTCGACACCGCGGTGGGCGTGGCGGTCTACCCCGATCATGGCGGTGACCCCGAGATGCTGATGCAGCGCGCCGAGCTCGCGGCCAACGCGGCCAAGGTCCTGCCGTACGGTGTGCAGCTCTTCCACCCCGCCCTGGAGTCCCGCGCCGTCCGCCGGCTGGGCATCGCCGCCGACCTGCGCACCGCCCTCGACAACGGCGCCCTCGACGTCTACTTCCAGCCCAAGGTCACGCTGACCGACCGCCACCTGGTCGGCGTCGAGTGCCTGGCCCGCTGGCAGCACCCAGCCCAGGGTGAGGTCGCGCCCGAAGACTTCGTGGCCGTCGCCGAGCACACCGGCCAACTCTCCCGACTCACCGAGGTGGTGCTGACCGAGGGCCTGCGCCGCTGCCGCGAGTGGGCCGACCGGGAGCGCCCGCTGTCCATCGCGGTCAACCTCTCGGTGCGCACCCTGCTCGACTCCCGGTTCCCCGACCAGGTCGCCTCGCTGCTCGAGCAGTACGGCGTGGCCGCCGCCCAGGTGACCTTCGAGATCTCCGAGCCCGGCATGCTCGGCGACATCGAGCGCGTGCTGCCCACCCTCTACCGGCTGCGCGACCTCGGGGTGCGGCTCAGTGTCGACGACTTCGGCACTGGCGCGTCGTCACTTTCCTACCTGCGCCAGTGGCCGGTCCACGAGGTCAAGATCGACGACAGTTTCGTGCAGGGCATGGCGACCGACACCGGCGACCTGGCGATCGTGCGTGCGGTGATCAGCCTGTCCCGTGAGTTCGGTCTCACGGTCGTGGCCGAGGGCGTCGAGAGCGAACTGACCCTCGACCTGCTCGAAGAGATGGGCTGCGAGATCGGCCAGGGCTACCTGTTCAGCCGCCCGCTGCCCTACGAGCGGCTGGAGGCCTGGTTCGGCGCCCAGACCGAGCTGGCTTCCACCCCCGCCGGGGAAGTCCGCAAGCTCCGCGCGGTCATCTGAAGCCACCTCGCAAAAGCCCTCCGGCCTGCACGATGCCGGGTCCAGGGGAGTCGATTTCACCTGCCGAGGGGCGCCGTGTAAGCTTTCCTCTGCGCAGCAAGCGAGCGATTCGCGCGCTGGCGCAAGCCCCCTTAGCTCAGTCGGCAGAGCGTCTCCATGGTAAGGAGAAGGTCTACGGTTCGATTCCGTAAGGGGGCTCTACCGGGTTCGTTCCCGCCGCAGGCGTTGGACTTGGGCCTGGCTCTGGCGGTGTAGCTCAGATGGCAGAGCAAGCGGCTCATAATCGCTGTGTCGCCGGTTCAAGTCCGGCCACCGCTACTTGCAAGGGGATCCCACCGGGGTCCCACTTTGCATGTCGGCACTCCAAGGGCGTACCTTGGAGCGTCGTTAAGAATTCCCGTTAGCAGAAGGGCAACCCGTCGTGGCCAAGGCGACCGACGTCCGTCCGAAGATCACCCTGGCTTGTACGGAGTGCAAGGAGCGGAACTACATCACTCGCAAGAACCGGCGTAACGACCCCGACCGGCTCGAGCTGAAGAAGTTCTGCCACCGCGACGGCCGTCACACGCTGCACCGCGAGACCCGTTAAGAGTCTCCACACATCTCTCCTCTGCGCCGTCCGGTCCCGACCGGGCGGCGCAGAGTCATGTTCGGGGTAATCCAGGCGGACCCAGTAGGTTCTCAGGTATGCCCCTCGACCAGTCTTTCGTCGGCCGCAGCTGGCCGGCCACCGAGCCCTACCTGGTCGGCCGCGAGAAGATCCGCGAGTTCGCCCGCGCGATCGGTGCCGCCGACGCCGAATATCACGACCCGGAAGCCGCCCGAGCTCTCGGCTACGCCGACGTGGTGGCCCCACCGACGTTCCCCGTCGTGATCACGATGTCGGCCAGCCGGCAGATCGTCGAGGACCCGGCGCTCGGCCTCGACTACAGCCGCGTCGTCCACGGTGACCAGCGATTCGCGTACGCCCGTCCGGTTGTCGCCGGCGACGCGCTGGTCTGCGTCAACTCGGTCGACGAGATCACCTCCCGCGGTGGCCACGACTTCCTCACGACCCGCACCGAGGTCAGCACCGCCGACGGCGAGCCGGTCGTCACCGTCTGGTCCAAGCTCGTGCAGCGGGGAGAACACTGATGAGCGACACCCTCGAGCCCCAGACCTTCCGGGTCACCCGGGCCGACCTGGTCCGCTACGCGGGCGCCTCGGGCGACTTCAACCCGATCCACTGGAGCGACCGCGTCGCCACGAGCGTCGGCCTGCCCGGTGTCATCGCGCACGGCATGTTCACGATGGCCCTGGTCGGCCGGGCCGTCACCGCCTGGGCCGGTGCCCCCGACGCTGTCGTGGAGTTCAACGTGCGCTTCTCCCGCCCGGTGCCGGTCCCCGATACCGACGAGGGCACCGAGGTCGTCGTCACCGCCACGGTCAGGGAGATCACTGACGACGGAAACACCCGGCTGGCGTTGACCGCGACCTGTCAGGGCGAAAAGGTCCTCTCGCTGGCTCAGGCGACAATCAGGAAGCGCTAGGGCCATCCCGGGTTGGGCGTTCCCTTCGCGAACCCGTACACTGGTGCGCCGTGGGGCAATGACCCCCCGGACCAGGCTGTCTGGGTCGGGGTTTTCAGTGCCTCGCACAGGGGTGTAGCTCAATTGGCAGAGCAGCGGTCTCCAAAACCGCAGGCTGCAGGTTCAAGTCCTGTCACCCCTGCGCAAACCTTCTAGACGTGCCCGCCCGGTGCGCGGTCCGCACGACCTCCGCGCCCGCAACGAGCGCCGACAGGGGACCACCGATGACGGAAGTAGGGCGGCATGGCCGAGAGGAATCGACCCGGTGACGCCGGCGACCCGGCCGACGACGAGGTGTTTGCCGATGCCGTCGACGACGACAAGGACGCGACCGACGACGACGCCGAGCCGGTAGGCCGCGGCGGGACCGCTCTCGCCGAGCGGTCGCCGAAGGCGAAGAAGGAGGTCCGCCGGACCGGCTTCTTCGGTCGCATCGGCGGTTTCGTCCGTGAGGTCGTCAGCGAGTTGCGTAAGGTCATCTGGCCGACGCGCAAGGAACTGCTCACCTACACGACGATCGTGATCGCCTTCGTGGCCGTCATGACCACCATCGTCGGCCTCCTCGACCTGGGCCTCGGCAAGGCCATCCTTTGGGCGTTCGGCGGCTGATGGCCGGCGGGCCACCCGCCTCTGTGAAAAGACTTAGCTGGAAGTGAGCGAGCGTGCCTGAGTACGACGACGAGACCGCGCAGGCGAGCGACGAGCAGTCGTCGGTTGCCACGGCGGACACCGACGAGTCGGTCGAGGCCGCCGAGCCCGAGACCGCCGAGGCCGAGGCCACCCCCGAGGTGGCCGCTCCCGAGGCGGACGAGGACTTCGACCCGGTGCAGGAGCTGCGGCAGAAGCTGCGCTACGCCCCGGGCGACTGGTACGTGGTGCACTCCTACGCGGGTTACGAGAACAAGGTCAAGACCAACCTCGAGACCCGCATCACCAGCCTCGACATGGAGGATTTCATCTTCCAGGTCGAGGTCCCGACCCGTGAAGAGGTCGAGGTGAAGGGCGGCAAGCGCGTCCAGGTCAACAACAAGGTCTTCCCGGGCTACATCCTGGTCCGGATGGATCTGACCCCCGAGTCGTACTCGTGTGTCCGCAACACTCCCGGCGTGACCGGCTTCGTGGGCGCGACCGACCGGGTCGACCGTCCCGCCCCGCTCTCGCTCGACGAGGTGCTGAAGTGGCTCGCTCCCGCCGTCGAGGCGGAGGAGAAGAAGGCGAAGCCCGAGATCAAGGTGCTCGACTTCGAGGTGGGCGACTCGGTCACGGTCACCGACGGCGCGTTCGCCTCACTTCCGGCCTCGATCAGTGAAATTAATGCCGACCAGCAGAAGTTGAAGGTTCTGGTTTCCATCTTCGGCCGTGAGACGCCGGTGGAGCTGAACTTCAACCAGGTCGCCAAGATCTGACCAAAGCAGTCAGTGGGAGGGCCTGCTCAACAAGGCAGGCCCGCCATCTACCACAGGAGTAAGTGAACATGCAGCGCAGCAAGGGTTACCGCAAGGGCGCCGAGCTCATCGACCACAACAAGCTCTACGAGCCGGCCGACGCGATCAAGCTCGCCAAGGAGACCAGCCCGACCAAGTTCGACGCGACCGTCGAGGTCGCGATGCGTCTGGGCGTCGACCCGCGTAAGGCCGACCAGATGGTCCGCGGCACGGTCAACCTGCCCCACGGCACCGGCAAGACCGCCCGCGTGATCGTCTTCGCGCAGGGTGCCAAGGCCGAAGAGGCTGTCGCGGCCGGCGCCGACGAGGTCGGCACCGACGAGCTCGTCGCCCGCATCCAGGGCGGCTGGCTCGACTTCGACGCGGCGATCGCCACCCCCGACCAGATGGCCAAGATCGGTCGGATCGCCCGGATCCTCGGCCCGCGTGGTCTGATGCCCAACCCGAAGACCGGCACGGTCACCATGGACGTGACCAAGGCGATCAACGAGATCAAGGGCGGAAAGATCACCTTCCGCGTCGACAAACACTCGAACCTGCACCTGATCATCGGCAAGGCCTCCTTCAGCGAGGGCCAGCTGGTGGACAACTACGCGGCAGTGCTCGACGAGGTGCTGCGGGGCAAGCCGTCCGCGGCCAAGGGTAAGTACCTCCGCAAGGTCGTCGTCTCCACCACGATGGGCCCCGGAGTCCAGATCGACCCGAACGTGGTCAAGGGCTTCACCACCGCTGACGCCTGATCGACCAGAGCAAGCCGAGCAGCCCCCGGGGACTACCCCGGGGGCTTTTCTGTGGGGAGGCTTCACGTCAGCAGGCGGCCGGCCATCCCGAGGACGGCGAGCACGTGCCCTACCGCACCGCGGACGGCTTCCTCGCGGCATCGTCCGGGGCCCGCAGAACTCGTTCGTCCCCTGGCTCGTCCCACTGATGCCGTCGCGATTTGGCGGCGCGAAGCGGGTCGCGTAGTCTTGCCTTCGAAGTTCCACCCATAGACCGCTGGTCGCCGCTGCCACCGTCGTGAGACGAAGGTCGCGGTCGAAGGTCCCGCTAGATGCGGGCGGCCCGCGCAGGGGAGAACGGTTCGTGATCGGTCCTGGCGATTCGTCGTGGGGAAACCGCTCCGCCCCGTGCGCCCTGCGCCGGGGCGTTTCTCATTTCGCCTCTCCTTCGTCTCGACCAGTGGCTCGAGCACTGAGAGAGGAGGGACATGGCGGACAAGCCGGTCCGGGCCGACAAGGCCAGTTCCGTTGCGGAGCTGACGGACAACTTCCGTAACTCGGCGGCCACCGTGCTGACCGAGTACCGCGGTCTCACGGTCAAGCAGCTCACTGAGCTGCGCCGTTCGCTGGGCTTCGACACCAAGTACTCCGTGTCGAAGAACACCCTGGCGAAGCGCGCTGCCAGCGACGCGGGCATCGAGGGCCTCGACACGCTGTTCACCGGTCCTACCGCGCTCGCCTTCGTCAGCGGCGACCCGGTCGAGGCGGCCAAGGGTCTTCGGGCCTTCGCCAAGGCCAACCCCGTCCTGGTCATCAAGGGCGGCGTCTTCGAGGGCAAGGCCCTCACGGCTGACGAGGTCAACAAGCTCGCCGACCTCGAGTCCCGCGAGGTGCTACTGGCGAAGCTGGCCGGCGCCATGAAGGGCAACCTGAGCAAGGCCGCGGCCACGTTCCAGGCTCCGCTCTCCCAGGCCGTGCGCCTGGTGGACGCCCTGCGTGCCGAGCGCGAGAAGGACGGTTCCGCCGAGGCCGCCTGACGGCCTCGCGAACCGAGCAGTTTTTCCATCAGAAGCTAGGAAAGGTTGCCAATAATGGCGAAGCTCAGCACCGACGAGCTGCTCGACGCGTTCAAGGAAATGACGCTCATCGAGCTGTCCGAGTTCGTGAAGACGTTCGAGGACGTCTTCGACGTCAAGGCCGCCGCGCCCGTCGCCGCCGGCCCGGTTGCGGCCGGCCCGGCCGCCGAGGTTCCCGTGGAGCAGGACTCGTTCGACGTCGTCCTCGAGGGTGACGGTGGCAAGAAGATCCAGGTCATCAAGGTCGTGCGGGAGCTGACCGGCCTGGGCCTCAAGGAGGCCAAGGACGCCGTCGAGTCCGCCCCGAAGGCGATCCTCGAGGGTGTCAACAAGGAGAAGGCCGAGGCCGCCAAGGCCAAGCTCGAGGCCGAAGGTGCCAAGGTCACCCTCAAGTGATCTAGCGCTCTACCGCTTTATCTTGCGAATGGCGGGGACCCGTGAAACGGGTTCCCGCCATTCGTGTATATCCATCGTTCACGCAGGTCGTGGCGTTCTCTCCGGGTGTCGGGCGGACGACGCACAAAGCGGGCCCAACCGGGCAAGCCGGGGAGTAAGGTCGCAAGGGCACGCCGGGTGAACAACGGCGCGGAGTCGACCGGCCACGCAGCCCTTGACTGTGTGTCCGCTGACAGGCACGCTGACAGCAGCAAGTTTCCGCGCTTGCGACAGCCGACCCTCGGGTAAGCCGGTCTGACCGGTCCGCGGGAGAGGCACCGAGGGAGAGTTGCCGCGTTCCGAGCGGCCCCGCATGAGGCCCTGGCCGATAGAGGCGCAGGTCAGAGCCGTTAGGGGCACGTTCCGCAGGCCGCCCTCAGGTGTGGGCTGGACAGCGGTTAGCCGAGCGGCTACACTGCTAGTTTGCGCTGCCTTCTGTCTTGAGCCCTGCTAGGACATCCGTCCGGATGACTTCCTGGGGGCTCGTTGGAGTGCACGCAAACAGTTGCATACCGCAGCTGCAGCCGCATCAGCAGCACCGGTCCTCGGAAGGACGCATCTTGGCAGCTTCCCGCCCTGCGAAGACCAGCCGTACGTCGAGCGCTTACGCACCCCGCCGTGTCTCTTTCGGCAGGATCACCGAGCAACTTGAGGTCCCCAATCTTCTTGCCCTCCAGACGGAGTCCTTCGACTGGCTGGTCGGGAACGAAGCTTGGCAGGCCCGGTCGACGGACGACCCGCACGCCCATTCGGGCCTCGCAGAGATCCTCGAAGAGATCAGTCCCATTGAGGACTTCTCCGGCACAATGTCGCTGTCCTTCTCGGCACCACGCTTCGACGAGGTCAAGGCCTCGATCGAGGAGTGCAAGGAGAAGGATCTGACTTACTGCGCGCCGCTGTTCGTGACCGCGGAGTTCACCAACAACACGACTGGCGAGATCAAGAGCCAGACCGTGTTCATGGGTGACTTCCCGATGATGACCCCCAAGGGGACGTTCGTCATCAACGGCACCGAGCGGGTCGTCGTGAGCCAGCTCGTCCGCTCGCCGGGCGTGTACTTCACGAAGGAGCCGGACA
>Ga0247781_1000096_pt1 | contig 24935 bp, 27 predicted proteins | sample UWRJL184509B5_FD_179922 | JGI IMG/M metagenome (GOLD analysis project Ga0247781, IMG submission 179922) | Plant litter microbial communities from Arlington Agricultural Research Station in Wisconsin, United States - UWRJ-L184-509B-5 | ecosystem: Environmental > Terrestrial > Plant litter >...
ACTCCTCGGCCGATCCGACCTCCGCGGCCCCGATGTTCGCGGCCCCGACCTCGCCGCCGCCCGTCGGCGCGAGCGGCGCGACACCGCACGGGGCTCAGCCGCTTCCGGCCAGGGACTCGGAGGGAGGTCTGCCCCGCCGGGTCCGTCAGGCCAGTCTCGCGCCGCAGCTGCGCCGCCCGGCCGGTGAGCCGCCCGAAGAGCCGCCGGCCCCGCTCCGCTCGCCCGAGCAGGTGCGCAGCATCATGAGCGCCCTGCAGCTCGGCACGAGGCGAGGCCGCATCGACGCGTCTCGCTACCTGGCGGAGGGTCGCGGTCCAGGCGACCGTCCCGAAGGCGCTGACCGTCCCGAAGGCGCTGACCGTCCCGGAAGCGCTGACCGTCCCGGAAGCGCCGACCGCTTCGGAAGCGCCGACCACCTGGAAAACATGGACATTACGAAAAGTGACGCCTTCGCCGCTACGGGCGACGGAAAGCGTGATCGAGACCGGCGTGCCACGACGGATTCCGCATCTGAAGATACGTCGAATCACCACGACACGGACATTGATGTACGCCTGCGCGAGGCATCCTTTGCGGATGCCGCTACCGTCAGTTTCCCGGCGATCGTGAATGTCGCGTTCGACCGGGGCGAGGCATCAACCGGGGGCGGCCAGGATGCGGAGAACCACCGTGCCGACGACTCCGGGGGCGAAGACGTGACCAGGCCGGAAAAGGACGCATAAGTGACACAGACGACGAACCAGCGCGCGCACCTCACCTGGCTCCTCGACGATCTTGTGGAGCGGGTGCCCACGGCGCAGCAGGCTGTCGTGCTCTCCGCCGACGGGCTCCTGATGGGAGCCTCGGCCGGGCTGAGCCGGGAGGACGCCGAGCACCTGTCGGCGATGGCGGCCGGGTTCCAGAGCCTGGCCAAGGGCGCGAGCCGGCACTTCCAGGCGGGTCCGGTGCGCCAGACCGTGGTCGAGATGGAGGCGGCCTTCCTCTTCGTCACGGCTGCCGGCCACGGTGCGTGCCTGGCCGTGCTGGCCTCCAGCGACGCCGACCTCGGCCTCATCGCGTACGAGATGGCGATGCTCGTCACCCGGGTCGGCCAGAACATGAGTGCCCCCGATCGCTCCGCCGTGACGCGCCCAGATGCCGGCTGAGCCCCTGATGCCGGACCAGCCGCGTGCGGCGCACGACTGGCTCGATCGCGACGCGGGCCCGGTGGTCCGGCCCTACGCGATGACCCAGGGCCGGGTCGCTCCCGAGGGCGGCGAGTTCGATCTCGTGGCCTTCGTGGTCGCCACCGCCGGCGCGGATCCCGACGGTGGCCTCCCGCACCCGGAGCACCACGCGATCGTGGCCGCGTCGTGGGAGCCGATCTCGGTTGTCGAGCTGGCCTCGGCGCTCGACCTCTCCATCGGGGTGATCCGCGTTCTGCTGGGTGATCTACGCTCGGCTGGACTCATCTCGCTGTACGAACCCCCGGCGGCCACTCAGCCGCACGACGTCGACGTACTCAAGGCGGTTGTCAATGGACTCCGTGCGCTCTGACCGCAACGGCGCGTCGTCGCGCATCCCGGTCGCGCTCAAGATCCTCATCGCGGGCGGCTTCGGCGCCGGCAAGACCACGATGGTGGGCTCGGTCAGCGAGATCCGCCCGCTGCAGACCGAGGAGGTCCTCACCGGCGTCGAGGGCGCCGACGACGTGCACGGTGTGGAGGGCAAGACCACCACCACCGTGACGATGGACTTCGGTCGGATCACCATCACCGAGGACTTGCAGCTCTACCTGTTCGGCACGCCCGGGCAGGACAGGTTCTGGTTCCTCTGGGACGAGCTGTCCGAGGGCGCGCTCGGCGCGGTCGTGCTGGCCGACACCCGTCGGCTGGCCGACTGCTTCCCCTCGATCGACTACTTCGAGCAGCGCGGCACCCCGTTCGTCGTAGCGGTCAACTGCTTCGATCCCGAGCCGCGTTTCGGCGCCGCCGCGGTTGGCCGCGCCCTCGACCTCGACGAGAGCGTGCCGGTCGTCCTCTTCGACGCCCGCGAGCCGACCGGCGCCCGCAACGTCCTGATCGAACTGGTCGAGTACGTCGCCCGCCGTCAGTTGGCGGCCGCCGCCTCCCGCTGAGCGGCGGCGTTCCCGGGAGCTTTTGTTCGAGATCTCGTTCGCTTCTCGTGCCCTGGCCGTTTCTCGGCGGGACGGCAGCAGGGTTCGGCAGCCTGGCCGTGCCCTTCGAGGCGGTGGTCGACGGCTGCTCACCTGGGCCGCCGGGCCTGCGGTAACGGCAGGGGTCTGCGGCCCGGGCGGCCGGTGTGATGAGATCGTCTTATGGGCGCAAGGGATGAGTACGTATTCGTCGGTGGCTACACGGCGGACAAGGGCGGCGACGGCGAGGGCATCGTCCTGCTGAGGCGAGACCCGGCCACCGGGGTGCTGACCCGGCTGGGTGTCGCGGCGCGCACGCCGAGCCCGTCGTTCCTGGCCCGGCACCCGACCCTCCCGATCCTGTACGCCGTGAACGAGCTGGAGTCCGACGGCACCGTCAGCGCCTTCACCGTGGGCCTCGACGGCGCGCTCACCCCGCTGTCGGTCCAGCCCACCGGCGGCGGCGACCCCGCGCACCTGGCGGTCACGGCCGACGGCCGGCACCTGCTAGTGGCGAACTACGCCACCGGTTCGGTCGCCGTCTTCCCGCTCGACCCCGAGGGCGCCCCCAGCGAGCGCTCCGACCTGCTCGACCTGGTGGGCCGGGGCCCGGTCGCCGATCGCCAGGCCGGACCGCACGCTCACATGGTTCTCCCGCTGCGGGACGACGTGCTGATCGCCGATCTCGGCTCCGACAAGGTCTGGCGTGCCCGGCTCGACCGGGTCGCCGGCCGCCTGACGCAGCTGCCCGTCGCGGTCTCCGCTGAGCCCGGCACCGGCCCGCGGCATGTGCGCTTCTCGCCCGACGGCGCCCTTTTCGTCGTCGGCGAGCTGAGTGGCGACCTGACCTGGTGGCGCCCGGCCGGCGACGGTTCGCTGGCCGAGGCGGGTCGGGTCGCGACCACCACGGCCGAGGGGGAGAACTACCCCTCCGAGGTTCTGGTGCGCGCCGACGGCCGTTTCGTCTACGTCGCGAACCGCGGCGCGAACACGATCGCGACCTTCGCGTGGGACGGCGAAGAGGCGACGCCGGTGGCCGAGACGTCCACCGGTGGTGACTGGCCACGTCACATGATCCTCGTCGGGGACCACCTCTACGTAACCAACCAGCGATCACAGAGCGTGACGACTTTCCGGGTCGACCGGGAAACCGGGGTGCCCATCCCGCAGGGCGACCCGGCCGCTGCGCCCACCCCGACCTGTCTGCTGCGCTGGCCTGCCTCGGCATAGCGCCGGCCTGCCTCGGCACCGGGCTGGACTGCCTCAGCATGGGGCTGACCTGCCCCGGGATGGGGCTGACCGGCGGAACGGGACAGATGTCCGTCCAGGTCGGACAGTACGCAAAGCGGACGCAAGTCGCCACTGATCGAAATGGCATCAACACTTTCAGTGACGCAAGGTGCCAAGTATGCCAATCCGAGTAACTTTCGACCGAACGTATATGGCATTCAGGTTCTGTGCTGCGCACTATGGAGCGCGTGTCTGGCCGCCATCGTAGAAACTTCACTGTCAGGGGAGCGGGCGTCGTCGGAGCTGCGATGGCGATCGTCGTTGTTCTCGCCGGGTCATATGTTGGGTATCAGCAGCTCGCCGACAAGGGGTGCACCGGATCCGTCCGGTTGACCGTCGCCGCGACCGGTGAGCTTTCATCGGCTGTCGACCAGGTCGCGCAGCGCTGGGTGCAGGAGGGCGCCGCCGTCGACGGCACCTGTGTCGCCGTCACGGTCACCGATGTCAACTCGGCGACGATGGCCGCGGCGGTCGCCGGCGAGCACAAGGTGGTCCTCGCCGGCGTGGGCACGGCCCCCGAGGCCGTCAAAGTGCCCGACGTCTGGATCCCCGATTCCTCGACCTGGCTCCTGCGGCTCAAGTCGGAGGCTCCCGGCTTCGTCCCCTCCGACAGCAAGCCGGTCGCGCAAAGCCCGATCGTCGTGGCGATGCCCAAGCCGGTCGCGTCGACCGTCGGCTGGCCCAAGCAGAAGCTCGGCTGGAGCCAGCTGCTGCAGCACATGGTCACCAGCACCAGCCTGAACACCGGCATCGCCGACCCGACCCGCGACGCGGCCGGCCTCGCCGGTCTGCTCGCGCTCGGCCAGGCGGCCGGCACGGGTGAGAAGGCGCAGGGCACCAAGGTCAAGGCGATCCAGGCGCTGGGCAGTAGCCCTTCCGCGCTGCGCGACGAGCTGATCCAGAGGTTCCCGCGTTCGATCGACCCGGCCGACATCGGTCAGAGCCTGAGCGCGGCCCCGGTCTCCGAGCAGGACGTGGTCGCCTACAACGCGGCCAAGCCACCGGTGCCGCTGGTCGCGCTCTACCTCGACCCGAGCCCGTTGGCCCTCGACTATCCATACGCGGTGATGCCCGAGGTGGATCTGCAGAAGCAGAAGGTGGCCGTGGGTCTGCGGGCCCAGCTCGCCAACGCTACGTTCAAGAACGCGCTCGGTGCGGCCGGGCTGCGGGCGCCGGACGGTTCGTTCGGGGCCGGCTTTGCGCGCCCGCTCGGCGCTCCGGATGCCTCGCCCGCTGTGAACAACTCGGTCGGCGGTAGCGGTGGGGACAACGGCGGCGAGGCAGCGTCCGGGCTCGACGCCAGCGCGCTGAGCCAGGTGCTGGGCAGCTGGACGGCGATCACCCGGCCGGGCCGGGTGCTCGCGGTCTTCGACGTCTCCGGCTCGATGGAGACCAAGGTGCCGACCGCCGGCAACCAGAGTCGGGCGGCGGTCACGCGGAAGGCGGCGGCGGCCGGTCTGCAGATGTTCGGCGAAAAGTGGGCGGTCGGCGTGTGGCTCTTCTCGACCGAGATGGTCGGCAAGCGGCCCTGGAAGCAGATCGTGCCGATCAGCCCGCTCACCTCGTCGCGTGACAAGCTGCAGGCCTCGATCGGGCAGATCATTCCCAAGGAGGACGGCGACACCGGCCTCTACGACACCGTGCTCGACGCCTACAAGGAGGTGAAGAAGACGTGGCAACCCGGCAAGGTCAACTCCGTCATCCTCTTCACCGACGGCAAGAACGAGAACAAGGACGGCATCACGATCGACAAGCTGCTCGGTGAGCTGAAGCGGCTGGACGATCCGACCAAACCGGTCCGTCTGGTGATCATCGGCATCGGTGACCAGGTCGACGAGAGCGAGCTGCAGACGATCGTGAAGGCGACTCCCGCCGGCGGCGTCTTCGTCACCAAGGACGAGTCGAAGATGGCGTCGATCTTCGTCGAGGCCATCGGCCGCCGAACCGGGGCCAAGAGCTAACCAGGACGTCAGCGTGGCCGTGCACGACTACTCGGCGACGCATCCGCACCTGGTCGACTTCATGCGGGTCCCCCGCACGTACGCGGCAGGGGCGGCACCCACGGGGGCCGGCCCTGCCGCGTTCCGGACCTCAGATCACCGGCCCGTTCCAGTCGAGGCAGACGGCGACCGCGTCGTCCTCGAGCTCCGCGTCCCCGACGTACGCCCGCAGGTCGCCCAGCAAAGACCGCACGGCCTGCAGCGGCGCCAGTGCCCCCGTCCGCCGCACGAAGCGGCCCAGGGCCGTGTCCCCGTACCGTCCGGCCACCGTGACCGCGTCGTGGATTCCGTCGCTGACCAACATCAGCCGGTCGCCCGGTGCCAGCCGGAAGCTCTCCAGCTCGTAGTCGGTCTCCTCGAACATGCCGAGCGGGAATTGCTCGGTGAGCTGTTGCTCCCGCACCTCACCCCGGCGGAGCAGCAGCAGCCGGGGCGAGCCCGCGTCGATCGCGAACACCTCGCCGGTCCTCAGGTCGAGCTCGAGCAGCAGAGCCGAGACGTGGGCCAGGCCCCGGTGCTCGGCGAAGAGCGCCTGGTCGGCCAGCGCGGCCTGGTCGGCCAGCCCGATCCCGGCCCGCCGGGCGTTGCGCAGTGCGAAGGTGGCGAGCGAGGTGAGCAGCGCCGCCGACACCCCCTCGCCCATCCCGTTGAGCACGCTGAGCGAGAGCCGGCCGTCCTGTTCGGCCCAGTCAAAGCTGTCGCCACGCACCGCGTAGGACGGTTCGAGTTGTCCCGCCAGCCCGAACGAGGGGCGGATCCGGCTGCGCCCCGGCAACAGTTCCCACTGCATCTCGGCGGCGAGCGTGAGCCGGCGGGTGCGGACGGCTGCCTGGTAGCGATCGGTGCCGTCGGCCGCCGCCTGCAACTCGTGGGCCAGGGCGGTGGCGATCTCGGCCAGTTCCGCCGTGGCCCCGGGGGCCGCGGGAGCTGGCGCGCAGCTCAGCACGCCTATTCGTTCTCCTCGCGCGGAAACCGGCACAAAGATCACACCATTTTCGCGAACCGTGGACTGGTGGTCGAAACAGCGCCAGGCGGGATCGCCCGGATGGGTACGCGCGGGGCCGCCGAAGATCGGCACGAGAGCGGCCAGGCGGTAGTCGACCAGGTACAACTCGGTTCCGGTGACTCCGTACTCCTTGGCCAGCGCCTCGGCCAGGCGCTCCGGCACGGCGTCAGCGGCGGCCTCGGTGAGTGTTCGCCGAAGCACCAGTAGCCTGTCGATCAATGGCGACCTCCTCGAACAGACCCGGCTGTACCGGTAGTCTCTGCTGCACCATGCCCGTTCACCTAGGGTCGGAGCAGCCGGACCCTATGCACACCGCGGCGATCGACGACGCCGCGAAAGCCTTGCTGCTCGCGTGGGACGTCGCCCGCGAGCAGGTGACCCCTCGCATGTCCTCGGTCCAATTGAACGCTCTGCTCGCCGTCGAACGCGCGGAGGGCCTCAACCTGGGCGGTCTGGCGGCCGAGTTGGGCATGTTGCTCTCGTCGGCCAGCCGGCTCTGCGACCGCCTGGTGGCCTCGGGCCTGGTCGAGCGGGTTCCGGGCCGGGCCGACCGGCGCGAGATCGCGCTCTACCTCACCCCCGCCTCCCGCACCCTGCTGGGCGAGCTGCGCGGCATCCGGCGTCGCGCGCTCGCCGGCGTCCTCGAGAAGATGTCCCCCGGCGGCCGTGCGGCCCTGCTGCGGGGTCTCACCGAGTTCGCTGCTGCGGCCGACGAGATCGGTGGGTCGGCGTCGGCTCAGACAGCCTGAGCCCGGGCCAGCCAGGCCGCCGGGTCGTCCCGCACGCCGCGGATCACCACGTCCGCCGCGCCGCGCATGGCCGCGTCGGCGCCGAGCACGGCCGGCCGCAGCGAGATCGGGGCCAGGTCGGCGGTGAGCACTCGGCGGCGCAGTTCTGCCTCGATGCCGTCGCGCAGCCGGTCGAACTCGGGCGCGTACCCACCACCCAGCACGATCACGCCCAGGTCGAGCAGGTTGACCACGGCTGCCAGCGCGATGCCGAGCGCGGCGGCGGCCAGGTCGGGGTCGGCCTCGACCGCCTCCTGACCCGCGTACTGCTCGAGGCAGCCGTTCGCGCCGCAGCGGCACGGGCGGCCGTCGGGGAAGACGGTGACGTGCCCGATCTCGCCGCTCCAGCCGCGGCCGCCGCGGTAGAGCTCGCCGTCGAGCACAATGCCGGCGCCGATGCCGATCTCGCCCGAGACGTAGAGGAAGGTCGGCTCGCCGCCGTCGGCCCGCAGCTCGCCGAGCGCGGCCAGGTTGGCCTCGTTGTCGACGGTCAGGGGCAGCCCCGCGAGAGTCGGCAGCAGGGCCGGCGCGTCGACGTTCTGCCAGCCCAGGTTGGGCGCGACCCGCACCAGCCCGCCCGGCGCCACCAGTCCGGGCACGGCCAGCGCCGCCCCGGCGATCACCAGTCCATCGGCCTCGGCCGCGGCCAGGGCCCGGACGGCAAGCTCGCTGAGCGCGGCGAGGGCCGCCGCGGGGGGTAACAGCCGCTGGTCGGCCCGCGTAACGAGCCGGTGGCGCAGCACGCCGGTCAGGTCCACCACGCAGGCGGCCAGATAGTCGACGTTGATCTCGAGGCCGAGCCCGGCTGGACCGTCGGGGGCGAGCGTGAGCCCGGCGGCGGGTCGGCCGGCTCCGGTTCGCGGGGCGGGCTCGAGTTCGGCGAGCAGGTGGCCCGCGATGAGGTCGTCGACGAGCGTCGACACGGTGGCCCGGGTGAGTCCGGTCGTCGCCGAGATGGCTGCCCGGGATGGGTGATCTGAGCCATTCGCCACTGTCTGCAACACCAGCGCGAGATTGTGGGCTCGCACACTCGACTGCCGGACGGGGCTACGGGAAGCACTCATCAGGCGGCCACTCACGGTCTTGACATTGCCACACCGCGGTCAAATAATTCAACCAATAAACAAATCCCACCTGTTACGTGGAGGTAACCGTGCCGGTCCAACCCACCCGTGAAGACAAATTCTCCTTCGGCCTGTGGACTGTCGGGTGGCAGGCCGTCGACGCGTTCGGCTCGGCCACGCGTCCGGTGCTCGACCCGGTCGAGGCGGTGCACAAGCTCGCCGAGCTCGGCGCCTATGGCATCACGTTCCACGACGACGACCTCGTCCCGTTCGGCTCCGACGCCGCGACCCGGGACAGCGTCATCGCCGGGTTCAAGAAGGCGCTCGAGGAGACCGGCCTGGTGGTGCCGATGGCCACCACGAACACGTTCAGCCACCCGGTCTTCAAGGACGGCGCGTTCACCAGCAACGACCGTTCGGTCCGGCGTTACGCGCTGCGCAAGGTCCTGCGCCAGGTCGACCTCGCCGCCGAGCTGGGCGCCGAGACCTTCGTGCTCTGGGGCGGCCGCGAGGGCGCCGAGTACGACTCGGCCAAGGACATCAACGCCGCACTCGACCGCTACCGCGAGGGTCTGAACCTGCTCGCGCAGTACTCCGAGGACAAGGGCTACGGCCTGCGCTTCGCGATCGAGCCCAAGCCGAACGAGCCCCGCGGCGACATCCTGCTGCCGACGCTCGGTCACGCGATCGCCTTCACCTACCAGCTCGAGCGGCCCGAGCTCTTCGGCATCAACCCCGAGGTCGGCCACGAGCAGATGTCCAACCTCAACTTCACCCAGGGCATCGCCCAGGCGCTGTGGCAGGGCAAGCTGTTCCACATCGACCTGAACGGTCAGCACAGCGTCAAGTTCGACCAGGACCTGGTCTTCGGCCACGGCGACCTGCTCAACGCGTTCTCCCTGGTCGACCTGCTGGAGAACGGCTCGGCCGGCGGCGGTCCCCGCTACGACGGTCCCCGCCACTTCGACTACAAGCCCTCGCGCACCGAGAACGCCGACGGTGTCTGGGAGTCGGCCAAGGCCAACATGCGGATGTACCTGCTGCTCAAGGAGCGCGCGCAGGCGTTCCGGGCCGACCCGGCCGTGCAGGAGGCGCTGCGCGACAGCAAGGTGCTCGAGCTCGCGACCCCGACGCTCAACCCGGGCGAGACCTACCAGGACCTGCTGGACGACAAGAGCGCCTTCGAGGAGTTCGACGTCGACGCAGCCGGTGCGCAGGGCTACGGTTTCGTGAAGCTCAACCAGCTCGCCATCGACCACGTTCTCCGCGCCAACTGACTCCGCGCCAACTGACTCCGCGCCAACTGACTCCGCGCCAACTGACTCCGAGGACACACTGAAATGACGCTTGTCGCCGGGATCGACAGCTCCACCCAGTCCTGCAAGGTGGTCATCCGCGACGCGGAGACCGGTGCGCTGCTCCGTCAGGGCCGCGCGAGTCATCCGGACGGCACCGAGGTGCATCCGGACGCCTGGTGGGCCGCGCTGCGACAGGCCATCGACGAGGCCGGCGGCCTGGACGACGTGGCCGCCGTCTCGGTGGCCGGTCAGCAGCACGGCATGGTGGTGTTGGACGAGAACGGCGAAGTGGTCCGCCCGGCGCTGCTGTGGAACGACACCCGCAGCGCCGGCGCGGCCGCCGACCTGATCCAGGAACTCGGCGGCCCCGACAAATGGGCCGACGCTGTCGGCATCGTGCCGGTCGCCAGCTTCACCCTGACCAAGCTGCGCTGGCTGGCCCGCAACGAGCCGGCGAACGCGGCCCGGGTCGCCGCGGTCTGCCTGCCGCACGACTGGCTGACCTGGAAACTCTCCGGGTCGACCGACATCAGCACGATCACGACCGACCGCAGCGACGCCAGCGGCACGCTCTACTGGTCGGCCCGCACCAACGAATACCGTCCCGACCTGCTCGAGCTCGGCTTCGGCCGGCTCATTCAAACCCCTGCGGTGCTCGGCCCGACCGGCATCGCGGGTCATCTGCGCAGCGGCGCCCCGCTCGGCCCCGGCGCCGGCGACAACGCGGCCGCCGCGATCGGCACCGGCGCCGGCAAGGGTGACGTGATCGTCTCGATCGGGACCTCGGGCACGGTCTTCGTCTCGTCCGCCGTCTCGCCGAACGACCCGACCGGCACGGTGGCCGGGTTCGCCGACACCACCGGCCGGTTCCTGCCGATCGTCGTGACGCTGAACGCGGCGCGCGTGCTCGACGCGGCCGGCAAGCTGCTCGGCGTCGACCACGACGAACTGTCCCGGCTCGCGCTGAGCGCTCCCGCGGGCGCCGACGGACTCGTCCTGGTCCCCTATCTGGAGGGTGAGCGCACCCCCAACCGCCCGGACGCCACCGGCGCGATCCACGGGTTGACGCTCAAGACCGCCGACCCGGCCCACCTGGCCCGGGCCGCTGTCGAGGGCATGTTGTGCGCTCTCGCCGACGGGCTCGACGCGCTGGTCGCCAACGGCGCCGAGGCCAACCGCATCGTGCTGGTCGGGGGCGGCGCGCGCAGTGCGGCGGTCCGTCGCATCGCTCCCGAGCTGTTCGGCCTGCCCGTGCTGGTCCCACCGCCGGGGGAGTACGTCGCCGACGGCGCGGCCCGCCAGGCCGCGTGGGTCACCGTGGGCGGCGAGGAGCCTCCGGCGTGGTCGGCTCAGCCCCCGGAGACGTACGAGGCCGAGAGCGTCCCGGTGATCCGCGAGCAGTACGCCGCCGCGCGGGACGCGGTTCTCGACCGGTTCTGATTTGTTCTCCGCGGCGGGGCGAGCGCAGATAGGCCCCGCTAACCTTTCTGCGTGACCAGGGGAGGGACGGCCCACCGCGCGTACAGCGTCGTGGTCTTCGTGGTCCTCGCCTCGCTCGACAACGTCGCGATCGGCCTGGTGCCGCCTCTTTACGGCAGCATCGGCGACGCGTTCGGGGTGGGCGAGGGCCACATCGCGCTCGCCACCACGGTCATGTTTCTGATCAGTGCGGTCGCGGCGATCGGCTTCGCGTACGCCGGTGACCGCACCGACCGCAAGCCGGTGCTCATCATCGGCACCCTGATCTGGATCGCCGGCACCGTCTGGTCCGGTCTCTCCGGCAGCTACCCCAGCTTCCTGCTCAGCCAGACCGTCGCCGCGTTCGGTCTCGGCGCCGTCGCCTCGGTGAGCTTCGCCGTGGTCAGCGACCTCATCACGCCGAAGCGCCGTGGCCTCGTGATGAGCTTCTGGGGCCTCTCGCAGGGCGTCGGCACCCTGTCCGGCACCCTGCTCGGCGGCCTGCTCGGCCACACCGACTGGCGGGAGCCGTTCCTGGTGACCGCGGTCATCGGCGGCATCGCCACCGTCGCCTACCTGTTCACCTACAACGTCCCGCGCGGCGACAGCCAGCCCGAGCTGGCCGGGGTCGATTACGACGAGCGGATCCACCACGACGACCTGCCGGTGATCCTGCGTCGGCGCACCAACGTCTGGCTGATCCTGCAGGGCGGCACCGCCCAGATCGCCCTGGGTTCGCTGGTCTGGCTGCCCGTCCTGTTCCGCGCCCGGGCCGAGGACCAGGGCTACTCGGCCGGCACGGCGGTGCTGGTCGGCAGCGTCTTCGCCACGCTGTTCCAGCTGGGCGGGGCGCTCTCGATCCTCGGCGGTCTGATCGGCGACCGGCTCCAACGACGTACGCCCCGGGGTCGCGCCCTTGTCGCTTCGGTCGGTGTCCTCGCCGCCGTGCCGTTCTACGTCGTCCTGTTCTTCGTGCCGATGCGGATCGACGTGCCCGACGACGCCGGCACCGGCGCGGTGATCTCGGCCGTCCTCGCCGATGTCCTCACCCAGCCGACCGTCGGCCTCTGCCTGGCCACCGCCGTCTTCGCGCTCATGCTCACCTCGGCCAATTCGCCCAACTGGTTCGCCCTGATCGCCGACGTGAACCCGCCCGAGCACCGCGGCACCGTCTACAGCCTCGGCAACCTGGTCAACGGGTTCGGTCGGGCCGGCGGCAACGCGATGGTGGCGGTCGCCTTCCGGGCGTTGTCCGGCGCGTTCCCGCCACCGCTCAACTACGCGGTCGGGCTGGCCGCCTTCCAGCTCTTCTGGGTGCCCACCGGGATCATGTTCTGGCTGGCCAGCAAGACGGTAGCGCGCGACATGACCGACACGCACGCCGCCCTGCTGGCCCGCGCGGCCGGGCTAGAGGCTCGCCCAGACGGTGACATCGGTCGGGACCAGCCCGTCGTCGAGGGGCTCGCTGCTCAGCAGGACCCGGGCGCCGGGCGGTAGCTCGACCTCGGCCGCCCCGAAGTTCGTCAGCACCAGCACGTCACCGTTGCGGAAGGTGAGCGCTCCCTCCGGGGCGTCCTGCCAGGTCAGCGAGCCGGAACCCAGGCCGTGCTCGCGGCGCAGCCCGAGGGCCGCGTGGTAGAGCTCCCACGTCGAGCCGGCCACGCCCTGCTGTCGGTCGAGCGCGTACTCGGCCCAGGTCGCCGGCTGCGGCAGCCAGGACGCGTCGGTCGGGCCGAAGCCGTACGACGGGGCGTCCGCCTCCCACGGCAGTGGCACCCGGCAGCCGTCCCGCCCACGCTCGGCGTGCCCGGACCGTTCCCAGGCCGGGTCCTGGCGCACCGAGTCGGGCATCGTGGTGTGCTCCGGCAGCCCCAGCTCCTCACCCTGATAGAGGTAGGCCGAGCCGGGCAGGCCGAGCATCTGCAGGGTGGCCGCCCGCGCCCGGCGCAGGCCGAGCGCGATGTCCGGCTGCGGGTCCTCGGCGCCGATGCCGTGCATGCGGGTCGTCCCGACCGGATAGCCGAGCCTGGTCGCGTGCCGCACCACGTCGTGGTTGGCGAGCACCCACGTGGTGGTGGCGCCGACCGCGTCGTTGGCCGCCAGCGACTGGTCGATCACCGCGCGCAGGGCCGGCGCCGACCAGGCCGCGTCGAGGTAGCCGAAGTTGAAGGCCTGGTGCATCTCGTCCGGTCGCACGTAGCGGGCGAGCCGGTCGGCCGGCTGCACCCACGCCTCGGCGACCAGGATGCGCCCGCCCGGATAGCCGTCGAGCACCCGGCGCCACGACTGGTAGATCTCGTGCACGCCGTCCTGGTCCCACATCGGTGGGGGCGGCCCGACCGGCTCGACCCCGCCGAGGATCGCGCTGGGCTGCGTCCACTCGCTGAGGTTCTCCTCCTTGACCAAGCCGTGCGCCACGTCGACCCGGAACCCGTCGATGCCGCGGTCGAGCCAGAACCGCAGGACGTCGAGGAACTCGTCGCGTACCTCCGGGTTGCCCCAGTCGAGGTCGGGCTGGCTGACGTCGAACAGGTGCAAATACCACTGCCCGTCCGGCACCCGCTCCCACGCGCTGCCGCCGAAGACGCTTTGCCACGAGTTCGGCGGCTCCGAGCCGTCCGGCCCCTTACCGTCGCGGAAGATGTAGCGGTCGCGCTCGGGGCTGCCCGGTGCGGCGGCGAGGGCGGCCCGGAACCACGCGTGCTCGGCGGAGGTGTGGTTGGGCACCAGGTCGACGATGATCTTCAGCCCCAGCTCGTGCGCCTCGGCGATCAGCTTGTCGGCGTCGCCGAGGTCGCCGAAGCGCCGGTCGACCCCGCGGTAATCGGCCACGTCGTAGCCGGCGTCGTGCTGCGGGGAGGGGTAGAAGGGGGAGAGCCACACGGCGTCGACGCCAAGCTCCACCAGATGCGGCAGGCGCCCGGTGATGCCGGGCAGATCGCCCATCCCGTCACCGTCGCTGTCGGCGAACGAGCGGGGATAGACCTGGTAGATGACGGCGTCGCGCCACCAAGCGTTGCGGGGCATAGAGCCAGCCTAAAGCCCGTCCCTAGTCATCGAGGATGCAGGCGAATCTCTCCTCGGCCAGGTCGAGCTGGTCGAGGATGTGGTCCTTGGCGGCGATCGAGAGCGGGGTGTCCGGCCGCCCGACCAGTTCGCGCAGCTTGGGCACGAGCGGGCGATATTTCCGGGCCGCCGACAGGGCCTTCTCGGGCGTGGTGTGGACGACGCCCACCCCGTTGTCGGTGAAGTCGGAGACCTTGATCACCCGGGCCCACGGGTCGCGTTCCAGGCTCGCCGCCACGTGCGCGCGATATTGCTCGTGGCGGTCGCGCCGGGGGTCGTACTCCGGGTTGGTCACCGAGCGGACCAGCTCGGCTACCCGGCCGCCGAAGCGGGACGCCAGCTCGGCGATCGCCGCCTCGGTCAGCTCCTCGTGGGTGCCCCCGGGCAGGTCGGCGAGCTCGGCCGGGTGGTCCTCGACCGCGTCGTGCAGCAGTGCCGCGGTGAGCACGTCGACATCCCGTACGCCGTAATATTTGATGATTCGGATGGCGACCCGGAGCAGATGGTTGAGGTAGGGCTCGCGCACCCGGCGGTCGTCCGCGTGCAGCCGCGCGGCCAGGTCGAGCGCCTTGACGAGCTGCTTGGCCTCCGCCTCGGGGAACGACTCCAGCTCGAGCAGGAACCGTTCCCTCAGGCCCGCCTCGCCGTACACCTCGGTGATCGCGTGCAACGGCATCGACAGCAGCATGCGTGGCGCCATGCCGAGAACGTACCGGAGGCTCAGCCGTTGGTGTGGGTGTGGATCGGCATCGGGTGCGGCGAAGGCTGGCGACCGGCCGTGGTGACCGTCGCCTGTTTGAGTGACCAGGGGTTGCCCGGATCCGCGTGCGCGCCCCGCCTCGGCGTGCCGGCGCCGTCGGTGAACTCCTCCTCGGTCATCGCCTGCAGTCCGCTGAGCGCCACCCCGATGATGGTCGCCGCGGTGATCAGCGTGATCGGGACGATCAGGGTGAGCGGCCGGAAGCCCTCGACCGTGGTCGGTGCCGCCGGATAGAGGTGGACAGACATGGCGGCCATCCCGGTGTAGTGCATGCCGCACACGGCGATCGCCATGATTCCCGCGGCGCCGCCGATCGGCCCGTAACCCCGCACCGAGACGGTGAACCAGAGCGCGACCGTCGAAGCCCCCACCGCGATGACCGCCGAGGCGACCACCAGCGCCGGGTCGTACCGCATCTCGCCGGCCACGTGCATGCCGTGCATGCCGGTGTAGTGCATGGCGAGCACGCCGCCGCCGGTGAGTACGCCGGCCAGAACCGTCTTGGGCACGCTGCGCCGGCCGTGCCCGACGATCAGCAGCCCGGCGCCGACCGTGGGGACCGCGAAGGCGAGGCTGCTCACGGTCATCGGGACGTCGAAGCGTACGGGGCTGGCCGGCACCTCGAAGCCGAGCATCGCGGCGAAATGCATGAGCCAGATCGCGCCGCCCCCGATCGAGAAGGCGGCGATGGCCAGCCAGCGGTTGCACCGGCCCCGGGTGCGGGCGCCCCGGGCCCGCGCGGTGCTCAGCAGGCCGAAGAAGGAGCCCAGGAAGGCCAGTAGGAAGGCGGCGATCGGATTGAACGCCCCGTAGGTGAAGTGATGGACCTCGGCCACTGGTGCACCTCGCGAAGAAAAGATCGAAGAATTCGCGAGTGATTCAGTCAGCCCACCGGTAACGCTCATCGCACCGCGAGTGCGGCAAGGCGGACAAACGGAACCGGGCCACCCGTACGGGTGGCCCGGTTCTCGGTCGAGGGGATGAAACTGCTCGGAAGGGGGGCCGATCAGGTGAAGATGCTGACGCCGCCGGGACCCACGAGGAGGCCGACGACGATCAGCACGATTCCCCAGAGCAGCTGCCGCCGGAAGAGCGCAAGGATGCCGGCGACCACCAGAATGACTGCGATGATCCAGAGAAGTAAGTGCATGCGCAGCTGATACCCGCACCCCCGAAATCGAAAACCTGGTTATCCAGCACCGGTCAGAACGGCGTCGACCTCTTCGGACAGCAGTTGGTAGACGTTGTACGCCTGCTTGATGACCGGGTGCGCCACGTTGCGCACCGGCACCCCGCCCGGCGTACGCCCGCGCTCCGATCCGTGGTGTGCGTGCCCGTGCAGGGCCAGCGCGGTCGGCGCCGAGTCGATCGCCCGCCCGAGTTGGTAGCAGCCGAGGAAGGCATAGATCTCCAGCGGCTCGCCGACCAGCGTCTCGGGCACCGGGGCGTAGTGGGTGAGCGCCACCAGGGCGGCGCACTCCACCGAGTTCAGCGCCTTGCTCAGCGAGTCGGCGTATCGCTCGGCGGTGGCGACGAAATCCTTCATCTCGCGCTCGCCGAAGTTGCTGGCGCAGGCCCCCGCGAACCCGCCGCCGAACCCCTTCGTGCCGGCGATGCCGAGGCGGTGCCCGCGGATCTCCAGGACGGTCGCCTCGCCCTCGAGCACGGTGATGCCGGCGTCGGTGAGCACCTCGGTGACCTCGTCCGGCTGGTCGCTCTGGTAGTCGTGGTTGCCGAGCACGACCACGACCGGCACGGCCAGCCCGCCGAACTCCGCGGCGAAGCAGCGGGCCTCCTCCGGCGTCCCGTGCCGGGTCAGGTCGCCGGCGATGAGCAGGGCATCGGCCCGGTCCGGCAGGTCCTCGAGGGCGGGCCGGTACCGGCCCATCACGTCCTTGTCCACGTGGACGTCGCCCACGGCGGCGATCCGGATCATGAAATCTCCTCCACCTCGCTGGGCGCCTGCGCGCGCGTGATCCCGATGTCGCAGGTGATCTCCACGTCCGGGAAGTGCGCGGTGATCTGGCGGCAGATCTCGTCGCGTCGCTGCGCGCTCTCGACCTCGCCGCCGAGCACCACCAGATGGTCGCGGCGCTGCACGGTGATGCCCTGCTCGGCTATCCGGTCGTGCTCGGTGAGCAGACGCTGGATCTCGGCCTCGAGATCGGTGTCGCTGGTCATTCCGGCCACCCCTCTATCGGTTGACGAGCGCTCCGTCTTCGTCGGGCTGGGAGTCCGGTAGCGGTACGACGTCCAGCCGGTCCAGCAGGATGAGGAACGCCTCGGCGTACGGTGATTTCTCGGTCTCGCGTCGGACCCGGGGCCAGTCGATCTGCTCGCGCAGGGAGCGGGCCACCGGTAGGCCGGTCGCGAAGTCGCAGTAGTGCTGGCTGTAACTGAGCAGCTTGTGCACCATGAGCTGAGTGGCCGACAGGACCGGCATATAGATCGCCTCGACCGAGATCTGCTCGGTGTCGGCGAGCGTCTCCATCGTCACGGGCGTCTCCACCGGTCGATAGATCAGATCGACCATCCGGTCCTCGTCGTAGACCTTGACCAGCCAGTCCTCGGGCGGCTGCTCGGTGCGGAAGCCGACTTCGGCCAGCTCGGCCAGCGCCTGATCGCGATCTTGCTCGCGCAGCAGGAAATCCACGTCGTGGTCGCTGGAATGCCCGCCGTGCGCATAGACCGCGAAACTCCCGCCGAGCGCGAACGGTATGCCGGCGGACTTGAGGGTCGAGGCGACCTTCTTCAGCGTGGTGGCCAGGCCCTCGTCCACGCGGTGCGGCATGACGATCCCCTTGTCGACGTGTGCGGTTGGGTGTCGATACGACTACCCGGGCCGCCTCCGGTTGAATCGCCCGGCCACCCGAGTCATCGGACAAACCCACTGCAAACCCCATTTTGGTACGTCGTACAGGTCGCCGCCGGAAAACCGGACGTGCACCCGCCCGTTACCGTTGGTACTTATGACCCCTCGCACCATCGCGCTCGTGGGTATGGACGGCTCGGGAAAGACGACTCAGGCTCACCGGCTGGCCGAGGAGCTGAGCGCGTCGGGTCTGCGCGCGTCCTATCGGCGCAACGCGGGGGGCCGCCACTGGTTCGGCCGCCTGGCCACCCGGGTCGGCAAGCGCGACGGGGACGATCTGCTGGGCCGCCGCGGCATGCTCTTCGTCGAGTCGGTGCTGCGCTGGCTGGCGATCCTGCGCACCCTGCTGCGCCGCTCGATCACCGGCGGCACGGTCGTGATGGACCGTTACGCGTTCTGCCAGTACGCCAGCCTGCGCGCCCGCGACGCCGCACCGGCCGCCGAGCGTCGCGCCCGCCTGGCCTACCACTTCTTCCCTCAGCCCGACGTCACGTTCCTGCTCGACGTCACCCCCGAGGTCGCCCACGAACGCATCGAGGCCCGCGGCTACGACAGCGAGACGATGGAATACCTCACCGCGGCCCGGGCCGCCTACCACTCGTTGCCGGAGTTCGCCGATTTCGTGGTGATCGACGCCGACGGCAGCCCCGACCAGGTCATCGCCGCGCTCCACGCCGAGCTGCGTCGCCGCGCCACCCGGCCCGAGCCCGGCCCCCATCCCTTGACCCGCGGCCTGGTCCTGGCCGGTGGCGGCACCGTCGTGGCCGCCCTGGCCACCGCCGGCTATCAGATCGCCGAGACCCTCTAGGCCCGGCCGCGACCGTGCTCGCGCCGAGGCCGCCCGCGCTGCCCGTGATCAGAGCCGTGCGCCCGCTCGCTATGCCGACCGTCGCGCCCGTCCACCCCCGTACGTCACTGTGGGATTAGTCACCCCACCAAGTGGATGGCGGACCCGCCTCGAATCGTTGTCCAGGGTGCATCACCCGCTCGGATGTCACCCGGCCGGGCTAGTGAACTGCGCCGTCGCGTGCCGCATTGTGGCAGGTGGTCCCGTTCAGCGATGGTCGGGATCTTTTTGGTGATGCTTTTGCTTCAGCCCTGTCCGGAAGCTGTCGATCCAGCACATGAACCTGGGGCGCCCAAGAAACGTACTGGGTGGTGACGGACGTCCCGAGGCCATTGGTGATGGACGTCGCTGTGAGGGACGAGGGGCGGTGGTGTCATGAGGCGGGCGACGGGTATGTCTCTGTCGGCACGGCCGAGCAGCGGTCGTGGTGCCGACCGCTCGGGCACAGGAGCCCTGTTCAGCAAGTATGCACGCGGCTCTCAGCTCGCACCCAGACATTCGTGGCACTTTCGACCCACCAGCCGGAATCAGTGCAGGCAGTTATTTGTTGTGTAGGTGCCAGTAACCGCAATGTGCGAACTGCGGACGTTACGGGGAGGAACTGATGGATACAGCAATCACCCGTAACGGGGTTAGTGAAGGCAATGAGGGGACCGTGGGCAACGTGGAGAAGAACACCGTGATGCGAACCGATCAGGTCGCCGAGGAGCGCGACCTTGTCGGCGTCTACCTGCACGAGATCTCCCGGACACCGCTGCTCGACGCCGCCCGGGAGGTCGAGCTCTCCAAGTCGATCGAGGCGGGCCTCTACGCCGAGCACCTGATCGAGACCGGCGAGGTCCGGCGTGGGGTGAGCCGGGAAGAGTTGGAACGCCTCGTCAGCGAGGGCCGCAAGGCCAAGGACCTGTTCATCCGGGCCAACCTGCGACTGGTCGTGTCGATCGCCCGGCGCTACGTGCGCTCCGGCATGCCGATGCTCGACCTGATCCAGGAGGGCAACACCGGCCTGGTCCGCGCGGTCGAGAAGTTCGACTACGAGCGGGGCTACAAGTTCTCGACATACGCGACCTGGTGGGTCCGTCAGGCGATCAGCCGGGCCATCGCCCAGCAGGAGCGCACCGTGCGCCTGCCCGTGCACCTGGTCGAGGACGTCAACCGGATGCGCAACGTGACCCGTCAGCTCGTTCGTGAGCTCGGCGGCGACCCCGAGCCCGAGCAGATCGCAGCCGCTCTCGGCGTGACCGTCGAGCGCGTCAACGAGCTCACCCGCTGGGCTCAGGACACTGTCTCGCTGGACACCCCGGTCGGCGACGACGGCGACACCAACCTCGGAGACCTGGTCGCCGACAGTGACGCCCCGTCACCCGAGGAGATCGTGCTGACCGCACTGGAGCGGCAGCGCATCGAGGGTCTGCTCAACCACCTCGACGACCGGTCGGCCGGCATCATGCGGGCCCGCTACGGCCTCGAGGACGGCCGCGAGCACTCGCTCACCGAGGTGGCCTCGCGCTTCTCGCTGAGCCGCGAGCGGATCCGCCAGCTCGAGATCCAGGCGCTCGGCCGGCTGCGCGAGCTGGCCCGGGCCGAGGGCCTGCAGGCCGCCTGACGATCCACGCCTTCCCGCCTCCCGTTCACTCACCACGCGAAAGGCCGGTACCCCGATCGGGTACCGGCCTTCTTCGTGCGTGGACCGGGGTCAGACCCGGCCGTATCCGTACGGCGTCATGATGTTGATGCCGCGCTTCTTGACCACCGTGCCGGAGTGCGGCGCGTCGATGATCTGCCCGTCGCCGACATAGATCGCGACGTGCCCGAGACTTCGGTAGAACACCAGGTCGCCCGCCTGGAGTTCGGACCTGCCGATGTGCGTGACCTCGTTCCACTGTGCCTTGGTCTGGTGCGACAGTGACTTGCCCGCCGCCGCCCAGGCCGCCGAGGTCAGACCCGAGCAGTCATACTTTTCGAGGCCGTCTGCGCCGAACAGGTACGGCTTGCCGATTTGCTTGTAGGCGAAGGCGACTGCCTCCCCGGCCTTGCCCGAGATGTTCGGGATCTTGCCGGTGTATTTGCTGCCGGTCTCCTGCCCCTGGCCGAAGGCGGCCTCGCGCATCTTGAACAGCTTCTTGAGATCCGCCTGGATCCCCGACTTCTGCTTGGCCAACGCCGCCACCTGGGCCGTTTGCTTGGTCCGGGTCGTCTTGAGGGCGGCCTGCCGGGTGGTGAAGCCCTGGGTGGCCTCGGTGAAGTTGTCGATGTCGCGCTGGTTGGCCCGGGTGATCAGATCCAGATAGGCGATCCGGTTGACCATGTCGTCCTGCCCACCGGCCAGCAGCGCGGTCATCGGCCCGACCCGACCCTGCTTGTACGACGTGGTGGCCAGAGTGCCGACCCGGCCGCTCGCCGCCTTGAGCGCCGCCTGAGCGGGTGCCAGGGACGCCTGGAGCTTCTTCTCATCGGCCTGGGTCTTCTTCAGGCTGATGTTCATCTGGTTGTACGACTCGGTGACGTCCTCGAGTTTGTTGGACGCCGCCTCGATCTGCTTCTTCAGTTCGGCGGTGGACGGCGCCGCGTGCGCGGCGGTCCCCAGCGAACCGGTGATCGCGACGGCAAGCGCCGCGACGACGAGGACGCGAAGCCTCGTACGGGGGTGTGGCACCGGTCTAGTGGCCTTTCTTCCGCTAGGCCGCCTACCGGGGGTGCTGACGACTGAGCTTGCTGAGGATCAGTGGGCGGAAGACGGCCCGGCCGCGTTGGACGCGGATTCACCCCAGGAACTCGGTTCCCCGGTTCTGCTGCGACGTCACTGACGCCACGATGATCGGCGGCGTTGGTCGGCGCCATCGGAAGGGGGAGTGGCTGCGGACCGAACCAACCGCATTAACTTATCGGCGGAAACGTCAGATGCAAGGCCTCACAGAGTGATTTAAGACAATGGCCCTAGACGCCAATGATGCCGATAGCAGATAGTAATTTTCCGAAAGCAAAGCGTGTTAATCGGTCGTCAAATTGGACTTTTCGCCAGTTCGTCGGCCGGCACCCATTCGTGGGTCACCTTGCGCTCGGCCCAGAACGACAGGAACGGGATCGTGCCGGAGAGCATCACCAGAAGCATGCGGCCGAACGGCCAGTGCGCCCGCCGCGACAGATCGAACGTGGCCACCAGGTAGACCAGGAAGAGGAAGCCGTGGGCCGGCCCGACGGCGGCGACCACCGTGGGGTTGTCGGCGAAATACTTCAACGGCATGCCGACCACGACGAGCGCGAGCAGGCAGAAACCCACGATCCACGCGATGATCCGGTATCGGGTCAGGGCACCCTGCACGTTCTTTTGTCCTATCCGGGATAGTCGCTCGGCCGGGCGCCGGGATGGGCGTTCAGCCAGGCGAGATAGTCGTTGTAGGCGGTCAACTCGGGGTCGTCGCCGGCCGAGGTGGATCGCATGGCCACACGGACCGGACGGCCGACGGTAACAGCCGTACCTGGGAATTCTTTTTCTTCGCGTTCCGGCGGCGGCGCGTCGGGGGGTTGTCCCTTTTTGCGGAACAGCTGGACCTCACGGAACCACAGGAAGATGACGAAGGCCGCGAAGACCGGCCACTCGAACATGTAGCCCCAGCTGATCGAATTGCCCTCGAGGGCGCGACTGTACTGCCACCAGCCCAGCCCCAGGCAGCCCGCGGCCAGGACCAGCGCCAGGACGTGCCGAGCGATCCAAGCCGGGGTCCACAGGCCCTTCATGGTTAAGAAGCGTACCGGCGGTGTTTGGCCGAGGTCCGCATGGGCAACCGTGCTGACGATCGACTCACCCCTCGGCGGCCGACGCGGCCGGATTTCGGAGGCGCACGATGACAGACGCCCAAGGTGACTCGCCGCTGCTGGAGAACGGCATCGACCCGGCGACGCTCAGCGACGAGGACCTGTTCCGCGAACTCGGCAGCCTTTACCGAACGAGGCTGGACACCCTGCGGCACGGCCCCGACGCCGCACTCTCGAACCACTTCAAGCGCACCGCCGAACTGGAGACGGAGTACATCACCCGCTATCCCGGCCGCGAGGTCGACCCGGACCGCCTCACCCAGGACTTCTAGGGGTTCTGAGGCATCGGCTAGAAGAGCGTCCAGCTCACGAATCTCGTCGGTCACGGTCCTGGGTCACCCGGCTCGCTCTCGCTCCAGCACCGTGACTGGCGTCACAACTGCTGACGGAATCACGGCAAGTGGTCGACCGTTGGGGACAGATGTCGGTGTGCTCAGTGTCCCCGGGCCTCACCCATTGCCTGCACGGAATTCCGTTCGGCTGGAGCCGTGCTGAGCCACTCGCCGAGAGGCGACCTTGCACACCGACACCTGCGCCGCAACCGGCCTAGCCGAGGGCGGCGTTCTTGTTCACCAGCCGGCGCGTCCGCTCGACGTTTTCCGCGCCGGCGCGTCCGCTCGACGTTTTCCGCGCCGGCGCGTCCGTTCTGACGTTTCCCCAGCCGCCGCGCCGTGTCGAATCGCGCCACTTTTGTGTGGCCTGTTCGGGTTTCTTCGGGGTGCTGGCGGGTAGTTGATCTTTCATGAGTGATGACCGGGTCGAGCAGCGGGCGGCTGAGCTGCTTCCCGAGGAGCGGGCGGCCGGCAGCGCGGACCCGCTGGCACAGGCCGAGGCGATTCTTGCGGAGTCGGACGCACGCGAGGACGACCCTGAGGCCGCGCCGGACTCGTTCCTGGAGCGTCGCCGGTCGGACGAGACAGCCGGACCCGCGGAAACCCCTCGGTAGAGGCATCAGAGTTACGTGACTGTCGATGGACATGGCAGGATGCCCGGCGTGTCTGCCCCATATCGTCGGGCTTCATCCCCGGATCGTGGCCCTGCCCGAGTGGTGACCCGTCCTCGGCGTACCCGCTCCGCGGCTCGACCGGCGGAATCCCTCGGCCCGCATCCCGTGGAACTGGCGGGCCTCCTGCACGAACTCACGGCCCGCCTGCTGTCAGCCGACAACTTCAGCCAAGCGCTGGAGCGTCTGACCGTCTTCACCGCCGGCGCGGTGCCCGGCGTCGTCCGCAGCTCGGTCGTCCTGATCGGCGAGGGCGGCCCGCTCACCCACGTCGGTTACGGCCAGGCCGGAGCCGCGATCGACAAGGTCCAGTACGCCACCGGCGCCCGCGGTCCCGGCTTGGACTCCGCCCGCACGCGTTCGCTGGTCACCGCACCGGACCTGGCCACCGACGTCCGCTGGCCCGATCTGGCCGAGGCGGCCCGGGCCGAAGGCATCCACGCCGTGGCCGCGATCCCGCTCGACCTGCCCCGCGCCGAGGTGGGCGCGCTGAGCCTCTACTTCGCCACGACCAACGCGCCCGGCGCCGATCACCTGCTGACCGCGATGGCATTGACCAACCAGTCCGAGGTCCTGCTGGACGAACTCCGCCGCCGCGACGCACTGAGTTCCGGCGCCGCGGTCGACCGAGCCATCGGCGTGATCATCGCTCAGCGCGGCTGTGGCGTGCAGGAGGCCTACGACGTCCTGCGTGACACCGCCCAGCGCCTCGGCCTCGACCGCCATGCCGTCGCCGACCGCCTGATCGCGGTTGCCGCCCGCAAAGCCTGAGGTCCGCGCCCGCCGCGCCCCGCCCCGCCCCGCCCCGCCCCGCCGCGCCCCGCTCCGCCGCGCCGCACCCCGCCGCTCCGCCGCGCCGCGCCCGCCCGGGGTGGCGGTGTCAGTCGGTGGGCTTTTCGACGCGTTGGACGACCTCGAACTCGAGCAGGGCGGCACCGGTGGCGGCCGGACGGGCTCGCTCGCCCGCGTGGGCAGCCCGGCCGCTGCCCTGGGACCAGGCCTGGAACGCTTCCTCCGATTCCCAGCGCGTGTAAACGAAGTAGCGCGTCTCGCCGGCGACCGGGCGCAGCAACTCGAACGCCAGGAAGCCAGGCGCCTTCTCCACCATGCCCTGGCGCGCGGCGAAGCGCTGCTCGAGCTCGGGGCCGTTGCCCTCGGGAACGTCAATCGCGTTGATCTTCACAACTGCCATGCCGCAACGCTACTGCGTGCGCGGCTGGGGGAACCGGCCTGTGGACAGAGCGGCGGCGAGTCGCGCCGTCCGGGCAATGAGGCAGACAGACGGAGCGCCCCGCCGCCCCCGTGAAGGGGGAGCAGCGGGGCGCCGGGTGTTGCTGATCAGGACTTCGGAGCGACCTTCGAGGCCGGCACCGCGTCGGTGTCGTCGGGGAGCGGGCCCGCGCCGACCTCGCCGGGGACGCCCATGCTGTTCTCGGCGGCCAGGATGTCGTCGGCCCGCTGCTGCTGGGCCGAGCGCATGCTCAGCGGGATCTCCGGCAGGAAGAAGACCACGATCAGGCCGACCACCATGAC
>Ga0247781_1000097_pt1 | contig 24809 bp, 20 predicted proteins | sample UWRJL184509B5_FD_179922 | JGI IMG/M metagenome (GOLD analysis project Ga0247781, IMG submission 179922) | Plant litter microbial communities from Arlington Agricultural Research Station in Wisconsin, United States - UWRJ-L184-509B-5 | ecosystem: Environmental > Terrestrial > Plant litter >...
GGGCGACGTGATCGGCTTCCCGGCGCTCGCCTCGACCTCGATGGAGCAGGGACGCCTCGCCGCGCACCACGCCTGCGGCGAACCGGCCCGCGAGATGCACCAGCTGCAGCCGATCGGCATCTACACGATTCCCGAGATCAGCTTCGTGGGCGCCACCGAGGACGAGCTGACCGAGAGTTCGACCCCGTTCGAGGTGGGCATCGCCCGCTATCGCGAACTGGCCCGCGGCCAGATCGTCGGCGACTCCTACGGCATGCTCAAGCTGCTGGTCGCGCCGGGCGACGGCAAGCTGCTGGGCGTGCACGTCTTCGGCACCGGCGCCACCGAGATCGTCCACATCGGGCAGGCGGTGATGGGCTGCGGCGGCACGGTCGACTACCTGGTCGACGCGGTCTTCAACTATCCGACGCTCTCCGAGGCGTACAAGGTGGCCGCCCTCGACGCGGCCAACAAGATGCGCAACATCACTCGGATCGACGGATAGCTCCTCGCTGACCAGCTTGTTGTCGACGGTCGGGTCCGATTCGGGTCCTTTCTCGTACGTCCAGATCCAGTTCGTCGCGGCGAATCGAGACCTGCGCGCCGGCGTGCGCGCGGGGCGGTGACTTCGGTCCTTTCGCACCGGAGTCGAGCTTCTTCGGGGCCGGTTCGGGTGTCGCCGCCGGGCCGGCTCCGTCGGGGCTCGCCGCCGGCGCTGTAATACTCCCGCATTAGTCCGAATTGCACCAAGAGGTCAGAGTTGGCGCGGTCATGACCATGAGCGCTCTCCGTCGGCCGATCTTCCCGCCTAATGAGACGATCATTACTGGGTATTTTCGTTACGCAGCCCCGATCGCCTGCCCGCAGTGTGGCGAATCGGCACAAGTGGGCCACCCGGCAGCAAGGAAAAAGTGTTCTCTTAGGGGGAGCCAAACCCAAGGTGGGGGCGGTTGCGTAAAAGAATCAAGTAGGCTTCGGCTATGTCATGGATGGCCAGTGCCCGGCACGGCGTACGGGAGGCCCCCGCCGGGTTGGCGCTCCTGCAGGAGTTGCTCAACACCCGCGCGCCCATGTCCTACGGCACAGACCTGCTGCTCGACACCGACGACGCTCAGCGCTGGCTCACCGACGCCCTCGCCACTTGGTCCCGCGTCTCCGGGCTGCCGGCCCCGACGCTGCTGCTCGCGTCGTCCGACCTGCGCTCACTGCGCCGGCTCCGCAGCACCTTCGAAAACGTGATCCTGGCCGGCGGCATCCACGGCCCCGACGGTTCCCTGCCCCCCGCCGACGTGCCAGTCAGCCTCGTCCCCGACGCCGACGGCTGGGTGCGCATGGTCCCTACCGGCCGGGGCACGCGGTGGCTCGCGTCGGCTCTCTGGTCCGAGGCGCTGCTCGCCCAGCAGGCGGGCCTGTGGCCCCGGCTCAAGCTGTGCAACAACATCGACTGCCGGGCCGCGTTCTTCGACACGTCCCGCAACAACAGCGGCGTCTGGCACGACGTCAGCACCTGCGGAAATACGGCTAATCTGCGCGCTTTCCGCGAACGCAAGCGCCTGATGGGCGGCAGCGGCGCGCTGCCGCCGCGCCCCACGGTCCAAGGCCCACCCAGCCTGATCTGAGGCGATCCGCTCGCGGTCAATGCCCAACCCTTTGCCGTACGCCGCGACTTGCCGTACGCCGCGACTTGCCGTACGCCGCGACTTGCCGTACGCCGCGACTTGCCGTACGCCTTGACGCGGTCCGCGGCGGCGACCTCACTCCCCGTGACAGCCTGCCGTGTGATCGCCGACGGTCGCGCCCGCTGCCGCTCGCCCTGGAGTCGGCCGTCCGTTCGAACGACCGAGTGGGGGCGCGTGGGTGCGGTGCTGATCTGTGAGCTGGGCAGTGGGAACTCTTCGCGGCTCTCGCGCGACTATTGAGTCATGGCTTGTGAGCGGTGGCGCGAGATGCTTTCGGCGCAGCTTGACGGCGAGGACGATCCAGCCGATCAGGCTGCGGTCGACGGGCACCTGGCCGGATGTGCCGGGTGCCGGGAGTGGCTGGATCGTGCGGCGGCGGTCAACCGCCTGACCAGCACAAGCATGGCCGTTCCGCCCGATCTGAGCGCGGCGATCCTGGCCGGGCTGCCCAAGCAGGCCGCCGGGGTCGCCGGGGCCGCCGGGGTCACTGGGGCCGCCGGGGTCACTGGGGTCGCTGGGGTCACTGGGGTTGCTGGGGGTGCCGTCGAGCCGGCCGGGGAAGGGCGGCGGCTCTCGCTGGCGCGTCTGCCGTTGGCCGGGCGCTTCGGGGGCGTTCGGCGCTTTCCTGCCGGCGTGATGCTGATCGTGGCGCTCGCTGTGGTGGGAGCCGTGCAACTCATCCTGGGGCTCAACCAGATCGGCGGCGGGGTCGGGGGCGCCCACGTGCACACCTCGCTCGACGCGACGCCGGGACACCTGTGGCACGAGTCGGCCGCGTGGAACGTCGCTGTCGGCGCCGGATACCTCTTCATCGCGCTGCGCCGCACCCGGCCGTCGGGGCTGATCCCGATGCTGACGGCCTTCGTCGGGACGCTGCTCCTGCTCTCGGTCAACGACCTCACCGCGGCCCGGGTCGACGCGGCCCGGCTGATCAGCCACGGCTTCGTCATCCTCGGCTATCTGCTGATCGTCGCGCTGTCCCGCATCCCCGGCGGCTTCGTGAGCACGCCACCCGGAGCCCGCTCGACCGGCGGTGGCTGGCGCGTGCGGTTCGCCGAGAACGAGACCGACGATGAGAACGTGCCGGCCGAGCCGTTCCGTCCCGGCCTCCGCCTGGTGCCGCGAGGCCCGACAACCGCGCAGGACGAGGAACGCCGAGCTGCCTGAGTCCCCACTCATCCTCCCGGCCGAGGCGGGAGCGCCACCGAGGCGGGAGCGCCACCGAGGCGGGAGCGCCACCGAGGCGGGAGCGCCACCGAGACGGGGGCGCCCACCGAGACGGGGGCGCCCACCGAGACGGGGGCGCCCACCGAGACGGGGGCGCCCACCGAGACGGGGGCGCTGGAAAGCGAGATCGGGACCGTGCGGGGGTGGGCTGAGGCTGGAGCGGCGATCGGCCCCGGGTGTGCGGCGGGTGGGTCAGCGCGCGGGCGGGCGGACGGAGAGCTCGCGCCAGTCGCCGGGAGTGGAGAGCAGCACGCGCACCGTGTCCAGCGCCGTCTCTTCGCTGTCGTACTCGAAGAAGTGCGAGACACCCTCGGCGCCGCCGGCGCGCTGCTCGACATACCACTGGTCGCCGCTCACCCGCAGGTAGACATCCTTGCGGGCGACGCGGCCCCACCTGCCGTTCCACCAGTGCTTTCGCTGCTCCATTCCGGCAGCGTATCGAACATTTGTTCGAACCCGACCGGGTGGGGTTGATCTTTTGTCGGCGCGTCAGAGCGGAGGCTCGCGACGGCGGCCCAGTACGTCGTCGAGTGCGGTGTTCTGCACCTGGTGTCCCTGCCCACGGAGCAGCGCGTCGCGGATTTCGGTGAGCAGCTTCACCTCATCGCTGGGTGCCTTCGGCGGCGGCTCCTCGCCCCGCCGGCGCCGCTCGGCCAGCCGGTTGAGCGGGAAGACGACCAGGAAGTAGAGGATCGCGGCGGTCAGCAGGAAGGTGATGACAGCGTTGAGGAACGCCGCGTAGGTGAAGTCGACACCCTTGACGGGTGACCAGGTGCCCTTCATCGCGCCGGAGCCGCCGGAGATCAGCTTGATCAGCGGTTCCAGGAACGATTTGGTGAAGCTGCTGACGACGGCGGTGAAGGCGGTGCCGATCACGACGCCGACCGCGAGGTCGACGACGTTGCCACGCATGATGAAATCTTTGAAACCTTGCAACATCTTGCTCACGCGCACTCCGCAAGGGGATCCGAGGGGGATTCGTGGGGCAAAAGGTCCCACTGCCGGTCGGCGACAAACTACGCCGATCGGACCGCCACAGGGAAGGGCGCGACGGATCAGTCGAGCGCCGGCTCCTGCGCGGTGACCGCCTCGTCGACCGTGGGGTAGGTGCGCAGCACCTCGACCAGGCCGCTCACCTCGAGGATGCGCAACACGCCGCGCTGCGGAGCGGCCAGCCGGACCGTGCCGCCGGCGTCGTCGGTGCTGTTCTTGGCCCGGACGAACACCGAGAGCCCGGTGGAGTCGCAGAAAGACACCTCGGCGAGGTTGAAGACCAGGCGGGTGCGTCCCTTCTCCAGCAGGTCGCTGATCTGGTCCTGAAGCTGGGGCGCGGTCGCCATGTCCAGCTCGCCAGCGACCGACACCACGACCATGTCGTCGCGCTGTTCCGTTTGTACCGTCAGAGACATTCAGGACCTCCAGTTATGTCCTGACGGTACTCCAAGGCAGGTGCCGCGCGCTGAACGGGGCGCGTCGGTGGGCCCCGACGCTTTATTTGGCTGGCAGCAAGTATCTGACCTTGCGGTGGTAAAGTCCCGCCCGTTATATGGGGAGAACCAGGTCGGGAGGCAGCGTGACGCTGAGTGCGGATGAGGCGGCCCGCTTCGCCACTCTGCTCGAGGAGCACCAGGAAGCCCTGGTGGCGACCTGGACCGATCGGGTGGCCGCTACGCTGCGTGGCCGGTTGAGCCAGGCCGAGCTCCGGCGGCAGACCTCCGAACTGCGGCGCGGCTTTCAGGAGGCGATGGCCGGCGCGGCCCCGAACCTCGCCGCTGAGCCCGCCGCCGAACTGCGCGCCCAGCTCAGCGAGGTCTCCGCGCAGCGAGCCCGGCAGGGCTTCAACGCCACCGAGACGGCGGTCAGCGTCTTCGCCTTCAAAGAGGCCGTGCTCGGCATCCTCGACGGTGCGAGCAACGATGCCACCACCTTCCGCGACTACGTCGCCTTCTCTTCTTTCGTGGACGAGGCGGCACTCTTCACCTTCGACAGTTACGTGCGCGTGCGCGAGGAGCTGATCGCCGACCAGGCGGAGCAGCTGCTTGAGCTCTCCACGCCGGTGGTCAAGCTCTGGGAGGGCGTCGTCGCCGTCCCGCTGGTCGGCACGCTCGACTCGGCCCGGGCCCAGGTGGTGATGGAGCGTCTGCTCCAGACCCTGGTCGACACCGGTTCGCCGTACGCGATCATCGACATCACCGGCGTGCCGGCCGTCGACACCCAGGTCGCCCAGCACATCCTCAAGACCGTGGTGGCGGCTCGGCTGATGGGCGCCGACTGCATCATCTCCGGCATCCGCCCGCAGATCGCCCAGACGATCGTCGCGCTGGGCATCGAGTTCGGCGACATCGCCACCAAGTCCTCGCTGGCCGACGCCCTGCGCTACGTGCTGGCGAAATCCAGCCAGGCGAAGAACAAGCGACCGGAGCGCTGACGTGGACCGGGTTCCGGTTCTGAAGATCGGCGACATCCTCCTCGTCTCGATCCAGATCGACATGGAGGACCAGGTCGCCCTGCAACTGCAGGAGGACCTGGCCGACCGGATCGTCTCGACCGGCTGTCACGGCGTCATCATCGACATCAGCGCGCTGGATATCGTCGACTCCTTCGTCGGGCGCACGCTCGCCACGATCGCCTCGATCTCCAAGGTGCTCGACGCCGAGACCGTCGTGGTCGGCATGCGTCCCGCGGTCGCGATCACCTTGGTCGAGCTGGGCCTGTCGCTGCCCGGCATCCGTACGGCGCTCAATGTCGAACTCGGCATGGATCTGCTCGCCCGCGAACGCCGGGAGCGCGGCGACGACGGCGACTTCAGCGACTACACCGGTGGCGGCGTGGACGGCGGCGAGACGCCCGCGGTGCCGGCATCGTGAACGACGAGAGCCAGCAGCTCGCGGTCACCTCGGACCAGGACGTCGTCCGGGTCCGCCAGCTCGTGCGCGCGTCGGCCGTCGCGGTGAAGCTCTCCCTGGTCGACCAGACCAAGATCGTCACCGCCGCGAGTGAGCTGGCGCGTAACACGCTGGTCTACGGCGGGGGCGGCTCGGTCGAGGTGGCCCAGGTCGACAACGGCCGCCGCAAGGGCATCCGGATCGTCTTCGCCGATCAGGGTCCGGGCATCGCCGATCTTGACCTGGCCTTCACCGACGGCTACACCAGCGGCGGCGGGCTGGGGCTCGGCCTGAGCGGAGCCCGGCGCCTCGTCGACGAATTCAGCATCGAAACCGGGGTCGGCGAGGGTACGAGCATTACCGTGACCAAGTGGTGTCGATGAGCGGAGGCGTGGTGGCGTCGCTACCCGAGGGACTTCTCGACGGGGGAGTCTGGTTCCGGGTGGAGGCCGCTCCAACCGCGTCCACTGTCCGCCGTACGGCCGAGCGGCTCGCCGTCGAACTCGGCGTTCCCGAACGTAGGATCGCCGACCTTTCCATCGTGGCCGCCGAGACCGCCGGAAATCTCGCCAAGCACGCCGATCAGGGCGTCCTGCTGGTGCGCGCCGTGCGCACGCGGGAGCAGGCCGGCGTCGAGCTGATCGCGTTGGACAGCGGCCCGGGCATGGCCGACCTGGCGTTCGCGATGGAGGACGGGCACTCGACCGCCGGCACGCTCGGCATCGGCCTGGGCGCGATCATCCGGCAGGCCACGTGGTCCGACCTGCACTCCGTACCCGGGAAGGGCACGGTGCTCGCCGTTCAGGTCTGGCCGGCCGGGCCGCCCCCGATCGCCTGGGCCGCCGGGCTGACCCGGCCGCTGACCGGTGAGCAGGTCAGCGGCGACAACTTCGCGGTCCGGGTCGCCGACGGGCGCCACCAGGTGATGATGTGCGACGGGCTCGGTCACGGGGGGCTTGCCGCGGCGGCCTCGCACGAGGCGGTCCGCGCCTTCACCGACGCGCCCGCCGTCCCGCCCGACGCCGTGCTCGAACTGCTGCACCGCCGGCTGCATCACACCCGGGGCGCCGCCGTGGCCGTCGCCGAGCTCGACCCGGACGCGGGCCTGGTCCGATACGCCGGACTCGGCAACATCAGCGGCACCGTCCTGTCGCCCGACGGCGCCCGGCGCGGCATGGTCTCGCTCCCCGGCATCGCCGGTCACCAACGTCGCCAGATCCGGCAGTTCGACTACCCGATCACGCCCGATGCCGTTGTGGTCATGCACTCCGACGGCGTGGTCGACCGGTGGTCCCCGACCGACTATCCCGGTCTGCTCACGCACTCGCCGCTGGTGATCGCGGCGACCGTGCTGCGCGACGCGGGGGTGCGCCGCGACGATGCCGGCGTGGTCGTGGCCCGGTTGCCGTGACCGTAGTGCCGGAGCGGGGGCCGCAGCCGTTGATGCGCATGCGCCTGCGGGTCGAGCAGGACATCTTCGTGGTGCGGCAGCTCGGCCGCGAGGTGGCCCGCGAGGTCGGACTCGAGCAGCAGGACCAGACTCGGCTCGCGACCGCCCTCAGCGAAGTGGGCCGCATGATGCTGGCCGGGGCCGCTGATGCCGACGTGACGTTCACGGTGCGCCAGGACGGGGTATTCAGCGCGCTGCGAGTGGCGGTGGAGGGCTCGTCGCTCAATGATCACGGGCGGTTACGGGAAGAGCTGGGACATGTCGGCCGCCTGGTGGACAAGATGGAAGTCGAGGACGGTGAGACCGGTACGGTCGTTTGGATGGCTCGACGTTTGCCGACGAGTAACCGGCTGACCCCGGAACGGATGGACGAGATCCGCGCCGGGTTGGCTCGGCACGTCCCGAGCAGCCCGGTTGACGAGCTGCACGTGCAGAACCAGCAGCTCATCACCGCGCTGGACGAGGTGCGCTCGCAGCGCGACGATCTCGCCCGGCTCAACGCCGAGCTGGAAGAGACCAACCGCGGCGTCATGGCCCTTTACCATCAGCTCTCCGAAGAGCTCGAGGAGACGAACCGCGGCGTGGTGGCGCTCTATGCCGAGCTCGACGAGAAATCCGAGCAGCTCGCCGCGGCCAGTGAGGCGAAGAGCCGGTTCCTGGCCAACGCCAGCCACGAGTTGCGCGCCCCGGTCACCGCGGTGATCGGGCTGAGCCGCCTGCTCAACGACGACGCGTCCGACCCGCTCACCACCGAGCAGCGCCGCCAGGTTGATCTCATCCGTGGCTCGGCCGACGACCTGCTCTTCCTCGTCAACGACCTGCTCGACCTGGCCAAGGCGGAAGCCGGCCGGATCGAGCCGAACTGGGAGCGGGTCGACCTTCGGGCGATGTTCGGCCAGCTTCGGGGCACGCTGCGGCCGCTGGCCATCCGGCCCGAGGTCGACTTCCGCATCGACGAGCCGGCCGTGCCGTCCTTCCGCTCCGACGAGGTGCTGCTCGGGCGGGTGCTGCGCAATCTGCTGACCAACGCGCTCAAGTTCACCGCCGAGGGCGAGGTGCGGCTCAGCGTGCGCGAGGTCGGCACCGACGTGGAACTCACCGTCTCGGACACCGGCACCGGCATCCCCGCCGAGCTGCACGAGCGAATCTTCGAGGAGTTCTACCAGGTGCCGGGCAGCAAGGCGCTCAGCGGCAAGGGCACCGGCCTCGGCCTGCCCTACGCGCGCCGGTTGGCCGCGATCCTCGGTGGTGCCCTGCGGGTCGACTCCACGCCCGGCGAGGGGAGCACCTTCACGTTACGGCTGCCGGCGTCATGAAAACGGCCACCGTCCTCGTCGTCGACGACAGCGCCACCAAGCGCTATCTGCTGGTCAGCTGGTTGACCCGCGCCGGTTTCACGGTGCGGCAGGCCGAGACCGGCGGGGAGGCGCTGAGCGTGCTGCCCGGTTCGGACGTCGAACTCGTGGTCCTCGACGTCAAGCTGCCCGACATGAGCGGCTTCGACGTCTGCGAGAGGATCAAGACCGATCCGACGTACGGGACCCTGCCCGTGATCCACGTGTCGGCCCACGCCGTCGACGTCGTCGACCGCACCCAGGGTCTCAACCGCGGCGCCGACGCGTACCTCGTGGAGCCGATCGAGCCCGACGAGCTGATCGCCACCGCCCACGCGGTGCTGCGTTACTACTCGGCCAGGCGGCGGGCCGAGTCGCTGGCCGACCGCATGGTGCGCCTGGCCGAGGCGACCCTCGCCATCAACACGTCGACCACGCTGAACGGCCTGCTGGAGGCGGCCGCGGCGGGCGCGGAGGAGATCTTCGGCGGTCCGGTCGTGGTGCTCACCGAGGCGGTGGACGGCGAGGGCGTGGCCGCGGCGGGCTCACCTCCCACCGTACGACCGTGGCCTTTGCCTGAAGAGACCGTCGAGGTCGGGTCCCGGGTCAGAACGGATCAAGCCGCTGACTGGGACGTCGTCGCGTGGCCCGAGGGCGAATCGGTGGCGGTCGCCTCGGCCCGGTTGCGCCCCGACCGGCCGCCCGTCTATGTGGCCGTGCCCAGCAGCAGTCAAAATCCGGGCTTCCCGGTGCTACGCCAGCTTTCCCAGACAGTCGCGGCCGTCGCCGAGGCGCAGCGCTCCTACGACGAGGAGCACCGCATCGCCGTCACCCTGCAGCGCAGCCTGCTCCAGTCGCACCTGCCCCAGGTGCCCGGCGTCGAGCTGGCCATGCGGTACGAGCCGGCGGGCGCGCAGACCGAGGTGGGCGGCGACTTCTACGAGCTCACGATGCTCGACGGCCGGCTGCTGGTGGCGATCGGCGACGTCGCGGGCCACTCGCTGCACGCCGCCACCGTGATGGCCGAGGTGCGGCACGCCGTCCGGGCGTACGCGGTCGAAGGTCATCCGCCCGGAACCGTGCTCAGGCTGGTCAACAACTTCATGCGGACGGTGCTGCCGGCCGACTCCGCCACCATCTGCCTGCTCACGCTCGAACCCACCTCGGGCAAGATCCGGATGGCCAGCGCCGGGCACCTGCCGCCGCTGCTGCACACCCCCGAGGGGTTGAGCTTCATCGAGCCGCACGGCCCGCTGCTCGGCATCAACGCACCCCGCCCCGAGGACCTGGAGTTCGTGCTGCCGCGGGGCGGGACGCTCGTGCTTTACACCGACGGTCTGGTCGAACGCCGCGACGCCGATATCGACGTGGGGCTGGCGGCGCTGGCCGACGCGTCCGCCAGGGTCGAGTCCAACCTGGACGCGTTCTGCCGGCGTCTGATGGTGGAGCTCGGCGGAGCAGGGCAACAGGCCGACGACATCGCGGTCGTCGCCCTGCGCCGCCTGTGACTCAGTAGATCGAGGCGTACTTCTGGTAACCGGTGCCGATCAGTAGCCGGTCGCCGAAGGTGCCGGTGCCGGTGCTCAGCCGGCGGTAGAGGTTGCCGGCCGCGTCGCGCACGACGAGGTCGCCCTTGCCGTCCTCGTTCAGGTCGCCGGCGCCGACGATGGCGTTGTAGCCGAGCCAACCGGTGCTCACGGGCTGCCGGTCGCCGAGGTTGCCTTTGCCGTCGCCGTACTTGACGTACATCTCGGTACCGATCAGGAGCAGCAAGTCGGCTTTGCCGTCGCCGTTGAGGTCGCCGGGTCCGACGAAGCGGCTGAAGCTCTTGTAGGCACTGGGGTAGGCGACCGGCGTACCGAAGCCGCCTTTGCCGTCACCGTTGATGCGGTAGAGCGTGCCGGTGGTGCGGTCGCGGGCGATCAGGTCGGACTGGCCGTCGCCGGTGAGGTCGCCGGTGTGGATGAGGGCGTCCCAGCGGTTCCAGTTGCCCGGCACCGCTGTGATGGTGTTGCCGGTGAACGGAGGCGCGTCGTCGCCCCGGTAGGCCCGCATCGTCCCGTCGGAACGGCGTACCAGCAGGTCGTTCTTGAAGTCTTTGCTGACGTCGCCGAACGGCACGACGGCCGTGACCGCCGACAGCGCCTCCGCCGATCCGGAGTTGGCGAACGCCGTGCCGGCCGCGTTGGCCGACTGCCACTGGCCCGCACCCGTGGTGGTGCTGGTGAGACCGAACAGGTTCGGCCGCCCGCCGCAGTCATAGCTGTGCAGCGTGGGAGTGCCGCCGCAGTGCACGTTGAGGGTGCCGCTGGTGAGTCTGGTCGGCACCCCGTCGACGGTCGCTGACAGCGACCACTCGTAGGCGCCGCGCAGAGCCCGCTTGCCTGCGATCATCCCGTCCCAGCTGCCAGCGGCCACGGTCCGGGAAGAACCACCGGGGAAGGTGGTGACCGTTCCGGTGCGCACCTGCTTGACAGTGAAGGAGGTGGAGCCGACCGGCGGGCGCGGTCGCTGCCTCAGCCGTGGCGGGGAAAGTCACCCCGGCGCCCACGAGAGCGACGCCGAGAAGCACGGCGAGTTGTTTCTTCACTTGAGCCCCGTTGCGAGATCGCGAGATGTGGCAGCGGAACCTTAAGCAGTTCCGCTGCCGCACCTCAAGATCTTTATGCGACGCCGAAAGATCTTTATGCGACGCCGAGCACGTCCAACGTCCAGGCGAGGACGAAAGCCTCGTCCTTCCAGGCGTCGTAACGGCCGCTCGGGCCGCCGTGGCCGGCACCCATCTCGGTCTTGAGCAGGTAGTTGCCGTCGGGGGCGACGGCGCGCAGCCGGGCGATCCACTTGGTCGGCTCGTGGTAGAGCACCCGGGTGTCGTTCAGGCTCGACATGGCGAGGATGCGCGGGTAGTTGATTTTCGCGACGTTCTCGTACGGGCTGTACGACTTCATGTACGCGTAGACGTCGGCCGACTCGATCGGGTTGCCCCACTCCTCCCACTCGGTGACGGTGAGCGGGAGGGACGGGTCGAGGATCGAGTTGAGCGGGTCGACGAAGGGGACCTCGGCCACGATGCCGGCGAACTCGTCCGGCGCCAGGTTGGCGACCGCGCCGACCAGCAGGCCGCCGGCCGAACCGCCGCGGGCCACCAGACGCCGCGGCGAGGTCCAGCCGCCGCGCACGAGGGCTTGGGCGCAGGCCACGAAGTCGGTGAACGTGTTCATCTTGGACAGCAACTTGCCCTGCTCATACCACCGGCGGCCCATCTCGCCGCCGCCGCGGACGTGCGCGATCGCGTAGACGACGCCGCGGTCGAGCAGGGAGAGGCGGGCGATCGAGAAATACGGATCGATGCTCTCCTCGTACGAGCCGTAGCCGTAGAGCAGCAGCGGGGCGGAACCGTTCCGCGGCGCGTCCTTGCGCGCGACGATCGAGATCGGCACCTTGGTGCCGTCAGGCGCGGAGGCCCACTCACGGAACTGCTCGTAGTCGTCGGGGTCGTAGCCGCCCAGCACCGGTCGTTGCTTGCGCAGCACCATCGTGCGCGTCACCAGGTCGACGTCGTAGACCGAGTCGGGCGTGACCATCGAGGCGTAGCTGATGCGGACGATCGACGTGTCGTACTCGGGGTTGCCCGCGAGGCCGACGCTGTAGAGCGGCTCGGGGAACTCCATCTCGTAGAAGTCGGTGCTGCCGTCGCCGATCACGTGGAGTCCGGTCAGGCCGTCGCGGCGCTGTGAGATCACGATGTGCCGGACGAACGCGTCCACGCTTTCGAGGCGGGTGCCGGGCTCGTGCGGGACCATCTCGACCCACTCGCCGGGGTTGTCGGCCGACGTCCACGACAGTGCGAAGTCCTCGGCGTCCCGGTTGTGCAGGATGAGGAAGCGGTGGCCGTGGTGCTCGACGGAGTATTCGACGCCGTGCTGGCGCGGGGCGATCAGGATCGGCTCCGCTTCAGGCGTCTCGGCGGGGATGACTCGCACCTCTGAGGTGATTTTGCTGCCGGCCTGGATCACGAGGAACTTCTCGCTGCGGGTCAGGCCGACGCCGACCCAGAAGCGCTCGTCGGGCTCCTCGAAGACGATCACGTCGTCGGAGGCCGGACGGCCCAGGGTGTGCCGCCAGACGCGGTGGGGACGCCAGGCCTCGTCCACGGTCACGTAGAAGAGCGCGCTGCCATCGGCTGACCAGGCGCTGCCGTACGACGTGTTGGGGATCTCGTCGGCGAGGACCTCGCCGGTGCGCAGGTCTTTGACGCGCAGCGTGAACCGCTCGTCGCCGGAGAAGTCGGTCGAGAAGGCCAGCCAGTTGCCGTCGACGCTGACATCGAACGTGCCCAGCGCGAAGAAGTCGTTGCCCTCGGCCAGCGCGTTGCCGTCGAGCAGCACCTGCTCGCCCGGCTGGTCGGTGGTCGAGGGCGGGTCGGTCTGGCCCGGCTGGACCGGCACGCGGCACTGGATGCCGTACTGCTTGCCCTCTTCGGTACGCGTGTAATACCAATACCCGCCCTTGCGGCTGGGCACGGAGAGGTCGGTCTCCTGGGTGCGGCGCTTGATCTCGCTGAAGATCGTGTCGCGCAGGCCACCCAGATGGGCGGTCGCTTTCTCGGTCCAGGCGTTCTCGGCCTCGAGGTAGGCGATCGTCTGCTCGTCTTCCTTGTCGGCCAGCCACGCGTATTCATCGGTGACGGTGTCGCCGTGATAGGTGCGCTCGTGGGGCACCTGGCGGAGCGTCGGCGGGCTGGCGGCAGTCGGATCAGTCACCCCACCTACGTTACCGGGCAGTCCGGTTTCCCTGTCTTCTTTACTTCTTGCGCGCTGGACCTCACCTATTCGAACACGTGTACGATATGCCAGAGTGGACGATCTTCGGAGCGTTCGATCAAGCGGCCGTCGAGGGGCCTGCTGAGGTCCTGCTGTTGAGGTCCTGCTGTTGAGGTCTAGCTGTTGAGGGATATAGGGAACGGACTGTGCTTTCACAAGATCAGCTGCTGAGCGCGCTTGTGGACATCTGCGGGCCTGACTACGCGCGGATCGCCCGCTCGATCGACACGGTCGGCGGCCGGCGCGTCGGTCACGTCGCGGCGCCCGCTACGGCGCAGGCCGTCGCCGACCTTCTGCGCCTGATCGCCGACGGCGGCCTGAGCGCTCTGACCCGGGGCAGCGGATCCAAGATCGATTGGGGTACGCCGCGGGGCCGTGTCGACGTGCTGATCGACACCGGCCGGCTCACCGGCATGTGGAGCCACGACATCGAGGGCAGCACCGCCGAGGTCGCGACCGGAACGCCGGTGCGCGCACTGCAGGCGGCTCTGGCATTGCGGAACCAGCGGCTGCCGCTCGATCCCCCGTCGCGCACAGCCACCGTCGGCGGCCTGCTCGCGGTCAACGAGTCCGGTCCGCTGCGCTACCGGTTCGGCACCCCGGCGACCTATGTGACCAGCGTGGCCTACGTCGACCGGTCGGGGGCGGACGCCGTGTCCGACGGCGCGGACGGGCGTCCCGGCCTCGCCGAGATCGACGGGGTGATCACCTCGGCGACGCTGCGTCTCGAGCCGCTGCCGCAGGCCCGCCGTTGGGTCGGGGTCGCGGTGCCCACCCCGCTTCAGCTGGGCACACTGGTCGGCGCGGCCGCCGGATCCGAGCCCAGCGCGATCGAGGTCGACCTGCCGGCCGGCGGTCAGGGCGGCACGCTGGCCGTGCTGTTCGAGGGGGCCGAGGCGGCGGCGGTCGAGCAGGCGGAGCAACTGGCCGCGGTGTGGGGCGCCGGGGCGGTGGTCACGCCGGTCGCGCCTCCGTGGTGGGGTGCCTATCCGTTCCGGCGCGACGACGTGGCGCTGCGGCTCTCGGTCTCCGCGGACGCCCTGCCGGCGGCGCTCTATGCGCTGGGCGACGCGGCCGCCGGGGCGGTGCCGGTGCGCGGCTCGGCCGGTCTGGGCAGCGTGCACGCCGTGCTGCCGGGCCGGCTCGCGCCCGGCGAGGTCAGGGCGATCGTCGAGAGCGTCCGGCACGTCCTGCTGGCCCGCGACGGCCGCGTCGTGGTCGTCGCGGCGCCGCCCGAGCTGGCCCGCGAGATCGAGATGGCCAACCGCCACGATCTGTTCTGACGGCGCTGTTCTGACGGCGCTGTTCTGACGGCGCTGTTCTGACGGCGCTGCTCTGACGGCGCTGTTCTGACGGCGCTGCGGCGGCTGTTTCCAATGGCGGCTCAGTGCAGGACGGCGTAACGGCTGTCGGCGGGGCGGCGGTCGGTGAGGGGCTCGCTGCCGACGGCGTAGGTCAGGTAGGCGAAGCGGCCGATCTGCGCGGTGCCGGTGAGCGCGAGGTGCCGGGCGGTCAGGTGGCGGGGCAGCAGCGGGGCGCCGCCGGCCAGCACGACCGGTGCGATGCCCAGGATGATCTCGTCGAGCAGGCCCTGATCGACGAACTGGCCCACGAGGTCGCCCCCGCCGACCAGCCAGACGTTCTTGCCCTTGGCCGCCACCAGCATCGCCTCGTGCACGCGCTTCACGTCACCGGTGACCATGAAGATGTTGGTGTCCGGAACCAGCGGCAGCTCCCGGTTGGCGAAGACCCAGCAGGGGATGTCGCCGTACAGGTCGTGCCAGTTCTGCGGCTCGGCCAGCACGTTGTCGTTCTGCAGCACCCACTCGTAGGTGGTCGCGCCCATGGCGAACGCGCCGACGCCCGCGAAAAACCCGCCGAAGGGGTTCTCGTTGCCCCCGTCGACGTCGAAGAGCCACTCCAGCGAGTTGTTCTCGTCGGCGATATAACCGTCGATGCTCGTCGCCGTGTAGTACTGAGTTTTCGCCATGAGAACCACCATGCCACGAAATAACCGGCCGAAAGCGGCGATTAGGCGGCTTCAGCGAGGCCCCCCGGCTCTTCCGTGTCGAAGGCGCGGAAGCGGTCAGGCGTCGTTCCGGAGGACGAGGATGGCGATATCGTCCCGGGGTTCCTCGACCGAGAAGTTGATCGTGGTGGAGCGCAGCCGAGCGGCCATCACCTCGGCGGGATAGCCGGCCAGCGGGCCGGCCGCATCGCGCAGCCGGGCGGTGCCGAACAGCTCACGGCCGCGGCGGCGCTCGGTCACGCCGTCGGTGTAGAAGATCAGGGAGTCGCCGGGCTGGAGCAGCACCTCGGTGTCGGGCGAGGTGATCGACTCGAGCAGCCCCAGCGCCGTACCACCCTCGCCCACGAAGGACGCCTTGCCGTCCGCGTGCACGAGCACCGCCCGGTCGTGCCCGGCCAGGTGCAGGCAGACCTTCAGCACGTTGTCCGGCGACCGGGTCACCGAGGCCATCGCCAGCGTGCAGTAGCGCCCACCACCGCGCTGGACCAGCGTCTTGTTGACCCGGCAGAGGATCTCGCCCATCGGCTTGCCGTCGTCGACCAGGATGCGGATCACGTCGCGGACCAGGCCGGTCACCGTAGCCGCCTGGACGCCCTTGCCCGACACGTCGCCGACGACCACGACCCAGCTGTCCGGTCCCGAGGGCACCACGTCGTAGAAGTCGCCACCCACCTCGGAGCCGGTCGGCACGTACTCCGCGGCGAAGCCGACGCCCTCGACCTTGGGGAGCGCCGGCGGCAGGAGCGAGGCCTGCAACGTACGCGCGACTTTGTGCCTTTCGTCGTGAATGCGGGCGTTGTCGATCGCCAGGGCCGCGCGCCGCGCCACGTCCTCCAGCACATTCACCTCGTCGGCGTCCTGCCGGATGCGGTGGTGCCGGCCCACGGCCAGCGTGCCGAGGCGGGTTCCCCGGGCGACCAGCGGCACCGCGAAGCCCTCGGTCGGGGCGCCCAGCATCACCTGGGTACCCAGGCGGGACGCCTCCTCGAGCCGGGTGAGGATCGAGTCGGGCCCGGTCTCGGCGAGCCGCTCGTGCAGCTGGGGGAGGGTCGCCTCGTCCGCGTGGGTCACCGCGGCGAGCTGCAGCCGGCCCCACGCGTCGGTGGTGTGCACCGCGCACCACTGGCCCAGCCGGGGCACCACGAGCTGCGGGATCAGCGCCATCGTGAGGTTGACGTCGAGCGACTGGGCCAGCAGCTCGCTCGCCTCGGCCAGGAAGGTCAGCCAGGTCTGCCGGCGCAGGTCGGTGCGGCGCAGGCGGTCATTCTCCAGATGGAGCGAGAATCGCTCGGCGACCAGCGTGGCCAGCGGCTGGGCATAGCCGGTGGGGGAGGCGTCCAGTTCGAGCTCGCCCGAGTAGGGCCGCTGGACGGCGAGCGGCACCCGGATCGTGTCGGCGTCGTCGCGCGGCGCCCGACCGTAACGGGCCAGCAGTTGGCGTCCGCCGCCGTCACCCCGGTCGAGCCGGATCACCCCGCCGGCCGCGCCGGTCAGCCGGGCGAGCTGGGACAGCAGGTCGGCGGCGAACTCGGCCACCCCTTCCTCGGCCTGCCGCTCGGGCGTGACCTGCAGAAGTGTGGTGAGGGCGCCGACACTGGGGGTCCCCGTCTCGGGGACATTGGCCGCCGTCGGGAGGACGTTGGTGGTGCGGCTGCCGCCATCCGGTTCGAGCCGGAACCAGACGCCCTTGCCCGTGCCCTCGTGCACCGTGCCCCAGCGGCTCGCGAAATGGTCGACCAGCAGCAGGCCACGTCCACGCTCAGCGACCTCGCCGAGGTCCACGCTCTCGTTGCGCGGGCCGACCGCGAGTTGCTCGACCGGGCCGGGCGCGAAGTCGGTGACCGTTACGGTGAGCCCGGTGGCGTCGGCCCGCACCTCGATGTCGAGCTCGGTGTTGGCGTGCACGACTGCGTTGGTCGACAGCTCCGTCGTCAGCAGCAACGCCTCGTTGAGCAGGGAATCCAGCCCACCCTCCTCGAGCACCGAGCGCACCAGGGCGCGCGCGGCCGCCGGCGTACGCCGGTCGTTGGGCAGCCGGACACGCCGGACGAGCCCGCCCGCCGGAGAGTCCGCGATCGCATCGGCCTCCACTGACACGCATGCATCCTCTCCTGTCGGCGGGCCTGTGCACAAAGTCGTCCCTCGCATTGACCCGGTCGGGCGAGAGAAGATAGGGGGCCCCAGCCTGATGGACAGCGGAGTGATGGACAGCGAGTGAGGACAGCATGACGGCGGCCAAGGAAGCCAGCATCGGCGTGCCCGACGACACCGCAGTGCTCGGTGAACTCGCCGAGGCCCTGCGGCGTGTTCGCCGTGGCGATCTCAAGGTGCGATTGCCCCGCCGCAGCGGGTTGGCCGGCGAGGTCGCCGATGCGTTCAACGAGGTGGTTTCGCTCCAGGAGCGGCAAAACCTCGACCTGCGGCGGATCAGCCGGATCGTCGGTCGGGACGGCCGGCTCACCGAGCGTCTCGACGACGAGGGGCTCGACGGCTCCTGGGCCGACGGCGTCCGGTCGGTCAACGCCCTGATCGACGACCTCGGCCGCCCGACGACCGAGATCTCCCGCGTCATCGTGGCCGTCGCCGAGGGCGACCTGTCCCAGCACATGGCTCTGGAGATGGACGGGCGTCCCCTTCGGGGTGAATTCCTGCGCATCGGCCGCACGGTCAACACGATGGTCGACCAGCTGTCGTCGTTCGCCGACGAGGTGACCCGGGTGGCCCGCGAGGTGGGCACCGAGGGTGAGCTGGGCGGCCAGGCGGACGTCCGCGGCGTGGCCGGCACCTGGAAGGACCTGACCGACTCGGTCAACACGATGGCGTCGAACCTCACCCACCAGGTGCGCTCGATCTCCCAGGTGGCGACGGCGATGGCCCGCGGCGACCTGTCGCAGAAAATCACGGTCTCCGCGCGCGGCGAGGTCGCCGAGCTGGCCGACACGATGAACGGCGTGACCGACACGCTGCGGCTCTTCGCCGAGCAGGTGACCCGGGTGGCCCGCGAGGTGGGCACCGAGGGCAAGCTGGGCGGCCAGGCCGACGTGCCGAACGTGGCCGGCACCTGGAAAGACCTCACCGACTCGGTGAACTCGATGGCCTCCAACCTGACCAGCCAGGTGCGTAACATCGCCCAGGTCTCGACCGCGGTGGCCAAGGGTGACCTGTCGCAGAAGATCACGGTGGCCGCGCAGGGCGAGATCCTCGAGCTCAAGGACACCGTGAACACGATGGTCGACCAGCTGTCGTCCTTCGCCGACGAGGTGACCCGGGTGGCCCGCGAGGTGGGCACCGAGGGCCGACTGGGCGGCCAGGCCCAGGTACGCGGCGTCTCGGGCACCTGGCGCGACCTGACCGAGAACGTGAACCAGCTCGCGGCCAACCTCACCGACCAGGTGCGCAACATCTCCCAGGTCTCGACCGCGGTGGCCAAGGGTGATCTGTCGCAGAAGATCACGGTCGACGCCCGCGGCGAGATCCTCGAGCTCAAGAGCACCATGAACACGATGGTCGACCAGCTGTCGTCGTTCGCCGACGAGGTCACGCGGGTGGCCCGCGAGGTGGGCTCGGAGGGCAAGCTCGGCGGTCAGGCCCAGGTCAAGGGCGTTTCCGGTACGTGGCGCGACCTCACCGACAACGTGAACTACATGGCCTCCAACCTGACCAGCCAGGTACGCAACATCGCCTCCGTCACCACCGCGGTCGCCAAGGGTGACCTGTCGCAGAAGATCACGGTCGACGCTCGCGGCGAGATCCTCGAGCTCAAGAGCACCGTGAACACGATGGTCGACCAGCTGTCGTCGTTCGCCGACGAGGTGACCCGGGTGGCCCGCGAGGTGGGCACCGAGGGCAAGCTGGGCGGTCAGGCGCAGGTGCGCGGTGTGGCCGGCACGTGGCGCGACCTGACCGACAACGTGAACTCGATGGCCTCCAACCTGACCGCCCAGGTGCGCAACATCGCCCAGGTCTCGACCGCGGTGGCCAAGGGTGACCTGTCGCAGAAGATCACGGTCGACGCCCAGGGCGAGATCCTCGAGCTGAAGAACACCGTGAACACGATGGTCGACCAGCTGTCGTCGTTCGCCGACGAGGTCACGCGGGTGGCCCGCGAGGTGGGTTCCGAGGGCAAGCTGGGCGGTCAGGCGCAGGTGCGCGGTGTGGCCGGCACGTGGCGCGACCTGACCGACAACGTGAACTACATGGCGTCCAACCTGACCGCTCAGGTGCGGAACATCGCTAGCGTCACCACGGCCGTGGCCAAGGGTGATCTGTCGCAGAAGATCACGGTCGACGCCCGCGGCGAGATCCTCGAGCTCAAGGACACCGTGAACACGATGGTCGACCAGCTCTCCTCGTTCGCCACCGAGATCACGCAGCTCGGCCGCGAGGTCGGCGTCGAGGGCAAGCTCGGCGGTCAGGCGCAGGTCAAGGGCGTCTCCGGTACGTGGCAGGACCTCACCGACAACGTGAACCAGCTCGCCTCCACGCTCACCATCCAGCTCCGTGCGATCTCCGAGGTCTCCACGGCCGTGACCCGCGGCGACCTGACCCAGAGCATCGCGGTCGAGGCGCAGGGCGAGGTGGCCGAGCTCAAGGACAACCTCAACCAGATGATCGTCACGCTGCGGGAGACGACCAAGGCGAACGCCGAGCAGGGCTGGCTCGACTCCAACCTGGCCCGCATCGGCGGCCTGCTGCAGGGACAGCGTGATCTCGGCGAGGTCTGCCGCATGATCATGACCGAGGTGACCCCGCTGGTCGACGCCCAGCTCGGCGCGTTCTTCATGGTCGACAACGAGCAGGCGGTGATGCGCCTGCGGCTCGCCGCCTCGTACGGCTATGTCGCCCGCAACCACGAGGTGACCTTCGGCCCCGGCGAGGGCCTGGTCGGTCAGGCCGCCGTCTCACGCCGCACGATCCGGGTGCGCGCCACCCACGACGGCATCCTGACCATGCGGTCCGGCCTCATGTCGATGCCACCGAACGACCTGGTCGTGCTGCCGGTGCTCTTCGAGGGCGAGATGCTCGGCGTGATCGAGTTCGCCTCGGTCGCCACCTTCTCCGGCCTGCACCTGACCTTCCTCGAGCGGCTCGTCTCCACGATCGGCGTCGCTCTCAACACCATCCAGGCCAACCGGCGTACGGAGGAACTGCTCTCCCAGTCGCAGCGGTTGGCCCGCGAGATGCAGGACCAGTCGGCCGAGCTGCAGCGCACGAACGCCGAGCTGGAGGACAAGGCCCAGCTGCTCAGCGAGCAGAAGGCCAACATCGAGACCAAGAACCGCGAGATCGAGCAGGCCCGCCGCGGTCTGGAGGAGAAGGCGCAGCAGCTCAGCCGGGCCAGCGCGTACAAGTCGGAGTTCCTCGCCAACATGAGCCACGAGCTGCGCACGCCGCTGAACTCGCTGCTCCTGCTCGCCCGGCTGCTGGCCGACAACCCCGACACCAACCTGACCGAGAAGCAGATCGAGTTCGCCCGCACGATCCACAGTGCCGGCACCGACCTGCTCTCCCTGATCGACGACATCCTCGACCTCGCCAAGATCGAGGCCGGCCGGATGGACGTCGAGCCCGACCAGGTCGACTTCGAGGGTGTGCGCAGCTACGTCGAGCAGGCCTTCGCGCCGCAGGCCAACGAGAAGAACCTGGAGTTCCGGGTCTGGCTCCAGCCGGGGCTGCCCGAGGCGATCCTCACCGACCCGCAGCGCCTCCAGCAGATCCTGCGCAACCTGCTCTCCAACGCGGTCAAGTTCACCGACAGCGGCTCGGTCACGCTCAGCATCTTCGGCGCCCCGCCCGAGACCGACTTCGACGTGCCGGCTCTCGCCTCGGCCCGCCAGGTGATCGCCTTCGCGGTCACCGACACGGGCATCGGCATCAACGACGAGAAGCTGGCGATCATCTTCGAGCCGTTCCAGCAGGCCGACGGCACCACCACCCGGAAGTACGGCGGCACCGGCCTGGGCCTGTCGATCAGCCGCGACCTGGCCGCCCTGCTCGGCGGCACGATCGTGGTCTCGTCCCGGCCGGGCGAGGGCTCGACGTTCACGCTCTACATGCCCGACGCGCTGAGCGCCGACGCGATTCCGCAGCTGAGCCTGCCGACGCTCCCGTCAACCGCGGTGGTGGTGCAGCACGCGCCGTCCCCGTCGTTCGACATGCCGCTCATGGAGCTGCCGGTGATGAGCCAGAGTCCGGTGCTGGAGGGCCACGTGGTGAGCCCGGCCAGCCGGCAGCTCGACGGCGCGACCGTGCTGATCGTCGACGACGACGTGCGCAACGTCTTCGCGCTGACCAGCGCGCTCGAGATGCACGGGCTGAACGTGCTCTACTCCGACAACGGGGTCGACGGCGTGCGGCTGCTGGGCGAGCACCCCGAGGTCGACATCGTGCTGATGGACGCGATGATGCCCGACCAGGACGGGTACGAGACGACCCGGGGCATCCGGCGCAATCAGCGCTTCCGGGATCTGCCGGTAGTGTTCCTCACGGCGAAGGCGATGCCCGGCGACCGGGAGTCGGCCCTCACCGCCGGAGCCAGCGACTACATCACCAAGCCCGTCGACCTCGACGAGCTGATCGAGCTGATGGCCCGCTGGGTGAACGCCGACACCACGACGGAGCCGGAGCGGGGCTGAGCGGGTTGAGAGGGAGATCTTAGGGTGGCTGAGCGCGCGAAAGCCCTGCTCGTCGACGACCGGAAGGACAATCTGCTCGCTCTGGAGGCGATCCTCCAGGGCCTGCCGGTGACGGCGGTGGCGGTCGAGAGCGGCGAGGCCGCGCTCAAGCAGCTGCTCACCGACGACTTCGCGGTGATCCTGCTCGACGCGCAGATGCCCAACATGGACGGCTTCGAGACGGCCAGCCACATCAAGCGGCGGGAACGCACCCGGCACGTGCCGATCCTGTTCCTCACCGCCGCCGACCGCGACGCCCAGCTCGCGCTGCGGGGTTACGCGGTCGGCGCGGTGGACTACCTGACCAAGCCGTTCGACCCGTGGGTCCTTCGCGCCAAGGTTTCGATCTTTGTCGAGCTCTGGAACAAGACACAGCAGCTCAGGGCGCAGGCCGAGGCGACCCGGGAGCGTGACGCCCAGTGGCAGCGGCTCACCGAGACAGTCGACGAGGCGGCCCGGGTGCTGCGCTCCGGCGGTGACGAGGCCGCCACCGAGGCGCTCGCCCTGCTGGAGAAGGCCCGCTGGGGCAGCTAGCGAGCCTTGCCGTCGAGGTCAAGGTCGGTGGGTCGAGGGCCCGCACTCCGGGGAGCCGCGCAGCCGTCCACTTCGGCCACTTTCCGGCGCGGCACCGACACCGAGTCGGGCAGACTGCGGGCAGTCAGGCCGTGCTGCTGATCATGAGGGCGCTGCGCAGGCCGGTGATGTCGAGCACTCGCAGCAGGAAGTCGCCGACGTTGCTGAGCGCCAGGACAGAACGGGCATGCTGGGCCTTGCGGCTGAGCACGACCAGCGTGCCGAGGCCCTGGGAATCGCAGAAGGTGACCCCGGCCATGTCGAGGATTATGCGGGCCGGCGGCTCGACCAGAACCTCGTTGACCAGCGCTGACAGCCGGTTGACGGTGAGCACGTCGATCTCCCCGGCGAGGTGGAAGACGACCTCGTCGGGCGAGTGCTCCGCAGTGATCGACAGCTCGGGGGGCTCCACCCGGCCAGCCTATCGCCTGCGCGCTTGTTCGGCCTGTTGAGCGCGAACGTATCGGGGCGTTCCCGGCATCAGAGGGGAGTACGTTCGGTCATCCTCGGACGATGTGAGGAACCCTCTTGAGAGTCTTGCCGGGACGCGCTGACACAATGGGAGCCGCTGTGACCACCTCATACCACCCCGAGGGCCTCCCCTACCCGGAAGACGCCCCGGTTTCCCAGGCCCTGTTCGACCGCGCCAAGGCCATCGTGCCCGGCGGGGTCAATTCACCCGTGCGTGCTTTCCGAGCGGTCGGTGGCACGCCCCGCTTCATGGATCATGGCTCGGGTCCCTGGCTCACCGACGCCGACGGGCGCCGCTACGTCGACCTGGTCTGCTCCTGGGGCCCGCTCATCCACGGACACGCGCACCCGCAGGTCGTCGCCGCGATCCAGTCGGCCGCGACCCGGGGGACCAGCTTCGGCACGCCCACGGCGGGCGAGGTCGACCTGGCCGAGGAGATCGTCCGGCGTACGCCGGTCGAGGAGGTCCGCCTGGTCAACTCGGGCACCGAGGCCACGATGTCGGCGATCCGGCTGGCCCGCGGCTTCACCGGCCGATCCAAGATCGTGAAGTTCGCGGGCTGTTACCACGGTCACGTCGACGCGCTGCTCGCCGCGGCCGGGTCCGGGGTCGCCACGCTCGGCCTGCCCGACTCTCCGGGCGTCACCGGCGCGTCGGCCGGGGAGACGATCGTGCTGCCCTACAACGACATCGCCGCCGTCGAGGAGGCCTTCCGGCTGGAGGGCGCCGAGATCGCGGCGATCATCACCGAGGCCGCGCCCGGCAACATGGGCGTGATCGCCCCGCGCGACGGCTTCAACCAGCGGCTCGCCGAGATCGCGCACGCGGCCGGCGCCCTGCTCGTGGTCGACGAGGTGATGACCGGCTTCCGCGTCTCGGCCGGCGGCTGGGCCGGACTCGACCCGGTCGACGCCGACCTCTTCACCTTCGGCAAGGTGATGGGCGGCGGCCTGCCCGCGGCGGCGTTCGGCGGTCGCCGCGAGATCATGTCGCGGCTCGCCCCGGCCGGCCCGGTCTATCAGGCCGGCACCCTCTCGGGAAACCCGCTGGCCTGCGCGGCCGGGCTCACCTCGCTGCGGCTCGCCGACGACGCGGTCTACCAGCGGCTCGACGAGTTGTCGGTGACGGTCGGCGGGCTGGCCGCCGATGCCCTGCACACCGCCGGGGTCCCGCACCGGGTGTCGGTCGCCGGCAACATGTTCTCGGTCTTCTTCACCGACGCCGAGGTGTTCGACTACGAATCGGCCAAGACCCAGGACGTCGGCGCTTACAAGGCGTTCTTCCACGAGATGCTGGCGCGCGGCGTCTACCTGCCACCGAGCGCCTTCGAGTCGTGGTTCGTCTCGACCGCGATCGACGAGGAAGCTCTGGAACAGATCGCCTCCGCGCTGCCTCATGCGGCGCGTGCGGCGGCGGGGAGTAACCGTGCGGCGGCGGGGAGTAACAAGGTATGACCGACCGCACCGAAGCCAGCGAAGCGTTCGGAGGGCCAGGAGTGCAGGCCAATCAGGCTCAGCGCGAACCGATGCGGACGACCGTGCATGTGATGCGGCACGGCGAGGTCTATAACCCGAGCAAGATCCTGTACGGCCGGCTGCCCGACTTCCACCTGTCGGAGCTCGGCCAGCAGATGGCCGTGGCCGCCGCCGAGTCGTTGGCCGGGCGCGACGTGACGTACGTCGTC
>Ga0247781_1000098_pt1 | contig 24773 bp, 1 predicted proteins | sample UWRJL184509B5_FD_179922 | JGI IMG/M metagenome (GOLD analysis project Ga0247781, IMG submission 179922) | Plant litter microbial communities from Arlington Agricultural Research Station in Wisconsin, United States - UWRJ-L184-509B-5 | ecosystem: Environmental > Terrestrial > Plant litter >...
TTTGCGGCGGTGATGGCTATGTTGGCTCTACATGCTGGGACCACATCATGCTCAAGATTGGAAGGACATGAGGAGAAACAACATATAGGAACTGAAAAGAAATGACTGTGTTCCAAACGAGATGCCCGATTACTAGTTGGCCTATCTTAGCCATGCAGAACCGCAACTAGAAACATGAACATCGCCCAGTATTGCGAAACGCTCGTGACTTCCAGAAAGGCTGAGGACGAAAAGCTCACTCTGCCGACGTCATTGCTTGTTAGCATTGCGGTTGGGCTTCGCCATAAGCGCAAAGCAGCGAACAAACGGCCAGGAAATCTTGGTTCAAATGGATCCCATCGAGACAGAAGGGAGGGTCGGCTTTGCTGCCGGCGTTGGCAAGCCCGTTCAGTGGCTGATAGATGTCCATGAAGCTGAGTCAATTATTCAACACGGTATCCAAATGGCCGTGGATTTTGGTGAAGTTCTTGTCAACAGCTGAAACTGACCGTGCTCATCATAATCGGCGAAGTGGAGCGATCCTGTGTATACACGTTCCCTCCTCAATGTGAGCACGGTGGAACGTGAGAACCCAACAGAAACCGGGCAGCTAAGTGCAGAATTCCAATCACTTGCTTGCATTGACGCTCCAAGAAAAGCTAACAAGTGTCTTCCTGCCTCCGACCTCGACGCGAGGAAGCTGCCTGCTCCAACCAGTGTTGGATGTTGAGATCAAGTTCATGACCAGCCCCGCTTTTCGCGACTGGCTTGTCTAGGACCCTGAGGTGTTCCCTACAGCCGCTGTGAAACCTACCACAGTTTGTCTCGGCCCATCTCAATGCACTAGCTGCAAGTGGGCATTGTGTCCCCAGCATTCGGGACTTTCACGATTTCTCACCACCCAGCCTTCATGGCTTCACCTCTACAGCGAACTGCAGTCGTCAGGTCCCATAAGCCTCCGTCAAAATACGCACACCGGGTGGATCTGCGCAACGAGTGAGAAAGCGACGAGAGACAAAAGTCAGAGTGCATTGTAAGGCCTGTATCTTACCTTTCGCTATCTTTTTACCCTTTACTTTAAGTATTTCAGGAAGCTTGTACTTTATAAACTGCTACTAAGTTTGTTACTAAGTTTGTTAGCTTGGTTTAGCTAATCAAAAAAGGGTACATATACATTTGTAACTAGGAAAGTAATATTTTTATAAATAGTGTTATTATTGCGATGCTAACTAGCTTTAAACTGTTTCTAACAACGTGCGTGATAAGCGAGTTAGCCAGACAAGCGAGTTAGCTACCTTAACGAGATTAGGAGGCATGTGCAGGAAACTGCAATAGGAAATTGATAAGGTTACTAACAATTTACTAACATCTTTTTGCATGCACATTACCAAATCTCGTTAAGGTGGCTAACTCGCTTATCTAGCTAAATCGCTTATCTTACATGTTATATTATAACAGTTCTTTCTGCTAGACCTAGGTTGTTTTCTAGACTATAATACTAAATATAATATCTTTTTTAAAATTCTTTAAGGACTTGAGGTTATAGGCATTAGCATTAAGATAGTTATTTTATTACGACCTGCACCCGACACAGGCCTCGAGAGGACTGGCGCGGGTTAAGACAGAACGTATGGCAGGACGCTAACAGGTAAGGGGCGTTCCGAAGACGGCTTATTAAGCTAGCACTCCTAGACGGGGGTTTAATGTCACTATAGGTCGCTATCACTATAATGCACAGAGGTGAGTCTAAACAGTAAGATATAAATAAATAATTGAATACTAGCGTAAGGAGCCAGAACTCCTCACGGTGGTTATAGGCACAACTATAACTATCTATACTAACTAATTAAAAGGTACTTCGTACCTTACTCAGTAGCCTGTTACTCAGTAAGGAACTAAGCACTCTGTTACTAAGCACCTCTTACTTAAAGGTCTTACAGATGCTCAGTAAGTGAGCACTCTTATTAAGACTAAGCAGACGCTGGTTAGTTATAAGGGCTTCAGGTCTTTACACCCCTAGCCTAATGCATAGTACTGCACGTACTGTCTTTCTATACTGTTCCTTCTACAAAAGATCTATTAAGCCGCTCTAGCCTAAGTAACAGCCTACAGGGTTATTATATAATTCCCCCTCTTTAATATTCTTTTCCTATAAAGAATCCTGGTAAAAGCGTTCCTTCTTTCTTAACATAATTATACCTGCTAACTGTGTACAAAAGTGCACTTTGAAAAACAGTACCTCTCGTTACTGTAACCTCGTGGACTTTATTTTAACTTTTAAATCGCAAATGTCACCTTATAGTCGTTATTCTTCAAAATCGCTTTCCTATCTTATTACCGCATAATTAGACAGTTACTATTACGACCTGCACCTAACACAAGCCTTAAGAGGACTGGTACGGGTTAAGATAGAACTGTGACGACCCTACAGGCCGTCACTTGGGCCGGGGCGGCCCGACGAATCCCCCGCAGAAGGAACAGTGCAGAAAGGCAGTACGCACGGTACTGCGCACTGGGCCAGGGGTGCAAAGACCCAAAGCCCCTACGACTAATCGTTAAGTGATCACTTTAATCTCGCTAAAAGCACGGTGATTATAGTGATCAGAGGTATTTTAATCACTATAATCACTCCTCGTGTTAAGTAAGCACAGTGATCAAGGTATAAAGTACCTTTTAGCTAATTAGTATAGATAGTTATAGTTATACCTATAATTACTGTAAGGGACTTAGGTTCCTCACGCTAGTATTTAATTATTTATTTATATCCTACTGTTTAAACTTACCTCTATGTATTATAATGACAGCGACTTACAGTAATATTAAACCCTTATTTAAGAGTGTTAACTTAATAAACCGTCTTTAAAACGCCCCTTACCTGTTAGCGTCCTGTTATACGTTTTATCTTAACCTGTGCCAGTCCTTTTAAGGCCTATATTAGGTACAGGTTATAATATAATACTAACGTTAAGTTCTAAACGCTGTTTGTTAAATTCCTAGACACTATCTCTCTCCCACTAATATATTAACCTCTGGAAAAGGAAAGGAGATTAAGGAGGTGTAAGCCTAGCCTTAACTCCCTATTATTAATAAGTTAGCTGCACGCCTTAAAGACTTAAACCTTAACTAGTAGGGACTGGTTAAGGAGCTTAATAAGGCCTTCCTTAAGGATATTACAAGTTGTATTAGTCTTATTAAGAAACTTTAAACCTAACTTAACGCTGTTAAGCTAGAGAATAACGACCTTAAGGGCTTATAGAAGAAACGAGTAAAGCTCCCTCCACCTTTATACTTTAAGGGAGACTTTATATAACTAAAGTCCTAAATAGCTTAACTTTAAAGTTATGTCACTTATTACGATAAGTAGTTCTTTAAAGAAGAAGGAAAGGTTAGGTTTACCAGAGTTTTATTAGATGGAGTAACTGCTTACTAGTATGAACCTTATGTGAAGATAATTAACGACCTCTCTGTAGATAAAGTATGAAAGGAAACCCTTAAGACTTAGGCTCTTTTTAACGACTTTAACGTTTTCATCAATTAACTCTAGACTGAGTTTAAAGAACTAGACGCTTTAAGACAAGCTAAATAGCGCCTTATAGCCTTAAGGTAAACGTCTTTAATCTTTAAGTTCTCCACCTGCTTTAAACTGGAAGCAGTAAAGATTAAGCTTAGTTAAAAGGCCTTAATAATGCTGTTTTAAAGTGGTTTAAAGGAGTATATTACTGGAGACCTTTACTAAGAAGACTGACTGGACCGTCTTTAAAAGTTAGTTAAGATAGTTATTAAAGCTGATAATTAGTATTATAATTACTATTATTAAAAGAATTTCTAAAAGAAACAGACCCCTTACCAGTTAAGTAAATTAAAGAAAGGAAACCAGTTAACCGTAACAGGTCACTATCCTAGGCTAATAGACATTAGTATAGTGAACTGCCAGAATCGACCTAACTGCGATAAGCCTTAACGATAACAGCAGTAAAAGCAGCCTAAGGACCTGTCGTAAGTCTAATACTTTAACTGTAATAAGAAAGGTTATATAGTATAGTAATATCTGTTATTAAAGTAAGTCAGTTAAAAACCTGTCTTAAAAGGAGGAAAGCACGTTAGGTTTAATTTAAAAGACGTTTATATTAAGATAGTAGGTAACGAAGAAGATTACACCTAAATAGATAAGTGTAACTTAAGAGATAAGGAAGGAGAAGAAGACCCTTAAGACGTAGTGTATCTAATCCTTAAGGGTGTTTTAAAAGAGTTAGTTATAAAGGTGTAGGTTATAAAAGACCGACTTTAAGGTGGAAACTTAAAACCATTAAAGGTGTAGGTTATAAAAGACTGACTTTAGGAAGAGATGTTCTAGTTAGCCGTTATAGGCTTTAAAAACCTTACCCTGTAAGCTTAGGAATTAAGGAAGTTTAGGAAGGACCTTAATTTAGAAATCACTAAGATGGTAGAAGGAGTTGAAGAATTAGCCCTTTAGGTTACTTAAACGGTAAAGTAAGCCTTAAAAGGTAAAAGAGAGTAAATTAAAAGAATTAAGTTAGAAAAGCGGAAGTTCTTCTTTACAGTACCCTTTAAGACTTTTAAACACTTTAAGCACACTAAGTGGATTAGCACCCTTACCTCCTTAAAAGAAGGACAGCTTAGATAGCTACCTTATATTAAAGTTAATATACCTTAGACCGGTACCTTAAAGGTCCCCTAAGAAGGTATAAAGTAAGTATATTAATAAAAGGTTTAGAAGTTAAAGGAGAAATATTAAGAGTTAGTAGATAAAATAAAAGACCTGTAAGTTAAAGGCTTTACAGTAATGTTAAAGGATAAAGTAGTGGAAATTAGGCTGTTACTTTATAATAAGGTTTACTTTATTAATTAACTTAAATACCACCTTATTAAAGAAGACTGTTTTATAGAAGAATAAGCTAGGTTACTGTTACTTAAGTTCTAGGAAGAGGTTTGGGAAAAATAACGTATATAAAGGTAAGTAAAAGAAGAAAAAGAATAAGGTGCCACTTCCCCTGTTTTATACTTTATAACTACAGCACCTATAGTTAATATTAACCACCCTAATTACAGAGATATATTATGGATCGATTACGTGTATGATAATTGCGTTTTTAACCGGCATTATAGGCTTAAAGCCCTTTACGACCACTTTTTAAGTATATAGAAACAGGATTATATAATTATTAAAGTAAAGTTGGAACCCGCCTATTATTAAGTTTCTTACTCTTTAATAAGGGAGTCTAGTAATAAGTGGAAGGTTACTATAGTTAACTAGGCTCCCACTATATACTGGTAAGGAGGGGTACTTAATAACTACTTAGTTATAACGTGCTTATTACATCTTAATAGAAAAGCTAAAGAGTAGTAGAAGTAGGAAGACTATTAACGGATTTAAGAATAAAAGGATATTATTATAATCTAAGCCTATAGAGTGTATTATTAATTTATTAAGGACTTTAAGAATATTATACTGTTTAAAGTCGACTGGACGCTAAAATGTGAAAACTTAAAAAAGGTTAATTATTAGGTTTACTAAAGCTGCCTGTTTTTCTAAAAGGAATTAGGAAAAGGCTGCGGGCCCTTTAAAAGGGCCGGAAACTAATAGTTTGCTAATTAGTAAAAACTTTAAAAAGAAGGAGAGGTACTTAAAGGTTAGGTTAAATAAGACCTTAAGGATAGATAATTATTATAACTTAAATATTAAAGGAGTATAAGTATTATTCTGTTAGCGTTAATATAATAGATGGAAAAGGGAGGCTATTTAAAGTAAAAGTAGTGATTAATAGCGGGAGTGCTTCTAACCTAATGCACCCCTTATTAGTTAATTAAAAGAAACTCCTTAATAAAGAGTATAAAAAGGCTATTCTTATATGAAATGGAGAAGGAGGCCTGTATTAGTATAATAATAGTAAAGTCACGTACCATTTACCACTTCTGATTAAAGTGGATAGGGATGAATAATAAGTGGACTTTAACGTTACACCAGTTATAAGATATAATATAATCTTAAGTCTACCTTAGCTGGAAAAGTATAACCCTGTAATTAACTAAAGGAGTAGCCACCTTGCCTTTAGTGAGTCCCCTAGCTGTAATTACTGTTTAAAGAAAGCTAAGAAGGTATTAAACCGTTTTAGAGATATATAAAGCATTTAAAAACACGTTAAACCCTTAAAATTAAGTATAGTTTAAATTAAGTTTATAAAGACAGTTAAAGGACTAAAAGGTCTACTGTATTACCTAAATGATAATTTAAAAGGTGGAAGGAAGTAAGAAGCTGATTTATAAATAAGTAAAGAAGTTAACTTATTTAAAGTACCTGTAAAGTATAGGAAGTTTACCCTGTTTTAAAAAAAGATACTGTAATTATTAGACTATAGATTATAAGATTATAAAATTAAGTTAAAACTAGGAGTGAAGCTTTATAACTTTTAACTTTATTATTTAAACCTTTAATAAGCTAAGGCCTTAAAGGAGTATGTTAAGGAGAACTTAAGAAACAGGTTTATTATAAAGTCCCAGTCCCCAGCAGGGTACTTAATGCTGTTTGTCCTAAGGAAGGGAGACGGTAAGTTACGTATAATTATTAATTACTAAATGTTAAACGAAAATATAATTAAAAATTATTACTTATTACCACTAATTACGGAAATGTAAGAATAGATTATTAAAGCGAACTGGTTCTCTAGTCTTAACTTCCTTATAGGATTTAACCACGTTAAAGTAAAGGAAGAGGATAAACATAAAACGGCCTTTCAGACTTATAATAGGTATTACCAGTATTATATTATACTAATAAGATTAATAAACGCCCCTATAACCTTTTAAGGCCTTATTAACAGTGTTCTTTACCCCTTTTTTAATAAGTTTATCTTTATATACTTAAATAACGTTTTAGTTTATTTTAAAACTTTAAAAGAACATTAAAAACATATGTAATAAGTTTTAACAGCTTTTAAAAAGGTGAAGCTGATAATAAACTTAAAAAAGAGCCATTTCCACGTTTAGGAGCTGAATTACTTAAGGTTTAAAGTAACCTTAGGAAGACTTAAAATGTAACTGGAGAAGATAAAGGTAATTAAAGATTAACCTACTTTAAAGAACTAAAAAGAATTATAAGCCTTTATTAGCTTTATAAACTTTTATTATTATTTTATTAGGTACTTTATAAAAGTTATAAAACTACTTTATAAACTTACAGGTAAGGGAAAGCTGTTTAAATAGACTAATAAATAGTAAAAGGCGTTTAAAGACCTTAAACACACTTTTATTATAATGTTAATCTTAACCCTCCCTGATTTCTTAAAGCCTTTTTAAGTTAAGATAAACTCTTTAAAGTTCATTATTAGTAGAGAACTTAGTTAAGTCTAAGATAATGGGAAACGCTACCTAATTACCTTCTTATTAAAAGAGATCTACGGCCCAGCCTTATAATACCTAATTTATAATAAGGAACTAATAGTAATTATTTAATACTTTACTAAATAGGCATTATATCTAAACAGTATGGAAGAACCGGTTTAAGTCTTCTCAGATTATAATAACCTTTAATATTTCCTAACGAAGGAACTTAACCTATGGTAAGTATAATAGGCAGAGTTAATAGCCCCGTTCCACTTTTAAATCCATTATGTTAAAGAAAAAGATAATAGGTAAGTTAATACTTTTAACTAAAGGTAGGATTATAAAGATACCAATCCGGTCCTAATCCCTGTTATTATATTTAACAAAACTAAAAACAGTACATTAAAGCATATATTATAAGTGTCAGATAATTAAATACTGGAATAAACTATTAATATCTATATAAACTTATAAATAAAGTATAATATCTATTAGTAATAATAGGACTTTTAAATAAAAAGGTTAATAAAAGGAAACTGTAAGTATAAATACCCTTTAAGAGACGTCTTAAGGTATCTGTAAAACTGTAGTAAAAAGTACCTAATATATCTAAATTATAACAAAACTGGTTATTAGTTAAAGTAGCTGCTAAAAAGTGTAGTTAATATACTTAAATTAGGAGTAAGGCTTTAATATTAAGAGAAACTGTATATTTATAACTTAAATAAATAAAAGGAGTATGTTTAATAAGTCTATAAGTCTTAACTTAAAGGATATATAGGCTAAGTTAAGACTCTTACACAGGCTTAATAAACGTACGCCTTCCTGGGAATAAAAAAGCTAGTTAAGGAGGTGGTTAATAACTGTAACATCTGCCACTATAAGTAAAATTAGCGTTATAAGCCTTATAAGCTTCTTAAACCACTTCTTATACTACAGGTGTTATAGAGTTTAATCTCACTTAACTTTATTATTAGGATTTTAAAGTCTAGGGACCCTGTTATAAGAGTCACTTATAATTAAATCCTTATAGTAATTAACAGATTAACGAAATGGGCTTACTTTTTACTAACCTTAAAGGATATAACAGTGGAGTAACTTATTTATATCTTTAAAAAAGAGGTAATATTATAACACCTTTAGCCAGATAATATTATTACAGATTAAGATAAGCTGATTATATTAAAGTTCTAATAAGGATTAATATAAAGAATAGGTGTGAAGAGTAAGCTTTTAACAGCTTTCCACTTATAAACAGATGGTTAAATAAAGTAAGTTAATTAGATACTTATAACGTATCTCTAGGCTTACGTTAACTTTAAATAAGATAATTAGTTTAAGCTGTTATTAATAACGTAAATAGCTTATAATATAACATTAGTTAAGTTAACAGGTATATTACTATTCTTTACTAACTACAGTAAGGAGCTTAAGCTCCGTTAAGGCCCACTTACTAATACCCCTTAAGCCGTAGTCTGTGCAGATTAGATATAGGAACTACATAACTATTTATAAGCTAAACTTAAGTTTATACGCGAATAAATAAAGAAGTTTACTAATAAACACCAAATTAAGTAACTAATATTTAAGAAAAGACTCTATTATAATAGTAAACGAGTTAAGGGACTAACTCTTTAAAAGGGGGACTATATCTACCTTTTTTCACAAAACCTATATTTAAAATAACCTAATAAAAAACTTAACTTTAAAAGGTACAGACTGTTTTAAATTAAGAAAAAAGTCACCACCTTTAATTATAAACTAAACTTACCCGCCAGTATAAAGGTGTAGATTAAGGTTTTTCACATCTCACTTCTAAAACCTGCCTTAAAGGGAGTTCCTCTGGAAAAGAAGGTTAAGGTCGACACTGATAAGGATAAGTACGACGTTAAGGAAGTTGTGGATTTACGGAAGGGAAAGAATACATTTAAGTATCTTATTAAGTGGTTAGATTACAGCCCTAAAAGTAACTTATAAAAGTTAGTTAAAAACCTTAAATACCTAAACCTAATTATAAAGTTCCACTAAAAGAATCTAAATTAATTAAAACTACCTGTAAAGAATGTGAAATAAAGGTTAAATTAATTAATGTAACCTTAAGGAGGTAAATTAATTAATTTACTTTAAAAACAGAAAAATAAGATAAGATCTGACATTTAAACTGTTAAACTAAAAAGTAAGACTACTGTAAGACTTAAAGTTTAGGAAGTGGTAGGAAACTCCTTAATAAGTATAGAAGGACATTTATTAGAAACTTTAACCAGGGTTAAAAGGACCTTAAACTTAATAAGGAAGCTGGGCCTCCTTTAAAGTTCCCGGCACGTTCCGCACGAAAATAAGTACTGTTAAAAAAAAAAAGTCAGTAAAAAAGAAAACAAGCAGGTACGCTACCATTACGCCAGGAAAAGCTATTTTTCGTTTAGTAAAAGAAAAGAGCGACAGATTAAGTTAAGAAGAGTTTACCGGCTATAGTGACCCCCTGGAAAAAAAACCACATATTAGCTCTATTAAAAGACTTCTCTAATTAAACTTAGGAACTAGTGTAATTACTTCCTAAGCCTTACACTCCTCCTCCGCCATAATATTAAACTTATAATTAAAAAGTTCGTCTACCCACCGTACCAGTCCCTTCTGTTAGTCCTTAAGGCGTAAAAGCTTAAAGGCTGTGTCGCAAAGAAGGAGAGCAGTTTTACGCTCCTTAACGTTAAGGCGCTTCTTTTTATCTAAAACCCCATATAGGACGGACAGATCGTTTTTATAAACGTTATAAAACAAATATACAGTCCCACCAGCTACCACACAATAACCATACAACTCACTCTTACTAGCCACCTTACAGTCTGGCAGGTTTAAGCAGTGGTAATAATTATACTTTACAGGTATAATAATCCTAAAAGTAAAAATAAACTTAGTGTTAATAATATAACGTTTAGTCGATAAAGGCGCTACGTTTTTCCTGTTCTTAATTACTTAGTTAAATAACATAACAGCTAGCGGGGAAAGGAAGGAACGTACAAGTAGTTCTTTATGGAAAAAGAACGTTAAAGAGGGGGAATCATGTAACAACCTTACAGGCCGTCACTTAGGCCGGGGCGGCCCGATAAATCCCCCATAGAAGGAACAGTGCAGAAAGGCAGTACACACGGTATTACACACTAGGCCAGGGGTGTAAAGACCCAAAGCCCTTATAACTAATCGTTAAGTGATCACTCTAATCTCACCAAAAGCACAGTGATTACAGTAATTAAAGGTATTCTAATCATTATAATCACTCCTTACGTTAAGTAAGCACAGTAATCAAGGTATAAAATACCTTTTAACTAATTAGTATAGATAGTTATAATTATACCTATAACTACCATAAGGGACTTAGGTTCTTTATACTAATATTCAATTATTCATTTATATCTTACTGTTTAGACTCACCTCTGTATATTATAGTGACAGTAACCTATAGTGACATTAAACCCCCGTCTAGAAGTGCTAGCTTAATAAGCCGTCTTTAAAACGCCCCTTACCTGTTAACGTCCTGCCATACGTTCTGTCTTAACCCGCGCCAGTCCTCTCAAGGCCTGTGTCGGGTGCAGGTCGTAATAGTAAAATACTGTTAAAAGCTTACTTTTCACACCTATTCTTTACATTAATCTTTATTAGAATTTTAATACGATTAGTTTATCTCGATCTATAACGATATTACCTAGTTAAAGGTGTTATAAAACTACCTCTTTTTCAAAGATATAAGTAAGTTACTCCGCAGTTATATCCTTTAAGGTTAGTAGGAAGTAAGCCCACTTCGTTAATCTGTCAATTATTATGAGAATCTAGTTATAAGTAACTCTTATAATAAGGTCTTTAGACTCTAGGATCCCAGTAATAAAGTTAAGTGAGATGGAACTCTATAGCGCCTGTAGTACAGGGAGTGGCTTAAGAAGCTTATAAGGCTTATAATATTAGTTTTACTTTTAGTAGTAAATATTGTAATTATTAATTATTTCTTTAACTACTTTCTTTATTCCTAAGAAGGTGTACGCTTATTAAGCCTATGTAAGAGTTTTAACTCAGCTTATATATCCTTTAAGTTGAGGCTTATAGACCTACTAAACGTACTCCTTTCATTTATCTAAATTATAAATATACGGTTTCTCTTAATATTAAAGCTTTACTCCTGGTTTAAGCGTGCTATTTACACCTTTTAACAACTACCTTAGTTAATAATTAGTTTCGTTATAATTTAGATACTTTAAACACTCTTTTCCACAGTTTTACACGTGCTTTAAGAAGTCTCCTAAAGGGCACTTATACTTACAGGTACCTTCCACTAACCTTCTCACTTAAAAGTCCTGTTATTATTAATAAATGTTATACTCTGTTTATAAGTTTATACAGACGTTAATAATTTATTCCGGCGTTTAATTATCTAACACTTACAGTGTATGCTTTAATGTACTGTTCTTAGCTTCGTTAAACATTATAACGGGGATTAAAACCGGATTAGTATCTTTATAGTCCTATCTTTAACTAAAAGTATCAACTTACCTATTATCTTTTCCTTTAACATAGTAAATTTAAAAGTAGAATAAGGTTATTAATTCTACTTACTGTGCTTACTGTAAGCTAAGTTCCTTTATTAGGAAGTATTAAAGGTTATTGTAATCCAAAAAGACCTAGACTAGTTCTTCTATATTATTTAAATACAGTACTTACTTAGTAAAGCACTGAATAATCGTTATTAGTTCTTTATTATAAATTAGATATTATAAAGCTAGATTATAGATTCCTTTTAACAAAAAGGCAACTAGGTAACGTTTCCCATCATCCTAAACTTAACTAAGTTCTTTACTAATTACGAATTCTAAGGAGTCTGTTTCGACTTAGAAAGGCTTTAAGAAATCAGGGAGAGTTAGGACTAGTATTGTAATAAAGGTGTGTTTAAGGTCTTTAAACGCCTTTTACTATCTATTAATTTACTTAAACAGTTTACCTTCTTTAGTAAGTTTATACAGTAATTTTATAACTTTTATAAAGTATTTAATAAAGCACCGATAAAAGTTTATAAATCCGATAAAGGTTTATAACTCTTTTTAGTTCTTTAAAGTAAGCTAGTCCTTAACTACCTCTATCTTCTCCAGTTACATTTCGAGCTTTCTAAGGGTTACTTTAAACCCTAAATAGTTCAGTTTCTAAATGTAAAAATAACTTTTCTCTAAGTTTACTATTAACTTTACTTTCTTAAAGGCTATTAAAACTTATTATATGTACTTTTAGTATTCTTTTAAAGTTTTAAAATAGATTAAAACGTTATTTAGATATATAAAGATAAACTTATCGAGAAAAGGGCAGAAAATATTATTAATAAGTTCTTAAAAGGTTATAAGGGTATTTATTAATCCTATTAGTATAACACAGTATTAATAATACCTATTATAAATCCGAAAAGCTATCTTATACTTATCCTCTTCCTTTACTTTAATGTAGTTAAATCCTGTTAGAAAGTTAAGGTTAAAGAATTAATTTACTTTAGTAATCCGTTCTTACATCTCTGTAATAAGTGGTAATAAGTAACGGTTTTTAATTATATCTTCGTTTAACGTTTAATAATTAATAATTATACGTAGTTTACTATCTCCCTTTCTTAGGACGAATAGCATTAAGTACCCTACTGGAGATTAGGACTTTATAATAAACCCGTTCTTTAAGTTCTTATCGATATACTCCTTTAAGGCCTTAACCTGTTAAGGGTTTAAGTAATAAGGCTGGAAGCTGTGGAGCTTTACTCCCAGCTTTAGCTTAATTTCGTAGTCTTATAATCTGTAATCTGGTAATTACAGTATCTTTTTTCAAAATAAAGTAAACTTCCTATATTCCATAAGTACCTTAAATAAGTCGACTTCTTCACTTATCTATAAATTAACTTCTTACTTCTTTCCACTTTCTAAATTATCATTTAAGTAACGTAGTAGACCTTTTAATCCTTTAACTGTCTTAATAAACTTAACTTAAACTGTACTTAATTTTAAGGGTTTAGCGTGCTTCTAAGTGTTTTATGTATCTTTAAAGCAGTTTAGTACCTTTTTAACTTTCTTTAAATAGTAATTACAGTTAGGGGACTTATTAAAGGTAAGGTAACTACTCTTTTAATTAATTATAAGGTTATACTTTTCTAGCTAAGGTAGACTTAAGATTATATTATACTTTATAACTAATATAACGTTAAAGTTTATTTATTATTCATCCCTATTTACTTTAATTAAAAGTAGTAAATAGTAAGTAACTTTACTATTATTATACTAATACAGGCTTTTTTCTCTATTTTAAATAGAAATAGCCTTTTTATACTCTTAGTTAAAAAGTTTCCTTTAGTTAACTAATAAGAGGTATATTAAGTTAAAAGCACTCCCGCTATTAATTACTACTTTTACTTTAAATAACCTCCTTTTTCCGTCTATTATATTAACACTAATAGAATAATACTTATACTCTTTTAACATTTAAGTTATAGTAATTATCTGTCTTTAAGGTCTTATACGGCTTAACCTTTAAGTGCTTTTCCTTCTTCTTAAGGTTTTTATTAACTAGCGAATTACTAGTTTTTAGCCCTTTTAAAGGGCTTATAGCCTTTTCCTAATTCTTTTTAGAAAAACAGGTAGCTTTAATAAACTTAATAATTAACCCTTTTTAAGTTCTTACACTTTAACGTCTAGTCGACTTTAAACGGTATAATGTTCTTAAAGTCCTTAATAAGTTAATAATACGCTTTACAGGACTGGATTACAGTAATGTCCTTTTACTCTTAAATCCGTTAATAATCTTCTTACTTCTACCATTCCCTAACTTTTCCGTTAAAATGTAATAAGTACGTTATAACTAAACAGTTATTAAATACCCCTCCTTACCAGCACGTAATAGGAGCCTAGTTAATTACAGTAACCTTCCGCTTATTACTAAAATCTCTTATTAGGGAGTAGGAAACTTAATAATAAGCCGGTTTTAACTTTACCTTTATAATAATGTAATCCCGTCTTTATATACTTAAAAAGTGGTTATAAAGAGCTTTAAGCCTATTATGTTAGTTAAGGGTGTAGTTATTATACACGTAGTTAATTTACAGTATATCCTTATAATTAAGGTAGTTGATATTAACTGCAGGTGTTATAATTATAAAGTACAGAACAGGGGAAGTAACGCTTTATTCTTTTTCTTCTTCTACTTACCTTTATATACGTTATTTCTTTTAAACCTCTTTTTAAAACTTAAGTAGTAATAACTTAACTTATTCTTCCACAAAGTAGCCTTCTTTAATAAGTTAATACTTAAGTTAATTAGTAAAGTGAACTTTATTATAAAGTTATAACTTAATTTCCATTACTTTATCTTTAAACGTTACAGTAAGACCCTTAACTTATAAGTCCTCCACTTTATCTATTAACTTTTAATGTTTCCCCTTTAACTCTTAGACCCTTTACTAATAAGCTTACTTTGTACTTTCTCAAAAGACCTTTAAGGTACCAGTTTAAAATATATTAGCTTTAATATAAGGTAGTTATCTAAACTATCCTTCTTCTAAAGAAGTAAAAATGCTAATTTACTTAACGTACTTAAAGTATTTAAGAGTCTTAAAAGGTACTGTTAAGAAGAACTTCTGTTTCTCTAGTTTAATTCTCTTAATTTATTCTCTTTCTTCTTTTAAGGTTTACTTTACCGTTTAAGTAACCTAAAAAGCTAGTTCTTTAACTCCCTTTACTATCTTAGTGACTTTTAAGTTAAGGTCTTTCTTAAACTTCCTTAATTCTTAAGCTTATAAGGTAAGGTTTTTAAGGCTTATAACAGCTAATTAAAACATCTCTTCCTAAAGTCAGTCTTCTATAACCTGTATCTCTAATAGTTCTAAGTTTCCACCTTAAAGTCGGTCTTTTATAACTTACACCTCTGTAGCTGACTCTCTTAAGATACCCTTAAGGACTAAGTATATTACATCTTAAGGTTCTTTCTTTTCTTCCTTATCTCCTAAACTACACTTATCTATCCAGGTACAGTTTTCTTCATTACCTACTATCTTAACATAAATATCTCTAAAGTTAAACCTAATGTGTTTTCCTCCTTTTAAAACTAATTTCTAACTAACTTACTTTAGTAACAGATATTACCATACTATATAGCCTTTCTTATCGTAATTAAAGCACTAGACCTAGGACAGGTCCTTAAGCTGTTTCTGCGGCTGCTGCTAGGGCTTATCGCAATTAGGTCGATTCTAACAGTTCACTATACTAATGTCCATTAGTCTAAGGTAATAACCTGTTACAGTTAACTAGTTCCCCTTCTTTAGTTTACTTAGCTGGTAAGGGGTCTATTCCTTCCAGTAGTTCTTCTGATAATAGTAATTATAATATTAGTTATTAGCTTTAATAACTATCTTAACTAGCTCTTAAAGGCAGTCCAGTTAATCTTTACAGTAAAGGTCTCCAGTAACGTACTCCTTTAAGCCACTCTAAAATAACATTATTAGAGCCTCCTAGCTAAGCTTAGTTTTTACTACTTCTAACTTAAAGCATATGGAGAACTTAAAGACTAAAGACGTCTACCTTAAAGCCATAAAGCGTTATTCAGCCTATCTAAGAGCGTTTAGCTCTTTAAACTTAGTTTAAAATTAGTTAATAAAAATGTTAAAGTTATCGAAAAAAGCCTAAGTCTCAGGAACTTCTTTACATACTCTATCTATAGAGAGGTTATTAATTATCTTTACGTAAGGTTTATATTAATAAGCAGTTACTTTATCTAATAAAGCTCTTATAAACTTAACCTTTCCTTCTTCTTTAAAGAACTACTTATTATAATAAGTAATATAACTCTAAAGCTAGGTTATTTAGGATTCTAACTGTGTAAAGTCTCCCTTAAAGCGTGACAGTAAAGGGAGCTTTACCCGTTTCTTTTACAAGCCCTTAAGGTCGTTATTCTCTAACTTAATAATGTTAAGTTAGGCTTAGAGTTTCTCGATAAGACTGATACAACTCTTAGTATCTTTAAGGAAGGCTTCGTTAAGTTCCTTAACCAGTCCCTATTAATTAAGGTTCAAATCTTTAAAACGTACAGCTAATTCGTCGATAGTAAGGAGCTAAGGCTAGGCTTACGCCTCCTTAATCTCCTTTCCTTTTCCAGAGGTTAACATGTTAGTGGTGGAAGAGAGGGTGTCTAGGAATTTAATAAATAACGTTTAAAATTAAAACGTTAGTATCGTATTACAACCTGCACCCGATATAAGCCTTAAGAGGACTAATGCAGGTTAAGATAGAACGTATAATAAGACGCCAACAGGTAAGGGGTATTCTAAAGACGGCTTATTAAGCTAACACTTTTAGATAGGGGTTTAATATTACTATAGGTCGTTGTCATTATAATGTACAGAGGTAAGTCTAAACAGTAAGACATAAATAAACAATTAAATACTAGCGTGAGGAACCAGAGTCCCTCACGGTGGTTGTAGGCATAACTATAGCTATCTATACTAACTAACTAAGAGGTACCTTATACCTTGATCACTGTGCTCTTATCGGAAGGTAGTGAGCAGAGTGATTACCTTTCAGGGTTGCTCACCTTAATCACTAGGTCTTAGCAAGATCAGAGTGAGCAAACAACAATTAGTTGTAGGGGCTTCAGGTCTTTACACCCCTAGCCCAGTGCTCAGTACTGTGCGTACTGTCTCCCTGCACTGTTCCTTCTACGGGGAATTCGTCAGGCCGCTCCGGCCCAAGTGACGGCCTGCAGGGTCGTCACAGTTACTTTAAATACTTACTAACAGGGGTTTTATCCTTATATAACGCGTTTAGTTACAGTGACGCTTTCCTCTAACGGCTCCTTTCTAAAAAACGCTACCTTAACGCTAAACATAACACTGCTACGTGGAACTTAAAGCTGAAAACTTAAGAGCTTTGTAAAGCCGTTACCTACCTTAACTAAATTAAAGTCCAGCACTACAGGACAGAAGAGTAAGCTTTCTTTACGTTTAACCAGGAGGTAAAGGTCCTCCGTTTCCAGGAGCAGGAGGAGACTTATTTAACTGCTCCTCCTAAAGCTAGCAAATCTTTCAACTAGGGAGGCTTTTTAACAGGAACGCCTGCCAGTTCTTTCTCCAGGGGGTCACCTTAACCAACATCCTCTTCCTAACCTGGTTTATAGTTTCTTTAAGGGCCTTTTTATCACCCTAAACCCTTACTCCTTAGGGCCGGAGGGTCTAATCCTAACGACTTTTTTATTTTTTTATTTTTTATTTTACTAACTTTTCTCTTTCAACAGTACTTATTCTTAAGTGGAGCTCGTCGGGAGCCCTAAAGGCCCAGCCTCCTTATTAGGTCTAAGGTCCTTACAACCCTGGCTAAGGTTCTGACAAATATCCTCCCGTACTTATTAAGGAGTTTCCTACCACTTCTTAAGCTTTAAGTCCCACAGTGGTCTTACTCTTTAATATAATAGTTTAGATATCAGATCTTATTTTATTTTTAATTCTTATCGTTAACTTCAGTCAGTCTGGATTCTTTTAGTGGAACTCTGTAATCAGGTCTAAGCACTTAAGATTTTTAACTGGCTCCTATAAGTTACTTTTAAGGCCGTAATCTAACCACTTAATAAGATATTCAAACGTGTTCTTTCCTTTTCGTAAATCCATAACTTCCTTAACGTCATACTCGTCCTTATTAATGTTAATCTTAATCTTCTTTTCTAGTAGAACTCCCTTTAAGGCAGGTTCTAAAAGTAAGATATGGAAAACCTTAATCTACACCTTTATACTAACAGGTAAGTCTAGTTTATAATTAAAGGTGGCAACCTTTTTCTTAATTTAAAACGGTCTGTACCTTTTAAAGTTAAGCTTCTTATTAAGCCGTTTTAAATGTAAGTTTTATAAAAAAAGGTAAATGTAATCCCCTTTCTGAAAAGTCAGTCCCTTAACTTATTTACCATTATAATAAAGTCCTTTCTTAAGCACTGGCTGCTTAATTTAATACTTATTAGTAAACTTCTTTATTCGTTTACATGTAAACTTAAGTTTAGCTTATAAGAGGTTATACAGTTCTTATATCCAGTTTACGTAAACTGTAACTTACAGGGCGTTAATAAGTAGGCCTTAATAGAGCTTAGGCTCCTTACTATAATTAGTGAAAAACAGTAATATACCTGTTAACTTAACTAATATTATATTATAAACTATTTATATTATTAATAACAGTTTAAACTAATTATCTTATTTAAAGTTAACGTAGGTTTAAAAATATGTTATAAATACTTAATTAACTTACTTTATTTAATTATCTATCTGTGGGTAAAATGCTGTTAAAAGCTTACTCTTCACACTTATTCTTTACATTAATCCTTATTAAAACTTTAATATAATTAACTTATCTTAATTTATAACGATATTATCTAACTAGAGGTGTTATAACATTACCTCTTTCTTAAAGATATAAGTGAGTTACTTTACAGTTATGTCTTTTAAGGTTAGCAGAAAATAAGCTTATTTCGTTAATCTGTTAACCATTATAAGGACTTAGTTATAAGTAACTCTTATAACAGGGTCCCTAGACTTTAAAATCCCAGTAATAAAGTTAAGTAAAATAGAACTCCATAACGCTTATAATACAGGGAGTGGTTTAAGAAGCCTATAAAGCTTATAACGTTAATTCTGCTTTTAATAACAGATATTACAGTTATTAATTACCTCCTTAACCAGTTTCTTTATTCCTAAAAAGGTATACGTTTATTAAGCCTGTATAAGAGTCTTAACTCAGCTTATATATCCTTTAAGTCAAGATTTATAAATCTGTTAAATATATTCCTTTCATTTACTTAAGTTATAAATGTACAGTTTCTCTTAATATTAAAGTCTTACTTTTAATTTAAACGTGCCGTTTACACTTTCTAATAGTTATTCTAGTTAATAACCAGTTTCGTTATAATTTAAATACTTTAAATATTCCTTACCACAGTCTTATAAGTACCTTAAGAAATCTCCTAAAGGGTACTTATACTTACAGGTTCCTTCTACTAACCTTCTCACTTAAAAGTCCTGTTATTACTAATAAATATTATATTTTATTTATAAGGTTATATAAACGTTAATAGTTTATTCCAGTATCTAGTTATCTAACATTTACAGTGTATATTTTAATATACCGTTTTTAACTTTATTAAATATAATAATAGGGATTAAAACCAGATTAGTATCCTTATAATCTTATCTTTAATTAAAAGTATTAACTTACTTATTATCTTTTCCTTTAATATAATAAATCTAAAAGTGGAACAGGGTTATTAATTCTACTTATTATACTTATTATAAATTAAACTCCTTTATTAGGAAGTATTAAAGGTTATTATAATCTGAAAAGACTTAAACTGGTTCTTTTATACCACTTAAATATAATACTTACTTAACAAAGCACTAAATAATTACCATCAGTTCCTTATTATAAATTAAATATCGTAAGGCTAGGCTGTAGATTCCTTTTAATAAGAAGGTAACTAGGTAGCGTTTCCCATTATCCTAGACTTAGTTAAGTTCTCCACCGATTATAAACTCTAAGGAGTTTATTTTAACTTAAAAAGGCTTTAAAAAATCAGGAAGGGCCAGGACTAACATTATAATAAAAGTGTATTTAAGGTCTTCAAACACCTTCTACTATCTATCAGTTTACTTAAACGGCTTTCCCTTACCTATAAGTTTATAAAGTAATTTTATAATTTTCGTAAAGTACTTAATAAAACAGTAATAAAAGTTTATAAAGCTAATAAAGGCTTATAATTCTTTCTAATTCTTTAAGTAAGCTAATCCCTAATTACTTTTATCTTCTCTAATTACATTTTAAGCTTTCCAGGGGTTACCTTAAACCTTAAGTAATTTAATTCCTAAATATAGAAATAGCTCTTTTCTAAGTTTACTATTAGTTTCGCTTTTTTAAAAGCTGTTAAAACCTATCACATATACTTTTAATATTCTTCTAAAGTTTTAAAATAAACTAGAACGTCGTCTAAATATATAAAGATAAACTTATTAAGGAAAGGGTGGAAAATACTGTTAATAAGGCTTTAAAAGGTTATAAGGGCGTTTATTAATCTTATTAACATAACTTAATATTAATAATACCCATTATAAGTTTAAAAAGCCATTTTATACTTATCCTCTTCCTTCACTTTAATATAGTTAAACCCTATAAGGAAATTAAGGCTGGAGAACTAATTTATCTTAACAATCCGTTCTTACATTTCCGTAATAAATAGTAATAAGTAGCAATTCTTAATTATATCCTTATTTAACATTTAATAATTAATAACTATACATAGTTTACCATCTCCTTTCCTTAAGATAAACAGTACTAGGTACCTTACCAGGGACTAGGACTTTATAATAAATCTATTCTTTAGATTTTCATTAACGTACTCCCTTAAGGTTTTAACCTGTTAAGGGTTTAAATAGTAAGGCTGGAAGCTATAAAGCTTCACTCCCGGCTTTAATTTAATTTTATAATCTTATAATCTGTGGTTTAATAGTTACAGTATCTTTTTTCAAAATAGGGTAAACTTCCTATATTTAATAAGTACTTTAAATAAGTTGACTTTTTTACTTATCTATAGATTAACCTTTAACTTCTTTCTACCCTTTAAATTATTATTTAAGTAATATAGTAAACCTTTTAATCCTTTAACTATCTTAATAAACCTAACCTAAACCGTATTTAGTTTTAAAGGTTTAGCTTACTTTTAAGTGCTTTATATATCTTTAAAGTAGTTTAATACCTTTTTAACTTTCTTTAAATAATAATTACAGTTAGGGGACTTACTAAAGGTAAGGTGGCTACTCTTTTAGTTAATTACAGGGTTATACTTTTCCAGCCAGAGTAAACTTAAGATTATATTATACCCTATAATTAGTGTAACGTTAAAGTCCACTTATTATTCGTCCCCGTCCACTTTAATTAGAAGTGGTAAATAGTAGGTGATTTTACTATTATTATACTAATATAAGCCTCCTTCTCCATTTTAAATAAGAATAGCCTTTTTATACTCTTTATTAAGGAGTTTCCTTCAGTTAACTAATAAGGGGTATATTAAGTTAAAAGCACTCCCGTTATTAATTACTACTTTTACTTTAAACGGCCTCCCTTATCTGTCTGTTAAATTAACACTAACAGAATAATACTTATACTCTTTTAACATTTAAGTTATAATAACTACCTATCTTTAAGGTCTTATCTAGCTTTCCCTTTAAATACCTCTCCTTCTTTTTAAGGTTTTTACTAACTAGCAAACTACTAGTTTCCAGCCCTCTTAAAGGGCCTGTAACCTTTTCCCAGTTCCTTTTAAAAAAATAGGCAGCTTTAATAAACTTAGCGATTAACCTTTCCTAAGTTTTCACACCTTAATGTCCAGTTAACTTTAAATAATATAATATTCTTAAAATCCTTAATAAGTTAATAGTATACTTTATAAGACTGGATTGTAATAATGTCTTTTTACTTTTAAATCTGCTAGTAGTCTTCTCACTTTTACTATTCTCTAGCTTTTCTATTAAGATGTAATAAGTACGTTATAACTAGGCAGTTATTAAGTACCCCTCCTTACTAGTATATAGTGGGAGCTTAGTTAACTATAATAACTTTCCACTTATTATTAGATTCTCTTATTAAGGAGTAAGAGACCTGGTAATAAGCTGGTTCTAACTCTACTCTTACCATTATATAATCCTATCTTTATATATTAAAGAAGTGGTTATAAAGGGCCTTAAGTCCATTATACTAGTTAAAGGTGTAGTTATTATATACACAGTTAATTTATAATACGTCTTTATAATTAGGGTAGTCGATATTAACTGCAGGTGCTATAATTATAAAGTATAGGATAGGGGAAGTAATACCTTATTTCTTCTCCTCTTCCACCTGCCTTTAAGTTTATTATTTCTCCTAAACTTCTTCCTAAAACTTAAGTAATAACAACCCAGCTTATTCTTTTATAAAATAACCTTTTTTAATAAGTTAGTACTTAAGTTAATTAATAAAGCGAACTTTATTACAGAGTTATAACCTAATCTCCATTACTCTGTCCTTAAACGTTACAGTAAGGCTTTTAATTTACAAGTCCTTTACTTCGTCCACTAACTTTTAATACTTTTCCTTTAACTCTTAAGTCCTCCACTAATGTGCTTACTCTATACCTTCTTAAGGGACCCTTAAGGTATTAGTTTAAGGTATACCAGCTTTAATATAAAACAGCTATTTAAGCTGTCCTTCTTTTAAGGAGGTAAGGGTGCTAATCCACTTAATATACTTAAAATATTTAAAGGTCTTAAAAGGTACTGTTAAAAGAACTTTTATTTCTTTAGTTTAATTCTCTCAGTTTATTCTCTTTCACCTTTTAAAGCTTACTTTACTGTTTAAATAGCCTAGAGGGCTAATTCTTTAACCCCTTCTACCATCCTAGTAATTTCTAAGTTAAGGTCCTTCCTAGATTTCCTTAATTCCTAAACTTACAGGGTAAGGTTTTTAAAACTTATAACAGTTAACTAAAATATCTCTTCTTAAAGTTAATCTTTTATAACCTACACCTTTAATAGTTTTAAGTTTCCACTTTAAAGTTAGTCTTTTATAACCTGTATCTTTATAGCTGACTTTTTTAAGACACCCTTAAAGACTAGGTATACTACATCTTAAGGCTCTTCCTATTCTTCCTTATCTCTTATATCACACTTATCTATTTAAATACAGTCCTTTTTATTACCTGCCATTTTAATATAAATATCTCCTAAGTTAAACCTAACGTATTTCCCTCCCTTTAAAACAGGTTTCTAATTAACTTACTTTAATAACAGGTATTACTATACTATATATCCTTTCTTATTACAGTTAAAACATTAAACCTGTAACAGGTCCTTAAGCTACTTCTACTATTATTATTATTAAGGCTTATTATAGTTAAGTCGGTTCTAGTAATTTACCATACTAATATCTATTAACTTAAGGTAGTAACCTGTCACAGTTAACTAATTCCCCTTCTTAAGCTTACTTAATTAATAGGGGGTTTATTCCTTCTAGAAGCTCTTTTAATAATAGTAATTATAATACCAATTATCAGCCTTAATGGCCATCTCGACTAGTTCTTAGAGACGGTCCGGTTAATCCTCTTAATAAAGGTCTCTAATAACGTGCTCCTGTAAACCACTCTAGAATAGCATTATTAAGGCCTTTTAACCAAGCTTAGTTTTTACTACTTCCAGTTTAAAGTGGGTAGAGAACTTAAGGATTAAAAACGTCTGCCTTAGGGCTATAAGGCGTTATTTAGCCTATCTTAATGCGTTTAGCTCTCTAAACTTAGTCTGGAGTTAGTTAATAAAAACGTTAAAGTCGTCAAAAAGGGCCTAAGTCTCAGGGGCTTCCTTTTATACTCTGTCTATAAAGAGGTTATTAATTATTTTCACATAAGGTTTATACTAGCGAGCGGTTACTTTATTTAGTAATACTTTAGCAAACCTAACCTTTCCTTCTTCTTTAAAAAACTGTTTATTATAATAAGTGACATAGCTTTAAAGTTAGGCTATTTAAGACTCCAGCTATATAAAGTCTCCCTTAAAGCGTAATAGTGGGGGGAGCTTTACTCGTTTCTTTTATAAGCCTTTAAGGTTATTATTCTCTAGCTTAACAGTATTAAGTCAGGTTTAAAGTTTTTTAATAAGACTGATACGGCTTTTAGTGTCTCTGGGGAAGGTTTTATTAAGTTCCTTAACTAGTCCCTACTAGTTAAGATTTAAGTTTTTAAAGCGTGTGGCTAACTTATTAATAATAAGGAGCTAAGGTTAAACTTACACCTCCTTAATCTCCTTACTTTTCCCGGAAGTTGACATATTAGTGGGAGAGAGGTGGTATCTGGGAATTTAATAAACAGCGTTTAAAACTGGGATATTAGTATTATATTATAACCTATACCTAATATAGGCCTTAAGAGGACTAGTACAGGTTAAGACAGAACGTATAATAAGACGCTAACAGGTAAGGGGTGTTCCGAAGACGGCTTATTAAGCTAGCACTTCTAAACAGGGGTTTAATGTCACTATAAGTCGCTATCATTATAATACACAGAGGTAAGTCTAAACAGTAAGATATAAATAAATAATTAAATATTAGCGTGAGGAGCCAGAACTCCTTATAGTGGTTATAGGTATAATTATAACTATCTATACTAACTAATTAGGAGGTATTTTATACCTTACTTAATAGCCTGTTACTTAGTGAGGAACTAAGCACTCTGTTACTAAGCACCTCCTGCTTAGAGGTCTCACAGATGCTTAGTAGGTGAGCACTCCTACCAAGACTGAGCAGACGCTGGTTAGTCGTAGGGGCTTTAGGTCTTTACACCCCTGGCCCAGTGCACAGTACTGCGTGTACTGTCTTTCTGCACTGTTCCTTCTGCGGGGGATCCGT